>Ga0187892_10005043_pt1 | contig 21251 bp, 19 predicted proteins | sample MA1701073metaG_FD_139345 | JGI IMG/M metagenome (GOLD analysis project Ga0187892, IMG submission 139345) | Bio-ooze microbial communities from a basaltic lava cave in the Kipuka Kanohina Cave System on the Island of Hawaii, USA - MA170107-3 metaG ... | reverse complement strand
GACTTTGCCTTCTCGACAATTCGGGGCGCGACCGCAGAAAGTGTTAAGGAGTAAAAGCCTGACCCCGGACGGGGGCGGACGGGGTGAGGCGGCTAGGGATGGAGAGCCTGACGCGGGAGGGGGTGGAGGTCGGGGCGGCAGGTTGTGCAGGGGATGAGACCGACGGCTTCGGCTTGCTCGCGCGAGCCGAAGAGCGTGAGCGTGGACAGCGGGCGGACACTGATGGAGCCGCAGCTGGGCAGGCAGTACTCACGCTCGTTCTGATCCAGGTGGTACATCGCGCGTCGCTCGATGCGGCGCGCGCCGGGGCCGGCGACCGGCACGCCTTCCAGGCTCAAGAGCTGCTGCTTGAGCCCGACCTTGTCGCCCGCGTAGCCGGTGAGGCCGCCGGAGCTGCCCACCACGCGATGACACGGGATCACGATCGGCAGCGGGTTCCAGCGCAGCGCTTGCGCCACCGCGCGCGTGGCCGTGGGCGTGCCGATGTTCCGGGCGATGTGTCCATACGACGTCACCGCGCCGTACGGCAGCCGCGCGGTCGCCTCGAGCACCCGCCGCTGGAAGTCGCTCCGCGCCCAGCGCAGATCGAGCGGCCAGTCGAACCGGGTCCGCCGCGAGCCGAGATAGTCGAGCAGCTCTCCGTACAGCACTTCGGCCGCCGCGGGGTCCCGTACGGCCTCAGCACCCGCCAGTCGCGAGAGCCGCGAGTGCGCGGCCTCTTCGGACTCCAGGTACTCGACCATGGCGACGCCCTGCTCCGATCGCGCGATCAGGATCGGGCCGAGCGGAGACGGGAAGATCCCGAAGCTCACGAGCCGGCTCCTGAGATCAGCCAGTCGCGACTCGAGCTCCGCGCGCGCCAGCGTGGGATCCACGCCCGGCATCGGCGCGCCACGCAGATCGGCCACGAGCCCCTCCACCGCCTGGTAGCGCTCGAGCTCGTCGCGGCACGGCGCACAGCGGGCCACATGGTCCTCGACGCTCCGGGCGGCGCCCGGCTCCGCTTCCCCGGTGGCCAAGGCGATCAGATCCGGCTCGATCTCGCGGCACGTCGGGCGCGCAGCACTCATCGCTTGGGCTCCGTGCGGCTGGGGGCCAGGTCGCCGAGCTCGCGGCGGATCTTTCGCAGCGCCTGGAACACATGGGCGCGAGCGCTGTCCGCCGAGCACTGGAGACTCGACCCGATGGCCTCGTAATCCAGACCGTGTAGCTTTCGCATCGTGAAGGCCAGCCGCTGCTTCGGCGGCAGGCTGGCCACGATCATGTCCACGCGCAGGTTCGTCTCCTTCACCAGCGCCTCGCCGTCCGGCCGTGGCAGCTCCGCGGTGATCGGTTCGGCGCGCACGGCCGCATGCGCCAGCCGCCGCCGCTTCTCCGACCGGAAGTAGTTCCGGCACAGGTTGGTCGCGATCGCGAACAACCAGGCCCGGACGTTCGCGTCCGCCGGCAGCGAGCCGTGCGCCCGGAACGCGCGGAGGAACGTCTCCTGCGACAGATCGTCGCCGTCACTGGCCCGGCCGCTCACGCGCACGAGATACCGGTGGATCTCGCTGTGATGCGCTGCCACCAGCGCCTCGAAGGCGTCCTCACCCATGACTTCGACCATTGAGACACCGCTCCCCGCCGGACGTGAAATGGGCCGCTCGAATCGGCCGGGCACCGCCGGCGACGTCTCAGAGCTGCCCGGAATCCTCCCACTGCTCGAGCAGGGCGCGATAGGCGGGATCCTCGTAGCGGTCCAGGCTGAAGGCTCCCGCATAAGGCGGCAGCGGGCGGCCGCTGATGTGGTCGGCCAGAAGGTCCGCGGCGCCGTTCGACGACATGAGCCCGTAGCCGGACAGGCCGCCGAGCACGTAGGCCCCCTCCACCGGCAAGGGCCCGGCCAGGAAGCGATTCTCCCGCGTCTTGGTGTAGTAGCCGCCGTCCTCGACGTAGCGCGGGAGTCGATCGAGATAGGCCGTCAGCCCCGGCACAACGCACGACATGGCGCGGACGACGAGCTCCCCGTGGGAGGGATCGAACCGGACGGGGAACACGGGTTCGACCGGCTGCATGTCGTAGGTCCACACCAGCAGCAGGACCGGGCTGTCCGCCGGACCCTCCGGACGGCCGTGCACCCCGGCCGGGAACTCGTCGAGCAGGTGGCGGTGCTCGTCGGAGCCGCCGAGCGCCGCGCGCTCCTCGCCCGACCACGGCAGCCGCACGGGATCCGTCCAGATCGTCATCGGCGCGTGCCGCGGCACGGCCCCGAGCGTGTCGTTGAACGCGATCTTGCTGTGACGCTCGCAGAACACGGGCACCTCCACGCCCAGCAACCGCGCCACCGACTTCACGAACGGGCCGGCTGCGTTCACGAAGCGCGGCGTCGAGATGACGCGCACCCCCTCGCGCCCGGCGACCTGCACCGCGGTGACGCGCCCGCCCGACGTGTCCACCCGCTCCACGCGCCCCTCGACCAGACGCACGCCCTTCTCGCGCGCGCGCTCCAGCAGGTACATGCCCAGCTGCTGCCCGCTGAACCAGCCGCACCGACGGGCATGCAAGAGCGCGATGGTGTCGCCGGTCAGCCACGGAAAGTGCCGACGGATCAACGCCGGCTCGGTGATGACGTCCGATCCCGTCGGCTGGTCCTCGAAGCCCTCGGCCGGGGCGGGCCGGTAATCGCTCGACGCCGTCCGATGCATCCGCACCGGCCCCGAGCCCAGCCGGGCCGCTTCCTCCGCTGCCTGCACGAAGCGTGGCACCTGCTCCGGGCGGGCCGTCGCGAAGAGATAGCCGCGCCGGTTCATCCGGAACACGTTGCCGCTCTCCCGGGCGAGCTCTTCCAGCAGATCGATGCTGCGGTTCATGACCGAGACCATCGCCTCGCCGGGCCCCGGCCACCAGTTGCGATAGCACTCGGCCGACTTGTCGCTGGTGAGCGAGAGCGGCGGGCGCTCGTCCACGAGCGTGACCCCGCTCATGCCTCGCCGGACCGCCAGATGATAGGCGGCGGCGACGCCGGCGATGCCGGCCCCGCAGATGACGACCTCGGCGCTGGCTCCGGTGCCTGCCATGCGGTCCAGCATACCCCAGGCGCGCCACGGTGAGGCCGCACCGCCCGCGCCCGCGCGCCCTCCGGACGCCTCGGGGCCGTGTGGTATGTTGACACGCGATGATCACGGACCCGATCTTCTTCCGCGATCTCGCCATGGTGCTGGTGGCCGCCGTGCTGGGCGCCGCCGTGGCCTGGCTCACGCGGCAACCGCTCATCCTCGGTTACGTCCTCGGCGGTATCGTGATCAGCCCGCTCACGCCGGGGCCGTCGGTGTCGGACATCCGCACCTTCGAGCTCTTCGCCGAGATCGGCGTCGTCCTGCTCATGTTCTCGATCGGCATCGAGTTCTCGCTGCGCGATCTGCTGAAGGCGCGGTGGGTGGCGCTCGTCGGCGGGCCGCTCGGCATCGCGCTCTCGGTGCTGCTGAGCCTCGGCGTGGGCCTGCTGCTCGGGTGGCCCGTGCTCCAGAGCGCCATCGTGGGCATCGTGGTCTCGGTGGCCAGCACGATGGTGCTAGCCCGCCTGCTCATGGACCGCGGCGAGCTCAATGCGCCGCACGGCCGGATCATGATCGCGATCACGCTCGTCGAGGACCTCGCGGTCGTGATGCTGATCGTGCTGATTCCGGCGCTCGGCGAGCAGGCCGCCCGGCGGCTGGTCGCCATCGGCCAGGCGCTCGGTATCGGGCTGGCCATCCTGATCCCGTTCTTCTACCTGGCGGCGAAGGTCGTCCCCCCGCTGTTGACCCGTGTCGCCCAGACCCGCAGCCAGGAACTGTTCCTGCTGGTGACGCTGGCGCTCGGCATCGGGACGGCGGCGGTGACGCACGCCGCCGGCTTGTCGCTGGCCCTCGGTGCGTTCCTGGCCGGCCTGATCGTGAACGAGTCGGATTACGCGCACGAGACGCTGTCGCGGCTGTTGCCGCTGCGCGACACGTTCGTGGCCCTGTTCTTCGTGACGATCGGCGCCCTGGTCAACCCGGCGGCGGTCCTCGACAACCTTCCGTTGCTCGCGGTCATCGTGGCGCTGGTCGTCATCGGTAAGCTGGTGATCTGGACCTTCGTCGTCTGGCTCTTCCGATTCCCGCTCCGCACCGCGTTCCTCGTCGGCGTCGGCCTCACGCAGATCGGGGAGTTCTCGTTCATCCTGGTGCAGGTCGCGCGCGCCTCCGGCCTGATCGGCGACGAGGTGTACAACGCCACGCTGGCCGCCTCGCTGCTGACGATCCTGATCAACGCCGCGCTGGTGCGATATATGCCGCGCCTGATCGGCGCCACGGACCTGACCGCGCCCACGCCCGTCGGCGACGAGCGCGCGAGCGCGGCCGGTGACCACGTGCTGCTCTGCGGTTTCGGCCGGGTGGGCGGCGCCGTCGCGTCCGCGCTCGAGACGTTCGAGGCGCCGTACGTGGCGATCGACACCAGCCCCGACGTGGTGCGCGGACTGCGATCACGCGGCATTGCCAGCCTCCTCGGCGACGCCTCCCGGCGCCGCGTGCTGGAGCGCGCCGGGGCCGGCCGCGCCGCGCTGGCCGTGGTGGCGATCTCGGAGATCGAGCCCGCCACCCGCGCCGTTCGCGCGCTCCGGGCGATCAACCCGCGCGTGCCGATCCTGGCTCGAGCCCAGGACCCGGCCAGCCGCGACAAGCTCCTGGCGGCAGGCGCCAGCGAGGTGATCCAGCCCGAGATCGAGGCGGCGTCCGCGCTCGTCGGGCACTCGCTCCGGTACCTCTCCCTGCCCTCCCAGCAGGTGCTGGCCTATCTCGAGCGGCTGCGCGGCGCCATGCATGCGCGGCCGGCGGTCGGCGCCCCGACCCCGGAGCCGCTGCCGGAGATCCGCGAGCTCCTGCTGCCGGACGGCGGCCTCGATGGCCAGTCGCTTCGGGGAGCGCGCGTCCGGGAGCGCTTCGGTGTGACGATCGTGGCCATCATCCGTCGGGATGGGAGCGCGCTCCTGCACCCCTCACCGGAGACCCTGTTCCGCGCCGGCGACCGCGTGCGGTTGTTCGGGCTGCGCGAGCAGATCGACTCGTTCATGCTCGCCTCGCAAAGTCGGTCGTGATCCCGGTACGCGGGTCCGGAGGTCGGGGCCGAGATCCCCTGGAGCGCCGCCCGGCGCACGAGGTGTCCCCATGGCGATGACCGACACCGAGCTCGACCAGCTCTGCGTCAACACGATCCGGACGCTGGCGATGGACGCGGTCCAGCAGGCCAACTCCGGCCACCCGGGCACGCCGATGGCCATGGCGCCCGTCGGCTACTGCCTCTGGCAGCGCGTCCTCCGCTTCGATCCGGACGACCCGATCTGGCCGAACCGCGATCGCTTCGTGCTCTCGATGGGACACGCCTCGATGCTGCTGTACGCGCTCTTGCACCTGACCGGGGTGAAGGCGGTGAACCCGCAATACGAGCGGCTCGGCCGGCTCTCGGTGACGCTCGAGGACATCGAGCGATTCCGGCAGCTCGACAGCAAGTGCCCGGGCCATCCCGAGTACCGCTGGACCTCGGGCGTCGAGACGACCACCGGGCCGCTCGGCCAAGGTCTGGCCACCAGCGTGGGCATGGCCATCGCGGGCCGCTGGCTCGCGCACTACTTCAACCGGCCGAGCTTCGACATGTTCGAGTACGACGTGTATGCCCTCGGCGGCGACGGCTGCATGATGGAGGGCATTTCCGCCGAGGCCGCGTCGCTGGCCGGGCACCTCGCGCTGTCGAACCTGTGCTGGATCTACGACAACAACCACATCACGATCGAAGGGCACACCGCGCTGGCCTACAGCGACGACGTGGCCACGCGCTTCCTCGGCTACGGCTGGAACGTGACCCGCGTCGGCGACGCCAACGACCTCGACATGCTCGAGCGCGCATTCCACGTGTTCAAGAGCACGACGGACCGGCCGACGTTGATCATCGTGGACAGCCACATCGCGTACGGCGCGCCGCACAAGCAGGACACCTCGGCGGCGCACGGGGAGCCGCTCGGCGAGGCGGAGATCCGGCTGGCCAAGCGCAACTACGGCTGGCCGGAGGATGCCAGGTTTCTGGTGCCCGCGGGCGTCCGCGAGCGCTTCGCCTCTCACGTCGGGCGTCGTGGCCACGAGGCCCGCGAGCTGTGGATGGCGAGCTACCGCGAGTACCAGAGCAAGTACCCGGAGCTCGCGGATCAGCTCATCCGCATGCAGCGCCGCGAGCTACCGGACGGCTGGGAGCGCGTGCTGCCCGCGTTCCCCGCCGATCCCAAGGGACTGGCCACGCGCGACGCCTCCGGTCAGGTGCTGAACACGGCCGCCCAGAGGGTGCCGTGGCTGGTGGGAGGCGCCGCCGACCTCGCGCCGTCGACCAAGACGCGGCTCACCTTCGAGGGCGCCGGCGACTTCGAGCCCGGCGCGTACGGGGGCCGCAACTTCCACTTCGGCATTCGCGAGCACGCGATGGCCGCCGTGCTCAACGGCCTGGCGCTGTCCAAGGTCCGGCCGTACGGCTCGGGGTTCCTGATCTTCAGCGACTACGCGCGGGGCGCCATCCGGCTGAGCGCGCTGATGGAGCTGCCGGTCATCCACATCTTCACGCACGACTCGATCGGGCTCGGTGAAGACGGGCCCACTCACCAGCCGATCGAGCAGCTCGCGTCGCTGCGCGCGATGCCGCACCTGATCGTGATCCGGCCGGCGGACGCCAACGAGGTGGTCGAGGCCTGGCGCACGATCCTGCCCCTCCAGCACCAGCCGGTGGCCGTGATCCTGAGCCGTCAGGCCCTGCCGACGCTCGATCGCACGCGCTACGCGCCGGCGGCGGGCACGGCCCGCGGCGCCTACGTCCTGGCCGATCCGCCGGGCGGCCAGCCCGACGTGCTCCTGCTGGCCAGCGGCAGCGAGGTCTCGCTGTGCGTGGACGCGTTCGAGCAGCTCGCGGCCGAAGGCATCAAGGCCCGGGTGGTGAGCATGCCCTCGTGGGAGCTCTTCGAGCGGCAGCCGCGCGAGTACCGGGAGGGCGTCATCCCGCCCTCGGTGCGCGCGCGCGTCGCGGTGGAGCAGGCCTCGACGTTCGGCTGGGAGCGCTACACCGGATCGACCGGCGCCCGCCTCGGCATGGAGACCTTCGGCGCGTCCGCTCCGCTGAAGCAGCTCGAGCAGCGCTTCGGCTTCACCGTGGACCACGTCCTGGCCGCGGCCAGGGCGCAGCTCGCCGCACGTGGGTAGTCCACGCGCGGATTGACTTCCTCGACCGTCGGGCGCGGAGGCGCCCCGACGGCAAATACAAGGAGGCCCACTCATGGCGCCCACCCCCACCCTCACGCTCCGCGAGGCCGGCCAGAGCCTGTGGCTCGACAACATCACGCGCGCGCTCCTGACGAGCGGCACGCTGGCGCGCTATGTCCGAGAGCTCGGGATCACGGGGCTCACCTCGAATCCCACGATCTTCGACCATGCGATCACGAAGAGCGCCGACTACGACGACGCGATCCGGGCGAGGATGCAGCAGGGCCGATCGGGCGAACAGCTCTTCTTCGAGCTGGCGATCGAGGACCTCACCCGCGCCGCCGATCTGTTCCGGCCCGTCTACGACGCGACGGACGGCGTGGACGGCTGGGTCTCCCTCGAGGTGTCCCCGCTCCTGGCCTACGACACGGTGAGCACCATCGCCCAGGCCAAGGAGCTCCACGCGCGCGCCGGGCGCCCGAATCTCTTCATCAAGATCCCGGGGACCAAGGAAGGCCTGCCGGCGATCGAGGAGGCGATCTTCGCCGGCGTGCCGGTGAACGTGACGCTTCTCTTCTCCCGCGGACACTACGTGGCCGCGGCCGATGCCTACCTGCGCGGGATCGAGCGGCGGATCGCCGCCGGGCTCAACCCGAACGTGCGCTCGGTGGCCTCGGTCTTCATCAGCCGGTGGGACAAGGCGGTCGCCGGCAAGATCCCGGCTGAGCTCCACGCGCAGCTCGGCATCGCGATCGCGCGGCGCACCTACCGCGCCTATCGCGACACGCTGGACTCGGATCGCGCCCAGCGCCTGGCGAACCGCGGCGCCCGGCCGCAGCGGCTGTTGTGGGCCAGTACCGGCACCAAGGACCCGCACGAGTCCGACGTGCTCTACATCACCGCGCTCGCCGCCCCGCACACCATCAATACCATGCCGGAGGCGACGCTGCTCGCGTTCGCGAACCACGGCGGGGTCGGCCCCCCGCTCGGCGCCGACGGCGGCGACGCCGAGGCCGTGCTCGCGCGCTTCGGCCGCGCCGGTGTGGATGTGTCCGCGCTCGCGGCGGATCTCCAGGCCGAGGGCGCGAAATCGTTCGTGGCCTCGTGGAACGAGCTGATGGCCGGGATCGCGGCGAAGTGCGAAGGGCTGAAGACCGCGCCGTCGAAGACCGCGAGCAGATAAGGAGACTCTCCAATGCAACTCGGGATGATCGGGCTGGGGCGGATGGGCGCGAACATGGTGCGCCGGCTGATGCAGGCCGGGCACCAGTGCGTGGTCTACGATCACAATCCGGAGACGGTGGCGGCGCTCGCGAAGCAGGGCGCCACCGGCGCGGCCTCGCTCGACGACTTCGTCGCGCGGCTGACCCCGCCGCGCGCGGCCTGGCTGATGGTGCCGGCGGCCGTGGTCGACAGCTCCCTCGACGAGCTCGCGCCGAAGCTCCAGCGGGGCGACATCGTGATCGACGGCGGCAACTCGTACTACGTCGACGACATCCGCCGCGCCAAGGCCCTGGAGCCCCGCGGGCTCCGGTATCTCGACGTCGGCACGAGCGGCGGCGTCTGGGGACTCGAGCGCGGCTATTGCCTCATGATCGGGGGCCCGGGCGATGCGGTGAGCCGCCTCGATCCGATCTTCAAGGCGCTGGCGCCCGGCCGGGGCGGTATTCCGCGGACGCCCGGGCGCGAGAAGGCGCCGAGCACGGCCGAGGAGGGCTATCTGCACTGTGGCCCGAGCGGCGCCGGGCACTTCGTCAAGATGGTGCACAACGGGATCGAGTACGGCCTCATGGCCGCGTACGCGGAGGGCTTCAACGTGCTGCGGCACGCCAACGTCGGAAGCCGCGCCCACGCCATCGACGCGGAGACGACGCCGCTCCGGAACCCCGAGCACTACCAGTACGACATGAACATCGCCGAGGTCGCCGAGGTCTGGCGGCGCGGCAGCGTCATCGCCTCCTGGCTCCTCGATCTGGCCGCGATGGCGCTGTTCGAGCAGCCCGATCTCAAGGGCTTCTCGGGGCGGGTGTCCGACTCGGGCGAGGGGCGGTGGACCATCGCCGCCGCGATCGACGAGGGCGCGCCGGTGCCGGTGCTCAGCACCGCGCTGTTCCAGCGGTTCACCTCGCGCGACCAGGATGAGTTCGCGAGCAAGATCCTCTCGGCCATGCGATACAAGTTCGGCGGGCACGAGGAGCGTCCGGCGGGCGGCTGAGAGGCACGATCACGCCGTGGCGGCGGAGCGCACCGCGCGCTGCCGGGCGAGCGCGGCGGCGCTGGCGACGCTGCCGTTTTCCGATGGCAAGGGGAGGCGCCCAACCGGCCAGTCGAGTTGTCGAGTCTCGTCACGATTCAGCGCCCGAGTCTCCTGTCTATTTCATACACGTCCGGGGCGGGTCGCGAGGGCCACCGCCCCCGCGTCAACGTGTAACGCTCGGACAGCAGGTGCACGAGCTGCTGCTGTCCCTGGCGAGTGCTGGCGTATTCGATCTGTGAGACATAGAGGGCGCCGCCGTGCAACGAGTCGGCCCAGCGCGTGGGCTGTCGGAGGAGCTCCGTCTGGGTGTCGACGAAGATGCGCGCCGCGTCCGTCACGTGAAACAACAGTCGGGTGAGAACACCGCGGGCGGGATTGTCGAAGACCACTTCGCGCGCCCGTACCGTTTCGGGCCCCGAAGCGCCAGGGACGAAGATCCGCGGCCGGGCCGCAGTCACACTCCCGGGGAGCAGGACGAGCACGCAGTAGAGAAGGGTCAACCACCAGCCCGCTCTCGGCGATAGCAGGCGGAAGGCGAACAATGGCACGAACGCGAGAAACGGCCACACCATCGTCAGGTGCCTCGTCCCGATCGCATGTTCCGGGCTCAGGAAGGTGAGGTACAGCAACAGGACCGTCCCCAGCGTCCAGGCCAGGAAGAACAGGGCGGACAGACCCGTTCGCGGCGCCCGCCGTAACCACCCAGAGACGGCTCTGCGGCTGGCCGACCGAGCGAGCAGTATCGCGACCGCAACGACCGCGACTGCCCCCAAGACGAGCCGGGCTCGAGTCCCGCCAGGTACGGACGCGCGGAGCGCGTTGGCGGGCACCTCCGCGAGGGACACCTTGGTGCCCGGGACCACGCCGACGAAGCGCGCGATCGTGTTGGTCGCCCTGTCGATCCGTTCAGCCAAGGCGGCCGGGGAGAAAGTCTGGGCCTGCCGGACCTGTCGTGAGAACGATCGGGCGAAACTCGGATGCGCGGCCACGAAGATCAAGCCGCCCAGCGTCAGAGCCACCAGGAAAAGGACCAGCCGCCTGGCATCTCGTGTCCACCAGGTGGTCACGGCCACGAAGGCGGCACCGCCGGCCACCACGATCGCAAAGTGAAAGTGGGTGAGCGCGCCGGCCGCGATGATCATCGCGAGGAGGGCGATGTCGATCGCCCGTGGGCGGCGAGAGGGATCGTTGACCCGATGGGTCTGCCAGGCGAAGAGCACGGTGAACAGCCCGAGCAAATCGTATTGGCGGGCGAGAACCGACACCTGGATCACCTGGAGATTGAGGGCCCACACCGCCGTCACCGCGCATGCCGCCAGCGAGTCGCCGAAGAGACGCCGCGCGAACATGAACAGCGCCAGGGCGGTGAGCGCCGCGACCGGAAGGTTGAACAGGGGGCCGCTCGCCATGGAGATTCCGAAACCCGCGACCCAGAGATGCAGGAGCCAGAAGTAGAGCGGCGGATGAATATCGTATCGCGCAAGGTCAGAGCCGATCGTACGGAACACAAAGAGCCGCTCGGGCCGAATCAGGCGCTTCCACTCGGCGGCCTCCACCCACGTGCCGACCAGGCCCCGGCCGGGGACGACCAGCCGCTCGTACTCGCCTTGGTGCCCGGTGGCCGCCAGGTACGTGATGCCCTCGTCGTGGTCAACGCCCTCCTTTGACAGGATCAGGTTCAGGCGGAGGAGGATCGTGGCGAGGACGACGATGGCCAGGAGTACGGAGACCGCCAGTCGGGGTGGGATCAGACGTCGCGCTGGTCGTTGCAAGCCGTCCGCTTTTCCCCTGGATTGACGGTTTGGTGGATAACGTGCGGGGGGATCGGGCCCGCTCACTCGCCGGAGGGCAGAGGGAGCGTCGCCTGTTGGGGAGTCGAGAGGTGGAGGACCAGCCAGATGACGGGCAGCAGGAACGGTAACGAGCCCGGGACCCACATGATCACGCCCGCGAGCGACTGGTCCTCGAGCGCCGAGAGGCGGCCGGCCGTCGGCAGCGCCTCGTAGGCGCGGTAGAGCACGCGATCGGCGAAGGTGAGGATCGCGGCGAGGCTCGCGTTCTGTAGCTCGGCGAGCAGCAGATACGGGAGCATCGCCCACCGCGGCCAGACCGGCCGCGACGGCCACGGCAGGATCACCGGCCGCCAGAACAGGAGCCCCGCGACGAAGAACGAGGCATGCTCCACGTGGTGCCAGCCGTCGGAGCGGAGCGCCAGGTCGTAGAGGGCCGGGATGTGCCAGAGCCAGAACGCGGTCACGAACGCGGCCCACGCGAGCGCCGGCTGGGCGAGCCAGCCGGTGAGGCGTCGGATCGGCCGCGCGGCCAGCGCCAGCGCGGCCCGGCGACGCAGCCGCCGCGGCAATCCCAGCAGCAGCGGGGCCACCGGCGCGCCCAGCCAGAGGAGCGGCGGGGCGACCACCATCAAGAGCAGATGCTGGGCCATGTGCGCCTGGAGGAGCGAGCGCGCCAGCGTCTCCAGCGGCGACACCAGCGCCAGGCCGACTGCCGCGAGCCCGCCAGCGAACGCGGCCAGCCGGCGCGGGTCGAGGCGCGCGGGCATCCGGAGAGACAGGAGCCACCAACCACGCAGGTAGAGCGCCCCCACCGCGGCCAGCGACAGCGGGAGGAGCACGTCGTGAGTTATCACATCCAATCAGCGCGCCGGCGGCGCGGCGCTGTTCGCGGGGCGGGCCGGCGGCTGGTTCGCCGGCCTGAGCGTCTCCAGGAACGCGACGAGCGCGTTCACCTCGGCGGGCGTCAGGTTCTTGCCGTACGCGGGCATGTTGCCCCCGCCCTGGAGCACCTGGCGCGTGAGCTGATCGCGCGTCTGCCGCGTCGCGACGCCATCGAGGGCGGGGCCGCGGGTGCCACCCTGCCCGCCGAGGCTGTGGCAGTTGCGGCACTGCTTGTTCTGCAGCACCAGCGCGCCCTGGAGCTCGAGCGGCGCGCGCCCCTGCACGTACGCAACCGGCGTCGGCACGGCGCTCCACGCTTCCATCCGCGGCGACCACGGGACGACGATCCCGAGCCCGGCCAGCGTCGTCACGGTCAGCACGATCAGGATGACGGACAGCACGGCGACCGGCCGGCGCTTCCAGCTCTTCTCCCCTGTCCCGGCGATCAACGGCAGGAGGAGCAGCAACCCGATGGCGATCGGCGGGCCGGCCAGCATCAGCACGGTCTCGGTCCACGGGGGCAGGAGCGCGAACAGCGCGAACAGCGCCAGGAAGTAGAAATCGGGCTTCGGCGCCGCATCGATGATCGTCGGATCGGGCACGCCGTGCGGGCCGAACGGACCGAACACCACGGCGCCGAGCAGCACCAGGAGGACGACGCCGCCCATCGCGACCATGTCCTTGCGCGCGGCGTGCGGGAAGAACGGCACGCCGTCGAGCCGGACTTCCTCGTCGTATTCTCGGCGGTAGGTCTGCCGGTCCACCAGCCGGCCGGGCAGCGGCCACTCGTTGATCCCCAGTCTCAGCACCAGCCAGAGATGCAGCCCGATCAGCGCGATCAGGAGGCCGGGGATCACGAACACGTGGGCCGTGAAGAAGCGCGACAGCGTGCGGCCCGCGATGATCGGCCCGCCGAGCAGCACGTGCACCAGGGAGTCTCCGGCCAGCGGCGCGCGCGCCACGATCGAGGCGCCGATCCCGAGCCCCCAGTAGGCGTCCTGGTCCCAGCGCAGGATCTGCCCGGTGAAGGCCATGCCGAGCGTGCAGAGGAACAGCAGCACGCCGACGATCCACGTCATCTCGCGCGGATACTTGTGGGCGCCCCACAGGAAGACCTGGATCATGTGGAGCGTCATCACGGCCACCATGGCATTCGAGCCCCAGAAGTGCACCGCCCGCAGGTACCAGCCGAAGGGCGCCGCGTAGTTCAGGTAGAGCAGGCTCTCGTACGCCTGGTCGGCCGACGGCACATAGACCAGCGCCAGACAGATGCCGGTCGCGATCTGCAGGACGAACAGCGCGAGCGTCGCGCTCCCGAAGACGTACCACCAGCTGGCGGAGCGCCGCGGAACGCGATGCTCGAGCACAGGGCCGATCGCCGTTCGGAGGCCGGCGCGCTCCTCCAGCCACGTGCGCACCGCGCGCATCAGCTCACACCGGACCGGCAAGCGTCGGGAGCTGGCCGCCGCGCACCCGGAGCTGCCCGTCGCGGATCTCGTACTCGTACTCGAACAGCCCGCGCGGCGGCGGGCCCGAGGCGCGCGAGCCGTCCTCGTAGTAGACACCGCCGTGACAGGGACACATGAACAGGCGCGACTGCGGGAACCAGCGGACCGGGCAGCCCAGGTGCGCGCAGTTGATCGCGAACACCTGGAACTCGCCTCCCTTCTTGCGCCGGACCCAGCACGCGATCTTGGCCGTGGCGCCGTCCCACGGCACGCGAAATGGGTTCTCGTAGATCGCCAGCCGTGTCTCGCCCTCGGGGAAGCTCGCCACCGCCCCGAGCGTCACCCAGGCCTGGCCGCCGAGCCGCCGGGCGGGGGCCAGGACGTACCCGAGCACGGGAATGCCGACGAGCGCCGCGCCCAGCCCGTTCAGGAGCAGCCCGAGCTTGAACAGAAAGCCGCGACGGGACGCCCCCGCCGATGCCGGGGGCTCGGGGTCAGCGCACATGGTCACACAGGGCTGCCCCCGCCAAGCGCGCCAGAGGCCTGAATCGTTGCATCAGCGGCTCCATCATGGACCGGGGTTTCACGGGATGGTCGGCGAATCCGTGATCGTGACCCTGCAACCGCTCACGGCAGCCTCGGTGACGCGGGGCGGCCGGACACGGGCCGCCGCTGCGCGGACAGCCACGCGACGATGTCCGAGATCTCCCCGGTCGTGAGGGCCCGCGCCGGCGTGTAGCCGCGCCAGTCCGGCATCCCGAGATCGGTCCGGCCGGCGATCACGGTCGTGCGGAGCGACTGATCGCTCACCAGGGCCAGGTAGGACGCGTCCACGATCGCGCCCGCCCGCGCACTTCCCCGTCCATCCGCGCCGTGGCAGCTGGCGCAGGCGGTCGCGTAGACGGCCCGTCCTCGCTCCGCGTCTGCACCGCCGGCGGCCGCGCCCGGCGGGCCGGCCGAATACGGCGGCAGCTCGAGGCTCCTCGCCGCGCCGGGCCGCCCCCAGGCGGCGAGCAGCCCACTGACCAGCGCGTCGATCTGCGCGTCCGTGAGCGTGCCACCGGCGCTCACCGCGAACCCGGGCTGAGCCGTGCCGGCGACCCCCTCGGCGATGACGGCGCGCAGCCGTTCCCGCGGAACCAGCGCCAGGTAGACGGCGTCGTTGAGCGGTCGCGCCGCGCCGAGTCGCCCGTCGGCGCCGTGGCACCCCGCGCAGTTCCGGGCGTAGAGCACGTCGAAGGCCATGACCTGCGAGGGTATGAGCTCGCGATTGGCGGGGCGCGGCTTGCCCGGCAAGCGGTCGCAGCCGCCGAACGACCCCACGATCAGCGCGAGGGTCCCGAGCGCGAGGGCGGCCCGGAACGCGCTCACGGCTTTCGATCCTGATCCGGCGGCCCGCCTGGACCCGCGAGCCCGGCGCGGACCACCCGCGGCCAGCTCTGCATCGTCGCGATCGGGTGCGCCCGCGAGACCACGAAGCCCGTGGCCAGGCCGAACGCCACCTGCGAGAGGATGAACCACGGCCAGTCCACGCGCGCGTTCAGGACGGGGTTGATCACGCCGAGCAGCGCCCAGAGCAGCCCCGTCCAGAGCAAGGGGGCGACGAGACCGCCCCACACCACGTGGCGCTGCGGCAGCATCGGCAGGATCACGGCGTAGAGGAGCCCGACCAGCATCGAGAGCAGGCCGTGCGCGATGATGCCGAGGAGCAGCGCGGGCGCGTTGAACGCGCGCAGCGCGGGGAGGTCCGCCTGCGACATCTCGGGCATCGCCACCGCGGCGAGCAGATTGATCGGATACCACAGGCTTCGCTGGACGACGAGGCCATACGCGAGCGCGACGAGCGCCATCGCGGCGCCACCCACGAGGCCGCCGCGGATGCCGGCGGAGAGCGGCTGCACCTCGACCGGCAGCCGCATGCGATGGCCGCCCTCGCCGAGCCTCAGCCGCTCGACGCTGACCGCGGACGGCGCCGCCGGGCGGGCGCGCTCGGCAACCGGGCGGAGCGGGACCTCCGCGACCTGCTGTTCCGGCAGCACTTGCCGCCACCAGCCGACCGCGCCGGCCACCATGAGCACGAGGCCCACCAGGCTCACCGTCCAGTGCGTCACGAGCCCGCCGCACCCGAGCGTCACGCCGAGGGCAACCACCATCGGCGCCGCCGTCGGCGCCGGCAGCTGGATCGTCTCGGCCGGCGGCGTGGGCGGTGTTGTGCTCATCGGCCGATCACGTACACGACGGTGAAGACCACGACCCAGATGCCGTCGACGAAGTGCCAGTACCACGACACCAGCTCGACCCGTTCCGCATGCTGCAGGCCGAGGGCGCCCGACCATTCGAAGGCGCAGCAGAGCGCGAGCATCACGAGCCCGACGATGACGTGCGAGGCATGGAGCCCGACGAGCGGGTAGAACGTGGTGCCGAACAGATTCGTGCCGATGGTGAGCCCGGCCTCGAAGATCAGGCGGTGCCATTCCCGCGCGGTTCCCACGAGGAAGATCGCGCCCAGCAGCGCGGTCAGCAGGAGCCACGCGCCGCAGCGCCCTGACTGCCCGCGAGCGAGCGCGCCCGCGCCGAGCGCCACGGTCAGACTGCTCGAGAGCAGACACAGGGTGCCGATCAGCGGGAGATCGAGCACATCGCCTGGGTACGGCCCATTGACGCTCTTGCCGATGTAGGAGAGGTACGCCACCACGAAGACCGCGAAGAGCGAAAACTCGGCCACGATGAGTCCGATCATCCCGACCCGCGCGCGCCAGGCGAGATCCACCTTACTCATGGGGACCATCCGGATCCGTCGGGTGCTTCAGGTCCCAGAGGGGGCGGCGGCTCGTCACGGGCGGGATCAGCTCGAAATTGTAGGGCGGCGGCGGCGAGGTCGTGGCCCACTCGAGCGTCCAGGCGTCCCATGGGTCGTCGCCCGCCGGCTGTCCCCGCCGGAGCGAGACGATCACGTTCGTCGCGAAGATCAGGATCGCGATGATCTGCACCGGCACGCCGAGGGTGGCGACGAGGTTCCACAGCTCCCAGCCGCGATCGGCCGGGTAGGTGTAGATCCGGCGTGGCATGCCGAGCATGCCCTGTCCGTGCATCGTGAGGAACGTCGTGTTGAACCCGACGACCAGCAGCCAGAAGTGCCAGCGGCCGAGCCGCTCCGACAGCAGGCGCCCGGTGACCTTGGGGAACCAGTAGTAGATCGCGGCGAAGATCGTGAAGAGCAGCGCGCCGACCAGCACGAAGTGGAAGTGCGCGACCACGAAGTACGAGTCGGTGAGCTGCCAGTCGAACGGCGCCACCGCCAGCATCACGCCGGTGAGCCCCGCGCACAGGAACTGGAACAGGAACGCGCAGCAGAAGAGCATGGCGGTCGTGAACCGGAGCCGGCCGCCGTACATCGTGCCCAGCCAGTTGAAGATCTTGATCCCGGTGGGCACCGCGATCAGCATCGTCGACGCGGCGAAGAAGGAGTTCAGCGGGCCGCCGAGCCCGACCGCGAACATGTGGTGGGCCCAGGTGCCGAGCGCGACGGCGCCGATGGAGACGGTCGCCGCGACGATGGTCGGATAGCCGAAGATCACCTTCCTCGAGAACACCGGGATGATCTCGGAGACGAAGCCGAAGCCCGGGAGCATGAGGACGTACACCTCGGGGTGGCCGAAGAACCAGAAGAAGTGCTGCCACATCACGGCCGAGCCGCCCGCCTGGGTGTCGAAGAAGTGCGCGCCCAGGAAGCGGTCGCAGAGCAGCATGAGCTGCGCGGCCGAGAGCGGCGGCAGGATGACGAGCGTCATCGCGGACACCGTGAGCATCACCCACACAAAGATGGGCAGGCGACCGAGCGTCATGCCCGGTGCGCGCATCGTCAGCGTCGTCGTGACCAGGTTGATCGCGGTGGCGATCGTGCCGACGCCGGCCACGAGCACGGCCAGGTTCCAGTAGTCGGTGGCGTTGCCGGGCGTGAACGCGCGGGCGGTGAGCGGCGCATAGGCGAACCACCCGACCGCGGGCGCCGAGCCGGCGCCGTAGAGCCCATCGCCCCCGATGAAGCTGAAATGCAGCAGCAGCCCGCCGAACAGGAAGATCCAGAAGCCGAAGGCGTTCAGCCGGGGGAACGCCAGGTCGCGCGCGCCGATCATCAGCGGCACCAGGTAGTTGCCGAAGCCGAAGACGATGGGGATCCCCACCAGGAACACCATCGTGGTCCCGTGCATCGTGAAAAGCCGGTTGAACGTCTCCGGTGGCACCACGTGCAGCCCCGACCAGGCGAGCTGCAGCCGCATCAGCGATGCCTCGAGACCCGCGATGACGAGGAAGGCGAGGCCGGCCACCACGTACATGATGCCCAGCCGCTTGTGATCCACGGTGACGACCCAGTCGTGGAGCTCCGCCACCAGGCCGCGGCCCGCCGAGTCGGTTTTCGTGATGGCCGGGGAGAGCACGCTCATGCGGTCCGTCTCACTCGAGCGTCACCAGGTAGGCGGTGAGCTGGTCGAGATCCTCCCGCGAGAGCCTCATGGCCGGCATCAGGGCGCCGGGCTTGAACAGCGCCGGGTCGTCCACCCACGCGCGGAGGTTTTCCCGTGTATTGCGGGCGGCCCCGGCACCCAGCGTCCGCCGGCTCATCAGATGCGTGAGGTCCGGCCCGAACACGCCGTTGGCGGGCGTGCCGCGGACGGTGTGGCAGTTGATGCACGCCAGGGAGGCGAAGAGCTCGCGCCCGGCCCGGGCGGCGGAAACCTCGCGGGCGGGGCCGCGCTGGGCCGCCGCCCAGCGCTCGAACTCGTCGCGCGGATGCACCACGACGAGCAGCAGCATCAGCGCGTGCTGGAGCCCGCAGTACTCGGCGCACTGTCCGACGTAGGTGCCGGGCACGTGGGGCTCGATCCACACGCGGTTCGTCTTGTTCGGGATCACATCCATCTTGCCCGCGAGCTGCGGCACCCAGAAGCTGTGGATCACGTCGGCGGACTGGAGCGTGATGAAGGTGGGGGTCGGCCGGGCGGCGTCGCTCACCGGCAGGTGGAGCTCGTTGGCGGTGACGATGCCGAGCTTCGGGTACCGGATCTCCCACCACCACTGGTTGCCGACGACCGTGACCTCGAGCGCGCCGGGCGGCTGCACCCGCCGCTCGATGCCGTAGATGTAGCGCGCGGTGACCAGGAACAGGACCACCACGATGAGGAACGGCACCACGGTCCAGGCGAGCTCGATCCGCGCGCTCCCGTACACCTGGGGCGGCTCCCCGTCCGGCGCGCCGGGCCGGCGCCGGTACCGGATCATCGCATAGAGCGCGAATCCGGCCACCAGCACGAAGATCACCGCGGTGATGCCGAGCACGAACCAGGCGATCTCGCGGATGGCCAGCGCGGGGGTGGAGACGGCCTTGAAGATGCTGGGCGTCTGCACACCCTCGGCGGCCGCCGCCACGGCCGCCGAGAGCAGCAGCCCGCCGACGGTGCTCATGAGGCGGCGGACGCCGAGGCCGCGGCCCGATAGCCGAACAGCCGCTTGGTCTTGATCGTGGTCACCACCGGCGCCGGGACCAGCTGCTCCCACGACACATCGCCGGCCGCGATGCGCGCCAGCGCGTCCGACATGGCGATCGACAGATACGCGTCCGTGTAGCCGCGAATGCCTTCCAGGCGGCCCATGTGCATCAGCATATCGCGCAGGTACTGCCAGGGCGGCGGCACCGGCGCGGTATCGATGGCGTACACCTCACCCGAGGCCGGATCCCGCGCCGGGTAGACGTACATCTTCACCGAGCGCTTGAAGAGCCGTCCGGTCGCCTCGATGATGCCGCCCGCGAGGTCCTTGGAGGATCTCTCGAGCGCGATCTCCCTGACACTGGCCAGGCCCGCGGCCAGGCCGATCTTGTGGTCGGTGTAGGCGCCCAGGTAGTCGGCCAGGCGGTAGTACTGCTCGAAACGCGAGATCAGCACGTTCATGCCGAGGCCGCCCAGGATGTCGGCGCGCGCCAGGAAATCAGCGTGGTCCACGCCCGCGCTCTCGCCGAGATCACGCAGCGTCATCTCCATCAGCACCACCGGTTCCTGCCCGCTGACGTCCGGCTCCTGCAGGAACTGCTCGCGCGCACGCTCGAGCACATCGAGCGTGAGCTTCGTGATCGGCCGGAAGCTGCCGCGCTCCACGAGCACCGGGCGCTGGTAGAGCACCTCGGCCGGCTGAACCACCTCGCCCGTCGCCGTGAACATCGCGGCGTCGGTGAGGTCCTGCTCGACGAGCTGCAGGCTCATCAGCCGGTTGTCGACGCCCGCGAACGCCGGGCCGGAGAACCGGATCATGTCCACCTCGAGGCGGGCGCGCGACAGATCGTCCAGCAACGACCCGATCAACGCCTCGGGCTGCGGGTGGTGAAAGAACGCGCCGTGGACCAGGTTCACGCCGATCACGCCGAGTGCCTCCTGCTGGAGCACGGCGGTGGAATCGAACAGTCCGTCGCGAGGCCGGTGGCCGCCACCTGGCGTGCGACCAGATCACGCATCCGCTCCAGGATCGTCGGGCTGACGAGCTCCGAGAACGCGACGACCACCGCGACGCGCGCGCCCGGCCCGGAGGCGCCGCGCGCGCGCGTCTCCTGGATGGCCCGCGCGATCGCGCGGGCGCGCAGGCCGACGACCACCGGGCTCTCGACGGGACTGGCGATCGTGAGCATCAGGGCGGCCGTCTCCCCGTAGTCGCTGTTGAACTGGATCGGCCCGGCGCCCTGCGGCAGCGAGCGGTTCAGATCGTTGAGCTTCAGCGCGATGTCGCTGAACTCCTTGCGCGTGTCGGCGCCCGTCTCCTCGAGCTGGACCTGCACGAACGAGACGCCCGGGAGCGAGATGGACTTGATGCCGAAGTTCCCCGCCTCCGGCTGGTGAATGCGCGTGTTCTGAGCGATGCGTTCCTCGACCGGACGCGTGACGAGCTGCTCGACCTTCTCCGCGCTCACTCCGGGCCACTGCGTGATGGCGACCGCGACGCGCACGGGGATGTCCGGATCCTTGCGCTTCGGCATGTTGACGTAGCCGTAGACTCCCCAGAGGACCACCACCACCAGGAGGATCCAGGCGATGTGCCGCTTCTCGACGAAGAACCGCGCGGCGTTGTGGGTGCCGCGGATGATCTCCTCGTCCGAGCGGCCGTGCGTCATGGGACGGCGGGGCTTACGGGATGATCCGGACCGGTCGGCCGTCGAGAGCCAGGGTGGCGCCGCTCACGACGACGCGCTCGCCCACGCGGAGACCCTCGGCCACCTCGATGCGATTGCCCATCACGTCGCCGAGCACCACCGGCCGCCGGCGGGCCACGGGCTTGCCGCCCGGCTCCTCGACGACGAACACCGCGTAGCCGCTCGAGCCCGATTCGGGCCTGACCACGGCCGTGAGCGGCACCGCCGGGTGCCGCGGCGGCGGGCCCCCATCCGCGACCGTGACGGTCGCGATCATGTCGCGGACGGAAACCTTCTCACCCCTTTTCCTGGTAATCGGCGCGCATCCCGTGTACACTGACGGCTGTCTGGTTCGATCGGTTCAATCGCGAGCCCGCTCTTCCCCAGACCGCGTTTCCCGGCCCCTTCTTCCGCACCGTCGGGCGTGTCGTGATCTCCCGCGGAAGACTGCACGGGCCCAGT
>Ga0187892_10005042_pt1 | contig 21252 bp, 25 predicted proteins | sample MA1701073metaG_FD_139345 | JGI IMG/M metagenome (GOLD analysis project Ga0187892, IMG submission 139345) | Bio-ooze microbial communities from a basaltic lava cave in the Kipuka Kanohina Cave System on the Island of Hawaii, USA - MA170107-3 metaG ... | reverse complement strand
ACTCGAACGTTGGTGCCGGATCCTGAGTTTCGCGCTGGTGAAGTACCTCCGCGGACGAGAACTGCGCCCGCCCCCTTATCTGCTCGCCTCAACTTAACCCGTCTACTGCTCTTTTTAGGTTAACCCTTCTTCGTGCGCCTTGGGACTTCGCGCCGCTTTTTCGAGATGATTTCTTTCTGCCGGGTGTCTTTTTAGCGCCGCCGATCTCTTCTAACATGTCGGAGAAGTCGAAGCCGAACAACTGCTTGATCTTCGCGTTGAGTGAGGGCATGACGAGACTGTTGCCCACCGTGGAGAGTTCGGCAACGAGGCTGTCGGCAAAGGCGGCTACCTCAGAGCGCTTGCGCCCGGTGGCTTCATATTCTTGTGTGCGTAGCCGAGAGTGTAGCCTAGCGCGAAGCCGGCTGAAAGCGCGCCCACGCTCCAAACAATAGGGTCTTTTTGAAACTGCTCCCGGTAGTCGAGCACCCCACTGACAGTCTCCTTTACTGACTCGTACTGGTCTTCGACAGTGTCCTTGATTTCCTCGACGGTCTGTGAAATGGACTCGCGCGCCTCCTCCATTTGGCGTTGGAGTTGCGCTTTGCTAGGCTCTCTCCTCCCGCCCGTTTGTAGTGCCGGGGTGCTTTGTGGGTCTCTTTCTTTAGCCACTGCCTTCCCCTTTCCTCTGTAAATCGTTTGTCGCTAACATCGAGTCGGCCTTATGACTCTCGCTTCAACCACTGCTTGTCCTTTTCGAGTTCTTCGATGCTCCTTTCGAGCACGAGGTTTTGTTTCGCCAATCGGTCTTTAGCTCTTTTTATAACGGCTGCCCCGATGACCAGATAGATCACACCCGTAACAATAAAGCCGAGGGCGTATTTAACCGGCTGGCTGAGCAGAGCCTTTTCAAATAGCGCGGAAATCAGGAAGGCTATAGCCACGTTCAGCAGCGAGAACCCGACGGCTGCGATTATACCGCCCACGCCGATAGGGACGCTCCCGCGCATATAGGCGTTTACGTCTTCTTTGAGCTCGAGCTTCAGCAGGCCGAGTTTGGTGTCGAGTAGAGTAACGATATCTTGGCCCAGGCGACCAATCAGCGAGGGCAAGCTTTCGCCGCCCGCATCCTGGTTCGCGCCGGTGGCGCTCTTTTCAGTATCGCCCATGCCTTCCTCCTTTATGAGATTCGACCCTGAGCCAAAGAAGAGTGACGGAGTCCGTTTCGTTTTATCGTCAGCCCGGCCCGATGCTTCAGGGCATAATCAGCCGACGGGGTCTTGAATTCACGAAGGTAATCATGCGTGGACCGCCGCCATCCGATCATGAGTCACTCGGAGGTCACTTGCTCAATTTGCCGCCAGGTTTCCCGGTAGACCTCCCGCCTTTGTTTCCGCCTTGTTTGAGACCCGCAGGTTTTGCGCTCGTACCCGCAGCCTTCTCGCTGGCACCCGCAGCCTCTTCGAGCGGACCTATGATCGCGCGAACTGCACCCGCAGCCGCTCCGGCCAGCACTTTGACGGCCGTCTTCTTTATTTGCGTTTTAGCGACTGAAGCCTTTTTAGAGCTGCTTTTAGTACCGACTTTCGTATTCGCGGACTGCTTGCTCGGAAGTGCTTTTTTGCTTGCCTTTTTTGCTGGCATTCTCTTTCTCCTCAAAGTAATGGTTTGATTGCCATCGTTGCAGGGTCGTGAGGCGAGCATACGGTGATGCCTTCGCTCAGTGGCGTCAGAATATGAAATTCAATTCCATTTCTCAACTGATCCAACTGATTCCCCTCCGATACTCTCTCACTGTGGTTTGAGAGCCTGAGACTCCCTCGTGGGTGCAGTGAACGGCGCCAACTCTTGTTCCACTCTCACGCTTCACGCGTTTCACTCTTTCACTCCTTCGCCTCTTTCCGTCCCTTCAGGTTCTTGAGGGGGAGAAATGACGAGACTCTCTTTCGGTTCGTTGTATAGCGCGCTGTCGGTGTATTTCTGGTGCAAATACTTAAACCCAACCACGAGCGCCGCACTCGCGGGCAGCGCCAGCAGCACACCGAAAAATCCGAACAACTGGCCAAAAGCGAGCAGCGCAAAAATCACCAATACCGGATGCAGCCCAATGCGGTCTCCCACCAACCAAGGTGTGACGAGCATTCCTTCCAGTAATTGCCCGAGGAAGAAAACGATCCACACCGGGACCAACCCTCCGAAACTTTGGAATTGAATCAATCCGGCGAGCGTCGCGAGCACGAACCCGACGATCGCGCCGAGATAAGGAACAAAAGTGAGCATCCCCGCCAGGATTCCGATCGGCAGCGCAAAGTCCAAACCCACGAGCCAAAGGCCCGTGACATAAAAAACGCTTTGCAACAGCATGACCGACAATTGGCCACGTAAAAATTGTCCCAGGACTCGGTCGACATCGCGAGCCAGAGAAATGGTTTCGTCTCGAGCGCGTATTGGAATCGTCTCACCGATCTGTGCCACCATGAGGTCCCAGTCGCGCAATACGTAAAACAACACCACCGGCACGAGCACCAGATTGATCACGAATTCGCCTAGTGCGAGGCCGCCGGTTTTCAAAGTAGGGATCAGCTTGGCCGCGAAACTCTTGGCGGTGGGAAGATTCTCCATCAGCGCCTGTTTGATTCCCTGGACATCCAGTTCGAAATCGATTCCGAAATGATGCAACCAGGGTGTTATGTAAGCGCTTAGCGCTTCCAGATGTTGCGGATAACGTTGCATCAATGTTGTCGCCTGCTGCTCGAACAAAGGCACGAGAATGACCACGATCAAGATCATAAGCCCGATCAACAAGAACATGACTATAAAGACACCGAGGGTACGAGGAACCCTTATGGCTTTTAGCCGATCTACCAGCGGGTCGCCCATGTAAGCGAGAATCGCAGCTAATAAAAACGGCGTCAGAATCGGGCTCAAGAGGTAAATGAGAACGGCGATGACCACGGCAAGCGTGAGCCAGAAAAAAGAACGCGCGCTCAAGACTTGCTCAGAAGACATTCAGTTAGAATCGGTGATGCTTGCGGTTGATCTTCGGGCGGAACTTTAGCGGTTGACGATTCAGAACTCAAATGAAATGAGCATAAGTGCTCGAGCGCGCCGAGAAGATGGGCCGCGTCCATTGCTAAAATAAAAGCCTAGGATCTTGCTCAGTACACGGTTGACCTGCCAGGCGGAGATGCTCCATGTGCGACTCCGTCCTGATCTCACGATCCTACAAGATAAGCCGATCGCGCCCCGCGATGAGACGATCGTGGTCGTCCGAGCCGAGGATCGGATCAAGCCGGAGCCGCAAAGCCAAGGAACTAGGAGTTGCCGAAAGCCCGCTATACAAAGCGCTGGCGCTAGATTTCAAATTGCGCTTAGCCCGTGACACGCAGGTGAGGCATCTGCCAGACTACGGGTGATGTCCGAGCCAGAAAGCAAAAGGGCGGGCCTCTTTCCTTAATGGGCGCCATCTCGAGGAGGCCGCCTTTTTGTTATGGAACGCGGCCAGGTCGAATATAGCGCGGTTGGCAAGCCATACAACGCGGGTTCTTCGGCCTGCCCAGACCAGCGAGAAATTATCAGAGCAATGCCGACACGAAGACTGGTAATTCTTACCTGTAATTTAATTTTTGCCTGTAATTTTTACCGAACAGGCGCGGCGGTCGGTGCGGAGTCTGATACGGCTGATTTCCTGACCGCATGAGCTTGTTTCGACCGATCAGCGGCTTCTGAAGTCATATAGCCCAGCCGGCCGTCCAACCACGACCACGGGGCCGCGTTTTTTCCGTGAACAGTTGTAACGTGTTGAATATACGTGGCAAATAGAAGGAAACCCGTATGTGGCATGCAGCTTGCCTCGGTAAGTGCGCGTCTCAGAAATTAATGAAGCAAAGGAGGTGACCATGACATCGACCAAAGCTTTGATCTCTGCCGCCGTGGTTTTGCTCAGCGCCTCAAGCGGTGCAATAGCGGTAGACTCCTCGGGGCCGACGACGCTCCCTCCATTCAAGCAGCTAGATGCGGACCAAAACGGGGGCATCAGCACGGCCGAGGCGACCCAACTCCCTGCGCTTGCGAAGCAGTTCGCTGACGTGGACAGCAACGCAGACGGCTGGATCAGCATTGATGAATACGCGGTCGTTGGCGGGGACACTAGCACTAGGAATCCGCTTTGATGATATCGCTATCGATTTGGTGCTAGCTGGAGCGCGTTATCGGAAAAGCAGGGCAATATCCAGGTCCGCAAATCATAACCGTCTTACCGCTCGACTGCGGAACGGTCACGAGGTTCGCTAACTATTAGCTGACCGGAGGGTGGGCGGCCTGGCCTAGAGCTTGTAAGCAGTAAATATCATTCCATCTATAACGAAGGTCACAGTTATGAACCGCAACGAAGAGCGCTGGCGTCAATGCTACTGGAAAGAGTGGGCCGCGATCAAAAGGCGAGCGGATTACCTGCGCGCGACGTCGCGTGAACGGGCCGAGGATGGGGCCAGCCAAAGCGAGGTGAGGCTTTCGCGTCTGGCGGTGCATCCCGCGCTTAACTGCGGTGCGGTTGGGCAATCGGCTTGAAGCCCGCGTATCCCATTGCGTTTTGGGCGATTGGGGCGGTTGCCCAGCTGCGGTTTCTAGGCGAAAAAGGAGCAGCGTTTTGCTAAATACGCTGTAGCCAGCCCTGCAAGGCTTGCTTCGAGCGAAGCCAGATTCGGTTCTTAGCCCATTGGAACAGGATGCTGTGACGGCCGCCGAGTCCCGATTCCTCCATCCCTATCTGTTGGGCTACGCCGAAAAACTTCGGTAGTGGACCGGTGCACCCCAGGTTGCAACTGTCAACTCCTATAAATAGATCCAGTATTGTCATGCTAGCTATGTTTCAGGGCCGCCGCGTGAGACTTGACAAGTGCAGCGATTCCTTTCCGTTCAACACCATTACCAATCCCGCAGCGGGATACGAATTCAGGACTCCCAAATCACGATAAATAGAGGCCGAGCGCGCTGCCAGCCCGTATCCAGCCTGAACACATCCTTGTAACAATAACGCAGGAGAGAACTGCACTTAAATTAATGGTAAAAATTACCGGCTAGAATCGGTAAAAATTACAAACTAGAGGTAGCTCCGAAGACCTTGCCTCATAAGAACGTTCACCCGCTTCGATCAACGTACGGTACGATTCTTGCCGACTAGTCGATAACCGGATGTGCCGGTTGTGTTTGAAATTAATTTCAATCCAAAATGGAGAAAGCATATGCATATTCGAACAGATTCAGGTGCGCGTATCGTAGGCGGTGAGAAGGGCGACGGCCCTGGCCCATACGTAATGGCGGCCGATACGTTGCAAGGAGATGAGGTATTCAACAGACAGGGTGAAAACCTCGGCGAGATTAAGTCCATTATGATCGATGTGCCGACCGGCCAAGTAGCGTATGCCGTACTGTCATGCGGTGGCTTCCTTGGGATGGGAGACAAGCTGTTTGCGATCCCGTGGAAGACGTTGACACTGGATGCGGATAACAAGTGTTTTGTCGTTAACCTAGATAAGGAGCGCTTAAAGAACGCGCCTGGGTTCGATAAAGATCATTGGCCATCGATGGTCGACCAGCGCTGGGCGACCGAGGTGCACTCTTACTATCAGAGTCGCCCGTATTGGGAAAGCTAGTCTCCATCTCCTCTTTGGAGGGATAAAGCTTTATCCCCTCCTTGTTTAACGACCTCCATGCGCGGCGAGCCCGAGTTAAGAAGTGTTATGTCATAAGAGGTAGCTCCCTCCTACGTGTTTCTGGCCTGCGATGATGCCTCGTATATCGCCGGCCAAGTGCTGCACCCGAATGGGGGCGAGGCAGTGAACGTTTGAGCGCTCAAAGCGCACAGGCGCTAAAGAATCAACAACTAGGTTAGCGAAGATTGGAGGTAGCTATGAAAGAGACGCTGCGTGAGTGCATCGATGAATGCCTGAATTGCCACGGTGTTTGCTTAAATACTGTTACTTATTGCCTGGAGCAGGGCGGCCGGCACGCCGAGGGTGACCATATTCGATTGTTACTGGATTGCGCCGAGATCTGCCAGACCAGCGCGAATTTCATGCTTCGTGGCTCGTTGCAGCATACGCGAACTTGCGCTGTATGCGCCGAGATCTGCGCTCAGTGTGCCCACGACTGCCAGCGGCTTCAGGATGACCCCCACATGAAGAATTGTGCAGAGGCCTGCCGGCGCTGCGCCGAATCCTGCCGGCAGATGGCGACTCATGCATGAGGAACATAAGGCACTCCCCTAATGCCCTCAGCCTCAGCTCTTGAGGACTTGGATTTAGGTCGCCACGCGCAGGTAGTGCACGCTGAACATCTCGTTCGGATCGGTCCAGGTACGTTCAACGCTGTAGCCGGCGGCGTCGGCGAGTGCGGAGAACTCGGTGAGCGTGTATTTATAGGAGTTTTCAGTGTGAAGGGTTTCCCCTTCCGCAAACGGGAAAGATACATCATCAATGCGAATGCGTTGCGCTTTGCGGCTCACCAGATGCATTTCGACGCGGCCGGCTGCATGATTGTAGAACGCGTGGTGCGCAAATGCGGCAATATCCACCTCGGCACGTAACTCGCGCCGCAGACGCACCAGCAGATTGAGATTGAAACTCGCGGTAAGACCAGCGGTGTCGTTGTAAGCCGCGTGCAAAATCGCCTCGTCTTTCTTCAAATCCACGCCTATCACTAGCGCGCCGTCGCGGCCAAGCAACGGGCGTAGGCTGCTCATTAACGCGCGCGCTTCTTCTGGCTCGAGGTTGCCAACACTCGATCCCGGATAGAACGCTAGCCGCCTCCCTTCTCGCGGCAGACCCGAATCCGAAAACGGCGTGCATAAATCGGCGCAGGCGGCATGCACTTCGAGCCATGGGTAATCGCGTGCCAGCCGACGCGTGGACTCGAGCAGGAACTCGCGTGAGATGTCCACCGCAAGATAAACCGACGGCCGCAGCGTTTCGAGCAGTAGGCGCACCTTGCGGCTTGCACCGCTGCCAAGCTCGATGAGCACGCTGTCGGGACCGGTAAGGTTCGCGATTTCGCGGGCGCAGCGACTCAATATGCCCATTTCGACGCGCGTGAGGTAATACTCCGGTAAACGGCAAATCTCCTCAAACAGCGCCGAGCCACGGCGATCGTAAAAGAACTTCGGAGGAATGCGTTTCGGCCGCGCGCTCAACCCACGCAACACTTCGTTGCGGAAATCGGAAGTCTCCGGCGTTTCGTCGTAGATAATTACCGGTTGTACCAATTAAAGACATCCTCCTCCTAAACGCGAGTGGCCTTCTTCGGTCACTTTTTTTGACCAGCGTTTCGGCTTTTTCATTCTGGCGCCTCATCGGGCGCTCGGCTGTGCTGGAACCCTGGCGAGGTCGAGATATTCGATATTTGCTTGGGCAGCAATTGGAATGCCAGCAATGAATGCCGCGGATCCATACCCGCGCAAATGACATGGGAGACGGGTCAGTAAAAGTTACATCAAAAATGTAACTTTTACTGATCCCTCGGTGAGAACAGAGCGCATATGCGAGACCCACCAGACAATACACGCAGGAAAGCTAAAGCGAAATAGGGATAATCTACGTAGCCCGAACAGGGCTCGGAGTTTTGGCATGCGATTTGAGATACTGCGATGAATGAATTAAAGAGATAGAGGAAAAGCAATGTCATTAGGCACTCTTCTGTTAATCGTATTGATTTTGATCTTGATCGGTGTCGTGCCGGCTTGGCCGCACAGCGCCAGTTGGGGTTATGTGCCAAGCGGCGTATTGGGCACGGTGCTGCTCGTGGTGCTGATCTTGTTGCTCATGGGCAAGTTGTAGCCGGCCGAAGGGACTTTGCGCGAAATTCAAGAAGTGAGATTGTCCGAGAAGCGCGGGACGCGTACGAAGGTGTCACTCTCTCAAATTACAACCGTAGACTTGGAGTATACATAATGAACTGGGAACAAGTGGAAGGTCATTGGAAACTGCTCAAAGGCACCGTCAAGAACAAATGGGAGGATTTGACTGACGATGAGATCGCTCTCATGGAAGGAAAGCGCGAAGACCTCATCCGCCAGCTGCAGGCGAAATACGGCTATACCAAGGAGAAGGCGGAGGAAGAGGCAGACGCGTGGGCCAAAGACTTGTAAATCCTATTCACGGCGGTCGCTCTGCGCCAGCCCCCTTGGATCTCTGGTCTGAACGGCCTCGATTAAGTAGAATCGAGGCCACCTGATCGGAAAGTTTTTGTTCTGACAAATCGCATGGAAGCAATCTATTTTTATAATGCTTGGAGAAAATCCCAATGGGCGCTGCAACCGTACTGAAAGATGGATCGAAGGCCGGGGCCAGATACGTAGCCCACGTCTACAATCCGCGAACGTGGAAAGAGAAGGGCCTTCCCTGGCTTGCTGGCCTGGCAGGAGTGACGAGCGCGATCATGATGTGCGCGCTCGCGTGGTACTGGAGCTATGAACCGCGCTTGTTCGACGTACGGAGCATCACCTCGCCGGGGGGACAGAGCACAAAGCCTGGACCAGGGTATATCACGACCGCCACGGCGGTGCATGTCGCCGAGACCTTGTTGGAAAAACGCGGTGGTTATCTGAGCAATGATGTGATGCCACCGTCGGTCTTTTTGGATAACGTCCCGAATTGGGAATTTGGTGTCCTGGTGCAACTGCGCGACCTCTCGCGCAGCATGCGCAACTACTTCGCAAGGTCCCGTACCCAGTCCGTCGAGGACAAAGATCTTATGCAGGCCGATCCACAATTCCACTTCGACTCCGAATCTTGGATCTTTCCAACCACCGAATCGATGTATCGCGACGGCGTCAAGCACTTACGCCGCTACATGCAGCGATTAACAGACGAGAACGAAAAAGACGGGCAGTTCTATGCGCGCGCGGACAATCTGCAAGAGCATTTGACCATTGTGGGGCAACGTCTGGGGAGTCTCGCCATGCGTTTGAGCGCCGCTGTAGGCCAGAGACGGCTGGATATGGATCTGGCTGGGGAACGCGCCAGCGAGGAGGCAAAAACGGGCGAGGCCACCCGAATCAAAACCCCCTGGCTGCAAGTGGATGATGTGTTCTACGAAGCGCGGGGCTCCACCTGGGCACTCGCGCACATACTAAAGGCCTTGCAATACGATTTCGCCGACGTTCTCGCCGACAAAAATGCAGAAACGATACTGGCTCAGCTCGTCAGCGAGCTTGAGAGCGCTCAAGACCCGTTGTGGAGCCCAATGGTGTTGAATGGGGGTGACTTTAGCATGGTGGCCAACCATTCACTCAATCTCTCCTCCTATGTCTCACGGGCGAACAACGCCGTCATCGACTTGATACGCGTGCTGAAGGAGGGTTAAGGGTTGTCTTCATCTTCCTCCTGCGCGGCTGTATCGGGCGCTATGACTACGGCGCGCGGCGCACTGATGTAACTACAAAAGCTGTTTCTGACGTTGTTCTACACGGCTGAGAAGCAACCGAGGGCTCGAGCGCGGATTTGGTAGCGTGCTAAGGAGCACGCCGTCGGCGGGTGCTAAGCCGGATCACGGAATTTTAGGCCGTTTTCTGATCACGCTGTGTGATATAAACAAAATGCGCGTCGGCCTCACGGCAGGGGCCATTGGTGCACGGGCGTGCCGCTGTCGCTGGCCTTTATATAATGACCGAGCAGCGCAGCACATGCGTCGGGGGCGGGCATCTTCGCAACCAGCTGCTCGAACGCTCGCCGCTGCCACCGGGCGCCGGTGAGACCACGGCGGGCGCGCTCGACGACGATCGGGAGCCATCGGTCAGCCTCTTCCGAAGCCACGCCGGCGCTGAGCAGACCCTGGTGAGCCAGGGGCAGCAGACGCTCGATGAGCTGGACGGCGCCCACCGGGCGCACGCGCTCGCCGGGGCGATCGGGCCAGAGGATCTCGGCGTGTAGGCCGAACCGTGCTGCCTGGTAGAAGTTGCGGCGTGCGTGACCGAAGGTGAGCCCTGGCAGGAGCGCGGGCGCCACCGGACTGAGCCCTAGCGTGAGCCCAACCAGCCAGGCGGCGTTGGCGATGAGGTCGGCCACCGTCGGACCGGAGGGCAGGGCGCGCAGCTCGATCCGCAGGTGGCCACCGTCGGTGTCGTCGTATACGGGGCGGTTCCAGCGCCAGACGGTACCGTTGTGCAGCCGCAGCTCGGGCAGCCCCGGTACGCCACCCGCGCGGGCGACGGCGACGGGATCCTGTGAGCCGCACACCGGCAAGAGCGGCTCGTGCAGCGTGACGGTTTCGGCGAAGAGCTCCAGCGCGCCCCGGCGCGCCCAGCCGTGCCCGAACGAGACGCGCGCCGGACGCCAGTCGTTCTCCGACGGATCATCACGGTCGTCGGTCGCTTGCCTGAAAAGCGCAACGCGGGTTTCGTCCCAGAGCCGTCGGCCGAGGAAAAGCGGCGAGTTGCACGAGGCGGCCAGGACTGGAGCCGTCGCGATCTGTGCGGCGTTGTACATGTCGGCGAACGTCGCCGGGACCACCCGCAGGTGCACCTGCAACGATGTGTTTGCCCCTTCCAGCGCCACGTCGGCGCAGTTGAGCGAGAGCGGATCCTCGCCCTGGATGTGCACCGTGGGCGGCGTGCGCCGTAGGCGCTCGATACCTGCCGCCAGCGCACGATAGCGCGGCGTGGGCGTCATCGCCCAACTCGCGAGATCGCGTTCGGTCAGCGTCGGAAGGATCCCGATCATGACCGCGTGAGCATCGTGGGCCGCCGCTGCCCGACGAATAGACCCGAGCGCGTCTTCCAGCTCCGCCGCCAGAGCCGAGAAGGGGCTCCCCGCAAGCTGCACCGGCCGCGTGTTGATCTCCAGGTTGAAGCGGTTGATCTCCAGTGTAACCCGCGGGTCCAAAGCCGCCGCCAGCACCTTGCGGTTGATCGGCGCCGGCCGCCCGGCGCTGTCCACTAAGTGCAGCTCCAGCTCGGCCCCGATGGTCGCCTCCCCCTGGCCGAACCCGGGCCGGTCCAGCACCTCCGCCAGCGCGACCAAGCAGTCGCGCAGCCGCCGATCGAACACCACGTACTCCTCGTCGGGGAAGTGATCACGGTCAATGTCGAGTCCCATGATGCGCCTTATCACAAAGTACGGCCGGTCACCGCTGTGCCCGCATTTCGTCAAAGTGGGTATCCATTTAGCCCCACATCGATCTATATCTTGCGCTCAGTTACACGCCTTCCTCACAACAACGCACTATACCTAGAAGCCGGTGGGTACCCACTATAAATGATGCGTCATGAAGAACCACAGCGTCACGGTGATCTGCAAGTACACACTCAAAACCGGCAAAGAGCAAGCTGCTCGCGCGGCGTTGGGGTCTGTACCCGCAGCGCCAGCCCCAGCAGGCATCGAACCTGCCTAATGCCGACCTGATGGTGGTGCGTTCAGATCCCCGCTGTTTGTGGTGTGCCACGGCTCTACCAAGTCGAGTGCTCTTTTGGGATTGTAGGCGAGCGTCAGACCGCTGCATTCAGTTCTGGCGAGGTAAATATTACCGACGCGATTGTCACGTTTACCGATTTGTATAGCTCCCACCCGCGGCCCTCCAGGGCTTTTCACTTCATTAGCTGCGCTCACCCTGCGGTGTTCTTTGCCCGGTTTACCGGGTATTCCTTACTGATCATGCGCTCCGCATCATACGGACGTTGGAGCACCCGTCGATATGGCACAAACGTTGCCGATTAAGCTCGATTGTTCCCACAAACGTCGAAGCTTGGGGCACGTTTGCAGGCTACTTTCTGCGAAAAGGAGGATCCGTTCATGAATGCGGTAGAGTTGTCGAAGGGCGATCATCAAAAGGTGTCGGATCTTTTCGAGCAGGTCAAAGCGACGAAAGATGCGAAGAAGCATGCAAGGCTCTTCGAGCAGATCCAAAGCGAATTGGACACCCACTCCCACATCGAGGAGACCATTCTATTTCCGGCCCTAAAAGAACATGAAGAGCTTAAGGATATAACGCTTGAAGCCTACGAAGAGCACAAACAGATCAAAACCTTGATCCGTGAAATCGAGCGCCTGGGGGACGGCAGCGAACGATTCGACGCCAAGCTCAAGGTTTTGGGCGAGAACGTCGAGCATCACGTCGAAGAAGAAGAGAATGAGATGTTCCCTAAGATCCAGCAACTCTTCTCGAACGAAGAGTTGGACCAGATGGGACAGGAGCTGGAAGCCGCCAAGAAGGAGGGCAAGAAACCGCGAGCGCATTCCACCACCGTCTAACTGTAGAGGAGGGACTCATGCCAAGAGGAGACAAATCAAAGTACACCGATAAGCAGAAGCGTCAGGCTGAGCACATCGAGGAAGGCTACCGCGAGCGCGGCGTGCCGGAAGATGAGGCGCAAGCTCGCGCCTGGGCGACCGTTAATAAGATGACCGGCGGCGGCAAGAAGGACGGTTCCGGTCGCGGTAAAGCCATCAACAAGGCTCCGGCGAGGAAAGGCGGCAGAAAAGGCGGAGCGGCTTCTGCATCGCGCTCGGCGGCAGCACGCAGCGCTTCGGCAAGGAAAGCGGCGCAAACGCGCGCACGCAACCAATAGTGGAACGATAAACGGTCTTGCCGGTCTCGCGTGGCGACACCGGCCCCAATGTAATTCTGGAGGTTATCATGAAAGAGATTTATACGTTCTTGGCGGTCTCGGCTTTGAGTGTCGGTATGGCGGCTCCGGTGCTCGCGCTCGACGTCGAGGATCAACGCGAAGAGGTGAGGCAACAGAGCAAGGATGTCCTAGAAGAACAGCAGGATGTGCGAGAGGAACAGCGCGATGTGCGGAAAGCACGGCAGGAAGAGCAACAAGACGTACGAGAGGAGCAGCGCGACGTGCGGCAAGAAAGGCAAGATGTCATCGAGGCACGCAGAGATCTCCGGCGAGACATCACGCAAACCCACCGTGCGACGACTGTCATTGGGATGAATGTAAGAAATCCCCAGGATGAAAGCCTCGGTGAGATCCATGACCTGGTCCTTGACTTCGACAAGGGAGGGATCGCCTACGTGGTCATCTCGTCCGGTGGCGTATTGGGGGTGGGTGACACCCTGCATGCCGTTCCCTGGAAGGCGCTGAGTCTAAGTGACAAGGCGGATGCTTTCCTTCTTAACGTCGATAAAAGCGCTTGGCAGAAGGCACCGAGCTTCAAGGCCGACGACTGGCCCGAGGTGGCGGACCGAGAGTGGCATAGACAACTCGACGGCTATTATCGGTAAGCAAAAAATAGCGGCGCCGGCCGCACATTGTTCCGAACGCTATGGACGGCGGTGCGGCACTGCTGAAAAGAGGTGAGCGAGAAGACAGATCCTAGCCATCCTGTTAGACGACCATTCTGTTGCGGCGGCCGTTAGCCCGATATGATGCGAGAAGGCGATGCTGAAGACACTGCGTCGAGTCAAAGAACTACAGCAATACCACCTCAGGGCCTTGAATGGCGAATTCGGTGCGATTGAAGACTTTTTCTTCGATGACCGTGCCTGGACCGCCCGCTATTTTATTGTCAACACGGGCGGCTGGCTGGGCGGTCGAAAGGTGTTGATTTCCCCTGCCGCCATCACCGCCGTCAATGAGCAAGACAAGGTATTGGAGGTTGGGCACACTAAAGAGCAGATCGAACTCAGCCCCCCTATGGAAGCCGACAAGCCGGTCTCAAGACAATACGAGGAACAGTTCCACCGCTATTATAAATGGTCTTTCTACTGGGAGCTTATGGAGACGCTTGCACCAGATAAGCCGCCCACCGATCCCGCCATATCCTTGGAGCAGTCGCAACGGGGTGATCCTTGCCTTCGCAGTGTCCAAGAGGTCGCCGGCTATCGTATCGGCGCAATCGAAGATGAGATCGGTCACGTGGAAGATTTCATCGTAGAGGATCACAGCTGGGCGGTTCGTTACCTGGAGATCGACACCCGCAATTGGTTGCCCGGAAAAAAAGTACTCGTAGCTCCTACCTGGGTAGCAACAATAAATTGGGCGGAGCGCAGGGTACAGGTGTCTCTGCCTCGCGCTGCGATTGAAAGCGCGCCAGCTTACGATCCTTCAAGGCTCATCAGCCGGGAATACGAAGTGAAGCTGTTTAAACACTACGGCCATCCGGGATATTGGAGCTGACTGGACGCGCGGAGCACGTGTGCCATGTAAGTACCGGAGACAAAGACGTAGAGAACCGGCTCGAGGTTCCAAGGTTTTAGATAATATCCAGTATCAAACTACCGCGAGAAAACAACAAGGACACCGCCATGAAGGTCTTCAACTGTTCCGTCTGCAGTCAACTGATTTTCTTCGAGAACGTCCAGTGTGTCGGCTGCGGCCATGTGCTCGGCTACCTGTCCGATGTGGGGGTCGTCAGTGCCATCGAGTCGGCGGGGGATGGCGAATGGCGGGCGCTCGCACCGGATGCTGGCAGCAGGCGTTATACGATGTGCCTCAATTACAGCCAAGAGCAGGTGTGCAACTGGATGCTGCCCGCCGAGGAGAGCGCGACCCTCTGCTTCGCCTGCCGGCTCAACCAGACCATTCCCGATCTCTCGTATCCCGAAAATCGTCTCCGCTGGCAGCGGCTGGAGGGGGCGAAGCGGCGGTTGGTATATAGCTTGATGGCGCTCGCCCTCCCGCTTTTAAACAAGCAGGAAGACCCGGAGCGGGGGCTTGCGTTTGCGTTTCTCGCTGACCCAGACAGCGATTTTCAGGAGAGCAACGCGGTAATGACCGGACACCTCCAGGGGCTTATCACCATCAACATCGCTGAGGCCGACGACGCGGTGCGCGAACGCCGGCGTCTTGACATGAACGAGCGTTATCGAACTCTGCTCGGGCATCTTCGGCACGAGAGCGGGCACTATTACTGGGAGCGTCTGGTTCGTGCTAGCGATCTGATCGAGCCTTTCCGCGGGCTTTTCGGCGACGAGCGGGCCGACTATGACCAGGCCTTACAAGCCCACCATCGCAACGGGCCGCCGGCGGACTGGCAGCTGCGCTTCGTCAGTGCCTACGCCAGCGCCCACCCTTGGGAAGACTGGGCGGAGAGTTGGGCGCATTACCTGCACATCGTCGATACCTTGGAGACGGCCCGGCAATTCTCGCTGCGGGTGGTGACTCCCTCCGGGGGCGCATCGATAGCCACACCGGGCGGCGTGACGGGCTACCGACCGCCTTCATTAGAGGCAATGATCGCGAGCTGGCTGCCGCTGACCTATGCCATCAACAGCATCAACCGCGGCATGGGCCAGCCAGACATGTACCCCTTCGTGCTCTCGCCCCTTGCGCTCGAAAAACTAAGATTTGTCCATGAGACAGTCAGCAGCGCCGCCCATGAGATGGGCCTAGCATGACCTCGCGCGTCGCGATCATCATGAATGAAGCCGCGGGTGGGAGCACCCCGCCAGAGATGCAGAAACGGATCGCCGAGGCCTTCCACACCCGCGACAGGGAGGCGCAGCTTTTGACCGCCCACAGCGGGGAGGAGATCGTGGAGCTTACGCGGTGGGCGGTGCGTGAGGGGGCGGACCCAGTGGTCGCGGGCGGTGGCGATGGGACCATCAATGCCGTGGCATCCGTGCTCGTTGAGACCGGTCGCACGCTCGGCGTGTTACCGCTCGGCACCCTCAACCACTTCGCCAAGGATCTCGCGATCCCGCTCGATCTGGACGGCGCCCTGCGCGTCCTGGTGGCGGGTACGGTGGTGCCGGTGGATGTCGGTGAGGTCAATGGCCGTATCTTTCTCAACAATTCGGGCCTCGGCCTCTATCCCAAGATCGTGCGTCACCGCGAGAAATTGCAAGAGCGCCTAGGGCACGGCAAGTGGCCCGCGTTTCTCTGGGCGATGCTGAGCGTGCTGCGCCGCTACCCGTTCCTCGGTGTGCGCGTGAGCACCGATCACGACGAGTCTGTCCGGCGCACGCCGTTTGTCTTCATCGGCAACAACGAATATGGGATCGAAGGATTCAACGTCGGCAGACGGGCGCGCCTCGATGCGGGGCAGCTATGCTTGTATATGGCGCGCCGCACGGGACGCCTGGGTCTCCTGCGCTTTGCGCTGCGGGCGCTCTCAGGCCGGCTGCGGTATGAGAAGGATTTTGATGGGCTGTGCACCGGGGAGGTCTTCATTGAGACGAAGCGCTCACGTGTGCACGTGGCAACCGACGGTGAAGTCACGGTGATGCACACGCCGCTGCACTACCGAGTTCGCCCGGGCGCACTGCGCGTTTTGGTCCCGAAGCAAGCGCCGGTGACGGGCGATACCTGACGCAACTTTCTCATGCGCACTACCGTCGAGCGCCCGCACATCGACGTCAGACGCTTCACCTGGGACCCCGAGCGCGCGATGTTCATCGCGCCGAGCATTTCAGGCACACACCGGCGGGCTGGACGCCTGTCGCCCGAGAGTTGCCACCGTGAAGCTCGATCGGATCGAACGGCTCATGGCATACTGTGATCCGCTCACCCTTTATGCACGTGGAGGGAACTATGATGTCTTGGCGCGCTGAGAAACGATCGAGAGAAGCGGCGAGCATGCCAGGCTCGCTGACTAATGGCGTCGAAGGCACGCTCGAAGAGGCGTCCCTGCAACGACTCGAGAGGCTGGGTCAGCTTCTGGACAGCGCCTTTCAGATCCCGGGGACCCGCTTTCGCATCGGCCTGGACAGCATTCTGGGATTCATTCCTGGGATAGGCGATGCCACCGGAGCGGCGCTCTCGGCCTACCTTATCTTCGAGGCTGCCCGCCTTGGGGCACCGGTCACGACGGTCCTGCGCATGGTGGGGAACGTCGCCGTTGAAGCCGTGGTCGGCGCGATACCGATCGTGGGGGATCTGTTCGATATCGTCTGGAAGGCCAATCTTAAGAACCTGTCGCTGCTGCGCGCTCATACGGCTCACGCAGGCCCGCGCGGCCGATCGCCGAGTCAGCTCCGGCGCCTGTTTCTAGTGCCGCTGATCCTCATGGTGCTCGTTCTGGGGATCCTCGCAGTGGTTCTTTTGGCTCTCGTATTCCGATTGATCTTCGGCTGATCCAGTGGCTGCTGGTTATCCGCTCCTTTAAGCGATGTTGGTAGCCTGCATCAACGATCGGAATAGTTCTCACGCGCCGATCCCCTACGCGCTTAACTTACCCCCGGACTTACCCCCGGTATGTGTGCGTTTATGCCGCCAACATCGGCGCACCGTGAGATGTCTTTGTGGTCTCAGTTAATCGCATTCCAGATGCGTTGGTCTAGTTTTTGTGCGTTTGATACGGCGCTGCTTTCCATCGCGGCAGCCCATCGCTCCGACATCCTCGACCAGTTGTTTCGTGGAATTACGTGGCTGGGGTCCTTATATGTTCTGATTCCGAGCGCCATCGTGCTCGTCTGCTTGCTTGCGTATCGCCGGTATCGATTTGAGGCCATTCTGCTGACGGTAGGGCTGAGCGGGGCAGCGCTGCTGGCCCACATCAGCAAGCAGATCTTAGCGCGGCCACGGCCAGAGCTTTACCAGCCCTTGATCGAGATCCCCGTCTCGTATTCGTTCCCGAGCGCGCACGTTACTCAGGCGACAGCATTTTTCCTATGCGTATTTCTGGTGGTGCGCCGGACCTTACCCAATTGGAAATTCCCCATCGCCTGCACGGCGGTATTCCTGGTGACGTGCGTGGCCGTGTCGCGGGTTTATCTGCAGGTGCACTTTCCATCGGATACGCTAGCAGGCTTGTTTTTAGGCGTGTTGTGGGTTAGCGCGATTTACAAATTGATGCTCCGAAGGGGCAATAACGTTTAACGGTTCGGCCACGCCGACTGCGGGCAGTCGGCGCCTCATCATGGTTATCTCTCGTATTCCAATGCATCTTCGGCTAGCGGGGAATAGGGAACCGCGCTCGGACTGTCCCATCCTTTTATTCCTGGCGCCTAGCCGAACGCAGGGAACCAAGCAACGCCCCCAGCGCCTCCGGCTCGACCGGTTTGACCAGGTGGTAATCGAAACCGGCCTCTTTGGTGCGACGGCGAGCCTCTTCCTGCCCGTAGCCGGTCAGGGCAATGAGCGGCGTCTGCCGGCAGGCTGGCTGTTCGCGCAGGCGTTGGGCCACCTCGTAGCCGTTCATCCCCGGCAAGCCGAGGTCGAGCAGCACGGCCTGCGGCTCGAACGCACGGGCCGCTTCCAAGGCCGAGGGCCCGTCGTGCGCCATCCGCACTTCGTGACCGTCGAACCGGAGCAGCAGGGCCATGCCTTCAGCGGAGTCCAGGTTGTCTTCCACCAGCAGGATCTTGAGCGTATGGCGGGCGGGCTGCGCGTGCTCGCCCGGCGGTTCATCCACGGCCGTCGTGCGGTTTGCACTAAGCGCCGGCAGCCGCACCACGAATTCGCTGCCCCGTCCCGGCCCATCGCTTTTGGCTTCCACTTTCCCGTCGTGCATCTCGACCAGGTGGCGCACGAGCGTCAGCCCGATCCCTAAGCCGCCTTGCGAGCGGTCGAGCGAGCCATCTGCTTGGGTGAAGAGGTCGAAGACGTGCGGCAGCAATTCGGCGGGCAGCCCCATCCCGTTGTCGTGCACGCGGATGACGGCCTCATCGCCTTCCCGCACGGCTTCGAGCCGGATCTGTCCGCCTTCGTCGGTGTACTTCGCCGCGTTGTTCAAGAGGTTCGCCACGACCTGCACAAGGCGCGCCAGGTCGCCTTCCAGTCGCACCGGCTGCGGCGGGAGCGAGACGCTCAGTTGCTGGCGGCGCGCCTCGACGAGCGGGCGGCTGGTCTCGATCGCGCGGTTGATGACCGCGGAGAGCTCGAGCGGCTCGCGTCGGAGGACGATCCTGCCGCGCGTGATGCGTGACACGTCGAGCAGATCGTCCACGATCCGCATTAGGTGCTGGGTCTGGCGCTCGATGACCTCGCGCGCCCACTCCTGCTTGGGCTCAAGCGGCCCGACGAGCTTGAGCACTTGCGCGGCGTTGCGGATCGGGGCGAGCGGGTTGCGCAGCTCGTGTGCGAGCATGGCCAGGAACTCATCCTTGCGCCGGTTGGCCTCTGTCAACACTTGTTCCATCTGTTTGCGCTCGCTGATGTCTATCGCCATTCCGCCTACGAAGCTGGGCTGGCCGCCGCAACCCAGGATGGGAAACTTGCTCACGAGGGAATGATGCAGGAGGCCGTCCTTGTGCTCCACGGCATCCTCGGTGAGAAGGCCCGCTGGGGAGGCCAAGGCGTGCCGGTCGTTCTCCCGGAATTGGGCAGCGGTATCCGCGGGGAAGAGTTCCTCGTCGGTCTTACCGTAGAGGCTCTCCCCGGGCGAGCAGAAGGCCTTCTCGGTGGCCTCGTTGGCGTAGACATAGCGCCCCTGGAGGTCCTTGATCCAGGCGAGCCCGGGGAGGTGCCGCATGAACCGTGCGAAACGCTGCTCGCTCTCGCGCACGGCGGCCCCGGCATCGGCGCGTTTGCGCTCTTCCTCGCAGGCCAGTGCGCCGGCGAGGGTGGCGGCGATCTGCCCGGCCACGCGGTCGTAAAAATCCCGATACGGCTCGTCGAGCGCCCGGCGCGGGCTGACGGCGGCCACCAACAACGCCATCGGAAGCGGATGCCCCGGCAGCGTGATCGGCAGGAGCAGCGCGGACTGCGGCGCTTCTGGCCATGCCCCCCTCGGCAGTGAAGCGAATTTCCGCCTCAGCGCTTCGACTAACTCACCCTGGCCCGACTCGGCCACCCGCGCGAGCGGCCAAGCCAACGCAGACGCCGTGCTTAATTCAACCAGCGGCGGACTGGCCGGAGCGCCGGCTTCAATTCCTGCCCCGGCGGTGAGTCGCGCCTGCTTCCGGCCCTCGTCGATCAGATAGAGCAGGGCGAACGGCATGTCGTGCGAGTTGGCGGCTAGGGTTTTGGCGGCGAGACGGCAGGCCTCTTCGACGTCCCTCGCCTCGCTACTGCGGGCGGTCAGATCGCGCAGCGTCTGCAAGCGCCGCTCGCCGAGCACGCGCTCGGTGGTCTCGGTGACGGCCGTGAAGATGCCGCCAACATCGTCCGACTCGTCGCGGATGGGGGAGTAGGAGAAGGTGAAGTAGCACTCTTCGAGATAGCCGTTGCGGTCGAGCAGCAGCCGCCGATCGTCTGACCAGGTGGCCTCGCCGCGCGCCATCACGCCTTCGAGCATCGGCTCGATGATGGGCCAGATTTCGGGCCAGATGTCGCGCCCGACCGCGCCCAGCGCCCGTGGGTGCTTGCTCGCGCCGAGCATAGGACGGTAGGCGTCGTTGTAGAGCTTAATGAGCTTCGGCCCCCACCAAATGAGGATCGGGTAGCGCGAGTTGAGGCAGATGCTGACCGCCGTGCGCAGGCTCTGCGGCCACGCCGCGACCGGGCCGAGCGGTGTTCTCGCCCAATCGAAGGCCCGCATCATCGCGCCCATCACGCCGCCGCCGGCGAGGCAGTCAGGGGTGCGCTCGTCCAAAGTCATCGTTGTCCTCTTGTCTGGCCGGGTAGAAGCTCTCACGACATGGAACGGAGTCAGGGCGCTTCCGCAGGTTTCTTGATCTTGTGATCCTCATGTTTGGTCCGCTGCATGGCCTCGGGCTCCAACTCTTCCGCCTGTTTGTTGAACCAGATGAAAACTCCCCACCCCACTAACAGGGCCGCTGTGGCGATGCCAATGGCCGCCGCCGCGGGCAAGCGCCCGGGATCATCATGAGCAAGCTCGAACACCACTACCAGACACTCGATAGCGAGAGAGACGACGATGACGATCATGAAGCGTGATAGAAACCGACGCACCCTTGTGGGCGTGCTCATGTCGACCTTACGCCGGATCTCCTCTTCGAGTACCGTCTGGCCCAGCTCGAGCGAGGCGACCGCAACGGTCAGGAGCCCGATACTGCGGAGGATCGTGTTAAGCTGGGCGGTGGGTGACTCTGTCTCTCCCGGGCTCAGCGCCTGCCATATCTCAAACAGCCCGAACCCGATCAAAGCGAATCCGCAAATCGTAAACGCAACGGTGATAAGCCCGTAGCCAACGATGAAAAGCCATTCGGCGAGCTTCATAGCATACCTACCTTTATCGCGCTTCAGGTACCGTGTGCGCCGGACTTGAACGGGTTGTTGGGTAGCCAGAATGTGACAAAATCTCAGACCTTTGCTTGCCACCCTTGCGATCGTCCTCCGTTCGATGGGCGACTCCCTCTTCCTGGTGCCAGGGCCCCGCCCGCTTGTAATTGCCTTGCGATGGGACCCTGGCACCAGGGCACTTTCACTTTCTGGTCGATACCGTGCTTGCTGCGTTTTCGCAACGTCACGCAGCTAGTAAAACTAGT
>Ga0187892_10005039_pt1 | contig 21264 bp, 17 predicted proteins | sample MA1701073metaG_FD_139345 | JGI IMG/M metagenome (GOLD analysis project Ga0187892, IMG submission 139345) | Bio-ooze microbial communities from a basaltic lava cave in the Kipuka Kanohina Cave System on the Island of Hawaii, USA - MA170107-3 metaG ... | reverse complement strand
GAAGGACGGCCGGTCCCTCGCGGAACCCGCCGTATTGAAGGGCGGAGTGCTGCGAGGAGTTACCCCTTGCGAAACGTCATGCCGAGGGAGCCTTTGCCGCCGGCCCAGAGCCGGGCCTGCCAATAGGTCGAGTCCAGCTCCACCGCGCGCGCCGGCGTCGGTGGCGAGCTGGCGGATGGAGGACTCGTCGGTGCCGCCGCCGGTGGCCTCGAGCACGGTGCGGGAATCGATGACGTCCACGAGCCCGGTTTCGGAGAGGCCGCGAGTGATCCACTCGGCGACCATGGGACCGACGAGGCTGAGCGTGGAATCGCCGGTGTCGTTGTGGAGCGGAATGACGAGGACCCGCTCCGGCCTCGGCTCCGGGTTAGGGGAGGGCCAGAGGAGGATGGTAGCCGCGGTGACGGCGGCGCCGCTCAGGAGACCGAGGGCCCACCAGCGGCGGTGCCTGGGGCGGTGGTGCGCGACCGTCGCGGGTGGAACCGCTTCCGGTGTTGGTTGAGTCGCGGACGGGCCGGTGGCCGGGACGGGGACGCCGGGCCTTGCGGGCCAGTCGGCGGTGACCTGGGCAGGTGATTCGGCATTCCGAATCGCCTCGGCCTCTTTGACGACGGTGGGGTCGGGGCCCAGCTCGAGGTCGCGATCGAGTAGAGCGGTGTAAATCTCGGATTGGCGGATGGCTCCGGCGCGATCGCCGCTCCGGGCGAGGGCGCGCATGAGCTTGACGGTAATGCGGGCGCTGTGGGGATCCTGGGCCGCGGCTTTGCGCCACCACTTCACCGCGGCGGGTCGGTCGTCGCGGCGCTCGGCGTCGGTGGCCAGGCGCTCGAGCACTTCGCGGTGGCGCTCACTCCAGGTGGCGCGCTCGGTCTCGACCCAGCGCTCGAAGTCTCCCAGACCAGGCAGAACGAAGCCGTCGAGGAACGGGCCGGTCCAGGCGTCGCTGGCCAGCTCCATCGCACCGCTCTCGCGATGCGAATCGAATTCCCAGAGGTCGCACTCGATGACATCGGGGTTCAGGGCGAGATCGCGGGCGCCCTGAATGGCGTCCTCGCTACCGAGGTCGCGCCGCAGGGAATAGACCGCCTGGGCAAGGGAGCCTTTGGCGCGCTCGTCATCGCTGTCGGGCCAGAGGAGCACGGCGAGGCGGTCGCGGGATTGAGGACGGTTCCGGGAGGCGGCGAGGACCGCGAGCAGCGCGAGTCGCCGAGGTTGCATGGCTCCGGCCGGGAGGGCGGTCCCGTCGCGGAGGAGGCTGAGGGTGCCGAGGCAGCGGAGGCGGATCACATGGAGAATGTACCGCCTGGCTACCGGCTACTGGGGCGGGTGAGCGAGTCCGACAGGCCTCGGCCTCGAACAGCCTACCTCTCGATCACGCGAATCGTCCCGTCCGCCTTGTTGAGCACGAAGATCTGACCGGCCGACGCCAGATCGAATCGCAGATCGGCCCGCTGAGCAGGCGGCTTGCCCTGCGCGGCGTTCTTCTCCCGGATGATCTCGAGCAGCGCGCGTGGCGCCGACCCGGCACCCGTTCTGAAGAGCACCCGGCGGATCGGGTCCTGGCCTCCCTTGGGCGGCTGATCCGCGCTGACGTGGAACATCTCCCCGCTTGGCAGGTCGCCGAAGAGCAGCCGCCCATCGAGTTGCGGGACCGCGGTGTGACGATAGACCACAGCGCCGACTGATGCCGCCGAGCCGCTCGGGAGCAGGACCGGATCCTGCTGATCCCATTCGGCGACCGGAAAGGTCACCCCAGGATCGCCCCGCACCGAATCGGTCCGCACCGCGCGCCGGCTCACGAAACGGTAGCTGCCTTCCCAGACGTTCCAGCCGAGGTTGGCGCCGGCGCTGACCGGGCTCACCTCCTCGATGATGTTCTGTCCGATGTCCGACAGGTACATCGCGCCGTTCCTGGAATCCCAGCCGAGTCGCTGCGCGTTGCGGATGCCGTAAGCAAAGATCTCGGGCAACGCGCCGGACCGCGATACGAAGGGATTCGACGAAGGCACGCCATACTTGCCGCCGGGGCCGTTCTTGCCGAGCGGATCGATGCGAAGGATCTTGCCGAACGCGGAGCCCAGGTTCTGCGCGAGCGCCATGGGATCGCCGCCGCTCCCGCCGTCGGCGATGCTCACGTAAAGGAGGCCGAAGTCGGCAGCGCCCGGTCGCGCGTCAGGGTTGAACGCGATAGCGCCGCCGTTGTGGTTGGCGAAGGGCTGGCGCAGCCGGATCAGCTCGCGCGGGGCTTTGCCGTCGTAGCTCGCCGCACCCGGCGTCACCGCCGTCCACTCGAGGAGCACAGTGTCGTGGGTCGTGGAATCGCGGGGCGTCCTGAAGTCGGGCGCGGGGGCCTGGTTGCTGACGTCGGTGAAGGTGTAGAACTTCCCGAAGCCTGCCGCGCCTTCCGTCGAAAACTGCGGGTGGAGCGCAAAGCTCTGGACCCCGCGCTCCCGGCCCTGCGATTGCACCGCGACGCCCCACCTGGGATCGCGGAGGTCGAGATACGGGATCACGGTTCCACCATCCCGGCTCACCACATATAGCACGCCCCGCATGTCACTCACGAACAGCCGCCGGGTCCCAGGTGCCTCGGCCAGGGTCATGGCGCGGGCAGCGACGCCATCAATCTCCGGCAGGGAGGCAAACTCGCGGAGGGTCACGACGATCACGCCTTCGGTGGCGACGATCGGCTGGGGGAAGGGGTTGTTGGTCTGGCCCGGAGGCAGGGGCTCCTGCGGGGTCTGTGGTTGGGAGTTGCCGGCGGTCGCCGGGGCTGCGATCAGCGCGGCCAGCAAGGCTCGGGTCAATCGTCGCGTGGTCATTGGCTGCCCGCTTTCTGCTGTTCCGGAGAAACCGGTCCACCCGGTCACCCGACAAAGCTACTAGGAGCTCCGCAACGCCACCATCGGATCCACCCTCGCCGCCCGCCGCGCCGGCCCGGCACAGGCGCCCACCGCCACCACCAGCAGCACCATGGCGGTCGCTGCGAGCGCCACCGGATCGATCGGAGGCAATCCGAACAGCATGCTGCGGAACGTCACGGCAAGTGCCGTCGCCGCCAACCCGCCGATCACGGCGCCGGTCCCGGTCAGAGATAGCGCCTGCCGCAGCACCATCCAGGTTACCGCCTTGGACCCCGCGCCGAGTGCCATGCGGACGCCGATTTCATAGCGCCGCTGGGCCACGATGAACGAGAGCACGCCCCAGAGCCCGAGTGCGGCGAGGGCCAGAGCGATGGCGCCCAGCGCCCCCACGCCCAAAGCGACCAGCGTGGCGGGCGTCGTTGTTTCCTCCAGGGATTCCTGCAACGTCAGGACCGACGCCAGCGGGAGGCGGGGATCGAGACTCTCAATCACGCGCCGGACCGGAGCGCGGAAATCGGCGGCGTTTCCCCGAGTTCCCACGTACAGCCAGATGCGGGGCTCGTAGCGGGCGCCACCCGGCACCAGGATGAGCGGCTCGGGCTCCGCGAAACGCGGGTTAACGAGCGCCGGTACCACCCCGATCACCGTGACAACCGACGCGCTGTCGCCCTCCCCGATCCGCAGGGTCTGTCCGACAGCACTGCCGCCACGCCAGAGCTTCGCGGCCATGAGATCGTCCACCACCGCCACCGCTCCAGTCTCTCCGGCCCGGAAGACCCGTCCCGCGAGCGGCTCCGATTGTCGTGCGGCAAACCAGTCGCCGGTGACATAGCCTACGTTCTCCGTGCGCTCGCGGTCCGACGGATCTCCGGTGATCACCACCCGCTCCTCGGCGATCGAGCCCATGGGGGCAAAGCCCGCGAGCGCCGCCGCCTCGACACCGGGGACCGCGCGAAGCCGCTCCAGCGCGGCCTGCTGGAGGGCCCGGCCGGCCGGTTCGCTATAGCTCAGGAGCTCGAGATTGACCGAGAAGCTGAGCATCCGGCCGGCATTGGGGTCCAGCTCGGCCGCGCGGGCTTGGCGGGCGGCCCGCCCGAAAATGCCCGCGAGCGCCACCAGCATCACGCAAGCGGCGACCTGGCTCACCACCAGCAGGCTCCTGAGCCGCGAGCGCCGGGAGCTGCCGGTTTGCCCTCCCTCCTTGACCACCTGGGCCAGGTCGAGCCGGGTTGCAGTGAGCGCCGGCAGGACACCGAACACCAGGGTCGCGAGGAAACCGAGGCTTACGCTGAAAACCATAACCCGCACGTCGATCGGGATTCTGAACGGCATCAGAATCCGGGTACCGACAATGTCGGTGAGCAGCCGGGCAAGGAATACCGCTACGAGACTCGCCGCGAGCGCGAGGGTCGCCGACTCGACCACGAGCTGTCGCACCACCCGGACGCGCGAGGCGCCCAGCGAAAGCCGCACGGCGATTTCACCACTCCGTTGTGTGGCGCGTGCCAGGAGCTGATTGGCGAGGTTGGCGCAGGCCACCAGGAGAATGAGCACCGGCAGCGCCATGATGAAGAACGTGGCGCCGAGTACCTCGCCGTCGCCTGCCCCGTGTGCGGCCCGGACCGTCGCGGCCAGCTCGGCTCGCTCACCCGGGAAAGCGGCCTCGATGCGAGCCGAGACCGGCGCGGTCTGTGCGGCCACGTCTTCGGGGGAGGCTCCCGGGCGTCGCCTGCCGACCAGGCGAAGCCAGCGGTCGTCGAGTGAAGCTGAGGTCGAAGCATAGGTGGATTGAACCCGCACAGCGGGCGCGCTGCTGAGCGGCAGATAGAGGTAGGGCACACCATACTGTGGGTCGCCGACAATGTCGCCGGGCTGAAGCCCGGTGAACCCCTCGGGCGCGGCCCCGACGATGGTGAAGCTGCTCGTCCCCACCTGGATCGACCGGCCGATGACCTCGGTGCTTCCGCCGAATGCACGTTGCCAGAAGGTATGAGCCAGCACGGCGGCAAGCGGCGCCCCGGGCGCATCGTCACTCTCGCCGAGCAACCTTCCGGCGGCCGGACGGGTGCCCAACATGTTGAAGTAGCCTCCCGAAACGAAATCGGCTCGGACCGCGAGCGGCTGGTCTCCCATGCGGATCGCGACCGATGCGGTTCCGCTCACACTGCTGCTCGAAAAGGCCGGGATGGCGCCGCGATAGAACTCCCACTCGGGCGGCGAGAGATACGCCGAGCTGCCGCGTCCCCAGGGTGTCTGGTGAGAGGTCAGGATCCCGCTCAGCTCCCCTTGCCGCACCACGCCCGGGAAGTCGCTGAACAGCATCGCATTGAGGACGCTGAAGGCGGTGGCGTTGACGCCGATCGCAATGGCCAAACACGCGATGGCGATGGCGCTCCAGCCTGGGGCGCGCCGGATCGCACGCAGCGCGTAGCGGAGGTCCTGGGTGAGACCGGCCATCGGGTGATTCCTGGTGGGAAGTACGATCCTTTCGGGACCTGGCCGGGAATTGTTTCAGGGTCGTGCCATCTGGATTCCCGCGATTAACAGCTGGTTTGATGGGTATCCCCTTGGGAACCCTTGTATCCTATAAGATACAAGCGTCCCCGAGACCGATCCCTACACCCACCCGCACGCTCGCCGCACGCGGTCAAGGGCCGAGGACCGTCTACTCCTGCCGCAACGCCGCCACCACGTCCACCTTCACCGCCCGCCTCGCCGGCCAGTAACAACTCACCACGGCCGCGACGCCCAGGACGACTGCCACAGCGACATAGGTCAGCGCATCGGTCGCCGAGGTCTCGAACAGAAGCGTCCGCATGAGCCGGGTTAGGAGAACCGCCCCCCCGATACCGATCAGCCCTCCGATCAACACGGGCTTCATCCCCTGCCGCACGATCAGCCCCAGCACCCCGCGGGGAGTCGCGCCCATCGCAAGCCGCACCCCGATTTCCGCGGTCCGCCGGCTCACGGCATAGCTCAGCACCCCGTAAATCCCGGCGAGGGCCAGCAGCAGTGCCACCCCTGCAAACGAACCGAGCAGCACCATGATGAACCGACGCGAGGCTACCGATTCACCCAGCAAGGAGTCGAAGGTTCGCACCTGTCCCAGCGGCAAACCGGCGTCGAGCTGGGCCAGGTCCTGTCGGAGCATTCGTTGGACTTCCGCAGGCGTGTTCCGGGTCTGAATCAAGAGATTGATGGGAGAGAATCTCCCGCCGTAATAGGGGAAATACACCGAGTAGGACTGCTCCTCGGTGAGGCCCCAGTCGCGCATGTCTCCCACCACCCCGATGATCTCCGCGGGGTCATTGCTCTGACCCTTCCACATGACCAGGGTACGACCCACCGCGTTCTCACCCGGCCAGAGCCGCTCGGCCATGCGCTGGCTAATGATGATCCGCCAGGGTGCACCGATCATGTCTTGCTCAGTGAAGTCTCGTCCGGCGATGATCGGCACTCCGAGGGTCTTGAAATAATCTTTGGTGATGAGGCGCCAGCTGGCCCAGGGTGTTTCCGCTCCCTGCGCGTCTGGTTTGTCGGCCGCGCCGAACCCCATGCCGGTGCCGGTGCCGAGGAGAGGCCGGATTGACACACTCCCAACGGCCAGGATTTCGCGACGGGCCTTCAGCTTCTCCGTGAGGTCTCGAATGAACTGGGTAGTTCGCTCAGCGTTGTAGCTGCCCAGGGAAACCTGGGTGAACACGCGTCCCTCGGTGGCAAAGCCCCGGTCCCGCCCCATCACCGCCTGAAAGCTCCGGAGCAGGAGGCCCGCGCCGATCAGGAGCGCCAGCGACGCGGCGACCTCGAGCGCCACCAGCCCGCCGCGCAAACGGCCCATGAACCGGCCGCCGCCGACATTGCGCTCCCCCTCGCGCAACGTGCCGGCGAGATCACCACGACCGCCGAGCAGGGCAGGGACGATTCCGGAAATGAGTGCGGTGGCCACCGTCGCCAGCGCGGTGAAGCCGAGCACCCATCCGTTGATGCTGAGCTCTGCGACGCGCGGAATCCCCACCGGGTTCCAGGCCTGGAGCAGTTTGACGACGCCGAACGCCATCGCCAGCCCGAACACCGCACCCGCGCCGCTCACCAACAAGGATTCCGTCAACGTTTGCCGAGCCAGCCTGACCCGGCTTGCGCCCAGGGCCGCGCGGAGGGCCTGCTCCCGGGCTTTGCCGGTGGCCTTGGCGAGGAAGAGGTTGGCCAGGTTGACGCAGGCGATCAGCAGCAGGAAACCGACCGAGCCCATCAAGATCCAGAGCGCGCGCCGGATGTTGTCACCCGCCACCCACTGACGCGAGTCGGTGACCAGGACGCCCATCCCATTGTTGTCTCTGGGATACAGCTCGGCGAGCCGCCGGGCGATGGCGTTGAGATCATCGCTCGCCGCCGCGATCGTGACCCCGGGCTTGAGGCGGCCGATGGCGAAGATCTCCCAGCTTCCGCGGTCATCCGTGTTGGTGCGGCGCTCCAGCGGGAGGAAGACGTCGGCGTCGTTGAGCCAGGGTTCGCCCCGCGGCAGCACCCCGATCACGGTGTAGCTCCGGTCATTCAGGGTCAGGGGTTTGCCAATGATCGAACGATCAGAGCCCCCCCAGCTCCGCCAGGCGCCGTAGCTCAGCAGCACGCCGGTGGCATTCGCACCTGGGGCATCCTCTCCGTCGACGAAGGTCCGGCCCAGGAGCGGGGTAACGCCGAGCACCTGGAAGAAGTTTGCGGAAACCCGGGCCAATGCGAGCTCGGTCGGGAAGCCCCGGCCGGTCAGGTTGATGGATCCGTTGTCCATCGCGGCGATGCCCTCGAGGGTCCGCTGCTGGTCCTTCACATCCCAGAAGTTGGGCCGGCTGAAGGTCGACTGGGTAAAACCACGGTCGAGCCGCGACTCCCAGAGCGACACCAGCCGCGCGGGCTCGCGGAAGGGCAGCGGGCGAAGCAGGACGGTGTCGAGCACGCTGAAGATCGCGGTGTTCGCGCCCAGGCCGAGGCCGATGGTGAGCACGGCGACCGCTGTGAAGCCGGGGTTCTTCACGAGGGAGCGGAAGCCGTAACGGATATCCTGCCAGAGCGTGCCCATGGGGTGGGTCCTCGAATGGTGATTCGTCGGGGGTGGGAGTGTTCGTGCCGGAGAGCGAAGCCGCTCGGAGAAGCCGGCGCGAACCATGTCGGCGCTTGCGCGCAGCGCGAAGCGAAGTTTGCCGGGGCGCGCGTCGAGCGCCGCGACAAAGGTGGCGTGCATCTCGTCGAGCCAGCGGGCGCGGTGCGCCCGGGGAAAGGCGCGCGTCGCCAGGCGGAAGAGCCGGAGCGCGATCCAGCGGATCATCGGGCCAACCCCGGTTGCCAGACCCGTCGGGCCACGTTGACCCAGCGGCGCATGCGTTCGGTTTCCTCCTGAGCCAGGGCCTTCCCCTTGGCCGTGGCGCGATAGTGGCGCCGCGGTGGCCCGCCGCTCCCGTCATTCCGGGGCGGCCGCGCCTCCTCGATCAACCCGGATTCGAGCATCCGGGCCAGGGTGGCGTAGAGGGTGCCCGGCAGCAGCTCCTCGGCCCCGTCGGTCAGTTCGGCCAGGTGCTGCATGATGGCCCAGCCGTGACGGGTTTCGGTCCCCAGGGCGAGGAGAGTGTTGTAGACCGGGGCGGACAGGCGATCGGGCATCGGGTCTCCCGGGGGGGGGACTATCATTGGATACAAGGTAGTTCCAAAAGGTTGCGTCGACTGGAGAAACCCGGGGTCGACCCTGCCCGTAGGCCTCCAGATGCTGCACGCCCTCCTTGCCATCGCCCTGATCCAGTCCCCAGTCCCAGTGTCCCAAGTCCCTAAAGACAGCTACGCCGATTCGGCTGCCGTTCACTTGGTGGCGCGGGCGCGACGGGCAAGGGAGCGGAACGAACGGCTGGTCACGTCGTACACCGCCTCCGTCACCCAGCGCATAGGGGCGGGAATCAAAGCCCTTTCCCGGGACCGGATGCTGTTCCACGAGGAGCTTTCGGCCGACATCGCCTGGAAACGCGACTCCAAGAGCACCATCACCGTGACGGGGGCGCGCCGGGGCATCCCGATCTACAAGAGGAACGACGAAGTCCCCGACGATCTCCATTCCAGCGTGCGCTGGCTGGTGGTGAACCCGGCGGAGGACTACCTCGGCATGCTGGGAGACGACGACGACGGGTTTGTCTACCCGCTCCGGGAGCAAGGGGAACTGGACTATCGCTTTGCCAGCGGGGACACGACCACCATCACGCTCCCTTCGGGCAAGCAGATCCGGGTGCTGGAGCTGAAAATCATTCCGCGGCGCGCCGACTGGCGTTTGATGGCGGGCTCGCTCTGGTTCGACGATGAGACCTCGGGGCTGGTCCGAGCGGCGTGGCGTCCGGCCCGCGCCTACGACTTCAAGCGGGACGCGGACCCCGGCGACGCCGACGGCGTGCCGAGTTTCGTGAACATCATCGGCGAAATCCGTTTCATCACGATGGAGTACGCGCTGCACGAGAACCGCTGGTGGATGCTCCGCTACACCGCCCTGGACGGGATCGGCACGGTGGGATCCTGGCTGGGGATGCCGCTCAGATTCGAGCGGATCTATTCGGACTACGAGGTCGAGGGCGGCACCCCACCCCCTGAGGGAAGCACGTTCCGCCCAGCCGGCACCGTGCGCAAACGGGACAGCGCTTCGGCCGAGGCGGAGAGTGCGAGGTGGAAGGCGTGGGCCGACAGCACACGGGCGTTGCGACAGGAGTGCCTGAAGAAGGCTCCCGACCGGGCCGCGGAGCGGGCCTGCCGGCGGTTGCGGTGGGACCGGGACACCACGCTGGTGGTGGTGGTGCCGGCCGACACCCAGTCCCTGCTCACCCACCCGTCGCTCGGACCTCCAATCCTCCAGATGGGAGATCTCATCACGGAGGCGGAAATCCGCGGGTTAGGAGACGCGATCCGGCGGTTGAGCGGAGCTCCGGTGATCGCGGGGAGCCGGGTGACGCTGCCCCGGGGCGTGAGCTCGGTGCTCCAGCAGGCCCGGTACAACCGGATCGAAGGGCTGTCACTGGGCGGCAGCGCGGTGATCCAGACCGGGTACTTCGGCTTCGATGGGCGGGCCAGGATCGGGATCGCCGACCTGGTGCCCAACGCCGAGGTTGGAGTGGCCGTGAGCGGGTACCGGAACCGGTTCCGGCTGGCGGGGTACCGCCGGCTGGCCGCCATGAATCCCGACACCCGGCCGTTCGGCGTGGTGAACAGCGTGTTCGGCGTGCTGGCCCAGCGGGACGACGGGGAGTATTTCCGCACCCTGGGCGTCGAGCTCACCGCCACCAACCGGGAGACCGGGTGGTGGAATCTCCGCCTCTACGCCGAGCGGCAGCGGCCGGCGAAGGTCGAAACCGACGCCAGCCTGCCCAGGCTCTTCAACGGGGACAATCATTTCCGTCCTAACACGCCGGCCGACTCGGCGTTTCAATTCGGCGCGGCGCTCACGCTCCGAACCAGCAAACCCGTGTCCCGGCTGCTGCTGTTCGGCGGGGAGGCGACGCTGGAAGGCGGGGTCGGCGACTTTCGCCACGGGAAAGGGTCCGCCACGGTGCGGGCGATCGTGACGCCAAAGGAGGTGCTGGCGGTGGCCTTGGAGGCATCGGCCGGAACGAGCACGGGAACGATGCCGCTCCAGAGCCGGTTCTATCTCGGCGGGCCGGCCACCCTCCGAGGGTATGACGGGGCGGTGACCGCGGGCACCGCGTACTGGCGGGGCCGGCTCGAGGTGGGGAATGCGTTCCCCGGGGCGCGGCTCACCGCGTTCAGCGACATCGGCTGGGCGGGAGACCGCTCCGAGTTCGGCAGGGGGGCGGGGCGGACGCTGATCAGCGCGGGGATCGGAGCGAGCTTCATGGACGGGCTGATCCGGATGGACCTGGCCCGCGGGTTACGGGCGCCGAAGGGCTTTCGATTCGATTTCTATTTCGACGGGCGACTGTAGCCCGGCTCAGCCCGGAGCCTTCAACTTCAGCGCCAGCCACCGTGCCGTGTCGTCGAGGACTTCGAGCGGAAGCGTCACCTGGCGGAGGGCGCCGTATTCGCTGGGTGAACCGTCGCCGTCGGTCGGCAGAAACAGGTGGTTGAGCCGCGGGTAAATCTTGACCGTCACGTCGCGATTCCCCCCGCTCCGGATGATGGCGGCAAGGCTGTCCGCCTGTCCCACGCTCACCTGGCGGTCAAGGGCGCCATGCTGGATCAGCACGGGTAGACGCAACTGTCGCGCGGTGCTCGCAGGATCGTAGGTCGCGAACCATTTGGTCCACGCGTTGGCCGCCATCCACTCATCCAGCCTGCGTTCCACATCGGCCATCTCCCGGGCCCGCTCATCGGCGGGGAGATCGCGGAGCGGCCAAACGAACTGATCGCGCACGACGGCCCGCCCGGCCTTCGATGGGCCGGCCAGAATCACCAGAGCCTTGAACCGGAGATCCGTCACCGCGAGCAGCGGGCCCATCACCCCACCTTCGCTGTGCCCCACGAGGCCGATCCGGGAGGCGTCGATGTCGGGCCGGCTCCGAAGCCAGGCGACGAGCTGGCGTACGTCGTCGGTGTAGTCCTCCGTAGTTCCTCCGAGCGCGCCGCCCGACTCGCCCGCGGTTCGGTCGTCGTAGCGCAGTACCGCGATCCCTTCTCTCGCCAGCCGCTCGGCGTACTCCCGAAACGGCCGGTAGTCGGCCACCACGGGCCAGAGGTTCTCGTCCCGGTCCTGCTGGCCCGATCCGCTCATCATTACCACGGCCGGAAATGGCCGTGAGCCTTGAATGGGTAACGAGAGGGTTGCCGCCAGGCTGAAGGTGTCTCCCGTCGCCGGCCGGATGGTGATCCGGACGTGTTCGGCGGTGTAGGACGCACCAACCGGCGGATTGTAACTCACGACGGGCCGGCGGAGACCGGCGAGAGGCAACAACGAGTCCACCCCATTCCACACCGAGACGACCAGGGCAGATCCCGGAACTCGAATCGTGGGGTCGCGGCCGACGAGGTACGCGGTGACTCCGGCCATGGTGACGGTCGTCGAGTCGTTGCGGTGACTCACCCGCACGGGAACGGTCGTATCGACGCCAAGGACGGCAAAGCGGAAGGTGGTATCCCTGCCACGGGCCCGGGCAGCGGCTTCGGCAACGGTCGAGACGGTCTGGTTGGGAATGAACCCTTCGGCGCGGCCACGAATCACCAGGCGCCGCGGTTCGGTCCGGCCTACGGTGGCGACCACCGAATCGGGATGGACGACTCCTTCGAACCGGTTTCGCAGGGTGTCGCCGCGAGTGTTGTAGATCTCGCCGGCAAAACGGACCATGCGGCCCTGGGCATCGAATTCGACCTGGGTCGTCAACCGCATGTTCAGCAGGGGGATTTCGAGGGTCCGGTCGAGCCGCATTGCACTTCTACGATAGGTCTCCCGTCCGACCTCGGAGCCTCCCTGCACCATGCGATAGAGGATGGTGGGAGTCGAGTCCTGGGTGAGGGTCGAGAACAGCAGAAGAGTCAGAAGCATGAGGGAAGTTACCGTATATTCGGGCATGAGCGGGAGTCTTGACACGCTTGTGGCGGCGCTGCGGGGCCGGTATCGCATCGAGCGCCAGATCGGGGTGGCGAGGCCCTAGGGAGGCCAGAGCGGCAACATGCTCATCTTCCCCTGGCGGACTCTTGCCGAGGTGATCCCAAGTGCCAGTTACGTGGCGCTGCTGGGTGTCGTGCGGATCAGCGGCATACGGCTGTTGCCCTCCTTCCTGCGGTTTGGCTTCCAAATCGAACCCCAGCTGAGGCGCACGCCCGGCGTGGTCGGCTATCGAACCGCGGCCCAGCCGACCCGGCTCTGCTGGTACCACCTCTCGGTCTGGATCGATTCTGCGGCGATTCGCCAGTTCGTCGGAACGGCACCGCATGTGACCGCCATGGTCCATTATGGCGACCGACTGGGCGAGACCGTGTTTCGCTACTGGGCCGTTACCGGAGCCGACCTCCCGTTGCACTTTCGCCGGGAGCTTCACCGGCTATAGCAGAGAGCACCCCCCTTCACCAGGAGCAGGGAATGACGGCGCTCGCGATTCGTGGTTTTCTCGTCCTTGGCGCGATGGTCGCCGCAGGCGCTCCGCTGCTCCCGGCCCAGCAGGCTCCGCCGGGCTGCACGGCTGCCGAGCACCGGCAGTTCGACTTCTGGGTGGGAGACTGGGTCGTCACCGACAGCACCGGCACCAGGATCCTCGGTGCCAACCTCATCACCATCGAGGAGAACGGGTGCCTGATCCACGAGCACTGGAAGGGCGGCCCGCCGGGCGGTCCGGGCGGCACCGGGCAAAGCTTCAATTACTACGACCGGGTGAGCCGCCGGTGGGAGCAGGTCTGGGTGGCGAGCGGCGGCGGCGTGCTGAACCTGGTGGGTGCGCTCGTCGGGAGCTCCATGCGGCTCGAGGGCAGCAGCCCCACCCCCGCCGGAGGGACGGTCCTCAACCGGATCGAATGGATCCCGCAGCCGGATGGCCGGGTGCGGCAGCTCTGGACCAGCTCGAGCGACAGCGGCAGGACCTGGACCCGCGGGTTCGACGGCTGGTACCGCAAACGCAGTCCCTAACCCGCCGACGAGCTACCCGTAGAGCCGCCTCACGTAGGCGATTGAGGCGATGACCAGCTGCTCGAGAACGGACTCATCCAGATCGGCGAGCTGCCTGAAGTACAGACAGGACTTGCCCATCGTGTGCTTGCCGAGCTTGGCCCGCAAAGACTTCAGGGTACGCTCCTCGGCGATCACGTACACCACCAGGTCCCGACCTCGGATGGCGAAGGCAGCCAGAGGCATCTCCCCGGTGCGTCCGCTTTCATACCTGTACCGATACGAACCAAAGCCGACGATGCTTGGTCCCCACATCTTTGCCGGCTTCCCGGTGATCCTTTTGAACAGGGCCATCAGCTCCCGGCAATCGAGGCGCTGCCGGTCATTAGCTCTCGAGGCGATGTAGTCCGCGACGCGGGCGCCGGTGGGCTTGGTTTTGAGCTCTGCCATCTTAGCTCCTTCCTTGCGGCTAGGGCTTCACGGTTGCTTTCCGAGGGATCCGGTGACGAACCCGTTTATGAACGCCTGCGCGATGGTAGAGCTCATCAGATCGCCGGTGCCGAGCCTGAACGGGGCGCTCAGCTGGTCGCTGTTGGTCAGTACGACGAACGTCAGCCCCCGGCTCGGTTCCTTGATGATGAGGGAGGAGTTGCCGGTCCAGTAGCCGTAGTGCCACACCAGCGTGTGCCCACGTACCGTACTGATGAACCAGCCGAGTCCGTACGGCAGTATGCGGTTACCGGCGCCCCGGGCGGGGGTGTAGGCGAGCGTGCGCGATGCGGCGCTGAGAAACTGTCCCGCGTCGAGGGCAGTCGAATAGCGCGCGACGTCGCGTGCGGTCGATACCAGTCCTGCCGAGCTGCTGAACGAAGCCGGATATGCGACGGGCACCGGGCGCCGTCGGCTATCGATGCCGTACCCTGTTGCCATCTGGGCAATGTACGTCGCTGCATCGCGACCTGACGCCGCGAAAGCGGCAGTGCTCTGGGGGTTGGGGGCGGTGTGCTGGAGGGCGAGGGGCGTAATGATGTGCTCCATCACACGCTTCGCGAACGACTCCCCGGTCGCCCGCTGAATCACCTGGTCGAGCAGTGCGAAGCGGTTGCCGTTGTAGCGGTACTGCTCTCCCGGAATGCCTTCGGAGGTATGCGAAAAGAGGTGACGCACCCGAATCACGCCGGGCCCCGGCAGGCTGATTCCATACTTGCTGATCGGATCGTCAAGGCCGACCAGTCCCTGCTCGACGAGCTGGAGGACGACGGTGGATGCGAAGGTCTTCGTGAGCGATGCGAGGTGGAACTGAGTGGCCGGTGTCACCGGGCGTTGTGACGGGATATCGGCGACGCCCAGCGAGCCTTCCCACACCACGGAGTCGCGCACCATGACGATCGCGGACATGCCCGGAATCCCCAGTTGCGCGCGGAGCCGGTCCAGTTTCGACTCGAATTCTGCGACCCTCTGTTCCACCGGGCCCGCCTCGGGGATCGGCGCCAGGGGGAATCCCCCGGCGTTGAGTGCGATCGCGCATACCAGGAAGGACGCCGTCATGGGGGAGTCACCTGGGTCGGTTCATATCGCAGAGCTACTGCCCCCGACCCGAACTCCAGCCGGCTCACAAACCTCAAGTCGATCCACTTCGAGAGTCCCTCGAACAGCTTCGGCCCATGGCCGGCCACCCTGGGGTGCACGATGAACTCGTACTCATCGATCAATCCCAGCTCTGCCAGCGCCGTCGGGAGCGTTACGCCCCCGACGAACAACGCTCGTTCCCGCTTGAGCTTCTGCACCGCCGTCCCCAGATCCCCGCGCAAGAGCTCCGCGTTCCAGTCCACGCGGTCCAGAGTGCTGGACACGACGAACTTCTTTGCCGCGTCGATCGTCCGGGCGAAGGGGAGCATCCAGGGCTCCATCCAATCGGGTCTGATTCCCGTCCGCGCCGGCTGCCGCCATGCCGCCTCCATCATTTCATAGGTGACCCGGCCGAAAAGGAGCGCATCGGCCTGGCTGATGCGCTCGGCGGCGCGATGGTGTAACTCTTCGTCGGCGGGGATTGCGCGATGGTCGCAGCATCCGTCCAACGTGACGTTGATGGTATACTTGAGTGGCCGCATAGGTATGAGTCCATAATATGTCCAATCAGACCATTCGCTTCGAGGCGACGCTGCGCCGAGTCAAGGGAAAGGCAATCCTGCAACTGCCCGAGACGGCGAGCAGGAAGCTGCCCTCGCGGGGTCAGGTGGCTGTGCACGGAACAATGAGGGGACACACGTTTGAGACCGTCCTTGAGCCAACCGGCGAGTTTGGGCACTGGATGCGCGTCGAGCAGGAGCTCTTGCGAGCCGTTGGCGCCAACGCCGGTGAGACAGTGACCGTCGAGGTCGAGCCCTCCGAAGAGTGGCCAGAGCCCGACATTCCGACGGACTTGAAGGCCGCCTTGGCGAAGGCCCCTCAGAAAATCCGCGACCTCTGGACGGCCATCACGCCGATGGCGCGCTGGGAGTGGGTTCGGTGGGTCGCCGCGACCAAGAATCCGGAAACCCGCAAGCGACGGGTCGAGGTCAGCATTTCCAAGATGAAGGGTGGCAAGCGCCGCCCGTGCTGCTTCAACCTGGCAGGGTGCACAGACCCGGATCTCGCGAAGAACGGCAAACTTATCATTTCGGATTGAGGATCAGGTTCACACCGTAGCCGTTCCACACAACTTGTACAGCACGCGCGCGCCGACATTGGCGTCCAGCTCCGGCTCGCCCGGGTTTCCTGGCGCTACCTCGACCAGGTCGAACCCCACCACACGCCGGCCACTTCTCCGGAGGGTATCCAGAATCAGCGCCGCCTGCGGGAACGTCAGGCCTCCGGGAACCGGCGTCCCCGTGTGCGGGCACAGAGCCGGCTCGAGGACATCGATGTCGAAACTCACGTAGACCGTTTCGGGAAGCTTGTCGAGCGCCGCCCGGGCAAGCGGCTCGAACGCCTCCCCACGGAGCAGCCGCTCGGCCCACACGTCGTCGAAGTGGGTGCTCACCCGCGCCCCCTGATTTCGGCCGAGCTCGATCTCCTCCTCGCTCATGTCACGAATGCCGATCTGGACCAGCCTTCCGACGCCGGCGATGTCCCGCATGACATTGCAAAAGATCGAGGCGTGACTGTACGTGAACCCCTCGTACGCCGGCCGGAAGTCCATGTGTGCGTCCAGGTGGAGGATGCCCAGACCCGGGTATCGCTCGGCGACCGCCCGGATCGCTCCAAACGGCACGCTGTGCTCGCCGCCGATGATCCCGGGCACGTTCCCCTCGGCCAAAACCGCTGAAGTGTGCTCATAGACGAAGTCGTTCAGAGCCCGGCCGATCGCGTCCACCCGGGTCAGGGCCTGCGCTTGCCGCGGGTCGCCCGGGTCGGTTCCACCCGTATGGATGATGGGACGGGCCAAGGCGGACGCTTCCTCGTTCCAACGGCTGACCTGTTCGCTCGGGGCTTCCATGTAGATCCCGCGCTCGTAGACGCGGCCCAACTGGTGGTCGAACAGGTCCACCTGCATGGACGCGTCGAAGATCGCGCGCGGTCCCCCGGCAGTTCCCGGGCGATAGCTGGTCGTCGCATCGAACGGGACCGGGAGGAGAACGATCCGCGCCTCGGTCCGGCGGTGCGGCAGGCCGAAAATGCCCGCACCCGGGCGAGCCGGACTTCCTGGGTCGAATTCCGCCGCATCCATCAGCCGTGCCTCTGAAGTCGGGGAGAGTTGGCAATCTCCAAGCGGCAGTTGTTACCGTGTTGACTCGTCATGGGATTGTGGTGATGCCCGTGAGCAGCGTGAATGCAGAAACATATGCTGCCGGGGAGGTTCCGCCGATGGCCAGGACAAGGCCGGGCCAATAGGCCTCCAACCAGTACTCGGTTTGAGCGCTGTTGGAACCGCTGAGCACGTGACGAAAGACGCGCGCCGATTGCCCGCCTATCATGAACCAGCAGGACCGGGCAGGGGGCAGGGAATCAGGACGGGTCGTGAAGAGCAGGACTCTGCGAACGGGCTCCGGGGACTTTCCCGACGATTGCCAGGCGGCGACCAGTTGCGAGGCTTCAGGCGATTGGCTGGGAATCCCGTCGGCCTGGACGCGCCGCGCGACCCGTTCGAGGTTCTCGAATTGCTCGGGTCGAAGGTAGCCGGGGATGAGAAGGGAGAATCGCAGCCCGGGGAAGGAGAACCGAGGCCAGGTCGTGTCCGCAGCCGCTGCGGGGGGACACTCGGTCCCCGGCGGTCGGGACTGGCTGGTGGCGCGAGCTATGCCGCCAAACAGAATGAGCCCGAGGAGCGAATGAAGGGCACGCTGCATTTCCCCGCGGCTCCCGTTACCGAAGCCTGCAAATGCGGTCGTCCCAAAGGTCGCGGATCGTCACAGCACCTGTCCTCAGCGAAACGTCGCGATTTGTGAGAGCGGTTTGCGCCGGATGTCGGGCACCACTGCATCGGAAGCGGGATAGCCCGCGACCACGAGCATCACCGGACGCTCGTTTGCGGGGCGCGCCAGGATCTCGGTCAGGAATCCCATGGGGCTTGGGGTGTGGGTCAAGGTGACCAGACCACTGTGATGCAGCGCGGCGAGAAGAAAACCCGTGGCGATACCGACGGACTCCATGACGTAATAGTGGGTGCGACGCCCGCCGTCCGGGGAGCGACCGTACCGCTCGGCGAACACCGCGATCAGGTAAGGCGCCGTCTCGAGATAGGGCTTCTGGGCATCGGTGCCCAATGGGGCAAGCGCCGCCAGCCAATCCGCGGGGGCGGAGGCGTAGAACTCCGCCTCCGCTGCTTCGGCAGCAACACGAATGGCCCGCTTGGTGCCGGGGTCGGTGACGACGACAAAATGCCACGGTTGCTGGTGTGCACCGCTCGGGGCGGTGCCGGCCGCCTCGAGGCAGGCCTCAATGACCTCCTGAGGAACCGGTCGCTCGCTGAACTGGCGGACCGTGCGTCGACGCTGGAGCTCCGCGGCAAACTCCCGACTTCGTGCCACCATCTCAGCGGCGGGGTATTCCTGATAGGCTGGAAGTGGAATGAACCCGGGGCGACGGGGAACGTCAGGCATTCTCATCTCGCTTGTGATCTGCGGTCATCGAGGGCCATGCCGGTAAGCCGCGGGCGCCGGCTCCCCGGGAGTGCTGCGTAGCGGCCTGCGTTTCTGCTGCCGGGCCCTCCCGGGGCCGGCGCGAATCCAGTCCCAATGTTATCCGCGCCTACTGCAGGCGGACCCAGAAGCGGGGGAGTGGCTCATGCAGGGCTGGCTCCGAGGCCCCCTGACGTGTCACCTCGACTCCCAGGACCCGAGCCTTGCCCCCACGAACCACCACAAGGCTTCCGTGGAGCAAGGCCCACCGGGTTCCCAGGCGACCGTCCGGAACTCTCATGGTTCCACAAGGTCGAGCGCCGAGCTGGCTGAGAACCGTGTCGAGCCCAGGACCGCCCTCGAGCCACGCGCCGGTCAGACGCTCGGCCCCATTCGGATGTGCCAGCACGGAGTCGGGATCGTGTGCGGGCAGGCCACCTGCGCCGAAGAATATTGCCCGTGTGTCTGGCACGTCGGGCAGACTCAGAAAAGTCCACGCTCCGGCCATCGTCAGGCGTGGGTTTCCGAGCCGCCGAGCGACACTCTGAACCCGAGCCAACTCTGTGGTCCATAACGCTGCGTAGACGCCGCCCTCACCCGCGGCCAAAAGGGCAGCGTAGTCGCGCGCCATCGGACTGGTCGGGGTGCCGGCGAGGGTCATCAACTCGATCTCGGACCCGTCCCGGAACTTGATGTGCCGGTTCAGGAGACTGTCCGGGTGGAGGCGTCCGAGCTTGAAGCGAAAACCGATGGGTGCGAAGCGAGCGACGGCGGAATCGAGGTTCCGGACGACCACGATGGCGTGATCCAATCGGATCACTGCGTCCGAGGCGGTGCAAGCCGGAGGTGGAGCGTGAGCGGGCTGGGCGAGGACGATCGCCAATCCCGATAGCGCGACGCTTCTCTTCATATGGTCCACAGATATTTCCGCCTAAAGGTATCGCGCGCGGCTGGGACGCGCCAACGCCCCGCGCTGCTCGGAGTGCGGGTTAGGAATGCACCGCAGGGGTCTTCACCATGGTGGCGGCATGTGCGGGTTAGGCACCGGGCACCATCACTGCCCGGGCTGCGCCAACAGCGCCGTTGTGAGAACGGCCACCCCGTGCTCGCGGCGATGCCGAGGATGCCCAGCAGGTTGAACAGGCTGCTGCCGACGACATTACCTACCGCGATGTCGCGTTCGCCGCGCATCGCGGCCACGACGGAGGTGGCGAGTTCAGGGAAACTGGTGCCGGCGGCCACGATGGTCAGGCCTATCACTACTTCGCTGATGTCGAGCGCGCGGGCGATGGACACTGCGCTGTCCACCAGCCAGTTCGCACCGAGTACCAGCAGGCCCAGGCCGCTGAGCACGCAGGCTACCTGGATGGGCAGACGCCCTAGCCAGCCCGCGATGGATCCACCGAACTCCTGCTCATACTCGGCCTTCACGGCGGCGGACTCGCGTCGGCTTTGCTGGATCACCAGCAGGGTATAGGCGATGAGTCCTCCCACCAGCAGCAGGCCATCGAACAGGCCGATCCGGCCGTCCTGCGCGAGCAACAGGCTGAGCGCGGATATGCCGATCACCAGCGGCACCTCGAAGCGCACCAGCCGCTGTTGCACGACCAGTGGCGCAACCAGTGCCGACAACCCCAGCACGGCGAGCACATTGAAGATGTTGCTGCCAACTACGTTGCCCAAGGCAATGTCGGCCTTCCCCTCGAGCCCCGACTGCACGCTCACCGCCAGCTCGGGAGAGCTGGTGCCGAAGGCGACCACCGTGAGCCCAATCACCAGCGGGGAGACCCCGAAACGAAGAGCCAGCCGCGAGGCTCCACGCACCAGCAGTTCGGCGCCCAGCACCAGCACCGCAAGACCCGCTACCAGCAGCAGCCAAACCGTCAATTCCATCATTCATTCTCAGTGACGCGGCGAGAACGCCAGCAGCAGACCAGCAGCCGCCGCGACCATCAGGATCAGACCCGCGGTGGATTCGCTCCGGAGGAAGTCGCGGAACATCTGCACAGGTTCACGGAGCATGGTCTCGATTGAGCCGTCTAACGAGCTGCGCTTGAGCTGCCGGGGCGTGCGGCGCAGCCACGCGATCCAGGAAGTGAAGATACCCCGCGCGGCTGCGCCGTGCTTACGCCCCGGTCAGCTCCAAGCGCGGGTTATGCCGTGCCTGTTCCCGGTGCCACGAGTCTCGGGCGTAAGTGACGATCAGGTCCCCCTTGTGTGGCTGTATTGCGAATGCCAAGTACTGCGGGCGCTCGCAAACCAGTGGGCAAGTTCTGCTGGCAGCCAGACGATAGCGTAACCATGGCGCTTTTCAGGCGACAGGCTCGTGCGGGTGGATACGACAGTCAGGTCGGGGTATGGGATTGGAGTGCTTAAGGCGGTACCTCCGGCTACAACGTAGAGAGTGCCAGCCCCGGTACCATAATGTGGCTTGCCGCTGGCATGGCGCTCCACTCTTCGCATTTCGAGCCAAGAGGACAGGTTGTCATACTCCTTAGTTCGATTGTGAACGAGCAATCCACATGCTGCGGCGTGGGTGACGGTTTTGACGGCCTGTTCGGCGGGACTGAAGAGAAAAGGGATAACTAATTGTCGCTGAATGAGCTTCGGGTGAGTCCCAGATCTAGTTGAAATTCAGGTGGTGCCTCCATACTAGAGTGCTGGTCCGCTCAAGGATTTGCACTCACAGCCACGGAGGACACCACCCATGCGAAGAGTACGAGGACGGGCT
>Ga0187892_10005038_pt1 | contig 21264 bp, 16 predicted proteins | sample MA1701073metaG_FD_139345 | JGI IMG/M metagenome (GOLD analysis project Ga0187892, IMG submission 139345) | Bio-ooze microbial communities from a basaltic lava cave in the Kipuka Kanohina Cave System on the Island of Hawaii, USA - MA170107-3 metaG ... | reverse complement strand
CGCGCTCGACGCGTTCGCCGATTCGGTCGATGTCATCACCATCGAGTTCGAGAACGTCGCGGCCGATGCCGCGAACTATCTTTCGACGCTCAAGCCCTTCCGCCCCGCGCCGCGCATCCTCGAAATCTCGCAGGACCGGCTGAAGGAGAAGGACTATCTCGTCTCGATCAACGTGCCGACGACACGCTACATGGAAGTGGCGCGCGCCGAGGGGCTGGAGCGCGCCGTGCGCACCATCGGCCGGCCGTCGGTGCTGAAATCGGTCCGCATGGGCTATGACGGCAAGGGCCAGGTCGCGATCGGCGCCGACACCGATCTCAGGGATGCCTGGAAGCGCATGGGCACCTCGCTCGGCATCCTCGAGGCCTATGTCGATTTCGCGCTCGAAATGTCGGTGATCGTGGCGCGCGATCTCGACGGCACCGTCGTCGCCTTTCCGCCGGTCGAGAACATCCACCGTAACCACATTCTCGACACCACGATCGTGCCGGCGCGCGTCGATGTCGCGGTCGCCATGAAGGCCGAGGCGATCGCCCGCCATATCGCCGACAGGATCGGCCTGATCGGCCTGCTCGCGGTCGAGATGTTCGTCACCGGCAAGAACGAGGTGCTGGTCAACGAGCTGGCGCCGCGCCCGCACAATTCGGGCCACTGGACGATCGACGCCTGCATCACCAGCCAGTTCGAGCAAACGGTACGCGCGGTCTGCGGCCTGCCGCTCGGCGCCGTCGACTGCCATTCGAACGCCGTGATGAGAAACCTGATCGGCGCCGAGGTCGACGCCTGGCGCGAGATCGTCGCCGAGCCGGGCGCCAAGCTGCATCTCTACGGCAAGAAGGAGGCGCGCCCCGGCCGCAAGATGGGCCACGTCACGCGGCTGTCGCCGAAGCAGTCCGGCTGATTCTCAGCGCGCGAGCGCGGTCGCCGCGAGCTGCGCGACGGCCAGCGCCGCGGCCGGATCGGTGCCGTCCTCGCGATGCCAGACGGCCGAGAGGCCGGACCAGGCCAGCACCCATGCCAGCAAGCGTCGCCGATCCAGCCCCGCCGCGGCGCCGACCAGCGCGACGCGTCGCGCGAAGCGATCGGAGTCGCCGGCGGTTGCCGCATCGGGGTTGCAGAACAGGTTGGCATAGTCGAAGCCGCGCTCGCCGGTCAGGCCCTTCGGATCGATCGCCAGCCAGCCGCGCCGGCCGAAATCGAGAATGTTGCCGTGATGGATGTCGCCGTGCAGCGCGACGGTCTCGCGCGGAGCCGCGAGCAGCGCCCGCGCCGTCGCAGCCGCCGCGTCGAGCACGCCCTCATGCCTCGCCGCCGGATCGGTCAGGGCCTCGAACCGCTCCGCCAGCGTCGCGAGCCGCGGCAACGGCTTCGCCCGCGGCGCATGCAGCCGCGCCACGACCGCGCAGACGATTCTGCAGGCCGCCTCGTCGTCGCCCGTGTGCGACATCTGCACGAGATCGCGCGACCCCGTGGCGCGCTCGATCAGGATCGCATTGCCGTCGCGCGCCAGCACCCGGGCGGCGGCGTCGCCGTCCCACCATTCGAGCAGGTCGGCGCCGGCTCGTTCCTCCGGCCCGGTCGCGATCTTGAGCATCGCCGCCGTCTCGCCGCTTCGCACCGGCAGCAGCAGCGCATTGCGCGTTTCGACCGGATCGCCATCGGGCCGCAGGCCCCAGCGCGCGACGAATGCGTCGAAAACCTCCGGAACGCTCAGCGCGGGAACCCGCGTCGCGGACCGGTCGGCCGGAAACCGCGCGCGAAGCGCAGCGGGTTTGGAAACCGCCCGGCCGCCTTGCGCAGTTCGCCCATCAGCCGCGGCACCTGCATGACATCGGCGATCCGCCGGTCGATGAATGCTTCGGTCGCCGCCATGTTCTCCGATTTGTCGGAGAGCCAGTACATAACGGCGGCGCCGTAGACGGCCGCCAGCAGGCCGCGCTTGGTGTAGTAGTTGAAATCGGTCGAAGCGTCGCCCAGCGCATGCCAGACCGCATCGCAGGTCCGCCAGGTCAGCCGCGTCGCCATCACGGCGTGTTGCGGCTGCGCGAGGAACCCGACGCCCTGCCGCACCGCCTCGCGCCAGGGCAGGCAGGCGCGCAGGCGCAGCTTGAGCGCGAGCGCCGCGCGGTCGCGCGTGCGCAGATCGTCTTTCGGCGCCGCCTCGTAGCGCTGCAGCATTTCGCGGTCGGCCCAGTGGTGGAACAGGGCCATCGCTTCTTCCGGTCCGCCGGGCAGCAGGTTGTCGGCCGTTGCCTCGTCGAACCCGAGCTCCCGCGCGCCGGCGCGGATCGCGCGACCGGTCCAGCCGTCGAACGGCACATGCCGCAGGGTCGCCAGCATCAGCGCGTCGCGAAGCGCTTCGATCTCGGCGATGCCTTCGTCGGTCATGCGAGGGCCTCCTCGTCGGGCCTTGCCTCGTCCGCCTCGGCCGCCTGCGGCAGGCTGCGGCGGATCTCCTCGTCGAAACCGAGCAGGCTCAAGTCGGTCATGCGCATCGGATAGAGAATGCCGTCGAGATGATCGCATTCGTGCTGCACGACGCGCGCGTGATAATCCTCGGCGACGCGCTCGATCGGCGCACCGTCCGGTGCGACGCCGCTGTAGCGGATGCGGCGCCAGCGCGGCACCGCACCGGTCAGGCCCGGCACCGACAGGCAGGCTTCCCAGCCCGGCGCCTGCTCGTCGGCAAGGGCCTCGATCACCGGATTGATCAGCACCGTCAGCGGCACCCCGTCGGCATCGGGGCCGGCGGGATCGCTGCGCGAACCGGGCACGAAAAAGATCGCCACCCGGAGCGGGACATGGACCTGCGGCGCCGCGAGCCCGATGCCGCCGGCATCCTTCAGCGTGTCGAGCATGTCGTCGACGAGCCGGCGGATCTCGGGCGCGGTCGGGTCGGGAACCGGCTCGGCCGGCCGCCGCAGCACCGGATGGCCCATGCGGGCGATCTTGAGGATGGCCATGGGACCAATATGGCGCCCCGGCCGGCGGCCCGCAAAGCCCGGCACGATCGCCGTTGCGGGTCGGGAAGCGGCGGCGCCGACCCCTCCCCGGACCCATCGCCGGGCCGCCGGATAGGGCTGTTGGCGGACGCCCGGGCCGGCCGGCGGCAGGCCGGCAACCGCCCGGAAACGACCCCGGCGGCCCGGTTCACAAAGCCATTGGCCTATGCTAGAAGCCGCGCCTCATTCGTCGGGCAACCCAAGTCCCGGCGAGACCCTTTTGCAGCCCCAACGCCCGAAAGAAGGGGACCAACTTGCAGGTCACGGTTCGCGACAACAACGTCGATCAGGCCCTCCGCGCGCTCAAGAAGAAGATGCAGCGCGAGGGTATCTTCCGCGAAATGAAAATGCGCCGGAATTACGAGAAGCCCTCCGAGAAGCGCGCGCGGGAAAAGGCGGAATCGATCCGTCGCCATCGCAAGATGCTGCGCAAGCGCCTGGAGCGCGAAGGGTTCTGATCCCTTCCGATTTGCGTTAGACGACAAGCCGCGGTGCCGCAAGGTCCGCGGCTTTTGATTTTCGGCCCGCCGGCATCAGCTCCGGCGAACGGATATGTTCCGGCCGCACGCCAAGCCCGAGCAGCCGCGCCGGGATACGGCTCAACAACGGCACCGACGTCAGCAGCCGGATCAGGAACGGCGGCTCGATCTGGGTCGCTCCCTGCAGTGCGCGGTAGATCACGCGGTTCTGGATCGCGAGTTGCAGGCTCTGCGTGACGCGCGTCGGAAACATGCGCCGTTCCTGGATGCGCTGGAGATTGGCCGCCGTGACGGTTCCCTCGCGCAGCGGCCGCCACAATTCGTTGGCGGCGGCAACCGCATCCTGCACCGCCAAGTTCACGCCGACGCCGCCGACCGGCGACATCGCATGCGCCGCATCGCCGATGCAAAGCAGCCCGGGCCGGTGCCAGCGTTCGAGCCGATCGACGGTGACGGTCAGCAGCTTGACCTGGTCCCAACCGGCGATCGCGTTTGCACGATCGGCGGGGAACGGCGCCAGGCCGGCGATCGTCCGGCGCAGATGGTCGAGACCCCGTGCGCGCATTGCATCCGCGCCGCCCTTCGGGATCACCAGCGCGCATTGCCAGTAATCGCCGCGGTTAAGCGCCACGAAAATATGGCCGACGCCGAAATAGCCCGCCGTCTCCCCGGTGTCGCTCGCCGCGCGCGGCAGGCGGAACCAGAACACGTCCATCGGCGCGCCGAGATCGCGCGCGGTGATCAACGCGTTGGCGCGCAGCGTCGAACTCCTGCCGTCCGCGGCCACGACCAGGTCGGCGCGGATGCGAACCCGGCCGGCTTCGGTGTCGGCGTCGACGCCGGAGACGCCGCCGTCGGTCGCGACCAGGCGCTTCGCCTTCGCGCGCATCATCAGCCGGAAGGCCGGATAGCGGGCAGCGCGCGAGGCGAGGAAATTCAGGAAGTCCCATTGCGGCATCATGGCGATGTAGCCGCATTCGACCGGCAGATGGCGAAGATCGGCCATCACGATCTTGCGCGCACCGAACCAGGCGTTCACGCGCGGCACTTTCTGATGCGGCAGCTTGAGAAAATCCTCGAGCCAGCCGAGCTCGTGCATCAGTTCCAGCGTCGAGGGATGGATCGTGTCGCCGCGAAAGTCGCGCAGGAAGTCGCCGTGCTTTTCGAGCACGATCGTATCGACGCCGGCGCGCGCCAGCAGCAGGCCGAGCATCAGCCCCGCCGGCCCGCCGCCGGCGATGCAACAGGTGGTTTTGAGTTCGTCGGCCATCGCGTCTATCGCAAGTTCCTAAGAGAGTATCACTTGGTTACTTGCGCATTCCTTTGTTATCAAAGCTGCGGGCCTTTTCGAGCATTCCAGCAAGAATTCTTTCGCCTCGGATACAAGCCTCACATGAATATCAGAACCGCTACCAGATGAGCTGGTGTTCCTCAGCATTCTCTCTAACGAAACACGTCGACGCCGAACAATCGGCTTTTGGCCGTTGTGATAGAGACCCCAAAGTGCTTCATAAATGGAATGCAACATCAAGAACATCGTTTGCAGTTCACGAATTTGAGTTTTGCTAAACAATGCATCGATTTCTTCTTTCTGAGATAGTTCTCGATGGGCGTAGTATTTGCGGCGGATATCGCGGTATTTGTCGTTATAGACCTGCCGCCACCGCTTTACATGGATCCTCAGCTCACGAAAATCGTTTGCCGTAGGTTCATGGGCGTCAGCAACATATTTATCGAGCCAATCCGGCTCTTGATTGTTATCAACAGCCTTACGACGCCTAAGTGACTGCCTTAAAAATAGCTGTCGATTGTTCCTGGTTAACATTAACAATCGATCAACATTGTGCTTCGAATCCTGATCAAAGATTCGACCAGGAACTATGAACATTCCCGTTTGGAGGGCGCCGAGAATCGTGTTCCAAAATAGTGGCGCTTCGTTGAGTGTATGTTTGACCGGCTTGTATTTTGCGGCTAAGCCATGAATCGCCAAATATGAGTATAGAAACTGAATGCCAGACTCGACTTCCCGGCGGAAAAGATCGAGCTCAAATTCGAAGTCGGCGGAGCTGTATGCCATTTACCCCAGCGTCTTGACGATGCCCTCGCACATCTTCTTGGCGTCGCCGAACAGCATCATCGTGTTGTCGCGGAAGAACAGCTCGTTCTCGACGCCGGCATAGCCGGAGCCGAGCGAGCGCTTGATGAACAGCACCGTCTTGGCCGCCGCCACGTCGAGGATCGGCATGCCGTAGATCGGGCTTTGCGGATCGGTCTTGGCGGCCGGGTTGGTTACGTCGTTGGCGCCGATGACGAAGGCGACGTCGGCCTGCGGGAACTCGCGGTTGATGTCATCGAGCTCGAACACCTCGTCGTACGGCACGTTGGCCTCGGCCAGCAGCACGTTCATGTGGCCCGGCATGCGGCCGGCGACCGGGTGGATGGCATAGGAAACCTTGACGCCTTCCGCCTTCAGCAGGTCCGCCATCTCGCGCAGCGCGTGCTGGGCCTGGGCGACCGCCATGCCGTAGCCCGGCACGACGATGACCGAGCTCGCATTCTTGAGGATGAAGGCGGCATCGTCGGCGCTGCCCGACTTGACCGGCCGGTCGGCGCGCTGCGTGGCCCCGCCGCCGGCGCCGGTGTCGGTGCCGAAACCGCCCGCGATCACGTTGATGATCGAGCGGTTCATGCCCTTGCACATGATGTAGGAGAGGATCGCGCCCGAGGCGCCGACCAAAGCACCGGTGACGATCAGCAGCGCGTTGCCGAGCGTGAAGCCGATGCCGGCCGCCGCCCAGCCCGAATAGGAGTTGAGCATCGAGACCACGACCGGCATGTCGGCGCCGCCGATCGGCACGATCAGCAGGAAGCCGAGCAGCAGCGCGACGGCGACCAGCGCCCAGAACGCCCAGGCGCCCTCGCCCGTCACCATCAGCACGACCAGCACGACGATGGCGACGCCGAGCGCCGCGTTCAGCCAGTGCTGGCCCGGAAAGACCAAAGGCGCGCCGGAAACGAGCCCCTGCAATTTCGCGAACGCGACGACGGAGCCGGTGAAGGTGACGGCGCCGACCGCGACGCCGATGCCCATTTCGATCAGGCTCGCGGTCTTGATGTCGCCCGGCACGCCGATGCCGTATTCCTCGGGGCTGTAATAGGCCGCGGCCGCCACAAACACGGCGGCAAGACCGACCAGGCTGTGAAAGGCCGCGACCAGCTGCGGCAGCGCGGTCATCTGGATGCGCAGCGCAATGAACGTGCCGATGCCGCCGCCGATCACGATGCCGGCAAGGATCGTCGCGTAACTGACGACGCCCGGCGCTGCCAGCGTGGTCAGCACCGCGATCGCCATGCCGGCCATGCCGTACATGTTGCCGGCGCGCGAGCTCTCGGGCGAGGACAGGCCGCGCAGCGCCATGATGAAACAGACGGCCGCGATCAGGTAGAGAAAGGCCGATGCGTCGCGCACGAACGCGTCGAAACCGGGCAGCGGATTGATGTCGCTCATGGTCTCCGCGCCCCTAATGCTTGGCCTTCGCGGCCGGCGTTTCTTTTTTCTTGAACATCGACAGCATGCGCCGCGTTACGATGAAGCCGCCGAAAATGTTGACCGAGGCGAGCGTCACGGCAAGGAAGCCTATGATCTCCGAGAAGCCGAAATCGGCCGGACCGGCGGCGATCAGCGCGCCGACGATAATGACCGACGAGATCGCGTTGGTGACCGCCATCAGCGGCGAGTGCAGCGCCGGCGTCACGCGCCAGACCACGTAATAGCCGACGAAGCAGGCCAGCACGAACACCGTGAAGAGCTGGACGAAGGGGGCGTGGGTCGCTTCCATGACGATCAGGCTCCGGCCAGGGCGGGATGGACGATCTTGCCGTCGCGCGTCAGCGCGGTGCCTTTCACGATCTCGTCCTCCCAGTCGATCTTCAGCGCCTTCGCGTCCTTATCGTAGAGCAGCGTGACGAAGGCCAGCAGGTTGCGGGCATAGAGCGACGAGGCGTCCGCCGCGAGCCGGCCCGGCACGTTGAGATGGCCGACCAAAGTGATGCCGTGCTTCTTCACGATTTTGCCCGGTTCCGACAGCGGGCAGTTGCCGCCCTGCTCGACCGCGAGATCGACGATGACCGAGCCGGGCTTCATCGACCTGACCATCTCTTCCGTCACCAGCAACGGCGCCTTGCGGCCGGGAATCAGCGCGGTGGTGATCACGATGTCCTGCTTTTTGATCGTGTCGGCGATGAGCTGCGCCTGCTTCGCCTTGTACTCCGCGCTCATCTCCTTGGCATAGCCGCCGGCGGTCTCCGCCTGCTTGAACTCTTCGTCCTCGACCGCAACGAAGGTCGCACCGAGACTCTCGACCTGCTCTTTCGCCGCCGGCCGCACGTCGGTTGCCGAGACGATGGCGCCGAGGCGCCGCAGCGTCGCGATCGCCTGCAGGCCGGCCACACCCGCGCCCATTACCATGGCGCGTGCCGGCGCGATCGTGCCGGCCGCCGTCATCATCATCGGGAAGGCGCGACCGAACTCGTGCCCGGCATCGATCGCCGCGCGATAGCCGGCGAGGTTCGATTGCGAGGACAGCACGTCCATCGACTGCGCGCGCGTGATGCGCGGCATGAGCTCCATCGCGAAAGCGACGACGCCCCTGCCGGCGTACTCGGCCGCCTGGTCGCGCGCACCGTGCGGCGCGAGGATCGCCGCCAGCACCGCACCTTGCTTCATCAGCGCCAGCTCGTCCTCGCCTTCCGCCTTCGTCAGCGGACGCTGCACCTTGAGCACGACATCGGCATCGCGCAGCGCCGACGCCTCGTCGGGCGCGATCGTCGCGCCGGCGGCCTTGAATGCGTCATCGGTGAAATTGGAGCCTTCGCCCGCACGCGTCTCGATCGCAACCTCGATCCCGAGGCCGACATACTTTTTGACGGTGTCCGGCGAAACCGCGACGCGCGTCTCGCCGGCGCGGCGCTCCCTCGGTACGCCGATTTTCATGCTCTCTGCCCCGTCTCTTGATTCGACCGGAACCGTCCCCCTGGGCGGGCGGGCGACACAATGCCGGACGCTCTTTCAAACCTCAAGTCCGCGGGCCGCGGCAAAGCGTCCGTCCGATCGCCGAACCGGCGGCGGCTTGTGGGCCCAGCGCCGGTTGTGGCAGGAAGGTGCATCTGTCGTGGAGCGCGCATGTCGATTCCCGATTCGGGCGACTTCGATCACGCACGGGCGCCCTATCCGGCCCCGCAAGCGCCGCCGCCGGCCGGCCCGGTCCGATTGTATCGCTGGTATGACGTGCTGCTGCTGGGGTTGATCCTAGCTCTCGGCCAGGTTCCGGGCGTTGTCGCCGGAATCGTCCTTGCACTATCAGGCGAAGTGACGATTGAAACAGTCGAGGACGAAGGACTGCCGCCTTCCGTCATCATCATTGCGCTTGCCGGGTCCGGCATTGTTATGTTCCTGGGCTGCATCCTCATGCGAAGGATGCGCGACATCGACTGGCCAACGCTGGGCATGCGATCAACAACTGTGCGGCCACTGGTTGCGGCCGTGCTGGCGTACGTAGCCTATGTCGTAATCGCCGAGTCAATCGCGCGCTTCTTCCAAGTCGATCCAGATGGAGAACTCGCACGCCAGCTCGCACAGCAGTTAATACCGCCCGATGCTAGTCTGCCCTATCTCGCATTGGCGGTTGCATTCGCTGGCGTGATCGTGCCCGTTACCGAAGAGATCTTGTTCCGCGGCTTCCTGATTGCCTGGTTGAGAGAGCGGAGCAATGCGATTTTCGCCGTTGTCGTCAGTAGCCTGCTCTTCTCGGCAGTGCATTTCTATTTTCTTGTGCCCGGAGGCGAGTTCGGCATGTTTGCCAGCGCCGGAATTTTCGTACTCGGCCTCCTGCTTGGTTGGCTGGCCATCTGGTCGCGCTCGCTCTGGCCGCCAATCGTCCTGCACGTTATCAACAACCTGGTCGTGGTCGTCATCGCGATCTGGGGCTAGCGATCGGCGAACCCTGCCCGACGTCATGCCGGTCTATTGAGGCGGCGCGATGTTGAGCGCGGCGAGCGCATCCTGCTGACGCCGCGCCAGCGCGCCGGCATCGAAATCGCCGATCAGCTCGTGGAACACGCGATACCAGTTGATCTCGGCCTTCAGATGCATGAAGACCGAGCCGAGCCCGATGGCGGCGCGATCCATCAGCACGAATTCGCGCGGCGGCGTGACGGGGCCGAGCCGGCGCAGCTCGGCGTGCACGCCCGACGCGACCTCGGCGCCGTAGATCTCGTTCTCGTTTTCCTGGATGCGGCGCGGCCGGTCTTCGAGCAGCGGTCCGTAGAGGAACGCGGCCCAGCGGTTGAGCACGCGGATCGTCGCGCGATCGAGATTGCGGAAGCCCCAGCGTTCGTAGGCGTCGATCGCCAGCGCCTCGTCGTCGCGCTCGATCGCGCGGTAGAGATCGATCACGCCGCGCACGAAATCCGGCCGGAAGATGCGGATGCAGCCGAAATCGAGCAAATTGACGCTGCCGTCGGGCCGCACGCTGTAGTTCCCGAGATGCGGATCGCCGTGGATGATGCCGTGGAAATAGAACGGCACGTACCAGGCGCGGAACATGTTGGTGGCGACGCGGTTGCGCATCGCCTGGTCGCCGCGATGCGCTGCAATGAACGGCATCATGCGCTCGCCGTCGAGCCAGGTCATGGTCAGCAGACGTTTCGTCGTCAGCGCCGCAATCGGCTCCGGCACATGGACGTCGGCCTCGTCGGCCAGCATGCGGCGATAGAGCGCCATGTGCTTTGCCTCGCGCAGATAGTCGAGTTCCTCGCGCAGGCGCGCGGCGATCTCGGCGTGGATCTGGTTGGTGGCGATCGTGCGGTCGGTGCGCTCGTAGATCGAGAAGATCAGGCGGAGCTGCCGCAGGTCGGCTTCGACCGCCGAGGCCATGTCGGGATATTGCAGCTTGCACGCCAGCGCACGCCCGCCCGGCCCGACGGCGCGATGCACCTGGCCGAGCGAGGCCGCCGCGGCCGCTTCCTCGTCGAAGCGGCGGAAGCGTTGCGCCCAGTCGGGGCCGAGCTCGCTTGCCATGCGGCGGCGGACGAAATGCCGGCCCATCGACGGCGCATTGGCCTGGAGCTGCGCCAGCGGCGCCGCATATTCGCGCGGCAGCACGTCGGGAATGGTCGAGAGCAGCTGCGCCACCTTCATCAGCGGACCCTTGAGCCCGCCGAGCGCGACCGCCAGCTCGGCCGCGTGCTTGCCGCGATCGAGCCCGGTGCCGAGATAGCGCGCGCCCGCGACCCGCGCCGCCAGCCCGCCGACCCGGCCGGTTACCTGCGCATAGCGCCGGACGCGGCCCCCGAGCGTGTTCCGCTCCGTCTGATCCGGCTTGCGCGCCATCGCGGCCTCAGAGCCGCTCCAGCTCGTCGATCATGTCGCCGATCAGCGAGAGACCCTTGCGCCAGAATGCCGGATCGGAGGCGTCGAGCCCGAACGGCGCCAGCAGCTCGCGGTGCCGCTTGCTGCCGCCGGCGCGCAGCATGTCGAGATATTTCCGGGCGAAGCCCTGCTCGCTGTCGCGGTAGACCGCATAGAGCGAGTTCACCAGACAATCGCCGAACGCATAGGCGTAGACGTAGAACGGCGTGTGGATGAAATGCGGGATATAGGCCCAGTACCAGCGATACCCGTCGTCGAAGCGCAGCGCGGGTCCGAGGCTCTCGGTCTGCACGTCCATCCAGATTTCGGCGATGCGTTCGGGCATCAGCTCGCCCTCGCGCCGTTCCGCATGCACGCGTGTTTCGAACTCGTGGAAGGCCATCTGGCGCACGACCGTGTTCAGCATGTCCTCGACCTTGCCAGCCAGCAGCGCGCGGCGGCGCTGCGGATCGGTCTCCGACGCCAGCAGGCTCTGGAAGGTCAGCATCTCGCCGAACACCGAGGCCGTCTCCGCCAGCGTCAGCGGCGTGTCGGACAGGAGCGGCCCCTGCGGCGCCGCGAGCAGCTGGTGCACACCGTGTCCGAGCTCGTGCGCGAGCGTCATCACGTCGCGCGTCTTGCCGTACCAGTTGAGCAGCAGATAGGGATGCGCCGACGGCACCGTCGGGTGCGCGAAGGCCCCCGGCGACTTGCCGGGCCGCGGCGGCACGTCGATCCAGTCGCCTTCGAAGAACCGCAGGCCCAGCGCCGCCAGGTCCGGCGAAAAGCGCGCATAGGCCTCGAGCACGATCTTCGTGCCCTGCGGCCAGGTGACCGAACGATCGGTATCGTCCGGCAGCGGCGCGTTGCGGTCCCAATAGTCGAGCCGCTCGCCGCCGAACCATTCGGCCTTGAGCCGGTAATAGCGATGCGAGAGATCGGCGTAGCTGCCGCGCACCGCGGCGACCAGCGCGTCGACCACCTCGTCCTCGACCTGGTTCGCCAGGTTGCGCGACGAGACCGGCCGCGCGTAGCGGCGCCAGCGGTCCTCGATCTCCTTGTCCTTGGCGAGAATGTTGGCGATGAGCGCGAAATGCCGCCGGTGCTTGCCGAAGACGCGCCCGATCTCGATCGCCGCCGCCTTGCGCGTCTCGACCTTGGGGTCGGTCAGCAGGTTGAGCGCCTCGTCGCAGGTCAGGCGCTTGCCGCCCACGTCGAATCGCAGGTCGGCGATGCTCTCGTCGAAATCGCGCGACCAGGCCGAATGCCCCGTTACGGATTTCTCGTGCAGCAGCCGCTCCAGATCGTCCTTGAGCTGGTGCGGCCGGAACACGCGCACCTGCTCGAGCCACGGCCGGTAGCGCGCGAGCGCATCGGAGCGAAGCTGCGCTTCGAGCCGGGCATCGTCGATCCGGTTGATCTCGAGCGTGAAGAACAGCAGCTCGACCGAAATGTCGGTTACGCGCTCCTGACTCGATTGATAGAACCTGGCGTGCGCCGGGTCGGTCATGTTCTCGGCATAGACGAGCTGGGCGTAGCTGATCACCCGGCCGAGCCGTTCCTGGATCGCCTCGTAACGCCGGACCGAAGCCGCCAGCGCATCGCCGTCGAGCGATGCGAGCCGCCCTTCGAATTCCCTGCGGAAGGCTTTGGACTCGCCGCGGGCGGCCGCGAGATCCTCGCCGATCGCCGGCGAATCGATGCCCGGATAGAGGTCGGTGAGGTTCCAGCGCGGCAGCGTCTCGGATTTTGCGGCAGGTTCGGCCATGTCGCACACCTTGTCCTTCTTGCAGCGTGCCGGGATGCGGGCGATATAGGATCGAAATCGCGCCCAGCCAAGGCTTCACGGGGACCGGATGCAATACGACACGTGGCAGAGCCTGCCGGCCATGTTCTTGGAGCAGGCCGCCCGCCATCCCGGTCGGCCCTATCTGCGCGACAAGCGCGATGGCGCCTGGCGGACCCTGACCTATGGCGAGGCGGCAACAACGGTGCGACGGCTGGCGGCCGGGCTGGTCGCCAGCGGGCTCGAGGCCGGCGAGCGCGTCGCGCTCATTTCCGAGAACCGGCCGGAATGGACTATCGCCGATCTCGCGATCATGGCGGCCGGCGCCATCAGCGTCCCCGCCTTTACGACCAACACGGTCCCCGACCATGCGCATATTCTCGGCCATAGCGGCGCCGTCGGCGCCATCGTCGCAACGCGCGCGCTGGCCGAACGCGTCATCCCGGCGGCGCTCGAAACCGGCCGGCTGCGGTTCGTCGTGGCACTCGGGCCGATCGGCATCGGGCAGAGTTCCGGCTTCCACATGCTCGACTGGAACCGGCTCGTGGCCGACGGTTCCGAGAGCGATCCGGAGGTTGCACGTCGCATCGCCGCGCAGCGGCGCAGCGACACAGCCTGCTTCATCTACACATCCGGCACCGGCGGCGCGCCCAAGGGCGTGATGCTGAGCCACGGCGGCGTGCTCGCCAACTGCAAGGGCGCCTGGCATCTGTTGAAGTCGTTCGATCTCGGGCGCGAGACCTTCCTCAGCTTCCTGCCGCTCTCGCATTCCTACGAGCACACGGTCGGGCAGTTCTTCCCGATGACGATCGGCGCCGAAGTCTGGTTCGCCGAGGGCGCCGACAGGCTGCTGGACAATGCCGCCGAGGCGCGACCGACGATCATGACCGCCGTGCCGCGGCTCTACGAAGCGATGCGCGGCAAGATCGAGCGCCAGATGGCGCGCGCGACACCCTCGAAGCGCCGCTGGTTCGAGCGCGCCGTGTCGCTCGGCCGCAAGCGCTACGAGCGTCAGGAGATGAGTTTCCGCGAACGGATCGAGGATTTCCTCGCCGGGATTCTCGTGCGGCGGAAGATCCGGAAGCGCTTCGGCGGACGCCTGAAAGCGATGGTCTCCGGGGGTGCCGCCCTCAACTACGAGGTTGGCGTCTATTTCACCGCACTCGGCCTGCGCATCCTGCAGGGTTACGGCCAGACCGAGTTCACGCCGGTCATCGCCTGCAACCCGCCGCAGGATTGCCGCATCGACACGGTCGGCAAGGCGCTCGACAGCGTCGAGATCCGGATTGCCGAGGATGGTGAGATCCTGGTGCGCGGCGAAGCCATGATGAAAGGTTACTGGCAGGACGAAGCCGCGACCGCGTCGGCCATCAGGGACGGCTGGCTGCATACCGGCGATATCGGCGCCATCGATGCCGACGGTTATCTGCGCATCACCGACCGCAAGAAGGACATCATCGTGCTTTCGGGTGGCGACAATGTCTCGCCGGCCCGCATCGAAGGCATTCTCACGCTGCAGCCGGAGATCGCGCAGGCGATGGTGCACGGCGATAGGCACCCGCATCTGGTGGCGCTGCTGGTGCCCGAGGAAGCTTTTGCGCAGCAATGGGCGAGCGAGCATGGCGGCAGCGGCGATCTGGCGGCACTGGCGAAACAGCCCTCGTTCCAGCAGGCGATGGCGGCGGGCGTCGAGCGCGCGAACGCGATGCTCAGCAGCCTCGAGCGTGTCCGGAAATTCGCCGTGATCGAGGCGCCGTTCACGACCGAAAACGGCATGCTCACGGCCTCGCTCAAGATCCGCCGCCACAAGATCCGGGAGCGGTTCGGATCGGTGCTGGAAGAACTCTACGGCCGTTGAACGGTCAGATTCTGTAATAGCTCCGGAACCACTCGACGAAGTTCGGCAATCCGACATCGATCGAGGTGCGCGGCACGAAGCCGAGATCGCGGATCGATTCCGTGATGTCGGCGCAGGAGGCGCGCACGTCGCCGGGCTGCATTGGCAAATTCTCGACGATCGCCTTCCGTCCGCAGGCCTCTTCGAGGATCGCGAGAAAGCGCGGCAGATTCTCGGCCCGGTTGTTGCCGAGATTGTAGAGTCGGTGGCTGTCGTGGGCGGCGCCGCGCGGCGGCGGCCGGTCGAGCGCGGCGACGACGCCCGCCACGATATCGTCGATATAGGTGAAGTCGCGCTGCATCCTGCCGCCATTGAACAATTGCAACGGCCTGCCTTCGAGGATCGCCCGCACGAACAGACCCGCCGCCATGTCCGGCCGGCCCCACGATCCGTAGACCGTGAAGAAACGCAGGCCGGTCGTCGGCGTGCCGTAGAGCCGCGCGTAGGAAATCGCCATCACCTCGCCGGCCCGCTTGGTCGCGCCGTAGAACGAGGCCGGGCGCTCGACCGGATCGCGCACGGAGAAAGGCAGCTTCGGATTGTCGCCGTAGACCGACGCGGAGCTCGCATAGACGAGATGGCGGAGTTCCGGCAGCGCGCGCGCCAGCTCCAGCATCTCGAAATGCCCTTCGATGTTGGACCGCACGTAATCTTCGGGCATCCTGATCGAATGACGCACGCCGGCCTGCGCCGCCAGATGCACGATCGCGTCGAGTCCGACGTCGCGGAAAATCAGCATCGCCGCGTGATCCGAGACGTCGTGCTGCCGGAAGGCGAAGCCTTCATGCTTCGTCAGCCGGTCGAGCCGCGCGCGCTTGAGCGCGGGATCGTAATAGGCGTTGACCTCGTCGACGCCGGTCACGCGGTCGCCGCGCGCGAGCAGCGCCTCCGCCACGTGATAGCCGATGAAGCCGGCGGCGCCGGTCACGAGCACATGCATGGGGCTTCTATAGCCCGCCCGAAGCCCCATTGCACCCTGCGCGCGGACGCCGGTCGATTGCGCCGCTGCGGGCCGGACCCTACATTGGCCGTCATGGCGCCCGTCCCTGTCCTTGCCAAGGTTTCGCTCGACGACAAGTACGCGCTCGAATCGGGCCGCGTGTTCATGACCGGCACCCAGGCGCTGGTGCGCCTGCCGATGATGCAGCGGAGGCGCGATCTCGCCGCCGGCCTCGACACCGAATGCTACATCACCGGCTATCGCGGCTCGCCGGTCGGCGGGCTCGACCAGGCGATCTGGAATGCCGGTCATTTCATCGAAGACCATCGCATCCGCCTGCAGCCGGGCGTGAACGAGGAGATCGCCGCGACCGCCGCCTGGGGCACGCAGCAATCCGAGCTGTTCGGCGACTTCCGCTGCGACGGCGTGTTCGCCATGTGGTACGCGAAGGGGCCCGGCGTCGATCGCGCCGGCGATGCGCTGAAACATGCGAACCTCGCCGGCACCGCGAAGCATGGCGGCGTGCTGGCGCTGGCGGGCGACGATCACACCTGCAAATCCTCGACCACCGCGCACCAGTCGGAATTCGCGCTGATCGATGCGGCGATCCCGATCCTGCATCCGGCCGGCGTGCAGGAATTCGTCGATTTCGGTCTCTACGGCTGGGCGATGTCGCGCTTCTCCGGCTGCTGGACCGCGATGAAGCTGGTCGCCGAAACGACCGAGGCCTCTGCCGTCGTCGACATCGATCCGGCGCGCGTGCAGATCAGTCTGCCGCAGGACGTCGCCGATCCGCCCGGCGGCCGCAACATCCAGTGGCCGTCCTCACCCTTCGCGCAGGTGCAGGCGCTCGAGCAGGAAAAGCGCCTGCACGAGTTCAAGCTGCCGGCCGCCATCGCCTTCGTGCGCGCGAACCGGCTCGACCGCGTGATCTTCGGCGGGCCGCAACGGCGCATCGGCATCGTGACGACCGGCAAATCCTATCTCGACGTGCGGCAGGCGCTGGAGGATCTCGGCGTCGACGAGGTCGAAGCCGGCCGGCTCGGACTCTCGCTGCTCAAGCTCGCCCTGGTCTGGCCGATCGAACCGGAAGGCATGCGCGCCTTCGCCGAAGGGCTCGACGAGATTTTTGTCATCGAAGAGAAGCGCAGCATGATCGAGACCCAGATCAAGGAGACGCTCTACCATCTGCCGTCCGACCGGCGACCCTGGGTCACCGGCAAGCACGACGAGAAGGGCCGCCCGCTGCTCTCAGGCGTCGGCGAGCTGTCGCCGACGCGCATCGCGCGCGCGATCGTCGAGCGCCTGCGTCCCTTTGCCGAGGTGGCGTCGCTCGAAGCGCGGCTCAACCGGCTCGAGGAGCGCGAAAAATTCCTCAGCGAGTACACGCCGCCGATCCGCCGCATCGCCTATTTCTGTTCCGGCTGTCCGCATTCGACCTCGACGCAGGTGCCGGAGGGCAGTCGCGCGCTCGCCGGTATCGGCTGCCACTACATGGCGCAGTGGATGGACCGCAACACGCAGAGCTTCACCCAGATGGGCGGCGAGGGCGCCTCGTGGCTGGGCCAGGCGCCGTTCAGCGAAACGCCGCACGTGTTCCAGAATGTCGGCGACGGCACCTACTTCCATTCCGGCTCGATGGTGATCCGCGCCGCCGTCGCGGCGAAGGTCTCGATGACTTTCAAGATCCTCTACAACGATGCCGTCGCGATGACCGGCGGCCAGCCGATGGACGGGCCGCTCGACGTGCCGCGCATGAGCTGGCAGCTCTGGTCGGAAGGCGTCGTGAAGACGGCGGTTGTGACCGACGATCCCGACAAATATCCGACCAGCGGCGCCTTCGCGCCCAACGTCACGGTTTATCACCGCGACGCGCTCGACCGCGTGCAGCTGGATCTGCGCACCGTCCCCGGCGTGACCGCGCTCGTCTACGACCAGGTCTGCGCCGCCGAGAAGCGCCGCCGCCGCAAGCGCGGGCTGATGGGGGATCCGGCCCGGCGCGTCGTCATCAATCCTTTGGTCTGCGAAGGCTGCGGCGATTGCGGCGAGAAATCGAACTGCGTCTCGATCGTGCCGCTCGAAACCGAGTTCGGCCGCAAGCGCGCCATCGACCAGTCGTCGTGCAACAAGGACTTCTCCTGCCTCAAGGGTTTCTGCCCGAGCTTCGTGACGATCGAGGGCGGCGTGCTGCGTCGCCGCAAGCCCGCCGGCGCCGGCAGCGATCCGGCCGCCGGCCTGCCCGAACCGCCGCGCGCCGATTCGTCGGCGCCCTACGGCATTCTCGTCACCGGGGTCGGCGGCACCGGCGTGGTGACGGTCGGCGCGATTCTCGCGATGGCGGCGCATCTCGACGGCAAAGGCGCCACCACGATGGACATGACCGGCCTCGCCCAGAAAGGCGGCGCCGTCGTCTCGCATGTCCGCATCGCCGACAATCCGGACCACCTGCACGCCGTCAAGATCGCGGCCGGCGGCGCGTCGCTGATCCTCGGCTGCGACATTGTCGTCGCCGCCAGCGCCGACGGTCTCTCGAAGATCGAACCCGGCCGCACGCGCGTCGTGGCCAGCACGCAGGAAACGATGACCGGCGAATTCACCCGCGCGCCCGATGCGCTGTTCCCGTCGGATGCGCTGCAGGCGGCGCTGGCGCGCACCGCCGGCCGCGACCGCTGCGATTTCGTCGCCGCCGGCCGCATCGCGACGGCGCTGCTCGGCGATTCGATCGCGGCGAACATGTTCCTTGCCGGCTTCGCCTGCCAGAAAGGCTTCCTGCCGCTCTCGGTTGCCGCGATCGAGCGCGCCATCGAGCTCAACGGCACGTCGGTTGCATTCAACCGCGATGCGTTCCGTTGGGGCCGGCGTATGGCGCACGATCCGGAATCCGTCGAACGCGCCGCCCGCGACGCGGCGCCCGACCTGCAGCCGGAGCCGGTCGCCGAAGCGCTGGCCGACATTGTCGCCATTCGCACCGAGGAGCTCGCGCGCTACCAGGACCGCGCCTATGCCGAACGCTATCGCCTGTTCATCGAGCGCGTCGCCACAGCCGAGCGCGAACGCGCACCCGGCTTCACCGGCCTCGCCGAAACGGTCGCGCGCAACTATTTCCGGCTGCTGGCCTACAAGGACGAATATGAGGTGGCGCGGCTCTTCACCGACGGTCGGTTCGCGGCACAGATCGCCAACCAGTTCGACGGCGATTTCAAACTCAACTTCCATCTGGCCCCGCCGCTCGGCGCGCGCCGCGATCCGGAGACCGGCGAGCTGCAGAAACGCGCCTTCGGACCCTGGATGATGCCGGCCTTCCGGCTGTTGGCACGGCTGAAGCGCCTGCGCGGCACGCGCTTCGATCCGTTCGGCCGCACCGCGGAACGCCGCACCGAACGCGCGCTGATCGGCGAGTACGAGGCGATTGTCGAACGGCTGCTGGCGCGGCTCGCCCCCGACAACCATGCCTTGGCGCTCGAGACCGCCGGCCTGCCCGCGACGATGCGCGGCTTCGGCCATGTCAAGGACCGCAATATCCGCACCGCCCGCGACCGCGCCGCGCAACTTCTCGCCCGTTTCGAAAGCCCCGGCGCAACCTTCCGGGCGGCGGAGTAGCTCCGCGCCTGACGACCGGTCGGCTGCAGCCGCCGTTCCGTCTTTGCCCCATCGCCCGGGGCAACCCGCCGCGCCGCAACATCACAATCCGATTGAAACCGGCCGTTGAGGCTCGCAGGATTTCCCCGACGCCGGACGAACCGGCCTTGCCGTGTCGGATCCGGCCGCGGGGCTTCCTCGAACCTTGGGGTGACTCTCATGCGCAGCTTCCGTATCGCTCTCAAATCCGCTCTCGTGGCGCTGCTCTTCGCGCTCGCCACCGCGACCGCCGCGCAGGCCGAGATGGTCCTGCATCGCGGCAACGGCACCGAGCCCGAAACCATCGATCCCGCCAAATCGACCGGCGTGACCGAGAACGCGATCGAGAACGATCTGTTCGAAGGTCTCGTGACCTTCTCGCCCGACGGCAAGGAAGTTCCCGGCGTCGCCGAAAGCTGGGAGATCAGCGACGACGGCACCGTCTACACGTTCCGCCTGCGCGACGACGCCAAATGGTCGAACGGCGATCCGGTGACGGCGAACGATTTCGTCTACTCGTTCCGCCGCACCGTCGATCCCGCGACCGCGTCCGACTACGCGCCGATCCTGTCGCCGATCGTCAACGCCAGCGCGATCATCGCCGGCGAAAACACCGACATCGCCTCGCTCGGCGTCGTCGCGATCGACGATCTCACGCTGCAGATCACGCTCAACGGCCCGACGCCCTATATTCTGGGATTGCTGACGCACAATGTCGCCTTCCCCGTGCACCAGGCGACCGTCGAAGAGTTCGGCGACGAATGGACGCGGCCCGGCAACATGGTGAGCAACGGCGCCTTCATGCTGGAAGACTGGGTGCCGCAATCGCAGCTCACCGTCGTCAAAAACCCGAACTTCCACGCCGCCGACGAGGTGATGCTGGACAAGATCGTGTTCTATCCGACCGAGGATCTCGCCGAAGAGCTGAAGCGCTATCGCGCCGGCGAGCTCGACATCACCTACGACGTGCCCTCGGACCAGGTCACCTGGCTCGAGGAGAACATGGCGGACGAGTTCCACAACACGCCCTATCTCGGCACCTACTACTACGTCATCAACCTGACGAAGGAGCCGCTCGGCGCCGATCTCAGGATCCGCCAGGCGCTCGCGCTCGCGATCGATCGCGAGATCCTGACCGAGAAGATCACGCAGGCGGGCGAGCTGCCGGCCTATGCCTGGGTGCCGCCGGATATCGCGGGCTATACGCAGCAGGCGACCTTCTACAAGGACATGTCGCAGGACGAACGCAATGCGATGGCGGCCGAGCTGATGGCGGAAGCCGGCCACGGGCCCGACAACCCGCTGGCGATCGAGCTGCTCTACAACACCAGCGACAATCACAAGAAGATTGCGGTTGCGATCGCCTCGATGTGGAAGAAGATCGGCGTCGAGACCACGCTCACCAACCAGGAATGGAAGGTCTATCTCGAAAGCCGCGACCAGAAGAACTACCAGATCGCGCGCGCGGCCTGGATCGGCGATTATGCCGATCCGCTCAACTTCCTCGAACTGTTCCTGTCGGATGCCGGCGAACGCAACGATGCCGGCTACAGCAATCCGGAATTCGACCGGCTGCTCGCCGAGGCGGCGGGCACCGTCGATCCGGCGGCGCGCATGAAGCTGCTGGAGCAGGCGGAGAAGATCTTTCTCGACGATGTCGCGCTGATCCCGATCTACCACTACACCTCGCAGCACATGATCAGCCCGAAGGTCGTCGGCTGGGAGTTCAACATTCTCGACATCCATCTCGGCCGTTACATCTCGCTGGTCGAGTGACGTAGCGGTCTCGCCGGGGCGGCCCCTCATGCGCTGGGGCCAAGGGGTCCCCGGTTCCGCTCGTCGGATTGATCGCACCCATGCTGTCCTACGCGATCCGGCGCCTGTTCGGCACGCTGCCGACCCTGCTGCTGATCGTCGCCATCGCCTTCTTCATGATGCGGCTGGCGCCGGGCGGCCCGTTCGACAAGGAGCGCCGCGTCTCGGTCGCCGTCGAGCAGAACCTGATCAAGGCCTATCGTCTCGACGAATCGCTGCCGATGCAGTTCGTGCGCTATCTCGGTAACGTGCTGCAGGGCGATTTCGGCCCCTCCTTCCAGTACAAGGATTTCAGCGTCACCGAGCTGATCTGGTCGGG
>Ga0187892_10005036_pt1 | contig 21274 bp, 14 predicted proteins | sample MA1701073metaG_FD_139345 | JGI IMG/M metagenome (GOLD analysis project Ga0187892, IMG submission 139345) | Bio-ooze microbial communities from a basaltic lava cave in the Kipuka Kanohina Cave System on the Island of Hawaii, USA - MA170107-3 metaG ... | reverse complement strand
TGTCGGCGATCGTCACTACGGCCCGTGGCAAGGGCATCGAGCTTGGTCCTCGCCACGCCGCCTCGTCGGACGCCGTGATGCTGCCCAATCCCGAAACCTTTCTCGACCTGGTGCGGCCCGGCCTCGCGCTCTATGGCGGTTATCCGACCAGGGACTCGATGGTTCACGGAGAGTTGCGGCCGACCTATCGGCTGAAGGCACGGGTCATTCGAGTGGACCGGCTCGAGCCCGGCGACGGGGTGAGTTATCACCGCCGCTTCAAGGCGGATCGCCCCATCTGGACCGCGACGCTCGCGATCGGGCACGTGGACGGGTATCCGGCCGGCGCAGTAAGGGGTTGCGAGGTGCTGATTGGTGACCGGCTTCATCCCGTCGTAGGGACGGTGAGCGCCAGTCACACCATGGTATCCCTTGGCGATGAGCCGGTCGCGCAGGTCGGAGACGAGGCGGTGCTGGTGGGCCCCGACCGGCCCTCGCTCCATCCCAACATGGTGGCGGAGCGGGCCGGCTGGTCGGAGTACAACATGTTCATGCACCTGCACCCCGGGTTAGGGCGCCGGCTTCACTGATCCCGCTTGAGCTCAGCGACGATCACCTCGACAGGCTGAGTCCCCTCGTTCACGTCGGCGTGCATCTTTCCGGGCGGGTCCTTCCCCAGCCAGTAGGCTTTGCCGCGTTCCCACCTGTAGGTGTCGATGTGCTTGCCGTCCTGGTCGAGCACCTTGAGCTCGCCATCGGTGAGGGCGACCAGCACCCGCCCGTGGTCGTGGCGATGGTAGGTCAGCGGCTGTTTCGGCATGATGATGGATTTCCAGACCCGGACTTCGGTGTTTTCGAGCTGAGGCTCGCGACGGGTGGTGGCCTGCTGCTGCATCACGGCCCAGCCTGCGCCGGCGCCAAAGGAAGCCAGGGAGGCGAGAAGCACCACGTTCGACACGACGCGCATGGCAACTCCGGATGGGGGCGAAGGGGGAATGTAGCGCGAACCTCCGGACGGGCTATTCTTGAGCAACCTCTTCCCATCCCTCGGAGGCCTCGATGAAAGCGATCGGCGCGGTGGTGCTCGGTTCGGTCCTGATCGCGGGTCCGCTCGCGGGTCAATGGCGCGGTCACGTCCAACTCGGCGGCGGGCTCGCCATCTCGACCGGGGTCTTCAAAGAGGACGGAGGCAAGAGTGGCTGGCTGGGTCAGGTTGCCGGGGGCCTGATGTCCCCGGGCGGCATTCTGGGAGGGAGAGTCAGCGGGACGTTCGCGAAGCATGACTTCGCGAGTGGAATCGGAAGCTTCAAGATTGTGGGTGCCATGGGTGATGTTCTGGTTTCTCCGAGAATGTCTGGTGCGGCCGGCGTGTATGGCCTGGCAGGAGTGGGCTTTCAGAACCTGAAGGCCGATCCGGGCGCCTCGCAGACCAAGTTTGCCTGGAACGCCGGCGCCGGGGTCCTGGTGAGAGCAGGGTCGCTCAGGATCTTTATCGAGGGGAGGTTCCTCTCCATCAGCACCGAGGGCCAGAAGACCAACACAATCCCCATTACCGCGGGAGTGCGGCTCGGCGGATAGTGTATCCCCGTTATCCCTTCGGCCGCACCAGCCGCGGAAAGGGCGGGTAATCTTTCAGCAGCACTCCGAGATCCCCCGTCCTATGCGGGCACGGCGACTGCTGTGTGTTCTGCTCCTAGGGTGATCACCAATGCGGGTCGAAGGCGAGGCTTCCGTGAGTTTCGCGACCTGGCGTCGGATCCACCGTGGTGCCAGCGCAACCGTCGCGCTCCTGGCGGCTGTCCATATGCTTCTTACGCTGCGGCTGTACCAGGAATGGGCTGCTGACGCGCTCTGGTTTCTGACCGCCGGCCTGGGCTTGTTCCTCCTCGCGGTCGTGAACTGGGCGCACGTGGGGCTGGAGCCATGTCCGCAGCCGACCGCGCCCGTTGTGCGATGGGCGAACTACGTGTATGTGCTTCTTGGCGCTGCTGCCCTCGCGGCTGTCCCGGAGCCGCAGGCCGTGGTGCTCGTCGTGAGTCTCGTGGCCCAAGCCGTTGCGGGTCGCGCAACGTTGCGCGGTTCCGCCTAACCGAGGAATACCATCGCCTTCCGCGGGAATCGGACTAATCGCGATCGGGAGACTCACATCAGGTTCGGGGGATGTCCCCTTGCCTGCGGTCTCCCGCCGAGGGTAGCCTATGTCCATGCCGATGCCGGACCTCACCAAGCCCTGGACCAGAGACGCCGTGCTCGCCCTGCCCGACGACGGCAACCGCTACGAGTTGCTGGACGGAGAGCTGCTGGTGAGCCCGAGTCCCAGGCCCATCCATCAACTGGCGGTCTGTGCCCTGTATGACCGGATTCGTCCCTATGTCGGCGAGTACCGGCTAGGCCTGACCTGTCCGGCGCCGGCGGATCTAGATTTCAGGGCGGGCCAACTGCTCCAGCCTGATCTGTTCGTCATCCAACGCGAGCCGGGACAGTCGCTGCTCGAGTGGTCCGGTTTCGGGATTCCGATTTGGATCGCCGAAGTGCTTTCACCATCCACGGCATTCAGCGATCGAAACCGAAAGCGGAAGTACTACCTCAAGGCCGGCGTGGGTGAGTACTGGATCGTGGACTGCGATGCCCGGCTGATCGAGCGCTGGCGCCCAGGGGACGAGCGGCCGGAGATCCTCACCGAGCGGATCGAATGGCAGCCCGCGCCCGCACCGGAAGCTCTCGTCATCGACCTGGCGGAGTATTTCAGGGAGATCTGGGGCGACGCCTGAGGTAGCGAAGGCCGCAAGGAGGGAGGAAGCCTATGCGACGAATCGCACGGTCGATTCCCCTGTTTGGAGTAGTGTTGACCTCCCCTTCGTTCGGCACCCCAAAGAACCCCGCGCGACTTGCCAGCCAACCAGCCGTCGACACGACTCGGTACGCCGTGGTCGAATACGGCAGATCCGCGGGTGATCAACGCGCGGCAATTGCGTGCGGCCGCCGGGAATCCGTGAGCCACATAACGTTGCTCGGTCCCGCCTGACAATCGCGGCCTTCACCTTCCAGAGCACAGGTTCAGGCAGAATCGCGGGGACCGCCCGCGTTCCGGGCGCCGGAGTAGAGCTCGGCAATCGCGGGGGGAAGATCAATGTCGCGGAAGTACTCACGAGGGTAGAGATAATCCTCACCTGATTCATCCACTACCCGGTACTGGCCATGAGCCAAGGCATCAGGATCATCGAGTAGGGCGTAGATCTTCCAGCGTTCGAGTGACACCTCATAGTCTCCCGGATCGACGCAGACGGCGAATCGCTGCGGCCGACTTTCTTGCTGGTCGGTCATTTGTGGTCGAGATACCTCTTGATCTTGAGAGCCCTTCGGCCGATCCCATGCGCTTCGTACCAATGTAGCTCAGCGATCCGAACCGCTCCACTCGGCAGGCGGATCCGGGCAACCCCTATGCGCTTGACCCATCGTGCTGGACCGTACTGCTCGATTAGCCGCTCGAGATCCCTGATTCCCCGCCCTATGGCGATGACCGAAACTTCTCGGATTCCTCCCAGAATCTCGAATGGCGCGTGCTCCACGCCGGGAGGATTGAGGAGGCAAGGCGCTCACCGAGAACCAGGAAATCGCGTGCCGGGCCTGAAGTACTCGCGAGCGAGGAGCTCATCCCGGCCTCAGGCCGTGTAGAGCCCAATCAAGAGCAGCGCGCCTCATCAAAGCGCTGGAAGGTGGAATCTGTCCCCTGGAGCGATCGGAACGACCTGGCGGTAACCGGCATGGAATCTCGCTGTGGTGGCCAGCAGCAATATGAACCGCAGGCGAGGTCGGGACACCACCTAAAAACCGCAGGACGGCTTGAAGGAATCCAGCTCTGGCGCTGGCTGCGCGCACGGAGAGTGCCTCCTTGTTGTTTCCCGAGGGAATCGCAGTATATAGGTATGCGCACCTACCTCTTCGTAGCCGCGACGACCCTCCTGCTCCTTCCCGGGACGGCCTCAGCGCAACAGTCCCAGATCCCGGCCTCTGTGCGCGCCGCCGCGAACGTCATCCAGCAATCCAGTCTGAAACGCGACGTCGACTTTCTCGCCGCCGACGCGCTGCGCGGACGCGAGACGGCCTCCCCCGGACTCGACAGTGCCGCCGCATACGTGGCGCGCCGGCTCGCGGCGATGAACTTGGCGCCCGCGGGAGACAACGGCACGTACCGCCAGCACTACACCATCCGCTCCGTCTCCCTCGATACGACCAACACCTGGCTCGAGGTCGGCGGCCGCCGCATCACCTTCGGCAACGATCTCCTGGTCCAGAACTTCGTCGACTCCTTGCGCCTCACCGCGCCCATGGTCTACGTGGGACACGGCATCCAAGCACCCAAGAAGGCGATCGACCCGTACGCCGGCCTGGATCTCCGCGGCAAGATCGTGATCGCGCACGGACCGGGTGCGTACCCCGCGGGCGAGACCTTCGCCAGCCTCGGCACTCCCGTAACCGACTGGTCCCCGCCGAGTCTGGTTGCCCCCAAGCTCGGCGCGGTCGCGTTGATCCTGATCGTGCGCCCCAACTCGGTGCGCCGCTGGGACTTCTTCCGCTCAGCCGATTGGTTGCTGAACAGCACCGAGATGGATCCCATCGTGCCCTCGGCTTTCGCGGGCTCATCGTTCCCGTCGGTGATGCTCAAGCCCGAGCAGCTCGAGACGCTGCTCGGCTCCGCCGGTGGCCTGAACGCCGCGGAGGTGCTGGCCAACGCCGACCGCGGCGTGTACCCCGCGTCCTTCCAGCTCGATCCCGCGCGGATGGCGACGCTCAACGTCTCGGTCTCAAAGACGTCGACGCAGCGGCCTCACAACGTCGTCGCGCGCATCGAGGGGAGCGACCCGCTGCTGCGTGGCGAAGCCGTGGTGATCATGGCGCATCTGGACGGCGCTGTCGGCCCGCCGCCCCCGGGCAGCGCGGACAGCATCTTCAACGCGGCCGACGACAACGCCTCCGGCAGCGCGGGCATTCTCGCGGTCGCCGAAGCGATGTTGCGCGCGCCCCGTCCCAAGCGGTCGGTGATCTTCGTGTGGGACACCGGAGAAGAGGTGGGGCTCTGGGGCTCGCGCTACTTCGCGGCGAATCCCCCGGTCCCCCTGCGCGATGTGATCGCCCATTTCAACGTTGACATGATCGGAAGGTCGAAGGCGGCCGGGGACACCAGCTCAGCGAACGAGCAGCTTGCCGCGACGAACGAGATCCACGTCGTGGGTCCGCGGGTGCTGAGCACCGAAGTGGATAGCCTGATCCACCGCACCAATCGCGCCCTCACCGGGCTCCAGCTGAACCACCGCTTCGATCTCGCGAGCCACGAGTTCTTCTACCCCCGCACCGATGCCGGCCCCATGATCGAGCGTGGCGTGCTGATCATCGATTTCGCGGACGGGATTCACGAGGATTATCACGAGGTAGGGGACGAGTCGGGCAAGCTCGATCTCGCGAAGATGGAGAAGGTGGCGCGTCTCATCTTCGCGACCGCGTGGCAGTTGGCGGACGGACCGGTGCGTCCGAAGATCGACAAGGGAATTCCGGCGTCGGTGCCGCGCTATCCTCCGATCCAGCCGTAGACCCGCTACCGACTAGCGGCGCACGAACGCGATCGCTGCCGTCCCCACGTTGAACCCGCCGGACACCGCTGCCGGGCTGGTGACCTGATGCAGCGTGTACATGACGTCTGGTGTCCCTGTGCCGGCGGCGCCGAACTGGCCGTCGGGGACCCAGCCGAAGCCCCAACAGCGCGGCGTGCTCGAACCCGTCAGGACAGGTCGGTGGTCACCGGTTCTGAGCTCAGGACTACCTTCCCGTTACCCTGCAGATTGATTTCGGAGATGGTGACCACCGCGGCCTTGAAATCGCCGGGCGCGTCGGTCAGTCGAACCGTCACCCGGGCCTGATCGCCCGGATTGCCTCCCGTGGGACTGTCGCCGCACCCGGCAGCAAGGACGCCCAGCAGCATGGCCGGCAAGCGGGATCGCAATCCATGTCGCATGGAGTCGACTCCTCGTCGTTGTGGTGACTCGTTACGAGAGTGACGACTCCAGCGAACCGCAGGGCACACCTGCCCGAATCCCGGACGCTGCAGAAAGTGGCGGCGCTACGCCCGCCTCAGGGTATCGCCGCATACCCGTTCGCCTTCAATTGCGCGTTGATCCAGGTGAGGGACACCTCCGGGTCCTTCGGCGTCTCGATCCGGATGTGGGCGTACTTCGCTACCCCACCCTGGACTTCACGGGTCCACCAGATCTCCTTCGCCACCTGACAGTTGCAGATGAGGAAGACCCGCGCGGTGGCCCGCCAGATCTGACTGATGGCGGGATTCTTGGCATCCTGACCGCTGAGCGGATACACGTCGCTGGGACGGTTCGGGTCATCGAACGCGCCGAAGCTCGGCTTATCGAAAATCGCGACCGAGTTGGGCGTGCGGGTGTGTGCCGCCCCGACCGACTGGTCGAAGTAGGCGTTAAGCTCGTCGTAGAGCCCCCGCCCGGTCTCGAACTGCTTCCGCACGATGTCGGTGTTCCACTGAATATTGTTCGGGTCGGTCGTCAGCTGGTACGTCCCTGACACGCTGTAAATGGTGCCGGGAAGCCGATACCCGAGCGGCGTGAGGTTTTCCCGAGACAGAAACTGGACCATGTGCGGGTTGGCGCAGTAGCCGTGCACCCGGATCCCGCCGGACATCGACGTCGTCACGGTCTTTCCGTTTGCGTCCACCCCGGTTTGCGAGGCGGCCGCGTTCACCCAGATCTTCACCATCGGGTCGTTGATGAGCACCTTGGCATCGGTCACCGCCGGGGTGCCAAAGCTGAGGTAGGCGTCGTGGGCGTTCTGGTCCATCAGATTGGTCGTGCTCATCGACCAGAGGGCGCTGTGGTCGTAGGTGCCCCCCTGGTAGGTCAAGCCGTAGAGCCGCCCGCCCTTGCCGACGACCGGCGCCGTCAAGGAGCTCCGCCCGGTGTACCAGAGGTCGAAGTCGTGCATAACCCGCAGGGCCAGCGAATCGCCGGTGAGGGGAATCCGGTAAACCATGCCCCGGCCGTACTTCCCACCGTACCGCGTGGTGCCATACAGAAAGGTCTCGATGTTCCCGGGGGGCCTGGTCTCGACCAACCCGCCGACTGGATTGAGCCCCTGGAGCCAGCTGTTCACCCGGAACGACGTCATCACCTGGAAGCCCGCCCCCGAGGTTTCCATCTGCCAGAGCACGCCGGCGCCAAGGTCCCCGCCGTGGCTCGTGGTACCGTAAAGGCGGCCGTTGCTCGCGAGGAGCAGGTTGTAGGGCTTGGAGCCCTTGGTGAGGTCAAAGGTGTGCAGGGTTTGGGTGTCGCCCGAGAAACTCGCACGGTACAGGCTGCCGTTCCCACCCAGGGTGGTGCCGAACAGCTCGCTGCCGTTGGTGATGAGCGTGCCGGGGAAGGAGCCGGGCGTCTTACAGACGAACGGCGCCATGTCCTTGTCGGCTTTCATCCGCTGGTCGAAGATGCACAGGGTTTTGTACTGGGTAGAGTCATACGGCGGGCGGGTGGTGTAGAGCACGCCGAAACCCTGGTTGTTGCTGTAGGAGGTGACCCCGTAGACGGTGCCGTCCTGAAGCACCACCGGAGGGTTGGTCGGATATGCCCCTGAAATGTCGGCGCGCTGACGCGGGGTATAGGGACATGGCGCTTTGCAGTCCGGGAGGAGCCTGATGGTGCTGCCGTTCCGGAAATGCCACAGGATCTCCGGCTGGGTGCCGTTAGGGGCAATGCGGAACAGTGTCCCAACGCCGAGGTTCCCGCCGCCGTAGGTGGTGCCATAGAGGTACCCATTGGGAGCCAGCACCAGGCCGCTCTGGGGCCCGCTCCCCCGGCTCCGGTCGAAGTCGAAGAGTTTCTTGATGTCTCCTTTCGGCGTCATGCTGAAGATCGTGCCGACGAGATTCTTCCCTCCTCCCTGAGAGGTCGAATACATGATCGAGTCGGGACCCACCACCGCGATCGCGCCTGGGTTGATGAACCAGTACGGCTCCGCGGTATAGCCGGGGCCGGCGAAACTGTGGAGGGTACAGACCCGGCCGGTCGGCTGGTGCGGCGCCGGCTGGAGGGCGGTCTGGTTCGGCCAGCCGAAAGCGAAGCCGGCGGCGGTGGACACGAGGACGGCACAACGATGCCTGCGCATGGAAGCTCCCAGGGGTACGGATATTACTTCGGAATGCGCAAAGTCGGAGCGGGAAGATGGCTTGGCTCGGCGGCGGGAGGCAAATTATGGTATGGGCTGGCTTACTAACCCGCAAATGGCTGACGACCCTGGCTGAAATGCAGGTTCCCGCACCAGGTGACATCCACGTCTAGCGCTTCCAACGACTCGATCTCGCCGACCCGCGTCCGCATCCAGGCCCTGGATGTCCTCCGCGGCGTGGCGGTCGCCGGCATCCTCTTCGCCAACGTGCTGGTGTTCTTCGGCATTTTCGTCCTGCCGCCAGAGCGCGCTGCGGCCATGCCGACCGCGGCCGCTGACAACCTCGCGCTCTTCCTCCAACACGTTCTCGTCGAAGGCAAGTTCTACTCCCTTTTCTCCCTGCTCTTCGGCATCGGCTTCGGCCTCCAGCTCGCCAAGGGCGGCGACGATGCGTTGCCCCGATTCAAACGCCGGCTCCGTATCCTGCTCGCGATCGGCGCCATCCACGCCATCCTCATCTGGGCCGGCGATATCCTGATGCTGTACGCCCTGCTCGGCTTCACCCTGCCCTGGTTCGCCCGCAAATCCAACCGCGACCTCTTGCGGTGGACCGTGATCCTCCTCGCCATCCCGACCGCGCTCTACAGCATCGCGCTTGCGGTCTGGACCCTGGTCGGGCCTGCCACGACTCAGACTGGTGCCGGTCCCGCTCCACCGCCCGGCATCCTCGCCATGTTCGAAGCCATGGGCACCGGCGGCATCAATGACGCCTTCGTCGGCAACCTGATCTTCCTCGCCGGCCGATGGGCCGACCTGTTCGCCACGGTCCGGTTCCCGAAAGTGCTGGGCATGTTCGTGCTGGGACTCTGGACCGTCCGCACCGGCCTCGCGATGTCGCTGACCGCCCACCGCCCCACACTGGTGCGCTGGTGCCGGCTCGGCCTGGCGATTGGTCTCCCCGCCAACGCGATCGCGGCCTGGGCGTTTCTCGACTCGCCCTACCTGCCGCCATCCGCCGGCGGGCTCCTCGGCGTCGCGATGCAGGGCGTCGGGATTCCCATGCTCGCCCTGGGCTACGCCGCCACGGTCGGACTACTCGTCTTGGACGGCCGCCGCCTCATCACCGTATTCGCCCCGGTCGGCCGCATGGCGCTGACCAATTACCTGATGCACTCGATGATATGTGTAGTGCTCGCGTACGGATTCGGGTTCGCGCTCTGGTGGCGGATCGGCGCCGCGAAGGCGATGGCGATCGCCGCTGCGATCGTAGCGGTCCAGATCCCGCTCAGCGCCTGGTGGATGTCGCACTACCGCTTCGGACCGGTGGAGTGGATCTGGCGCCGGCTCACCTACCGGCGGCCGCTCTAATGAGGACTGCGAGGCAACCGGCCGCCAGTCGGCGTGGCGCTTCAAGGGCATGCCGGTGAGCTTTCACCCGATCTCGAGCAGCCGGGAGTTCCTCGAGGTGATGGTACGCTGGGTGGTCGAGGTGAGCCGATCTCGCTGACCGACCGGGCGCCTCACTCCTTGCCGGACGCGAGACTGCCGAGCAACCTCCGGACCGCCGTGATCTCGTCCTGCCGGGATTGTTCGGGATCGCGCCGCAGCGCGAGGTACCGGGTAAGGTGACCGGCTGCACCCTCGCGATCCCCGGCAAGGGCGGCCAGACGCCCCGCTTCTCTCAGATAGGTTGAGAGGTAGCTGGGATAGCCGAGTGCGTAGCGGTAGCGGGTCGCGGCGGCAGCGGCGCGGCGGTACTCCCCCTGACCCTCGAGGAGCCGGGCCGCCATCAGATTCTCCCAGGTGAGCTGGACGTAGGGGACGGTCAGGAGCATGCGGTCCACCGCGTCGATCAACCGGGCCGCGTCGGGCCGTCCAGTCCCCTGGGCATGAGCGGCCTCCAGGATCGAAGCACAGACCCGTGCCGAATCAGCCGGTAACGACGGAGCGGAAGGCGTCGCGAGGGCCGAGAGCCGGGCAACTGCCTGGCGCACTCCGTCCCACCGGCTCTCCAAGACGTGCGAGAGGCCCTGGACACAGATCCCCATCGTTCCAGTCAGCCGCGCGTGGGCCCGAGACGATGCCGACTCGAACGCATCCCAGAAAAATCCCGCAATCAAAAGCTCCTCAGGGGAAATCGTGGCTCCTAAATCGGGCACGTGCCGCCCGGCCTCTTCCGGCCGTCCGGCATCCAGGGCCAGCCACCATCGCAGGCGGGCCAGTCGTTCCCGATCGTCCCTCCCCTGGGTGACCGACTCCGCCTGAGCCACCAGGGCCCGAAACGGAGACAGCAGATCGGGGAAGAGGGGAATCGTGAAGATGAGGATGCCCAGCCCGTGCTGCACCGCCGGCGCGCTGCCCAGCTGGGCGAGCGCTTCTCGCGTCAGCGTGGTGTCGTGGAGCAGGTGTCCGACCAGCCACTTGTCCTTGAATTGAACTTCCTGGTCGGGGACCAGAGCCCGGAGGTCGTTCCAACGGGCTCGCAATTCCGCGGTATCCTCGCGCCGCGCGGCGAGCAGCACGAGGTGCTCGAGGACGCCGGCCTGCTCCGGGCCGAGGGACCTCGCCCGCCGAAACGCATCCTCCGCGAGCGCGAGTGGCCGATCGATCCCCAGCAGGGCGCCCGCATGGAGCAGATGGTCGCCGAGCAGGTACCACGATTCGAACCGGTCCGGCGCCACGATGGCCGCGCGTTCCCTGGCGCGGTGCACGTCAGCCAGCGCCGACTGGGCCGGGCCGTTGGGTCCGAGGATCGCTTCGACAAGCGCCTGGTCCTTGGCGCGGAGCCGCGACCGATGCCGCCAGGCCGTGGCGGTCGCGGTCCGGGCCGCGACTTCGCTCGCGTTTCCCGCCCATTCGTGGGCCATCAGCAGACCCAGACCCGCCAGAGCGAAGCTGGAATCGATACCGAGGGCTTCGGTGAAACGATCCACCGCGAGATGGTATTCACCGCGGCGGTAGTGACTCTGGCCGGCGAGGTAGGCCCGCACGGCGTTGAGCGACGTAGTCGTCAGACTCCCACTCTGGTCCGCAGTCATTCCTTCGAGTTGGGCCAGGATCCGGCCCACCAGCCGGGGCACCTGAGCCAGCACGCTGTCGGCCGGTCCCGTAACGGAGGCATGAACCGGCGTCCCGCCTCCGCCCACCGGAGTGAGGTTCGCCCGAAGCAGCACTTCGCCGCCGCTCCCGATCAGCGACCCCCGGAGCACCCACGCGGCAGCGACGCTCCGGGCCAGCGCGATGGCGTCCCGATCGGCCAGATCGCTTTCACCGCCGCCACGTTGCCGCCAGGCGCGGAACAGGGTGGCGGGCTCGACTGCGCGTAGGCCTCCCTGCTCGCCGGTCAGGTAGATCGCCATCAGATCCACCACGCCTTCGCGAAGCTCCGCCAGGGTGCTGCCGCTCCCCGACACCCGAAACGGCAGCACGGCGACGAGATCAGGGTCGCCGGATCCGGCACCGCGAGTGGAAGCGCGCCAGAAGGCCACCGCCACCAGGATGGCAACGGCGATTGCGGCGGCAGCCCAGCGGTTTGCGAAGACCCGCCGGGCGCGCCGGAACACCTGCTGCATAACGGAGGCTGTGTCGTTCGATCTTCCACGGCGCGCGACCAGCTCGGTGCTCACCTCCTCCGCCGACTGCGGCCGCCGAGCCGGATCCCGCTCCAGGCAGCGCATGAGCATGCCGGCCAGCCAGGCCGGCGTGTCAGGCTTGAGCTCGAGAAGGCTCGGTGGATCCTGGGTCAGTTTGGCCGCGAGGATCTGCTGCGGCGTCGTGCCGACAAACGGCGGGCGCCCGGCAATCATTTCGAACCCCACGACGCCCAGCGCATAGAGATCCGCCAGATGGCTGACCTGGGGATCTCCCGCGGCCTGCTCCGGTGCCATGTAGGTGGGAGTGCCGAGACTGGTGCCCGGCTGGGTCAGTGCCATTCCGTCGCGTCCCCCCGGATGCGGGGTCCGCGCGACTTCCGCCGCCCTCGCAATGCCGAAGTCGGTGACCACCGCGCGCGGGCCGACCAGCAGAATGTTCTCGGGCTTGATGTCGCGATGGATCACCCCACGCTCGTGGGCATACCTCAGCGTCTCGGCCACCTCACCGAGCACGGCCAGGACTTCGGCCAGAGGCAGCGGCTCGCGGCGCATGCGCTGACGCAGGTTCTCCCCCGGGACCACCGGCATCACGTAGTAGAGGCTGCCGTCCGCCTCTCCCGAATCGAAGAGCGGCACGATCCCCGGGTGCTGGAGCTGCCCCGCGATGCGGATCTCTCGCACGAACCGGTCGCGCGCCAGGCCTTCGGTGATGGCGGGATGGAGCACCTTGAGAGCAACCGCGCGGTCGTGCTTGAGGTCGTGGGCGAGGTACACCGTCGCGGTGCCTCCTCTGCCCAGCTCACGCTCGATCCGGTATCGCGCCGCGAGGCTTCCCGAGGGCGGGGGTACCGAAGGCGCCGGCGCGGACCGCAACGCGGCCTCAAGAGGAGCGGCGCGAAGTTCCTCGATCAGGCGCCGAGTTTCGGGCGAAGGCAACGAGCCCCACTCCGCCGCGAGCCGCCGCGCGAAGTCGCGATAGAGATGATGCGCGCCGGCGTGGTCTCCGGCGCGGACGTGCAGGCTCAAAAGCTCCCGGAGGGCGCGTTCGTCGTCGGGAGTGAATTCGAGGGCGCGCCGGCCCCAGGATATCGCCAGGGTGAGGGCACCCTGGGCTTCATGCCGGCGGGCCAGCTCGCGGGCGCCCCGGGCCGCCAGGTCGCGCAGCGCGGTGCGCTCCTCGTCCATCCACCGCTCGAACCCGGCGGCCTCCTCGACGAAGAACCCGCGGAGGAAGTCGCCGTGGTAGACCGCGAGCGCCTCCTCCCAGCTCTGCGCCGCTGCCGCCTCGCGGAACCCGGTGACATCACACCAGAGCCGGGCCCGATCGAGGCCGACATCGTCGGCACTCTGGCGGATGAAAGCGTCGGGTCCCAGCGATTGGCGAAGGAAGCGAAGGGCCTGATTGAGCGCGTCCCGAGCCCGGGCGTCATCCAGTTCGGGCCAGAACAGCGCGAGGAGGCGGTCTCGCCGCTGCACCCCGCTCGGCCGGGCGGCGGCCAGGTAGGTAAGGAGAGCAAACCGCTTTGGCTGGGCGAGGACCGCGGCGAGCTCGGACCCGTCGGAGCCCCGCAAATCCACTAGCCCGAAGGTCCGCAGGCGGATCACGGCGTGGACCTGTCGGCGTGTTTGAGAGAATGTACGCCGCGGCAACAACGCCGGCAATTTGCCGCCAGATCAGCCCGGGGTCAGCGCGGGGTCAGCCCTCTGGGTCATTGTCCGGGCTCCGAGCTTACTGCCTGGAGCCAACGATGTCCCGTCTCTCACCTGGTCTTGCGGCGTTGGTGCTCGCTGCGATCTCCTGTACCGATCAGCCGCTCACCAATCCGGCGTCTCCCACCATCCTGCTCTCCATCGACGGCGATCCCTCGGGACTTGCCTACGGGCCAGCGGTTTTCCTCCGCTCGACCGGCAAGCCGATCGCGATCCGCGCACCGGTTTCATCGGACGGTTTCGTCGGGCCGTTCCGGCTGGTCCTCGAAAACGATGGCAGCGCCGGGCTCCGGGTCACCAGCGCGGTGATGAAGCTGGATGGCAACACGATCTTCGACCCGACCGCGTTCAAGCACGATGGGCCGGATATTCTTGCGACGACGGTTCTGCTCACTGGCAACTCGTTGCTCGAGGTCGAGCTTCGAGGCAAGCCCGGCAGCGGCTTCCGGCTGCGGATCGAGGCCGGGAACCAGGTTCTCGTGGGACCCGAAGGCGGCACCGTCACGGTCGGCGATGCCGGCATCGAGCTGAGCCTCCCGTCCGGGGCAGTGACCGAGGAGATCGTCCTGACGGCCGAGCCTGCGACCGAACCCCCTCCACCTGGTGCGACGGGGCTGCCCGGCACTCACATCGAGATGGGACCGAGCGGCACCGTGTTCGCAGAGCCGATCGAGCTGTCCATCCCCTACGATCCGGCGGCCATTCCGGTCGGCGCCCGGGAGGAGGATCTGCGGCTGTTCATCCGGGAAGACGGAGTGTGGGTGAAACTCCCGGGCAGCGGGGTGGACCCGGTTTCGAAGAAGGTGACGGGTCTGACCAGTCACTTCAGCGAGTTCGCGGTGCTGAGCGTGGCCCAGTTCTGCCCGGGCGTGCCGACCGCCTTCGGGACGCTGGATGCGGCGATCGCCGCGACCATACCGGGCGGGACGGTGGAAGTGTGCACCGGCTCGCATGTCGTCAACGGAGCCGTCATCGACCGCCCCTTGACCCTGCGGCCAGTGGACGGGGCCTCTCCCATCATCGAGAACAACGACCCTTCCTCGCTGGCCGGCATCTGGATCAACGGCTACTCGTTGGGCACCGTCCTGGTTCGCGATATGACGTTTCGGAACGCGGCAAGCGGGACCGCGACCGTCTACTCAATCAGAGCGGGAAACCCGCCGGGACCGGACGGCACCTACGACCAGATCATCATCCGGAACTCCAGCTTCGTGCAGTCGTTGGCGCTCGCCAACGTGAATTCGGGCGGCGTCCTGTTTCGAACCAGTAGTGTCGCGGGCGCCCGGAGTACGGTGGAAGGCTCGTCGTTCATCGCAAACACCGGAGTGGTGGCTGTCGGAGAAGTTGTCAATATCACCGGGAGCAGTTTCCAGTCCGGCCGGCAAGGCGTAGACTACGAGCAGGGTGCCATCGGACGCGTCGAGAACTCGGCTTTTGGGCCTTGCGGCGCGTTTCGCTGTGTGACGGTCCTCAGCAGCGCCCAGGCCGAAATCGCCTCGAACACGTTCACGATCGAGCCGCTCACCGGTGCCCCGACGGACCTCCAGAATGTCATCCGCGTCGATGCCCCTTCGAGTGCCCTGATCACGGACAACGATTTCGTCGGGTGCGCCCGGGTCCGGTGCGTCCTGATCTTCGGCGCCGCGGGAGGGACCCTGCTGAACAACCGCTTCGTGTTCGACCCGGCCCAGAAGGCGAATGCCGACCCCCTCCATGCCGCCATCCTCTTCAGCAACAACTCGACCGGCACAGCCGCCGGCAACCAGTTTACCAATTGCTGGCGCGATTGCTTCCTCATCGTCTCAGGCGCCAACGTGGTCATCGCCAACAACACCATGACGATCACGGCCGGCAACACGGCGGACGATGGAATCGAAGTTGCTGCCGGTGCCTCGCCTCAACCCCGAGCAACCGTCGCGGTCCTGAACAACACGATCATCGCCGAAGGCGCGATCTCGGATCCGCTGAATGTCGCCACGTACCCGCTGAACACGGGATTGGAACTGCTCAATACGGATGTGACTGCCTTTTCCGGCAACACGATCATCGGGGCGGGATACGGCATCGTCAGCGTCAGCGGAAGCGTGGTTCACGACGGGCGCGACAACGTGTTTCAGAGCATCCACACCGGAGTCGCGACCTTCGGTGTCCGAGGGCCGGGTACCGGCCGCGTGACGATCAGCTTCAGCGACTTCACCCAGTATGTGTCGGCGCTTCAAGGGCATGCCGGTGAACTTTCCCTGCTCCAATGCAACTACTGGGGTACCACCACCGGGCCGAGCCCGGCCCCGGCCGGCATTCCCTCGTCGGTGTACACGCCGTGGGCGGTGGTCCCCATTGCGGGCACGGGTGCCACGGGCTGCTAAGGGGGGGGGGCGAGCACCTCGGTTGCCGGTCGATCGATTCGACCTAAGTCTCCTTGAGCCCCAGCTTTCGCACCAGATCCGCGTAGCGGGGATCCGCCCGAAGAGCGACGAAGCCCGGGTCCACGTGGAAGAAGATCAGGCCGGCAGACCGATCCTCCACTGCCCGCTCCAAACATTCGAACGCGCGGTCGAGGTTGCCCGTCCTGCACCACCGGGGGGCTGGTCGGATATGACCCCGAGATGTCGGCTCGCTGCCGCGGGGTATAGGGACAGGGCGCTTTGCAGTCCGGTATGAGGTTGATGGTGCTGCCGTTCCGGAAATGCCACAGGATCTCCGGCTTGGTGCCGGTCTGCGCGATCCGGAACAACGTCCCGACTCCGAGGTTCCCACCAGCGTAGGTGGTGCCACAGAGATTCCCATCCGGGGCGAGCACCAGGCCGCTCTGGGGACCGGACCCCAGGGTCCGGTTGAAGTCAAAAAGCCTCTTGATGTCTCCCTTCGGCGTCATGCTGAAGATCGTCCCTACGAGATTCTTCCCACCGCCCTGGGAGGTCGAGTACATGATCGAGTCGGGGCCCACCACCGCAATCGCGCCCGGGTTGATGAACCAATACGGTTCCGCGGTGAACCCGGGGCCGGCAAAGCTGTGGAGGGTGCAGACCCGTCCCGTTGGCTGGTGCGCCGCGGGCTGGAGCGCGGCCTGCACTGGCCGGCCGGCGCCAAAGCCGGCGGCAGTTGATACGAGTACGGCAAAGAGAGGGCGGCGCATCGAAGCAGCCAGGCGAAGGGCCTTGCCCCCAGTTTCCCGCCAGGAGTAGTGTAACCTCATTCCCATACCGGAAGGTCGATTGCACGCCGCTCTGGACCTTCGCCGGATCGAAGAGGCCCTGGATCTCTCAGTCCGGGTCCTCGCTCGTCATCCGCAAGAGCTCGCCGCCCAGCTCATTGGCAGGTTGAGCGGGTTCAATCGGCCAGCACTCGAGCCGCTGCTTGGGAAGGCCGGGGCCTGGAAAGGCGCCCCGTGGCTCCGCCCGTTGACGTCCTGCCTCACCCCACCCGGCGGAGGCCTACGCCACCTCCTCACCGGCCACGTCGCTCCCGTCAATGCCGTCGCGGTGTCGAGGAGCGGCAAGACCGCGATCTCCGCATCGAACGACGGGACCCTGCGGGTCTGGGATCTCCACACCGCGGAGCTGCTCCATCGCTGGACGCCCCACGAGGACTATGAGGAGCTGTTGCAGGCCTCTCGATCGGACGAGCCCTGGATGATGGATGCCTTTCTCGCAGTGGCCATCACGCCCGATGAGCGCTACGCGGTGGTCGGGGGCTGGGAAGAGTTTGTTATTTGGGACCTGGAGGACGGGACGCCGGGGCAGCGGTCGAGTGCGCTCCGGCCGGTGTTTGCGGTGGCAGTGAGCCAGGACTCCAAGGTCGCGGTGGCCGGCGGCGGAGGTCTCAATCAAGCGATTCTGACGATCTGGGACCTCGAGCGGGGTGAGGAGAGGCTGAGCCTCACCGGTGTGGGACACACCGGCGGGATTCGGACGGTGGCTCTCTCCGGGCATCGGCTTCTCACCGGCTCGCTCGATAACACGGCCAGGGTATGGGACATCGCCACCGGCGCGGAAGAGCAAACCCTCAAGCACGCTGCCCCCGTTCTCGCCGTCTGTCTGGTGTCCGAGGGGCGAACCGCCATCACCGCCTCTAATGAGCTGGTACGAACCTGGGACGTGGCGACGGGAAGCGAGACCGGTCCGGCGCTTTCTCACCCTTCAGTGGTGAGATCGGCGACGGTGAATCCAGGCGGCCACACCCTGGTCGTCGGCACCGAGGACGGCACCGTGCACCTGTGGGACCTGGCCCGTCGAGAGGTTGTTCAGGTGCTGAGCGGTCACAGTGGTGCGGTGACAGCCGTGGCGTTCGCTACTGAGGAACGGCTGGTGTCGGGGTCCGCCGACGCCACGGTGCGGCTCTGGGACCTAACCCGGACGGCACCGATCGCGGCCCGCCCGGGCCACGACGGCCGGGTCCACGCTGTCGCCTTTGCGGCCGACGGCAGGCACGCGGCGTCGGGCGGCGAGGACATGACCGTGAGGGTTTGGGCCACCGACCCACCGCGGGAGCTGCGGATACTTCGCGGTCACCGTGGCCCGGTGACGGCGATCGCGTTCGGAGCCGGCGACTCCCGCATCGTGTCGGGCTCCCGCGACGGCTCCCTGATGCTCTGGGACCTGGAGTCAGGAGAACATCGCGGCGCGCTTCTCGGTCATACCGACGCCATCACCGCGATCGCGGGCACGCCCCACGGCCCCTTTGCCCTTTCTGCGTCCCGCGACAACACCGTGCGGGTTTGGGACCTCGAGAGAGTCGAGCCAGTGGCCACGCTCGACGTGCGTTCCTACGTGCGCGCCGGCTCGACCTGGGGCGGCGGAGTCGGCGGCCTGGCCATCCTTCCGGATGGCCGGCTGGTGACCTGCTCGCATGATCGGGAGGTTCAGCTCTGGGACCTCTACGGAGCGACGTGTCTGGCGCAGTACCATGCCGGCGTTCCCGTCGGCAGGCGAGATCACTTCCAGGGCATTCAGTGCCTCGCGCTCACTCCCGATGGCAGCCGGGCGATTTCCTGCGGAGAAGACGAGACCTTCCGGATATGGGACCTGACTGCATCCCCGCACGACCAGCCGAGCTATTACGGGCATGGTGCAGGTCGGATCGTGCCGATCGCCGAGGGGAGGCTGTTCGTGACGACCGCCAAGAGCGGCGAAGTCAAGGTCTGCAACACCAAAACCCTGAAGACGGTGGCGCTCTTTTCGATGGACTCGGCCCTTTCGGCGTGCGCAGTCTCGCCGAGCTCGGCTCTGGTTGTGGTAGGCGACACTGCAGGTGGGGTGCACTTCCTTCGGCCGCTGAAGTTGCCCGCTGCCGGTCGAGCGACTCGGGCTACGTCCCCTTGAGCCCCAGCTTTCGCACCAGATCCGCGTAGCGCGGATCAGCCCGCAGCGGCACGAAACCCGGATCCACGTGGAAGAAAATCAGGCCTGCGGACCGATCCTCCACCGCCCGCTCCAGGCATTCGAACGCGCGGTCGAGATTGCCGACCGCCGCATGGCCCATGGCCAGACTCTCCGCCCGGATGTACTGCTTGGTGGTCTGCTGCTCCAGCCGCCGCAGAATCTCTTCCGCCTCTTCCCGCTCCCCTAACTCGGCGAGCGCTCGAACGATGAACGCATCGTAGGACCGAACCGCCGACTCGAGCGACTGGCCCCGCCGGTACCATTCCAGCGCTTCTGCCGCGTTGCCCAGCCCGAGATACGCCGAGCCGATGTTGACAAAGGCCTGGGTGTACCCGGCGTGGAGCTCCAGCGTGGCATGGCCCTGTCGGATTGCCGCCTCATACTCCCCGCCGTACACCAGGAAGCGCCCCAGATACCTCCCGTAGATGGGGGAAAGCGGATCGAACACCAGGGCCTGGCGCATTTCCTCGATCGCCTCGGGAAGCTGGGCCAGGGCGGGCAGCGTCGTCGCCAGCACAAAGTGGGTTTCCGCGGAGCTGGGATTCAGCGCAATCGACTTCCGCAGTTCTTTCTCCGCGACTGCGAAGTCCCAATCGAACCAGGAGTGCACCCGCCCCAGCGCAGTGAACGCCTCCGGCAGGGACTGGTCGAGATCGAGCGCCCGCCGGGCGGCCGCTTTCGCCTTGGGGTACGCTTCCGCAGGTGCCACCCAATCGTCCGCCAGCCGCGACCAGCTGTCGGCGATTCCCGCGTGGGCCCGGGCATACCCGGGATCTCGAGCCAGAGCCTGCTCGAACACCTCGATGGCTCGGCGAAGATCCGACTCGGTGTATTTGTTCCAGAGGAAGCGGCCGCGCAGATACAGGGTGTAGGCCTCGAGATTGCTGGTGGTCGGCACCACCAGAGATTCTTCTCCACCTAGCTTGAGCTTCAACGCATCCACGATGGCTCGGGAAATCTCGTCCTGCACCGCGAAGATGTCCTCGAGCTGCCGGTCGTAGGTCTCGGTCCAGAGCGTATAGCCGGTCTGCACGTCGGTGAGCTGCGCCGTGATGCGGATCCGGTTTCCGACCTTGCGCACCCCGCCTTCCAGCACCGTCCCCACTCCGAGTTTCGAGCCGACCTGGCGAACGTCCACTTCCTTTCCCTTGAAGGCGAAGCTCGAGGTGCAGGATGCCACCTGAATGCCGGGGACCTTCCCCAGCACGTTGATGATCTCTTCGGTCATCCCGTCGCTGAAGTATTCGTTCTCCGGATCGGCGCTGCGATTGGTGAGCGGGAGCACGGCGATCGACTTGGCGGCGGGCTGGCTGCGCGGCGCGTCCGGCGGGGTGCGCTGCGGGCCGGACCCACCTGCAATGCCCCGGAGCGCTTCGGCGAATTCGGACGCCGAGGCGAAACGGTCCACCGGGGTGCGGGACAGGGCGCGGGTTACCACCGGGTCGAGCCCCCCTGGAACATCGCGGACGTCCCCCACGGTGGGAATCGGGGCGATGAATCGCTTGGCGAGAATGGCCTGGGCGGTGGGTCCGGTGAACGGTGGCTCGCCCGCCAGCATTTCGTAGAGCACGCAGGCGAGGCTGTACAGGTCGCTCCGGCCGTCAAGGGTCGTTTCCCCCGACGCCTGCTCCGGGCTCATGTAGGCCGGGGTGCCCACCATCATGCCGGTCTGGGTAAGGGACCCTCCGCCGCTCAGCGCTTTCCCGATCCCGAAATCCGCCAGCATCGCGGATCCTTCGTGCAGCAGCACGTTCTCGGGCTTCACATCCCGATGCACGACCTGGTGCCGGTGAGCGTAGTCCAGCGCGGAGGCGATCTCCATAGTGATCCGGAGCGCCTCGCCGAGAGGAAGCTGGCCTTCGGTATCCATCCGTTCCCGAAGCGAGCGGCCCTCCATGTTGGGCATGACGAAGAAGAGCAGGTCACCGGCCTGGCCGGAGTCGAATACCGGAAGGATGTGGGGGTGAGTCAGACCAGCGGCGATCTTGATTTCCCGCAGGAAGCGCTCCGGCCCCACCTCGGCGGAGATCTCCGACCGAAGGACCTTGAGGGCGACCTTGCGATCGTGGCGAAGGTCGGTGGCCAGAAAGACGATGGCCATGCCGCCCTGGCCCAGCTCCCGTTCGATCGTGTATCGGCCTTGAAGGCCCTGTTCGAGACGATCCAGAAGGGTTATCACGGGTCGGAAAGATACCGTGACCATGGCTCCACGACGTATTCTTGGGGCATGTCTGGTAGAGCGGAGTCCTTCGCCGACCGGTACACCCTCGACCGCGAAATCGGCCGGGGCGGGATGGCAACCGTGTGGCTTGCGAGAGACCTGCGCCATGAGCGGAGGGTAGCGCTCAAGATTCTGCACCCCGAAGCGCTGCTTGCCCAGGTGGACTCGATGTCGCGGAGCTTCGTGCCCATGCCGCTCCACACTGCGGTGTA
>Ga0187892_10005035_pt1 | contig 21276 bp, 18 predicted proteins | sample MA1701073metaG_FD_139345 | JGI IMG/M metagenome (GOLD analysis project Ga0187892, IMG submission 139345) | Bio-ooze microbial communities from a basaltic lava cave in the Kipuka Kanohina Cave System on the Island of Hawaii, USA - MA170107-3 metaG ... | reverse complement strand
TCGGCTACTCGGGACGAGCGGATTTGTGGCCTTGATTTACAAGACCTTTCTCCGTTCGTCCCGAGTAGGCCGCGTCTTCTCAGCGGCCGTATCGAGGGACCTTTGGCGTTTATCGACAGTCTCAGTAGGAGCGGTTAGAAGTTTCAGGTTACAAGTCGTAGTGGCCGCCGGCGGCGGTGTTCAAACAAAACTCTCAACTCGCCCGCGGATCAAGGCGCTTCGTCCTGATCCTCGGGCGCACGATCTTCAATCACGTCGCAGCCGATGCATCGCGTGAAGGTGGCGCGGCCCGGTTTGGCGACAAGATCCTCCCAAGCCGTCTCGCTGCCGGTCAGAGCGATCACCGGGTATCCGACGACGAATACCGCGAAACCCACTACCGTGGCCGCCAGCGTAAACGGTCGCATGAGCACAACGTCACCGACGGTCATCAACACGCGGTTCGTGCCCGACGTCTCCTCGGCATTCGCCGTCGACGTAGAAACAGTCAGTAGTGCGAACGCGACAACCCAGATGGCCACCTTCTTCATCGATTCCTCTTCTTGCCTCAATAGCTTGAGAGCAGTTTTGAGTTTCAAGCTTCGAGTTACAGGTTATGGAGGCCGCCTACGGCGGCAGTTTTGAAAAGACGGCGTCGGAGGCGCCCACCACAACTTGCAACTTGTAACCTAAAACTTGAAGCCTTCATTCTCGCCCCGGGGATGTATCACACACGGGCGAAATTTCGACCCGATCTTTTGTCCTTGGAGGTTCTAGTGTTAAACACAGCCGGCAATATGAAAGGATCCATTGAATGCCAATCTGCTCGAACCGGCTTCCAGGGTACCCGGTAATTGGTAGCCGGTATCCGGTTATCCACCGCTTACCGGGTATCGGCTACCGGCTACCATCGCTGGCGGCCATTTTGTTTTGGGCCGCGATGAGCGGTTGCTCGATCCTCGGTGTCGGCGTGCGTCGCGAGTACCACTCTCCCATCGATCCGCAAGCAGCCCCGGTCACCTACGACGCCGCCGCGGCGCTCAGCGGTCGCGACCTGAGCGCCGTCGCAGTTGTCGCTGACGACACCAGCACGAAAGTGCCACTCGACAGCCAGACGGTTAGAGGCGTCGCCACCAAAGCGATGCCTGCGGTCGTCAGCATCTACACCGAAACCGCCGAGCCGTATCGCGTCAGCTTGTTCCCCATTCCGATTCCCGGCACGTACTTCCGCATTCCGGTGCAAGGCGAAGCCCTGGGGTCAGCCTTCTTCATCCACCCGTCCGGATATCTGCTGTCGAACAACCACGTGATCGAGAACGCCAGCAGCATCAAGGCCAACCTTGCCGATGGCACGAGCTACGATCTGCTGGTCGTCGCGCGCGACGCGGCGCTCGACGTCACCCTGCTGCGGGTCACTGCCGCCAATCGCGAGTTCGACTACATTCCGCTCGGCGACTCGGACGACATCGGCGTCGGCGAGCGTGTCATCGCCATCGGCAATCCGCTCGGTCTGGGCCACACGGTCACCGAAGGCATCATCAGCCAGACTGGACGCGATCTGTTCAGGATGGCGAAAGCGGAAGGACGATACATCGAGTTCCTGCAGACAGATACCGCCGTCAATCCCGGCTCGTCGGGCGGACCGTTGATCACTCTCGCGGGGGCCGCGATCGGCATCAACACCGCGGTCGTCGCCGACGCCCAGGGAATCGCCTTTACCGTTCCCAGCTCGCAAGTGCGTGAGTTTCTCCAGTTCGTCCTCGGTGGCGGCGGCGATCGGCGAGCGCAACCGGCGCCGCAGTTCAAAGGCTCGCAACGCCCGCTCGGGGAGTGACGTCTTCCATGCGGACGCTTCTCCGTCTGATCCTGGCGTTCGCCGCCATCGTCGCCGTTCTGGCGGTCGCCATTCGGCTCTCCTTCGGCGGCGGCCAGCGCCTCGAGGATCGCACCGGTGCACCGTTGCTGCCGGGGTCGTCGCTCGAAACGGTCGTCGATCTCGATTATCCCCCAGGCAACATCGCTGTCTCGTCCACCGGGCGTGTGTTCTTTACTCTGCACCCCGATGGCAATCCGCCGGCGAAGGTCCTCGAGCTGGTCGACGGCAAGCCCGTCCCCTACCCTTCTGCGGAGATGCAGAAGCCAGGGAGCGAGCCTCACTTTCAGTCGATTCTATCGATCCGGATCGATCGCCAGGGACGGTTGTGGATACTCGACTATGCCGATTTCGGCCGCGGTCAGCCGCGTATCCTCGCGTTCGACCTGAAGACGAATCAGCTCGTGCATCGCTACGACTTTCCGTCCCAAGTCGCCGGGCTGCTCTCGATGCTCAACGACCTTCAAATCTCCCCGGACGGCAAGATGATCTACATCGCCGAGACCAGCCCGATCCTGCAGCGTCCGGCGATCATCGCGTACGACGTCGAGCGTCAACGCAGCCGGCGCTTGCTCGATCGCCATCCGTCCGTGATGTCGGAGAACTACGTCATCCAAGCACCGGGTCGCGACATGGTCGTCTACGGCCTCTACACCCTCCGCATTGCGGTCGACTCGATCGCTCTCGATACACGCGGCGAATGGCTCTACTACGGACCGGTTACCGGCTCGCGTCTCTATCGAATCCGCGTCGCCGATTTGAACGATGAATCGTTGAGCGCGGCGGACCTGGGCGCGAAGGTCGAGGACTTCGCGCCGAAGACGTTGAGCGACGGGCTCGCTATGGACAGCGCCGACAACATTTATCTCAGCGACATGGAGCACTCGGCGATCGTTCGCCTCGATCAGGAGCGGCGTCTGATGAGTTTGCTCAAGGACCCCCGTCTGCGCTGGCCGGACGGCTTCGGCTGGGGTCCCGGAGGTTGGCTGTACGTCACCTGCAGCGCGCTGCAACACGTGCTGTTCGTCAGTAGCGAACGAATGCATGCCAACGCACCCTACCAGATCTTCCGCTTCAAGCCGGGAGCCAGCGGAATTCCGGGACACTGAGCATGACCCTCGAGGAATGGCAGCAGGCAGGCAAGTCCTTTGCCTACGGCGACCACAACATCTTCTACCGCGACGATGGCAGCGGTTCGGTGCTGCTGTGCATCCATGGGTTTCCGACGGCATCGTGGGACTGGGAGAAGGTCTGGGGAGCGCTGCGAGGGAAATTCAGGCTGATTGCTCCCGACATGATCGGCTTCGGTTTCTCGGACAAACCGGTGAGCTACACCTACTCGATCGGCGACCAGGCGACGCTGCACGAGCAGCTGTTGGCCAACCTCGGGATCGACACGATCGACATCCTGGCGCACGACTACGGCGACAGTGTCGCCCAGGAGCTGCTTGCCCGGTTCGAGGAACGACGCCAGAACGGTGCCCCCGGGCCGGTCATTCGCTCGGCCTGCTTCCTGAACGGCGGGCTCTTCCCGGAGAGTCATCGGGCGCGCCCGATCCAGAAGCTGCTGCGCATTCCACTGCTGGGTCGCCTGCTGAGCCGCGGCATGACGGCGGACACCTTCCGTCAGACATTTCCGGTCGTCTTCGGGCCGAACACCAAGCCGACGCTGGTCGAGCTGCACGATTTCTATACGCTCGTCACGCACGGCAACGGACACACGATCGCGTACAAACTGATTCGCTACATCGATGATCGAAAACGAAATCGTGACCGCTGGGTGGGGGCGTTGCAGTCCACCGACATTCCGTTGCGTTTCATCAACGGTCCTGAAGATCCGGTGTCCGGGAGACACATGGGCGAGCGCTACCTGGAGCTGATTCCGCAAGGCGACGTCGTTTATCTCGAAGGTATCGGTCACTACCCGCAATGCGAAGATCCAGAAGGGACGCTGAAAGCGTTCTTGGCGTTTCACGAGGGCTTGGGGGCTTGAGGGCTCGAGGCTTGGGGCCTGGCCTTTTGACGGCGGGGAGCCGGCTTCAGCCGGCTCCCCACCCCGCGACGACACGCCGCGCGCCCTGCGTCTTTTCCCTCGCTTCCTTTTGTGCTCTGACGACACGAGATGAGCTGGCGTCTTTTCACACCGGTGCGCATCGCATTGCTGGTCGGCGGCTTTGTCGCCGCACTTTGCTGGCAACACTTCGACTACCTCAGCCGGATCGACATCCGCGCAATGGACTTCCGCTTGTTGCAGCGCGGCCCGATCGAGCCGTTGCCGAACATCGTCGTCGTTGCGGTCGACAACGAAAGTCTGGCGCAGGTCGGTCGCTGGGTCTGGCCACGCGCCATCATCGCCGACCTCATTCGACGCATCTCGGCCGCCGGCCCGAAGGTCGTCGCACTCGATATCGTCTTCTCCGAGCCGTCCGACTTCAACGAGCAAGCCGGCTTGACGGCGCGCCCGCCAGGCGTGTCCGCAGAGCAGTGGGCCATGACGCAATCGGCGCTCCGAGCGCAGGACGAGGTGCTGGCCAATGCGATCCGGGAATCCGGACGAGTCATCCTCGGCTACGCTCTCGATCTATCGCCGGAAGCTCCGAAGCCCCCGGGCAAGCATTTGACGACCTACAATTGGTGGAAGGGCAAGGGAAAGTTGAAACAGATGCCGGGCGCGATCGTCAATCTGCCTGAGATCGAAGCTGCCGGACACGCAAGCGGGTACTTCAACATCTTCCCCGACACTTTCGACGGCATGGTGCGGCGCATGCCGCTGGCGCTGGAGTACGACAGCAACATCCGGATGCCGCTGGCAATGGCTGCGCTGCGGGCTGCCATTCCCGATGCGCCGCTAAGCTTGAACTTCAACTCCGACACCCGTGACGTCGCCAGCGTGAAGTTCGGACCGATTACGATCCCGGTCGACGAAGACGGTCAGCTGCTCATCAATTACCGTGGTCGGGGAGAGACGTTTCCGCACATCTCGGCCGCGGCTGTTCTGCGCGGCGAGGTTCCAGCCGACCAATTGAAAGACAAGATCGTTGTCGTCGGAGTCACGGCGACGGCGGTATTCGATATCCGCTCGACGCCATTCGACGAGGTTTTTCCCGGTGTCGAGATTCACGCCAACGTCATCGACAACGTGCTCAAGGGTGACTTCATTCAGCGGCCTCGGATCCTCGTGGTCGCCGAGATGAGCACCGTGCTCATACTGGCGATGCTCCTCGGTGTCGCCATGATCCGAGCACGCGGTGTCGCCGCCGCCATCACTGCGATCGTCATGTTGCTCGCGTATCTGGCGGTCAGCCAGTGGATCTTCGTGAACCGCGGCTGGCCGCTGAGCTTGATCTACCCACTCCTGGCGGTGGCATTGACGTATGTCGCGGTCGCGCTGCAGCACTACATGACCGAGGAGCGCGAGCGCAAAAAGATGCGCAGCGCCTTGGACCTCTATCTCAGCCCGTCGATGGCCGAGCTACTCAGCCGCCAGCCGGAGCGCCTGCGCCTCGGCGGCGAGCAACGCGAGCTCACTGTTTTCTTCTCCGATATCCGCGGATTCACCACGCTCACCGAGCGTCTGGATCCGGAGGTTCTCTCCGACATCCTCAACGAGTACCTTGGCGACATGACCGACATCGTGTTTGCCCACGACGGCATGCTCGACAAGTACATCGGCGACGCCGTCATGGCGGTCTGGGGCGCGCCGCTCGAACAGCCGGATCACGCGCGCCGCGCCTGCTTCGCAACGTTCGAGATGGTCAAGAGGCTGCCCGAGCTCAATCGCCAGTGGGAGGCACGCGGCCTGCCGCCCCTCGCGATCGGCTGCGGTCTCAACACCGGGCCGATGAAGTTCGGGAACTACGGCTCGGCACAGCACATGGCGATGACCGTCATCGGCGACAACGTCAACCTCGGCTCACGCCTCGAAGGCCTGACGAAGATGTACAAGACCGACATCATCGCGGCGGAGTCCACCGTTCTTCAAGCGGACGGCGCCATCGTTGCCCGCGAGCTCGATCTGGTGCGCGTGAAGGGCAAAGCCGAAGCCGTGCGGATCTTCCAGTTGCTCGGCCGCAGCGAAGAACGACAGCGCTGGGACGACCTGCTCGCCGCCTTTGCCAAGGGCGTGGATGCCTACCGCACACAACGCTGGAGCGAAGCACTGGCCATCTTCGAAGCCATAGTCGAAAAGCAACCGGACGACGGCCCCTCGCATGTGTTCATCGAACGTTGTCAGACGCTGTTGGCGGAACCGCCTGGGCAGGATTGGGATCCGGTGACGACGATGGAATCGAAATGAATGTATCTAGAACTCGATCCCAATCTCACCACCCTCGACCGTACCCGGCGGCTGGCCCACCGAGTCGCTGACGTCCGGGCGCTCCCACGGCGGCTGTGCACCGATGGCGCCGCTGCCGGCCGGAATCTCGCCGCCGCCGGTTTCGACTCCGGTCTGGTTCTCGGCGCGGTCGGCCGGCGGAATGTAGTCGCCCTTGGCGATCGGATTGTCGAACAGCAAGCTCTCCGGGATACCGAAGCCGATGAACTCGAGGCCATCGAGGTATTGGCGGAAGGTCGTCTGATCGAGACGCCGCGGTGGTGACGGGTAGCCGCCCGACTTCACTTCGGTGATTTCCTGCGGGCCGACGACAACGCCGTTGCGGTTGCGGTCGTCACTGCTGTTGACGTCGACCAGACCGCTGACACCGACGACCTTGGTGAGGTTCGTTGCCGGCTCGTGAACAACGATGAAGTCGGTGCCGCGCACGCCCGACACCGCGGTGACCGTTCGAATTTCGTAGCTCGCGCTCGGTTCTTTGTAGTGCTCGCTGACGATCGCACGCACCTTGCCATTCAGCAGATCGAGGACGGAGCGCGCTTCGCCCTTGTCGGGGTTGAACACGCTCTGATCGATCATCAGCTGGGAGTCGTCGCCGACATTGACGACGCTATCGTCGCGAAAACTGATGCGTACACGGCCCGGACGTCGGGTGCGGATGGTGTCGCCGACTTCGATTGTGGCTCCGATCACCGCTGGGACCCAGTTGCCGTTGCGGCCGATCTCGGCGGTGCCGTCGAGCGTGGCGATGACGCCTGCCGATTGAGCCTGAGCCGCTGCCGCCAGCAGCAGGAGAACCACAGCGGCGTGCACGAGCATCTTGGGGCGGATCGCTTTGGCTTTCATTCGAGGTGCATCCATTTTCCGCTTCAGTACGCGGCGCGCAAGGTGAAAGAAGCGATGTTGCGAGTGTACTCGAAGGGATCGTTCTTGTTCGAGTTGTTGAAGGTGCCGAAGTAGCCGACGGCAATCGCGACGTACGGCTCGATTCCGATGTATTGGTTGATCGGGATCTCGGTCAGAAAGGTCAGGCGGTGCTCCTTGTCGCGCCGGCGGAAGGTGTTTTCATTGCTCACGAATGTGCTGTCGCCGTCGTACTGCTCATAGCGAAAGGCGTAGCCAAGAAACGTCGAAACGTCGAACGGCCACAACCAACGAACCGCCGTGTTCACCTCGTTGCCGTCGTAGGAGAACTGCCGCGCCGGGATGCCACGGCGTGTCGGGTTCTCGGCGTCGTAGCGGTAGCCGACGGAGGCGTAGCTCTCCTGCGAACCGAGATAGATGTACTGCATGGCGCCCGTCGAATGATTGAAACTGTCGCGCTGCTCGAAATCCGATTCGCGGAAGTCGCGCCGCCGCATGCGGTAGTAGAGCTCCGTCCGTCCGACGTTGCCTTCGTTCAGAGCGATCCACGGGATGACATTGCCTTCCTGCAGGAACTTGTGGTTGTCGCGCAGGTAGTAGTCGTAACGTCCGTAGACACCGAACTGTACGGGTCCGCGATTCACCACCGCCTGCAAGCTCGGGCGATGATCCTGGAGATCGAACTGGTTCAGATCGAAGTGCAAGCTTTGAAAGAACTCGTAACCGACGGCGATGTAGCCTTTCTCGCTGCGAATCGGTGCATAGAGTCCGCCGACGGTAAAAACACCGCGACCGTCCTCGCCGTCGCCGCTGCCCTTGTTGAGGCACGTGTTGTCGCCATCGTCGGGAACCAGGCAGACGTTGCTGTCGTATTGCAAACCGGCTTCGGCATACAGCCGATAGGGGCGGATTTGTCTGGCGCGCAGGCGTTCCAGGTAACGTTCGGCTTCTTGCGCGACCTGGGAGCCCGGGCTCATCCCGGCGGCGGCACGAAAGTGCGTTTCGGCGGCATCCCAGTTCTCCGCCTCATACGCGGCCACACCGCGATAGTAGGCCGCCGTCGACGCGATCACGGGATCGCGTCCGGCACGTTCGAAGTGGGCGCCCGCCTCCTCGAAGCGGCGCAGTCGCAGCAGCGCAATGCCGCGCATCAACGTCGCGCGGCCGCCGCCCTCGGGAGAGCGCTCGGCTTGCGCCAGATACTGCAGCGCCTCCTCGTAACGTTCGCTTTCGAGCAACAACACACCGATATCGCCGGCTGCCTGCGGCAAATCGGGATGCCGTTCCAAGGCGGCCTGCAAATCGGCAATGCCGCCTTCACGGTCGCCGACACGGCCACGAGCCACGCCGCGGTAGTACAGCGCATAGGCATCGTTGGGATCGGCCTGCACGGCGCGGTCAAACAGTGTCAGGGATTCTTGCACCCGACCGGCATGTAGCTCCACCAGGCCGCGCGTGTAGAGACGTTCGGAACGCTCCGAGGCAGCGAGCGGGCTGCTCCACAACGTGCTCGCTGCCAACAACACGAGCGCCAGGGCACCGGCACGAGGGATCCAGTTCGGTCGCCTCCGCATCGATTGCAAACGCATTACCCTCCCACGTCACTCAGAAGGTGTTTTGGCACATGCTGTCGCAGAAGTTGATGTTTGGGGGCTCGCAATTTTCTCCCGCCGCCGGGTTGATGTGGCCGTCACCGCAGAAGACCGTCGTGCAGTCGGAGTCGCACGAGGCGGTATTGCCGCCTTCGTCGCAGGTCTCGCCACCTTCGACCACTGCGTTGCCACACGCACCGGGGATGATGAAGCGTTTACCGAACACGCCGATTCCGTTGCCGTCCTGACCTGAGCCGGGCGGTGGCCCGCCGGCCCCGCCACCGACGTCGGACGCTACGTCCCCGAGGCCGAAGTATTCGCCGTCTTCCCAGACAACCACGAAGTTGCCGTTGTCCGCCGCCACCGCGGGAAAACTCTGGCTCCCTTCGGTATAGACGTTCACTTGAAATTCGGTACCGATGGCTGCGCCGGAGCTCGAGAAACGCTGGCCGAAAACGCCGTCGTTAGAATCGTCCTGGCCGTAGCTCTCCCAAACGACGGTGAACTGGCCGAACCCATCGATGGCCACCCGCGGGTTGTCCTGATCGTTGGTCGTGTAGGTGTTTACTTGGAATTCGGTTCCCGCAGTGCCGCCGCTACTGTCGTAGCGCTGCGCGAAAACGCCGAAGCCGTCATTGTCCTGTCCATAGCTTTCCCAGACGACGACGAAGCTGCCATCGTCCGCCATGGCGACATCGGGGGCTTCCTGCTCGTCTTGCGTCGTGGTGTTGACGATGAACTCCGGACCCGGGCCACCGTCGCCGGGGAAGCGGCGTCCGATGATTCCAAAGCTGTCTCCATCCTGATCGGTACCGCCTTCGCTGCCGTACGATTCCCAGACAACGACGAAATCACCGTCCGGATTGGAAGCCACCGCAGGATTCGACTGGAACGAGTTGGTGAAGGTGGTCACCAGGAACTCGCTGCCGTTCATCGAACCGCTGCTGAAGAAGCGCTGTCCTCTGACGCCGTAACCGAAACTCGCGTTGTCGTGCCAGACGACGACGAAGTTGGCGAAGTCATCCATCGCAATGTCGGGCTCGTCTTGCAGGTAGCTGGTACTGGTGTTCACCTGAAACTCGCTGCCCGAGAGGTTGCCGTTGCTGTCATAGATCTGGCCGAAGATGCCGGAGCTGCTGCCGTCGCCGTGGAAGCTGGTCCATACAGCGGCAAACCGGCCGTCGCCGCTCGCGGACACGGCAGGTTCGAGTTGATCCGACGAGATCGTCGTATTCACGCGGAACTCGGTTCCCGCCATCGACCCATCGCTGAAGAAGCGCTGGCCGCCGATGCTGTAGCCGACATCGTCGCCGTTGGTATCGGTCCAGACGACCACGAAGTTGCCGCTCTCATCTTTGGCGACATCCGGGTCGTACTGATCGTTGAACGTCGTCGTGTTGACCTGGAACTCGCCGCCTTCGCACGCCAACGGTTCGGTCGGCGTCGATGTCGCGGTGCGCGTCGGCGTGCGAGTCGGGGTGCGAGTCGGCGTCCGCGTCGGCGTGCGTGTCGGTGTGAAGGTACTCGTCCCCACGACCGTGCTGGTGCGCGTGGCCGTCCGGGTCGGCGTGTTCGTGGGTGTCGCCGTCCCGGTGATTGTCACAGTCGGAGTGGGAGGCACCGGACAGACCTCAACCCACAATGCCGTCGAGCGCGCTTCGAACGAACCACCGACGACGTGGCGCAGCCCGGCGTCCAAGGCGTTGATGCCAGCAATCGTCCACGGCATTCCCGTATTGGGATCCGTCGGGAAGCTCGTGCTGTAGTCGGTGTACACGTTGGTCAGAGGGAAAGAGGGTCCTGCGACGAGATCATCTCCGGATTGTAACATCACAGCGACGTTCGTCGCGGGAGGAGCGCCGGGTGCGCGGCTCTCGACATGAACGATGACGATCGGCGTTCCCGAGAACGAACCCAGGTTGTCGATGGTATAGAGATCGATGCGAGAGCCGAGGCCCGCGGTCGATCCGGAAGCGACGTACGAGACATCGCCGTTGCTGGAACGCACGCAGCGGAAGTTCTGGTCGCAGCCGACGGGCGTATTCTGCTGCCCAACCGCATTGCCGGCGGTTCCGAGGGTCACACATTGTCCGTTCGACGGCGGCGGGGTCGCTTCCAGGGTCGGCGTCAGAGTATTCGTCGGCGTCGATGTTGACGGCGGTGAGCTCGTCGCTGTGAGTGTCGGCGTGCGCGTCGGCGTTCGGGTTGACGTTCCGGTTTGAGTCGCTGTGCGAGTCGGCGTGTTGGTCGGCGTCGATGTGTTCGTCTGGGTTGCGGTCGAAGTCGGCGTTCGGGTCGGCGTCCGCGTCGGCGACGTCGTGTGTGTCGGAGTGCTTGTCGGGGTGAACGTGCTGGTCGCGGTAGCGGTCAACGTCGGCGTACGCGTCGGCGTATTCGTCGGAGCTCCTGTCGACGTCGGTGTCGCTGTGAGCGTGTTGGTCGGTGTTTGAGTCGCGGTGGGCGTGATCGTGTTCGTTGACGATGGGGTAGCAGTCGACGTCACCGTCGACGTCCGGCTTGGCGTCTGAGTCGGGCTTGCCGTCTCGGTGGCCGATGCGGTCACCGACGCGGTTTGCGAGGGCGTTGAAGTCGGCGTCGCTGTATCAGGCGGAGTGCCGGTAAATGTCTCCGTCGGCGGAGACGTTTCGGTTGCGGTTGGCGCGTGCGTCGGCGTCTCCGTGTCCGGCGGCGTTTCGGTCGGTGTCTCGGTCGGGATCTCCGTCGGCGTCTCGGTGTCCACCGGCGTCTCGGTCGGGACTTCCGTCGGCGTCTCGGTATCCACCGGGGTCTCGGTCGGCGTTTCGGTCGCGCCTTCGGTCGGCGTTGCGGTGTCTACCGGCGTTTCGGTCGGGGTCTCAGTCGGGATCTGGGTGGGCGGCTCGGTATCGACCGGAGTTTCGGTCGCGGTCTCGGTGGGGGCCGCGGTGTCGGCCTCGGTTGGCGTCGGCGTCTCGGTATCAACCGCGACGGTGTCGGTCTCGGTCGATGATGGCGTCTCCGTCGGCGATCCAGTCGGTGTCGACATCTCCGTATCAATCGGTGTCTCTGTTGCTGTCTCGGTTGGGCTCGGGGTGTCGGTCTCGGTGGCTGTCGGTTCCTCGGTTTCGGTCGACGTCGGTGTTTCGGTCGGCTCGACCTCGGTGGGCGTCGAGCTCGCCGTCGGCTCGGCGCTAGGCGTCGCGGTATTCAGCGGACTGTTGGTCGGCGTCGACGAGAAAGTCGCCGAGGGTGGCGGTACGGTGTTGGTTGCAGTCGGCACCGCGGTCGACGTGGACGTCGGGGCGGCGGTATCTACCTCGGTGAACGTCGGCGTTGGCACTTGCACGCTGTCGATCGCGAAAGCGTACTGAACGTCCAACGAGTGCGGCGGCTGATCCTGATTGGTCGCCTGGATGCGCGCCTGTGCCGGGCCGAGGGCGAGGTTTTGTGGGTCGGTATTTACAACGTAGCCGGTTACCTCGAGCAGGCCGCCCGAGCTGCACGCCGGCGTACCGAAGTCGGTACACGGGGAGCTGTCGACCGGAACCATCTGGTTGAACGGGGGTGCAGCCTGCGACAGCGTCACGGCGATCGATTCCTCGTCGATCGGGTTGACGGCATCGGCGACGACAAAATTGATCGATACCGGGCTGCCGGCAGATCCGCCCGGAGGTGGTTGCAGACTCCCCTCGACCAGGAATGGTAACGAGAACGCTTCGATGATCGGTTCAGCCCGGCTTCCAGCGACGACGTTTACCGGCACCTCGACGCTGTCGAAGCTGGCGGTGGCAAAGGCGCCGGCGATGCACGGCAAGGCAACGGCCGCCGGGCTGACACCACACTGCTGAATCGGACCGTCTGCCGGCACGGCTGCGCCGGAGGGAAACCCGGAAACGCGCACGGTCGACGGCCCGCTGGGCAGATCGGTGAGCACGAGGAGGCGTTGCTGATCGAACGCCGAATCGCGCGGATCGAAGGCGACGCAGCAGCCGAAACCTGAAGTCGATTCGAAAATGACGCGGACGCGGCGAACCGCCGCCGGCAGCTGCGGACCGAAGACCGCACCTGGTTCGGTGTGGACGCCGCTTCCGCTGCCCGCGGCTGCGGAACGCTGCTGCCAAAGAGTGCGAAATCCGAGTCGATTGGTCGACGACGAGCCGCCGGAACCCCCGCCTCCGCCGCAGGCTTGTAAGCCAGCGACCAGAAGTCCCACCAACACCAACCAGAATCGTCTGTCGCGCACGCTCTTCAGCCCCGATCAGGGTCATTAACCCGCATGCGCCTAAAATTTCAATACCGAAAAGGTGAAAATACTCCGTCGCGGGGCCCTGTACTGAGCGCCGCGGACTTTGACTTTCCGCGAGGCAGAGGTCATGGATCGCGCACAGATACATCGACGCCTCCGTGGACGACAGGGACAGACAGATCGCTCGCGCCGTCGGTGACGAGCCCAGCAGCAGCCCTCCAGAACCCGCGTGGACCAACTGGACGGACGAGCAGCTCCTCGACCTGCGTCTTTGCGACCTCGAGCTTCGCATCGAAAGCTCGCCGCTGGCGCCGCGCATCGAAGAGCTTTACGGCGAGCTCGAAGCGCGCGGCCTGCGCGTTCGACCGCACTTCTGGTTCTCGAGCGACTGGTTCACACCCGACGGAGTACCCGGAGTCGCCATCCCCTTCTATCTCGGACATCCGCGGCTGCAGCGCCTCGAGCTCAGCCAGTTGCTCGAAGTGGAGGGCGGTACGCCGGAATGGTGCATGCGCATCCTGCGCCACGAGACCGGCCATGCCATCGACAACGCCTATAACCTGCGGCGGCGTCGGCGACGCCGGCGTCTCTTCGGCAGCTCGGCGCAGGAATATCCGGAGCACTACACGCCCAAACCGTACAGCCGCCGCTTTGTCTACCACCTCGAGCCCTGGTACGGGCAGAGTCATCCGGACGAGGACTTCGCCGAGACCTTCGCCATCTGGTTGACCCCCGGGCTCGATTGGCGACAGCGCTACGCCGGCTGGCCGGCGCTGAAGAAGCTCGAGTACGTCGATCAGCTGATGCGCGAGATCAAGGACAAGGCGCCCGAGGTCACGACGCGGCGCCAGGTGGAGCCACTGAAGCGATCGCGCAAGACGCTGCGCAAGCACTATGAAGAGAAGGTCGAACGCTACGGCATCGACGTTCCGAACGTCTATGACCGTGATTTGCGGCGTCTGTTCTCCGATAGCCCGGAGCACGTCCGCAACCCGTCGGCGGCGCGTTTCGTGCAACGGATCCGCCGCGAAGTACGGCGCACCGTGGCACGCTGGACGCGTGAATATCAGTACACCATCAACCAGGTCCTCGACGAGATCATCAAGCGCTGCCGCGAGCTCAATCTGCGCCTGGTGGGATCGGAGGAGCAGGCGAAGATCGATTTCACCATTCTTCTCACCGTTCAATTGATGAACTACCTGCACAGCGGACGGCATCGGGTGTGGCTATGAGGAAACTGCGAATCATGGCGCTGATGCACGACTCACTCGTACCTCCAGAGGATGCCACCGGCCGCAACCCCGAGGCCGACTGGAGGATGGAGTACGACGTCACGGCAAACCTGCGCAGCCTCGGCCACGAGGTGCTCAACGTCGGTTGCGGCGAGGACCTGCGCGTCATCCGCCAGGCGCTCGAGGAATGGAAGCCGAACATCGTTTTCAACATGCTCGAAGACTTTCACGACATCGGCGTGTTCGACCAAAACGTCGTCAGCTACCTCGAGTTGCTGCGCGTACCGTACACCGGCTGCAATCCGCGCGGTTTGATGCTCGCGCGCGACAAAGGCCTTTCGAAGATGCTGCTCGCGGCGCACCGCCTGCCGGTCGCCGAGTACACCGTGATGCAAATCGGCCGCAAGGTTCGCCGGCCCAAGCGCTTGCACTTCCCGCTCATCGTCAAGTCACTGACCAAGGAGGCGTCGCAGGGAATTTCGCAAGCGTCGGTCGTCGACAGCGACGACAAGCTCACCGAGCGTGTGCAGTTCATCCACGAAACCGTCGGTACCGATGCAATCGTCGAACGCTACATCGACGGACGCGAGTTCTACATCGGCGTCCTCGGCAACCAACGCCTCGACGTCTTCCCCGTATGGGAGCTCAATCTGTCGAAGATGGAAGCAACCTGGCGCATCGCCACCGATCGGGTCAAATGGAATCGGGCCTACCAGGAGCGCCACGGAATCAAGACGCACGAAGTCCGCAACCTCAATGACGGACTCGAGGAACGCATTCGCCATCTCGCCAAACGCGCCTACAACGCTTTGTCCCTCAGCGGCTACGCCCGCATCGACATCCGCGTCGACGCTGATGGCAAGATCTACGTCCTCGAGGCCAACCCCAACCCGCAGCTGGCCCAGGGCGAAGACTTCGCCGACGCCGCCGAGCATTCCGGGATCAAATACCAGGAGCTGCTGCAAAGGATCGTAAGTCTGGGACTCAGCTGGCGCCCGGAAAGATTGGGCTGACGCCTCGACGCGTTTTTCGCCCCCCTCTTGCTTCGAGATTTCCCTCAGGCAATTTCCAAAGTATCAAAAGGATACTTGCGGCGGATGCCTAGAGGAACCAACCCGAGGACGACGAAGATAGCCCGCGGCGGCAGCACCGTCGTGCGGATGTTACCCCCCGGGCAGATTTTCTGCCCGGTCGGGCGCGCTCTCGACGTCATCGGCGACCGTTGGACCCTGGTTCTCGTACGCCACCTTCTCGGCGGATCGATGGGTTTCCAGGAGCTGCGCGCGCGCACCGGCATCGCCCCTCGCGTGCTGTCGACGCGACTGCGCCAGCTCGCCGAGGGCGGTTTCATCGAAGCCTCACGCAACGGCGCTCGCCCCGCATACCAGGTCACCGAACGCGGACGTTCGCTCGAGCCGATCATCGCTTCGATCGCCCGCTGGTACCTGCATCACGGCCTGGAGGATCTCAACGTCGATCCGAACCGCTTCACTGCGACCTCACCGCTGTCGATCATCGAATCCCTTCCCTTCCTGCTGCGCGATGACCGCGCCGCGGGTGTCGACCTCACCTTCGAAATTCGGTTGACGGGGCTGGGCGGTGGAGTGTGGACCGTACGTATCGAGGACGGCGCTTGTAGCGTGCGCCCCGGCTTCGCCGACCGCGCCGACGTGCGCTACACCGCCGACGCGCGCGTGTGGTGCGGGGTCGCGCTCGGCCTGACCAATCCGCGCGCCGTCGTCGAGCACGGATTGATGACCAAGGACGGCGGACGCGAGGCGATGGACTACTACTTCCATCAGATCTCGCGAGCCCATCAAGAGAGGAAATCACGCAGCACACGGACGGCGAAGAAGGCCGCATCCGGCAGATAAAGGAGGCCCATGATCTCATTTGCCCTTACCGAGGAGCAGGAAAGCGCGCGTTCGGCGATGCACGAGTTCGCCGAGCAAGCCATGCGGCCGGCGGCACGTGAGTACGATGAAGCGTCCACCACCCCGGACTCGTTTCTTCAACAGACATGGGAGCTCGGACTAACAGCGACTCAATTGCCCGAGGAGCTCGGCGGCTACGGTTCGCCGCGGTCGCCGCTCACCAACGTCATCATTCTCGAAGAGCTCGCCTACGGCGATGCCTCCTTGGCGCTCGCGGCCACGGTGGCTTCTGCATTTGCTTACGCGGTGGTCGAGCAAGGCACCGAACAGCAGAAGAAGCAGTACCTGCCAAGCCTTTGCGGTGAACACTACGCCGTCAGCAGCCTCGCCGTGGCCGAGCCTTCGCCCGGCTTCGACATCGCCGCCCTCAAGACGACAGCGGAGCTCAAGAACGGCGGCTTCGTCCTCAATGGCCGCAAGTGCTTCGTGCCGATGGGCGACCGCGCCACGCATTTCCTGGCGCTGGCGCGCAACAACGGCCAGGTCGGCGCCTTCATCGTGCCGCGCGATGCAGCCGGCCTCACGGTCATCAGCCCGGAAAAGAACCTCGGATTGAAGCCGCTGACGACGGCGACCCTCGAGCTCGACGGTGTTTCCGTCCCCGCCGCCAACTGTCTCGGCGGAGAACTCGGCGTCGATGTGAAACGCATCCTCAACCAGAGCCGCGTCGCAGTGGCAGCCATCCTCACGGGACTGTCGCGCGCCGTCCTCGACTACTGCGTGCCGTACGCCAAGGAGCGCGTCGCCTTCGACGAAGCCATCGCCAAGAAGCAGTCGATCGCCTTCCGCCTGGCGGAGATGCACATGGAAGTGGAGTGCATGCGCTGGATGACGTGGAAGGCCGCCAGTCAGCTCGAGCAGAACCTCGACGCCACCAAAGCAGCGCACCTGGCGCGCCAGTACGCCGCCGAGAAGGCGATGTGGATCTCGGACAACGGCATCCAGGTGCTCGGCGGACACGGTTTCATTCGCGAGCATCCCGTGGAGATGTGGTACCGCAACGCGCGTACGCTTGGAGTGCTGGAGGGTGTCGGCAGCGTTTGAGACGCGTCGGGACTCAACCGAACGGGAGAAATGAAAATGATCGACCTCGAACTATCGAAGAACGACGAGAAGATGCTCAACGCGGTGCGCGAGGAGGCGTTGATCGCGCGCCAGTACGCGCGTCACTACGACGAGAACGAGCACGAGTTTCCACCGAACGAGCTGCCCGAGGCAAAGAATCATCCTTCTTTCACGCGCCTGTTCGGCGAGCGCAACGATCGGGACTCGAGCCTCAACGTGATCATGACGTTGATCGCCATGGGGCAGACCTGGGGCGACTATTCCGTGCGCTTGCGGCGGCAGGAGCGCGGCCTCGGCAACTCGGCGCTGCAAGCAGCCGGAACCGAAGCGCAGAAGCAGAAATGGGGTAATCTGACGCTGGCAATGGCGATCACCGAGCCCGGATGCGGCTCGGATCCATCCCGCGTCAGCACGAGTGCGGTTCTCGACGGTGACGAATGGGTGCTGAACGGCGAGAAGATCTTCGTCACCACCGGCTGTCGCGCCGAAGGCGTCGTCGTCTGGGCGACGGTCGACAAGGCGGCAGGGCGCGGCGGCATCAAGTCGTTTCTGGTGCTGAAGGGAACGCCGGGCTTCACGGTGGCACACAAGGAGAAGAAGCTCGGCATCCGCGCCGACGACACGGCGGCCTACGTCTTCGAGGATTGCCGCATTCCGCGCGAGAACCTGCTCGGCGGCGACGAATCGATCCCCAAGGACAGCTCGGGTGGGTTCAAGGGTGTGATGAAAACCTTCAACATGACCCGCCCGTTCGTCGCCGCCATCGGCCTGGGCATGGCGGAAGCGGCGCTCGATTTCACGCGTGAGAAGCTGCGCGAAGCCGGTGTCGACATCGGGTACGGCCGCGGCACGTTGGCGCAGTCGGCTGCCGCCGAGAAGTTCCTTCGTCTCGAAGCGCAGTTCGAAGCTTCGCGTTTGTCGATCCTGCGTGCCGCCTGGCTCGCCGACCATCAGCAACCGAACAACATGGAATCGTCGGTGTGCAAGGCCAAGGCGGGCTCCGCGGTGCGCGAGATCACTCAAGGGTGCATCGAGATTCTCGGGCCGATGGGCATCTCGCGCGAGCATCTGCTGGAGAAGTGGTTCCGCGACGTGCGCATCACCGACATCTACGAGGGCACGGGTGAGATCCAGCGGCTGATCATGGCGCGGACCCTGCTGGGGTACTCGCGCGGGGAGCTGAGCTGAGCTTTCGATGCTCCCGAGCTTCGACCTCTTCTGGTCCTTCCGCAGCCCCTACTCGTACCTCGCCACGGGGAGGCTTGTGCGCATCGCGTCGGAGTACGACGTCGACATCAAGGTCCGGCCGGTGCTGCCGATCGCGGTGCGCATCGAAGGGTTCTTCGACACGGTCAACCCCTTGTGGCCGCCGTACTTGTTGCGCGACACGATGCGCATCGCGCAGTTCAACGGCATCGACTACGGCTGGCCGCGGCCGGATCCGATCGTGCAGGACTTCGCGACGCGCAAGGTTTCGCCCGAGCAGCCGTACATCTACCGTCTGACGCGGCTCGGGGTGGAGGCGGCGCTGCGTGGCCGTGGCCTGGCGTTCATCGACGAGGTCTCGCGGATCATCTGGAACGGCAATATCGACGGCTGGCATCTCGGGACGCACGTCGCCGAGGCCACGACGCGCTCCGGCCTCGACCTGAAGGAACTCGACGCGGCGATCGAGCGCGATCCCAAGAAGTACGACGCCATCATCGAAGAGAACCAGAACGCGCTCACGAGCGCGGGCCACTGGGGCGTACCGACGATGGTCTTCGAAGGCGAGCCGTTCTTCGGGCAGGATCGCATCGACCTACTGCTCTGGCGGATGGAGCAGCACGGACTGCGGCGCAAGTCGTCGGGTTGATTCACCGGCCGCATCAACGCCCCGAGGGATTCGAATCCCTTGGGACCACTTCTCGAAGAGATCTAGCCGGCGTTTGAGTCGAATCGACGGAACGGAATGGGTCGCCCTGGGCGCATAGCGGTATTCGCTCGGCGCGGATGGGGACTCAGCGCGCCGTCCGTAGCGGGTGCGTGAGAGTCGCGCCGGCGTGTCACTAGCTAGCGGCGCGCTATCCCTTCTGCCTGCGCATGCCAACCTTCGCCTTCGTGCGGCGCGCCCCGTTCTTCGGAACGATTGGCAAAGCGGCTGCGAGCGCAGCTGCAAGCTCGGGCACCGTCTTGAAGTAGCGGGCATGGGTTCGCGTCAGCGCATCGCGGGATGTCGCCGTCAAGAGAACCACCTCGACGTCCGGATCATCCTTGTGACGTGTCTCTTCTTCGAATCGTCTGGCCATTGCAGCAATGCGATCAGGCCCAAGATCTTCGAAATGCAGAAGATCACCACTTGAACGTCGATATCGAATCAAATACTGCGTCACTTCGAAGTACCTCTTCCCCTGACTATCGTCTCCAGCATAGCGCGAATCGCCCCGTCTTGCCTATGCACACGGGTACGCAAACTCTGGATAGCTGCGAGGTGCAGTCGCAGCGTTCGCTGGTCCCTCGGCGCCCGTTGCGGAGGCGGGACCGCTCGCTCCATCCGATTGAGGCTGGTGAGCATGTCCTCGGTCCGCGCAATCTCCACGGAAATACTCAGGAGATCTTCTACGTCCTTACCACGCGCCTCGGGGTTACCGCCGTAACGCACACTGCGCCCGGCCTCGTCAGCCAAGCGCTCCATCGCTTGTGCCCACGAATCCTGCAACTGCGTACGCACCTGGATCTCGATGGGACGGTCGTCAAACAATGGGATCACGTGCACAGCACGATAGCCGTGGCTCGGTTTGTTTCGTCGGTCTATTACGCTCGCCACGGGAAACACATCGACAATTCGTTTGACGATCGCATCCTGTTCTTCCAAATCGGCTTCGGAGACGATGCGTAGCCCGGCGATGTCCTGCATCTCGGCCAGGCGAGTCCTTTCGCGCCGCAGCTTCTCGATGATCGTGTTTACCGTTTTCAGCCGGGACGTCGCTTCGAGTCCAATCTCTCCGAGGCGACTCTGTACCTTCGACATCGGCTCATCGTAGGACGCACGGAATCGCTGGAGTTGCGCCAGCAACTCAGAATCTAGATCAACCGCCGCCCGCAGCCTTTCGCCAAGCTTGTTGATCTGAGATTTCGTCATGCCAGTTTCGGAAAGGTATCAGGCGCCTTCCTTGAGCGAAACCGAGCAGATAAACGCCCATGGTTGCGGAGGGGTTGGACGCCGCGGGTGACGTGCAGCGCGCGCTCGGCCGCGTGCCGCGTGCCCACCTGCGCATCGTCGATCGCGACGGCGCCCTCGAAGGTCGTCCCATTGACGTCGTAGTCGAACTCTCTTGTGGCGATCGCCATGATCTCGCGTCTTCCCCGGATGCTGATCTTCACCGGCTCTTCACGCAGCCCTTCATCGTGATCGGGCCCATTACCTTAGGTCTGCACAGCAGTGGAGACGACTCCGCATCTGCTCTCCCGGCAGCGCGGCCGGGTCAGCAGAGACGATTGCTGATGACCCGATCGATCGGTACCGGTCCGCTCCCGGATCAGCATCATGAGACTTGCCGCGATCGCAAGTAGCCGGAACTCCACCTCGACTCCCAACCGGCAAGGCGCCGAACGGCTTGGCGATGAGCCGCCGGCGCACGGAGGACCGCGTCGAGCCGCGAAGCCCAAGCCGGGCGGCTCGATCGCCGGGTTCGGCGTCACTTCACGTGCCGCGCGGCGTCGAGGGCGAGGTACGTAATGAAGCCTACACCAGCCAGCAGAACGATTGCGACAAAAATGTCCATGGCTACAGCTCCTCCAACTTTGCGATGGCAGACTTGATGCGGGTATGCAGCGAATAGCAGCCCGATGAAGCACTTATGAGCGCCACGATATCGCCAAGGATCAGCGCCCATCCTGCAGATTGGAAGTTTCCAAGCAGCCACCCCATCAGGCTGATGTCGGTAACGATGACGATACCGAGCCAGAGCTTCAGGTACGCGATCTCCTCCTTTGCCACGTCCAGCCTGGACATCCGTGCACCGGTTCAACCATACCTGTCCCGTGCGCGTTTCGCGAGCGCGCAACAAGCCGAACGAGCTTGTAGAAAAACCCGGTGGCGAGTTGCCAGCATTCTTCCTGCTCGGCTTGCGGTGTTCGGTTCCATCATTTTTGGATCAGTCTATCAGCTTGGCGGCCGCCTTGTCTGTCGTTTGG
>Ga0187892_10005034_pt1 | contig 21276 bp, 21 predicted proteins | sample MA1701073metaG_FD_139345 | JGI IMG/M metagenome (GOLD analysis project Ga0187892, IMG submission 139345) | Bio-ooze microbial communities from a basaltic lava cave in the Kipuka Kanohina Cave System on the Island of Hawaii, USA - MA170107-3 metaG ... | reverse complement strand
CCGTCGTCGGCGCCGTCTCGCTCTGGCTCTTCTGGTGACGAGCGCAGCGTTAGCCCTGGACGTCGATCTCTGTAAGGGACAGAATCACGGCGCACCCGGCGGTGCTCCAGCCCCATCTAAGTCCCCCTCACGCTATCGGAGGCTCTATGGTCCAGCGAGTCGCGCAGCTGTTCGGGGTGGTTTTCCTGCTCGTCGGTGTCCTTGGCTTCGTGGCAACCGGCATGAACATGGACGCCAACATGGACACCGCGCCGAAACTACTCGGCCTGTTCCCTGTGAACGCATTGCACAACATCGTGCATCTGCTCTTCGGCGTCTGGGGACTACTGGCAGCGCGGACGGTGGCAGGCGCCGTGCAGTTCGCGAAAGTCGGTGGTGCGATTTACCTGCTTCTCGCGATTTGCGGCTACTTCATTCCGACAACCTTCGGATTGATTCCGATCGGTGGCAACGACATTTGGCTGCACGGGCTCATCGGCATCGTGCTGCTAGTTGTCGGATTGCAGGCGGGAAGGAAAACGGTTCCTGCCTGATCTAGGCGAACGGTCGCACAAACAGTCGCGTACAATTGGTCGGTGTGGGCCTCCCCCACGCCGACCATTGTCTTACGCCGTGGCCTAGGACCCCATGGCTTAGGTCCGTGCACGAGCTACGTTAACGCATCCATGGCAAAGCTCGGACGTTGGTTCAGACGGACCAGGCGCGCTGTCGCCGCAGTACAGTTGCTGGCTTTTGCGGACGCGCTGGTATTCCAGGGGATAGCGCACTCAGTCGAAACGGTCGCTCCGAACTCGACGGTGCAAACTCCTGGGCAGAATCAGGCGCGTCCTCACGACGTCCTGACGTGTCCGTCGTGCACGCTGCTGCGAACGCCGGTTCACGTTTCCGACGTCCCTCGGCTCTCGTTATGGGAAATCAGTGGCCGCGCCGCGACCGGGCTCACGCTCGACACGGCGCCGCAGCGATTCGCTGAACAAAGTCTATTCTCGCGGGCTCCCCCGGCTACTCGCGCCTAACGCACTCCGGGGGCCAAAGCGCCTCGGAGACTCTTTGCCGAGGAGACGCTTACAACATGAAGGAGCTCGTGCGAGCCGCGATCGCTGTCGCGGTCACCCTGGTTTGGACTAGTCACGTTGCTGCGCAGACGACCGACAGTACGGCGCGTCGTCAGCAGCGCACGCTCGACTCGCTCATCATCGTTATCAAAGGTCTGCAGGACCGCATCGACAGCCTTGGCCGATTGCGCCCCGACAGCACCGGCGCGCAGCCAGCGGCTGCGTCGCAAGCGCCTGTTCGGTCGGGCAGCGGGTACATGAACATCGGCTTCGTCACTCTTGCGGATGCCGGTTGGTCGAGCGAACCCGACGTGAGTTCGCTGCAGCTCGGCGACCACGACCCGGCCGTGCGCGGCTTCACGCTGCCTAACGCGGAGATCACGCTCGACGGCGCGGTGGATCCCTACTTCAGAGGTTTCAGCAGCATCGTGCTCAAGCTGGATTCCCAAGGAGAAACAGAGATCGAGCTGGAAGAAGCGTATTTGATCACCACGTCGCTTCCCTGGAATCTGCAAATCAAGGCCGGTCAGTTCTTTACTGAGTTCGGCCGTCAGAATCAGCTGCACCCGCATGCGTGGGCGTTTGTCGATCAACCGCTTGCTCTCAACCGCATGTTTGGCCCCGACGGGCTCCGCAGCCTCGGGCTGCGTCTCTCCTGGCTGCTTCCCACTTCGTGGTACAGCGAGGCCATGCTCGGCATTCTTAACAGCGTCGGCGAGACGGCGTTCAGTTTTCGCTCCGATGAATCATCTGAGATTCACGGCGGTGTGCCAGACGAACGAAGGGTCAAGAGCGGCGGAGACCTTCTCTTGGTCCCGCGGCTCGCGACGTCATTCGATCTGACAGCCACGCAGGTATTGTTGCTCGGAGCCTCGGCTGCATTCGGACCTAACAACTCCGGGCCTAACGCGAAAACGCAGGTGTTCGGCGCGGACGCCTATTGGAAGTGGAAGTCGGCGACAGCACGCCAGGGCTTTCCCTTCGTTTCCTCTCAGACAGAAGTGCTCTTTCGACGGTATGACGCAGCCGAACGAGAGTCGGCGGAAACTCCGAGTGTCACGCTGCCCAGTGAGAAGTTGCGTGATAACGGCGCGTATTCGGAGCTACTCTGGGGGATCAAGCCGCGCTGGGTGGCAGGCCTGCGTGGTGACTTTGCCGCTGGCGATGACGCGTCCTTCGACGCGGTGCTCCGAGCCGACCGTTACAGGGTATCACCGAATATCACGTGGTATCCGACCGAATTCTCGAAGTTGCGTTTGCAGTACAACCATGACCACCGCAGCGGCATTGGCCGCGATCACTCGTTGTGGTTCCAGTTCGAGTTCCTGCTGGGAGCACACGCCGCACACAAATTCTAGAGTGGGCATCCTCACATGAAGAATATGATTCTCCGGAGAGCTGCAGCCGCGTTGCTCATCGCCTCGTCAGGCGCCGCTTTCCCGTTCGCCGCAAGAATCAGCGTCGTCGCCACGACGCCCGACCTCGCATCGCTCGCCAGAGCGATCGGCGGTGACGCCGTCGACGTCAAAGCGCTCGCCAAACCGACGGAAGATCCGCACTTCGTCGACGCCAAGCCGAGCCACATCGTGACGCTCAATCGCGCCGACGTGCTCATCGAGGGCGGCGCGGAGCTGGAGCTTGGTTGGCTGCCGCCGCTGCTCGAGAGCGCGCGCAACGACAGGATCGCGGCCGGTGCACCGGGTCGCATCGTCGCGTCGCAAGGGATTCGCATGATCGAGATCCCTGCCACGTTCGATCGCTCGCGCGGCGATGTGCACTCGTTAGGTAACCCGCACTTCCTGATCGATCCTCTCAACGTAAAGATCGTGGTGGCCCAGATCGCGAATCATTTCGCACAGGTGGATCCAAAATCGGCGGAGACGTTCAAGGCCAATGTTCAGAAGTTCAGCGCGACGCTCGACGCCAAATTTGCCGAGTGGCAGAGACAGCTCGCGCCGTATAAGGGTGCGAAGATCGTGACGTACCACCGTGATTTCGTTTACTTCGCGCAGCGTTTCGGTCTCGAGGTCCTCGAAACGCTCGAGCCCAAGCCCGGCATCGCACCATCGCCGGCGCATCTGGCCAAAGTCATCAGCAAAATGCAAGCTGAAAAAGCGCGCGTGATAATCGTGCAGCCGTATCAGAACCGCAAAACGGCGGAGACTGTTGCCCGGCAGACGAATGCGGCGGTGCTGGACATTCCGCAGCAACCAGGCGCGATCAAGAACGTCAGCGATTACTTCCAGATGATGGACTACCTGGTGACGACTCTGGCTAACGCGTTAGGGGAAAAGCCATGACGCAAGTGGACGTCAATGTCGTGTGGCAGGTCATGAAGTGGCCGCTCGCGGCATGTCTAATCTTGCCACCGCTACTGGTGTACCTGGGTCTGCACGTGGTGAAGCGGGAGGTGATTTTCGTCGATCTGGCGCTGGCTCAAGTTGCCACGTTAGGCACCTGCGTCGCCCTCATCCTGGGCTACGATTTTCACGACCGCATTGCCTTTTGGATTTCCCTCGGCGTCACGTTCCTTGCGGCGGCACTGTTCAGCTGGTCGCGCACGAGCAGCAAACGTCACGTGCCGCAGGAAGCCATCATCGGCATCACGTTCGTCGTCGCGGCGGCCGGCGTGATTCTGCTGCTGAGCAGGGTCGCGGGCGGCAAGGAGGAGCTCGAGCATCTGCTCACCGGCGACATCCTCAACGTCACGGGCGCTGAAGTCGGCCAGCGCGCCGGGATCTTCGCCGTGCTCGCGGCATTCTATGGCGCCTTCCATCACCGCTTCGCGTTGATCTCGTCCGATCACGAGGCCGCCGCGGCGCGCGGCTGGAGCGTTAGGCTCTGGGACTTCCTGTTTTATGCCGCGTTCGCGCTGGTCGTCGTGAGCTTCGTGAGGGTAGCGGGGGTGCTGCTCACCTTCGCGTATCTCATTGTGCCAGCCGTCTGCGCCGTCATGTTGAGTCAGAAGTGGATGGGCCGGCTGGTGATCGGCTGGGGGATCGCCGCTGCCGCGAGCTTGCTCGGGCTCTGGGCGTCGTATCAAATGGATCTACCGACCGGCGCCGCGATCGTCTGCGCCAGTGGGTTGTTGTTGATTCTCGTGAGCATCTTCGCGGTGGTGCGCCAGCCGCCGGTGTAGCAGTCAGCAACGAAGCACTCGAGCCGGCGTCGAGCCACGCCGGGCTTTTTTGGCGCCTTGACGAGCGCTCCAATTCGACGCATATATCTGTCAGATATATCTGGCGGATAGAAGCAGTGGCTGAAAAGACCACTCAGTACGTCATCCTTGGTTTCCTCGCCCAAGGCGCGCCGCTCTCCGGATACGAAATCCGCAAGTTGATCGACCTCACCGTCGGTCACTTCTGGAATGAGAGCTTCGGCCAGCTGTATCCCGAGCTGCAACGCCTAACGAAGGCCGGCTTCATCGGCGCCGTCGCCGACCCCAAGTCGACACGAGGGCGTGCGCGCTACCGCATCACAGCGGCTGGCAAACGCGCGCTGCACACGTGGCTCGAGCGTCCCGCCCCGCAAGAACGCGTGCGCAACGAGCTATTGCTCAAAGTCTTCTTCGGTATCGCCGTGGGCAACGCGACGACGCTGACGCACCTGCAACGTGCCGCCGAACGCTGGCGCGCGGACGTGGCGACCTTCGCCGAGACGCAGTCTCAGCTGCTCGCCGAGCCAGACGCACCGGATCTCGTGTACTCCATCATCACCTTGCGACACGGCCGCTGGGTGCGTGCGGCCCGCATGCGCTGGGCCGAAGAAGCCACCGAGCTCCTGCAATTAGCCGCGCAGCGCGGGAACGCCGCGCTAATCGCACGCCTCAGGAAGCTCGAAGGAGCGCTGCCATGACAACCGCACCGAACACGACGCAGGAAACAGTCTTTGGCCTACTGCGCCGCGATGACCTGCGTGCATCCATCGGGCAGTGGGCTTCACTCGCGCTGCTCACTGCCATCGCCTGGTTAGGCGCCACATCGTTCATAGGCCGCTACCGCCGCAATCAGGTGGCGCAGCTCATCGAGACGCTCGTCCCAGGAGAGCGCGCCTTTCCTGTCGTGCTCGGCGCCGCGGTCGTCGTCGCGGCGATAGGATTGGTGCTGCGCCGCACGCGCTTCGCCGGTGCCGCGACCCTGGTCGCTGGTTTTCTCGCTGGCCACCTCCTCTACGAGCTGCTGTACCCATACGCCGGCCTGCGCATCAGGATCCCCCTAACGACAATCGCTGACGGCTTCCACTTCGCCGGCACGCGGCTGCTGTGGGCCGTGTGCGTTGCGGCAGTGATGCTACCGCTCTGGTACCTCACGTTCGCTCGAGCGCCGGGCGAACCACAGCACCTCACGTTAGGCTGGGGCGACTGGAGCGTCGCCGCGCGCGACTTCAGCGCCAAGCAGCCGCCCCAGCCATACGCGCGCAGCCTTGTCAGCGGCTATCTCCTTTTCGCGCTTATCTTGCTCGTCCTGATGCAGCTCAGCGTCGCGTTTCGTCCGCTACGCTCGGGCGCCCTGCTCGCGCTGCTCGTCCCGATTCTCGTATCCGCCGTTGCAAATGCCTCCGCCGAGGAACTGATTTTTCGCGGGCTCATCCAGCCGACGTTTATACGACTGGGTGGAATCGCTGCCGGCTTGTGGATGCAGGGCGCGCAGTTCGGTTTGATGCACTGGGGAACAAGTGTCGGCGTCCTCGCTGCACTTCCCGTGTCGCTCGCGATTGGACTTGGCTCGGTGCTGTGGGGAAAGGCAGCACTCGAGACCGGCGGCCTCGGATGGGTGATCGTCGCGCACGCCCTCATCGACGTCGCGGTCATGGCTGCGTACTTCGTCTAACGCGGCGTTCCGATGGCCACGCAAGCTGGCGACTGCGCCTTCAGCTGACGGTCGTATCGCGATGATCTGCGACCCGCAGGCCAACAAGGTCCACGTCGCCGACGTCGCGCAACGCAAAGTCATCTGGAGCCCGGAAGGGCTCGGCTCGCCTCGCGGCGTAACGATCGCTCCTGATGGTAAGACAGCGTTCGTGACGCTGAACAGCGATCGCACGGTTGCCGCGGTCGACCTAACGACGCGAACGATTGTGCGAAAAAAATCGCTGTCGGCGCGTCGCCCGATGGTGTAGGATTCGGACCAGCCTTTTAGGGGACGGAAACCATGAAGTTGACGCAGCTGGTCGGAATAGCGTTCGCGGCCGGCACTCCGGGCTTAGTTGTAGCGCAGACAATTCCCTTCAGTCAGCGCGGGTCTGTGAGTCAAAGCGTCGGCTTCACCGAGATCAGCGTGCACTATGGTCGGCCCGTCGCGCGCGGCCGCACGCTCTTCGGCGACTCGGCGCTCGTTAGGTGGGACCGCATCTGGAACCCCGGCGCCGATTCAGCCACACGCATCTCATTCAACCATGATGTGCAGGTCGAGGGGCGCGACATCAAAGCCGGAGAGTACACGATCTGGCTCCTGCCGCGCTCGAGCGCGCCGTGGACGCTCATTCTGAGTCGCGCGGCCCACGTCTTTCACACTCCGTATCCGGGTGAGGAGCACGACGCGCTCCGCATGGACGTCACGCCTGAGCGCGGCGCGCACATGGAAACGATGGCGGTCTACTTCCCCGTCGTCGTGCGCGACGACGCCGTGCTGCGCATCCACTGGGGCGAGATGATCGTCCCAGTGAAGATCACAGCGCCGTATCGACCTCCGAGCTGAGGCCGAACGGCTCGTTAGGCTCTAGTAAACGGGCCAGTTGTCGACAGACGTGTTTCGCAAGGGCGCGAGTCCGCCGAAGCGTGACGCCGCGTTCGCGACGAAGCAGGAGTTGTAGCGGAGGTTCTTGGTATCGCTGTCCACATCGGCCGCCGGCACGATGATGCCTAGAAGAGAATTGAGACCGGTGACGACCGTGCCTCGCACTGTATTGTCGCCGTTCGACGTGAGAACCCCACCGACGAGGATGATGCCGTCCCACTCTTTGGTTCCGCTTATCCTCATGTCGTTCCGCACAATCAAGAGACCGCGTCCGTCTCCAGGAAGCGAAAACTCACCCGCCTGATCCACATAGATGAGCGGCCAGTACGACGGATCAACGAAGCTGGGCCACGCCCCGGCAGGCATCGTGATGTCCGGCGTCAGCGCGACCTCGTTCACGATGCCGGCCCAATCGACAGATATCATCGCGTTGGCTTGCGCCTGCGTTCCCATGTTCAGAATGTTCGGCACCCCGTTAGGCACCGATGGTCCGCTTGACTGCGAATAGCCGGGCGCCGTGGGAACAGCGACGCCGCCGACAGTCGACGCGAGCCCGCACTCGTCCACACCACTGATCGTTCCCGCACCGCCGTTCTTCTGCAGCCCCGAGAGGCTCGTCCATGCCGCGAGCGGCAACATCGTCCCGACCTGGAACCGAGCGTACTGCGCGAACACGCACTCGGCGACCGGCGTGTTCCCCGACTGAAAAGTTGTGCGCACACCGCGGGCGCGAATTGAATACATGGCGGAGTTTCCGCCACCGGCTGGCATGATCCGCTGCACACGAACCCACGCGTGGCCGTTCGTGAATGTGAAGTACACCGAGTCTGGTCCTTCCCACGTGGGCGGATTGAAGCCCGCGAGCATGCCCGCCGGATCCGCGATGAATCGGTCCACTGCGGACCGCGCGATGTCGTACGCGCCTAACTGCGCCTCTTGATCGCTCAACGCTTGGCGCTCAGAAGAAGTCATGCCGAACGTGGCCGCAACTGCAGCGGAAATCACCGCCAGCAACATGAGCGACGTCACGAGTGCCGAGCCGCGGCGAACGCGACGACCAGCCTTCCCGAGGTGTCGTTTTGTGTGTGCGCGAGGCACGGTTCCGCCTAGTTGAGTCGGTTGACGAAAAACACCGCGGTCCGAAGTGGAGCCGCTTCCGGAGCGGTCTTGCCAAAACCTGCTTGTTCGCTGGCCCCCGTGAGCACGAGCTCGACACCGCTAATCTCGTCGAGCGGCGGGACAACCACGTCCGCCGTGTCGTTGCTGTTGCGATAGAACCGGAAGCGCGAAACCGAATCGAAGGGTGCCGCGACTTCTTCCGTTGCCCCCGTCGCTTCAAGCGTGCGCCAGAGACCCCGCCGCCCGGGCAGCATCGTAGACGCAGCGAACGAGAACCTAACGCGCTGATAGAGAAACGCCGGCGTTCCGATCGAAGCAGGTGCGGGCAAGAGCGGCGTCACCGACACAACTCGTCCGCCTGGAAGCGTCGTTATGTTGGCCGCCGCGCACGTCGCCGCGCCGGCGCTCGTCATGCTCAACACGGTCTCACCACCCGCTTGGCCACAGACGAGCCCCATCGCAATCGGAACACGGACTGTGATGGACGAAGCGCCAGATGCGTCCGACGCCGCCGCCACACCCCCGATGTTGTCGGCCATGCGCATTTCAGAGAGCAGTAGGTTGATGGGCGTGCGTGAAACGCTGCGCGCCAGCCGGCGCTTGTGCTGCAAGTCGGCGAAGCGCGCCTGCGAAATGAACATCTTGATTGCCGCAATGCCGATGATGCCCATCACGAGCAGGCTCACGACGAGCTCCGGGATGCCCATGCCCACACGAGGACGTACCAGACGGCGCCACTTCATGTGCCTAACGGATTGGCGGTCTGTCCCTTCGAACGCGTGAGGTACGTAGTGTCCGGCTGCACGGCCGTATTGTTGGGCGAGATGATCAGCCGCACCTGCTTCGCTCCTATACCTCCGCCGACGTTCGTTATCGCGATGCAGCGCGCATGCGGGAGCGGCGGCGTGCTCACCGTCTCGCATCCCGCTTGCGCATCGAGCGAATCGTACGCGAGAGCAGCAAGGCGATTGAGCTGCTGCGCCTCGATCGCCGTCCGCATGCTGCGAGAAGAGATTTGAGTCGCTGTGCGCGCACCGTGAACGAGCATGCCGGCCAGACCAAGCATGACGATACTCGTTATGATTTTTGCGAAGAGGACTTCGACAACGCTGAATCCACGCCGTGCAGAACGCCGCGTCGTCGCGTATCGGATGCGCTTCGTTGAGAGACGCATCATGGTGTCACCCGCGTGAGTCCCGCGCGCGTCACCGTCACCTGCCGCTGATACGCACCGTTCGTTAGGCTGAAGCTGAAGGGTGCCGACGCGACGCCGCCTGGAAAGACGTCCACCACGCCGGGCGACATGCTGGTCGCGCTGAGGCGATACTCCGACGACGCGCCGAGCGGCCGACGACGGAAGACCGTTCCGCTCGCGCGGTCGGCGATGCGAACTTCGCCGCTCGCCGTGTGGTAGGAAACGCGAATCGGCCGGCGTTGCCGTGCCGCCAATGAAAACGCCGACTCGATGTCGCTCGACAACGTCGCCGCCGCGGCGATCACGCGCCGCTGGCGTACCGCGCTGCTCACGTTAGGCATCGCCATGGCTGTGACCGTGCCGAGCACTGTGACAGCGATCAGCATCTCTACCATCGTGAATGCCTGTCGTCGGCTGTGCGACCTGGGTGACTGTTTTGGTGTTGTCGTCACTGGCGTAACCCGTGTCGTTTCGGGTGAGCCGTAACCAAGCAAGGAGCCTGCCCGCTGCGTGCCAACCTGACCTCGGGCAGAAGTGCCGGCGTGCGAGAAGGTCGCGCAGCGCGCCCACGGGTTTGCCCATCAACGACTTGAGGAGCTGCGCGATTCGGGCGCGCCAGCTCCGCAGTCACTTTGACTGTTAGGGTCGGTCAGACTGCGACAAGGCTACTCGCGACGCGCGCAGTTACGCGCCACAACCAATTTTTGCGAACCGTCTGCAGGGGCACCGTGCGCAGGGTTTAGGCGGCCCTCGACTGTTGAGCGCGCGACACGATGACCTCTGCGATATTACTTTCTTCTGTGATCCACCGCCCTCCCCCCCGTGTATGGCGCGCAGTCATTGCCGTTCCGTTTTTCGCCGCGCTCGGACTCGCCGTCAACCTTGATAGCGGCCCACGTCGCTTACCCGCGGACACGTCGAGGCCTGGAGGCGGCTCCGTCGGGCGTGACAGCCCGGGCTACTTCGCGAGGATCGTGCGCTGATTTGCCAGGATCTTCTTTTGATTCTTGAGTAGCGTCTGGAGGCTGCGCAAAATCCTGTGCTGATTGTCGAGAATTCGTACAAGGCGATCCTGATTCCCAAGAATCAGCTTTTGGTTTGTGATGATTCTCTCTTGGTTCTTGAGCGTCGCTCCAGGCATTGCCTCTCCTTGGTGTAGTTCCGAAGTCGCGTTTGGCGCCTGTGAATCGTACGGTCAGGGTCCCGCACTGGCCGGCACTGATCGAGGCGCCGTTGCGTGGGGGGATTTGCCTAACGCCGAGGCGTCCAACCCGCGTGCGCGCGCAACTAAGGCTGCAATGCGGTCCACACGGCTCGAGCCAGCTGCCGGCGATCGTATGGCTTGGTGATCACTTGGGCGGTGGTTTCCACGGCGGCAGCGTGGCTCAGGACGTCTGCGGAGTACCCTGATACATATAAAACGCGCAGATTGGGTCGTTGCCTGACGAGCTCCGTCGCGACCTCGCGTCCGTTCATCGGACCCGAAAGCACCACGTCAGTAAGCAGCACATCAATGCGCGGCTCGCTTCGCGCAATCGCAAGCGCCGCCGCACCGTCAGCCGCGCTGAGCACCCTATATCCGAGACTTTCCAGTATTCGTGCGCCGAGCGCACGCACAGCGGCCTCGTCTTCCACGATGAGAACGACCTCCCGTTGGCCCCGCGGCTCGTTCTCGATTTGAGGTTCCTCTTGGACTGTCACGGGAAGCGCTGCTTCCGGAAAATACATTTTCACCGCCGTGCCGTGCCCGAGCTCGCTGTAGACTTTGATATGTCCGCCAGACTGCTTCACAAAGCCGTACACCATGCTCAAGCCGAGACCCGTCCCCTGCGCCGGACCTTTCGTTGTGAAGAACGGCTCGAAGACGCGGGCGAGGTGCTCCGGCGCGATGCCTGTGCCGCCATCGTTGACGGCTATCATGACGTACGGGCCGGCGGTCACGTCCGCGTTTTGCCGCGCGTAGTCGCGGTCGAGTGTAACTCGCGCGGACTCGATCAAGAGAATGCCACCGTTAGGCATCGCGTCTCGCGCGTTGACGCACAGATTGAGCAGCGCGGTCTCGGCCTGCACCGGATCCAGGCGGCAGACGCAGGGCATCGCAGAAACCTTGATCTTGAGCGTCACGTTCGCGCCAAGCGTCCGCGCGAGGATGGGTCGCGTCGCTGTCACGAGCTCGTTCGCGTCGACGATCCTGGGTTGCAGCGGTTGGCGCCTGGCAAAGGCCAATAACTGACGCGTCAGTTCGCTCGCACTGGTCGCGGCGCGCTCGATCTCGTCCAGATACTCGCTGGTCGCCGCGCCCTGCCCGGACGCCTCGAGTTTGAGGAGGGACGCGTTGCCGAGGATGACAGTGAGCAGGTTGTTGAAGTCGTGCGCGACCCCCCCCGTGAGTTGGCCGAGCGATTCGAGGCGCTGCGAACGACTGGCTGCCAACTCAGCGGCCGCGCGGACGTCCATCTGGCGGAACGTCACCACCAGGTACGCAACGACCATCGCGGCGAGGAGTCCGAGGACCGCGATCGACATGGCCGAGTCGCTTCGCCATTCGTCGAGCAGTTCGTGTTCGCTCAAACTCACTGACAGTGCGATGCGGAGGTCTGACAGCTTTCGATAGGCGTGACGTGATATTGGCGCACCGAGTGTGCTGGAACCGCGGAAGACGTCGGAGTCTCCCGAGCGCAGCATGCGGTCGAACAGCGCATAGCCGCTGGCCGTCTCTCCAATGGGGTTGCTGCCCGACGGCTCGCGCGCAAGAACGACGCCGTCCAAGTGCCAAACTGTCACGATTCCCTCGCGCCCTACATCGACTTTGCGGAAGAACCCGCGTAGCGAATCAGGGATAAGCGTGGCCACTACGACGCCATCGAACGACCCTGTTTTGTTCGTTAGGCGACGCGCCAGTGGGATGGCGATCGGTCGCCCGGGCGCGAAGCGCGTCTGCACCGGTGTGTCGGCAACGAGCACGTCGGCCGTGGCAGAGACTAGCCGCTGGAAAACAAAGTTCCCGCGCCGGCTCTCGCCGATGATCTCGGGTAGCGTCGAATGACGGATGATCCCCTCAGCGTCGGTGACGCTGAGAGACCCGATCGCGGTGAGTCCTGCCCACGCGGATCGGAGGATTGGAAGCCACGCCGTCGACGGTGCGTGTGCTCCGCCAATACGATGGCCCGCGATCGTGAGCTGGCGCAGCGATGCGTCGGCCGCGGCGAACGTCTGCCGCAAGTAGCCGTCGAGAATGAGCGTGAGGTTGGCAGCGCGTTGATCACCCGCGCGAAGGATCTGCTCACGACGCTCGAAAAGGTCGGCGCCGCGAAGTCCGGCTAGACCGACCAGCGCAAAGAGCGCCAGCAGACTGATGCTGAGCTTCCGCGTGCGTCGAGCCTTTGTCACCACCTCATCCCCTGGAGACACGCGATCTCGTGCGTACGACGTTAATCGCCTGACTCTTGTCAGCCAAGCGAAATCTCCAAATTCGCCGTATTTTGAATACCGACACAGCGCCTAACGGCGGTTCGTCGGAGATACACTTGATGCGTCGGTTACCCACTCGACTCGCTGCTCTCCTAGCCTGGGTCGGCTGCGCCTCCGACGGTCGTGAGAGCAGCGGACCGCCGCCGCCCCCGCCGCCTCCGCCGCCTCCGCCGCCAGCAGCTGTAGCCAGCGTCGATGGTCAACCGACTACAGCAACAATCGATCCCGGCCTAACGGTTCAGCCCGCAGCGACACAGCGAGATGCCGGCGGAACGGCGCTTTCGCGGCCGGTCACCTGGACGACGAGCGCGCCCAGCATTGCGAGTCGCGGAGACGGCGATTTCTTCGTTGGCGAAGCACATTGCTCGTATCTCGCGCACGGCAAGGTCGCGATTTCGTGGGTCGAATCGAACCCTGTGCGTACCGCGTGTTTCTGGAGCGACGGCTGCGCCGTCGCGAACCTGGATCAGCCGTCGAACTTCCTGAGCTCGATCCCCTACGCAGCCGGGAGCACGGTCGTTGCAGCGAAAGGGACGACGAACAATTCCGGCGGTCTCGGCACGAACCAGGATGGCTTCTACGGGCCGCAACGTCGCGACGCACATGAGCAGTGGCATTAGTTTCTGCGCCGCCCTCGTTAGGCACGTGAACGTACCGCTCATCTCTCCCTGGTCAGGCTCCCGCGAGTTCCACTACGCAACGGCCGTCATACTCGGAGATGCGACTCTTCGTCTGCGCCCGTGAACGCAGATTCAAAGGGGTCAGACCCCGTTCGCGCCTCAGGGTTTGGGTAACGGCACTCCCACTTCCGTCATGCGCTGGATCGAACCGTCGGGCAGCGGAACCTCGCCGTACACCATGTATGGCGACTTATCCAGCAGATACCACGTCGCGAGCAACTTCCCGTCTGCCTGACGATGCTCATCGACTTTCCACGCGTTGACTACCGTGCCTTCGACATTCACATCGGTCTTGCCGACCACCGTGAACACGCGCGTCTCGCTCGCGGTCATCGGCGGCCCCCAGATCGGCGCGATGATCACGAGCCCCGGCTTGAACCCGACAGCTGCGGGAACGAGATCCGACGCAGATGCCACGTAACCCGGCCGATCGATCTCATAGCTCACATTCTCTATCGGACCATTAGGTGACGTGCGCCGCGTACCAGTCACCTTGCGGCCGTCGATGCGCAGCGAGGACGATGTGCCATTGCTTACCGTGCGCACGATTCCGTACGGCTGCAGCGTGATCGCGTCGTACGTCTGCCTCAGCTCCCACCGCAGTGAGTCGCCCGCTGGCGTCACCTGCGTTCCCGTTGTCACCCAACGATGAACCTTGCGACCCGCCGAATCGCCGTGCGTGAGCACGTTGATCCATTCACTGCGCACACGCCCCTCACCTGGGCCAACCCATACGCGCACGCGCGCGGCGTGTGGTGCGTACACGCGACCATCAACTTCTTTCGCGCCAACTTCGAGCCGGATCGTGTCTCCGGCCGGTGAGGTGGCTGTCGCTGGTCCCGAGGCGAGAACGAATAGCAGGCTGGCAAGCATCATTGGTATCTCCTTGTCGGCGTCGGAACTCTGAGGCAACATGCGCCGAGTGATTCACTCTCTTAGAAACCAGAGAGCGAGCACAAGTTTGTCCGGAAGCGGCAAACTTCTTCACCGCCTCGGGCCCCGCCGAAATTCTGCGCGTGAAAGCGCTGCTTCGGGACGAGCAGTTCGCCGGCCCAACGGCGGCGCTTGCGGCCGAAACGAAGCTGCCACTGTATATTCGCTCCAGTGCCTTGGAGGACCCATGCATTACAGGACTGCTGTCGTGATCGTAGCAGTAGCCATTGCCGGGACAGCGATTGGGGCGTTTGCATGGACTAGCTCGCGCGAGCCCGTACCAGCCGCGCTCTCAATCGACCAAGCGCGCGAGATCGCCCTGGCTCAAGCCCGCGGCGGCACGATCGCTGAAGAGGAGCTGGAGCGCGAGGGCGACGCGTCCATCTACTCGTTCGATATTCGCCTGGCCGACGGTCGCCTCGTCGAGGTCGAAATCGATGCGCTGACCGGAGCCGTGTTAGGCGACGACGAGGAGAGCGGCGAGGACGACGGCGAGGATCCCGATGGTGAGCCGGACCGCGAGGAGCACCGCGGCCGCGGTCCAGTGCAAGATTAGCGTCACTCACTCGCCGCTCGCCTAACGTTAACACCGAGTTAGGACGACGCGTGCGCGATGAGTTACTGGAATACCTGAACGAAACGCTCGGCGACGCGTACACGCTCGAAAGGGAGCTCGGCGGCGGCGGGATGAGCCGCGTTTTTCTCGCCGTGGAACGCGCGTTAGGCAGGCGCGTCGTCGTCAAGGTGCTCTCGCCCGACCTCCTCGCCGGTGTGAACCGAGAGCGCTTCGAGCGCGAAGTCCAGCTCACGGCGCGGCTGCAGCATCCCCACATCGTGCCGATTCTGCGCTCGGGCGAGGTGGACGGGATCCCGTACTACATGATGCCCTTCGAGGAGGGCGAGTCGCTGCGAGTCCGCTTGGCACGCACCGGCGCGTTACCGGTCAGCGAGGCAGTGAGCATCCTGCGTGACGTGGCGCGAGCACTCGCGTTCGCGCATGAACGAGGGATCATCCACCGCGACATCAAGCCCGAAAATATCCTCCTGGTCGGGAACACGGCCACAGTGGCCGATTTCGGCATTGCGAAGGCGCTCGTCACATCACGGGTGGGTGGGCGTGCGGGCAGCGAGTCCAACACGTTAACAGAAGTCGGTGTCGCCGTCGGGACGCCGCAATACATGGCCCCCGAGCAGGCTGCTGCAGACGACACTGTAGATCAGCGCGCCGACCTCTACGCTTTCGCCTGCGTCGCGTACGAGCTGTTGACTGGAGAACCTCCCTTTGTGGGTTCTCCCTCATCGATGCTGCGCGCACACTTTGTCGACACGCCAGCACCACTCAGCGCCAAGCGTGCCGGCGTTCCTGAGGCCCTCGCGACGATCATCGGCCGCTGCCTCGAGAAAGATCCTAACGAGCGCCCCGCGAGCGCGGGTGAGCTGATCCCGGCACTCGACCGTGCGGCATCCGACGGTCGAGCGCATGGCTCGGATGACCCGGAGGGAAACGGCTCGGCGTTGTTCACGCTGGCAGTGCTCCCCTTCGCGAACTTGAGTCCGGACGCGGACAACGAATATCTCGCCGACGGACTGACGGACGAGCTCATCACCGATCTCTCCATGATCAAAACGCTGCGCGTGATCTCGCGTCAGTCCGCCATGCGCTTCAAAGGGAGCGACAAGGACGTGCGCACGATCGCGCGCGAGCTTGGGACGCGGTACGTCCTCACCGGTGGCATTCGACGGTTCGCTGCCGACGTGCGCATCACCGCGCAGCTGGTCGATGCGCGCGTGGATGCACAGTTGTGGGCCGACAAGTTCACCGGAACGTTCAGCGACATGCTCGTTATGCAGGAGCGGCTCTCGCGCCAGATCGTGGACGCGTTACGCCTGAGGCTCACGCCGGCTGAAGAACTGCGTATGTCGCATCGGTCGATCGCTGACGCGCGGGCGCATGACCTCTATCTACGCGCGCGGCAGCAGATCTGGAGCTTCACTGGACCCGCCCTCGAGCGCGCGCTGCAGCTCATTCGTCAAGCGCAAGAGATTGTGGGCGAGAGCGAGTTGCTCCTCGCCGCCGAGGGTATGATCTACTGGCAGTACGTCAACGTCGGACTCAAGCCGGCGTCGACATACGACGACTACCTACGCAAGGCCGAGGCGTGTGCCACGAGGATCTTCGCGCTCAATCCCGAATCATCGAAGGGTTATGCGCTGCGCGGGTCGATCCGCAACAATCGGGGCGAGCCCGCTGGCTCCATGCGCGACTTCAAGCGTGCCCTGGCGCTCGACCCTAACGATTCGGAATCATTGCTCTGGCTCGGTTACACCTACGCCGTGGCAGGACAGAATACGGTGGCCATGGCATATATCGATCGTTTGCTGCAGGTGGATCCCCTCACGTCCATCAACGTCGTCATGCGTGGCATGGTCGCGATGTTCGACGGGCGCTTCGATGAGGCGCTCCATTGGTCGCAGCGCTCGGTCGACATCGATCCGGATAACCCGACGAACCGGACGATGCACGCGTACATGCTCGCGGCGAATCAGCGCAGCGATGAGGCGATCCCTCTTTTGGGAGCCGTTGCGTTTGACACCCCGGAGATGGGTTGGGCAACGCTGGCGAACGCAATGGCTAGCGCGCTTCGCGGAGATCGTGAGGGGCTGCTCCGGATCATGTCACCGGAGCTTCGCAGCAAGGTTTGGTGGGACGATCTCTTTTGCTGGTGGTCGGCTGACTGTTTCGCCCTTGTCGATGAGCGCGAGGCGTCACTCGAGTGCCTGGAGCGCGCAGTCTCGTTAGGCATCATCAATTATCCGTTTCTGGCGCAGCACGACTGGTGTCTCGCGAGCGTCCGCAGCGAGCCGCGCTTTGACCGCCTCATGGAGCGCGTGCGCAAGGCGTGGGAGGTGTTCGTGGCGTGACGCTTATTCCGCTCGCACAGCGGCCACAGCCGGCACGCGAGCGGCGCGCAGCGCCGGAATGGCTGCCGCACCCGTTGCGACGGCGCTGAGCAATACAACTACGGCCGCCAACGTGACTGGGTCGTTGGGACTGACGCCAAAGACGAGCGCGCGGATCGAGCCCGACAGCGCGATCGACCCAGCGAGACCCAGCGCGCCTCCGATCACGACTACGGTGAGAATCTGTCGCAAAACAAGTCGCACGATGGTGTTGCCGTCGGCGCCTAACGCCATGCGGATGCCGATCTCACGCACTCGCTCAATGGCGTAACGCAGGTCTTGCCACAGCGATTCCATCGTTCCTCCAGCCGGTCGGCTTTTGAGAGCGTCAACCGACCCCGTGTCATTCCACGCGCGCGGTAGCGCGGCGAGCAGGTCCGGTATGACGAACGAGGTGAGACGAATAGCTCCTACGATTCCCCGATGCCGCCGCTCTTCGCCTAACGCACTCAGTGTGGCGAGATACTCCGGCCCGTGACGCCGGCGAAACGACGCCGGAAAGAGCCGCAGGAGCAGCCGCACGAAGAGCGTGAGCGCCTTGAGCACTGTTAGGCGGTTTCCAGTCGGGCGGCAAGGCGCGTGCTGCGCACCAGCGCGAGGCAGGCCTCCATGCGGCGTGCTTCGGTGACGGCAGCCTCTCTGCCTAACGCGGTGATGCGATAGTTGACTCGGCGCGCGTCCTCGCGTGCGCCCGTCACGCCTTCTTCCACCAGACCGCGGTCCGTCATGCGTCGTAGCGCAGTGTAGAGTGTGCCCGGGCCGAGTCGCACGGCGCCGTCCGTGCGCTCTTCGATGTCAGTCATGATGCCGTAACCGTGCCGCGCGCCATCGGCCAGCGCGACGAGTATGTGGAACTCGGCTACAGGGAGCGGGAGCGGCGCTGCGGATGGGAGACGACGATCGTTGGATGGCATACGCTAGGTCGATGGACGATATATCGACTATCGATATAATGCGCAGCGGTCGCAGGGCGCAAGACCGTCATGGTTCGCCTAACGCTGCCCCGACAAGTGTCGGACCACGCTGAAACACTCGCGTGCCCGCCGGAAGGCGGATCAGGTCCCAGCTACTCCGCCCGCAGGGCGTCCATGGGGTCCACCCGTTTCGCTCGGATCGCCGGCACCACGCTGGCAAGTACACCAACCAGAACGAGCGTAGCGCCAACACCGCTCAGAACCAGCGGGTCGCGCGGCGAGGTGTCGAAGAGAAGCGGTTCGACGAAGCGGCCCATCGCGAGGGCGATTGCGCTTCCGATCAGTACACCAGCAAATGCCATCAGCGCGCTGCTTCGAAGCACCAATACCATGATGCCCGACGCCTGCGCACCAAGCGCGATGCGGACCCCGAACTCCTGCGTGCGTTGCGCCACGAGATAACTCATGACGCTGTAGAGTCCGACGGCAGCCACTGCGAGTGCCAGAGCGCCCAGCATCGTGAACATCACGGCGCCAAGCTTCCAAGGGCGCACCTGGGGATCCACGCTGTCCTGCAGCAGGTCGGCGCTCACGAACGTGATCGCAGGGTCGAGCTCCAGCATCAGCTTGCGAATCTCAGCGATCGATTCCGATGTGCGCCCCGATTTTGGTCGCACGAGGAGGCTCGTACCTCCCATCCCCCGTTCCTGGCCGAATGGCACATAGTAAGTCATTCGCGGCCCCTCACGCAGCGCGAAGCTGTGCGCGTCGGCCGCGACGCCAACGATGCGAGAGCATCTCGTTAGGCTGTCCTGGTACTCGCCCCAGTAGATGCATTCACCCAAGGGCGACCGCCCGGGCCACAACGTTTTCGCCATGGTTCGGTTGACGATTGCGACTGGCTCACTCCCGTCCCGGTCGTTGAGTGTAAAGGCGCGACCCTCGAGCACGCGGGTGCCGACTGTGTTGAAGTAGCCATCGGCCACAGCCGCTATGGACGCTTCACCCCCTTCCAGCCGCGGAAGTGAGTCCCACCCCGCGACGCGGAGGTACAATCCGAATGAGCTCTGAAATGGCAGACCGATCGTTAGGGTGGAGTGCTCCACAGAAGGTAGGGACCGCGCGCGAAGCATCGCGTCTTGCAGCACCTGTCTGCGCCGCTCACTCTCGCCCGCAGTTTCAGTCGACGGATATCGCACTTGTACGACAAGAATGCGGTCGGGTTCGATCCCCAGGTCAATCGCGTGAATGCGACCGAGCGATCGCACGAAAAGCCCCGCGCCTACGAGGAGCACGATGGACAGCGCTGCCTGTACCACGGTGAGCGCGCTGCGCAGACGCGACGACTGCCCGCCACCCTCGCGCACGCCGGACTTGAGCGACGCAGTAAGGTCCGGCCGGCTCGCACGGAGCGCCGGCACGATTCCGGTGAGCAAGCCCACGGCACATGCGATGACGAGCGATACGCCCAGCACCCGCATGTTCACGGGCGCAGACGGCCATTCAAGCCCAGGGAGCAGTACGTTCCGCATCAACTGGGCGGCGACCCATGCTACCGCGAGGCCAGCAATGCCCCCGGCGACCGCAAGCGACGTACTCTCTGTAAGAAGCAGCCGCAGCAAACGGCCGCGCCCGGCGCCAAGTGCGATGCGCACAGCGACCTCGCGCCGGCGCCTAACGGCGCGCGCCAGCAGGAGGTTGGCGACATTCGAGCACGCGATGAGCAAGACGACGATGGTGACACCAATCAGCCAGCGCGATATCGCCACTTCAGGCGTCTCGCGTCCACGGGAATCCGAGTTGAGAGGCGCAACGAAAATCCGGGATGCGGCTTCGGACCGATCCGAGCCTGTGTAGGCGCTGCGGTACGCGGTCGTGGCTGCGGTTGCCACCTGCTCAGGTGAGATGCCTGGCTTGAGTCTGGCAAGCACGCGCAGCCACTGCGCGTTCCAAGACGTTGGCCAATTCTCGGTGACGTTGCGCGACTGATGCGCGAGTGGTATCCACGCGTCCACGGGTCCCAGCTGCGGACCGGTGAATCCCCGGGGAGCGACTCCCACGATTGTGTACGACGTTGCACCGAAGCTCGCACTCTTCCCAACGACTCCCGAATCGCCGCCGAACGCGCGCTGCCATAGACCATAGCCTAGAACCACCACACGCTGAGGTGCGGCGGGTGCGTCTTCCTCCGCTGTGAAGAACCGACCCAGCACCGGTCGCACACCGAGCACTGGAAACAGGTCCCAGGTTGCCGCGCCGTATGGAATGAGCACCGCATCGGCCCCTTCTCCAAAGGTGAAGCCCCGCGAGTAGACCATGTACGCTCCCACGGCCGCAAAGGAGGTCGTATCGCGGCGAAACAGATCGTATGACACCCAGCCGAATGAGTGAGTGGTTCGGTCACCCTCCGGGACGCGTGTCTCCGTGCGGAAGAAGCGCATCACGCGATCGGCGTCCGCGATGTGCTCTGGTCCCTGGATGAGCAATCGATCGATGACGCTATACATCGCTGCGTTGGCTCCGATGCCTAACGCCAACGCAATGATGATGAAGGCAGCGACGAGCTTCTCGCTGCGCAACGAACGCAGAGCAAAGGTGAGGTCGTCGCGCATGTCCTCGATGTAGTCGCGGAGGCTCATCTCTTTCTCCCGAAGTTCAGCCGATCGAACCACGTCCTTGAGCGCCTGCTCCCAGTTGCCGCCCAGCCGGTGCAACGCTTCGTCATGCGCCTCGGCTGGCGTCAGCCCCGCAGCCATCAACTTCTCGACGCGAGCTGCCACGAACGCACGCAGCTCTTCCTCGGCATCGGCGCGCGCGAAGCGAGGGTGGTGCAGGCCCAGCCGGAAGAGGCGCCGGATGCCATGCCTAACGTGACCGAAGATCACTTGCGGCCTAACGCGAGCACGGAGCCGATGGCTGCTACATCGCGTGCAAGTTCAGCGCCCTCTGCCCGCAAGTGTGTTCGTCCCGCAGCGGTGATTCGGTAGTATCGCGCGCGCCGGTCGTTCTCGGTCACTCCCCACTCGGCGGTGACGAGTCCGCGGGCCTCCATTCGATGGACGGCCTGGATCAAGGCGCTATCGTCTACCTCAAGGCGACCGTGTGACCGTTCCTCCAGCCAGGACGTAATCTCGAAGGCGTGCATCGGCCCCCAAGAAATCGTCTTCAGGACGAGGAGATCTAGCGTGCCCTTGAGGATCGCCATGCGCGGCT
>Ga0187892_10005033_pt1 | contig 21288 bp, 20 predicted proteins | sample MA1701073metaG_FD_139345 | JGI IMG/M metagenome (GOLD analysis project Ga0187892, IMG submission 139345) | Bio-ooze microbial communities from a basaltic lava cave in the Kipuka Kanohina Cave System on the Island of Hawaii, USA - MA170107-3 metaG ... | reverse complement strand
GACGCGCTACTACAACTCCTCGGCTTTTGCCTGCATTGCGCGGGCGGGTTCGGTTCTGCCGCACGGAACGCTCACGCGTTCCGCTCCAAAGGCAGTGGAGCAGTGGAGCGGAATCGGTCACGACTCCGTCGGTTTTGTTAGGCGCTCTTGATGCAGGGCGGATACGCGCACAATTTTGTCTGCCGCACATTTTTGGGCGGTGTTTTGGAGACAAATTTGTGCGGAATCGCGGGTTAGCGCCGTTGAAAGCCCGTTTTCGACAGCGGAATGAGGTGCGCGGACAATTTTGCGCGGGTCGGCACGCGGGTTGCGTTCATTTAGGCGTGTCCCGAGAGACGGGCTTGTGGGAACGCCGTGATTCAGGATTTCCTGGGTTCGGCGGGGGTGAAGCCCGTTTCTCGCGTGGGACACGATGTGTCCTGACAGTGAAGTCAGGTGAAGGAATCACCCCATGCGTAACCTCCCCCCCTCTGCCAATCGTCCCACACTCGCAGCAACCCAGACCGTCGCGCGTCCCGTCCAGATTCGACTGACGGCGATGATGAGCCAGTTGCCGCCCGATCCGATTCGGGAACCTGGGCGGTTTTCCAGAGGGGCGGCGACACCGCCAATCGCCAGCCGCGCGCCGCTGGATGGCGAGTCCCTCCTGCGACACGCCTCGCTGGTGGGCTACATCACACTTGACAAGTATGGCAAGATAGTCCGCATCAATGAATGTGGGGCAATTCTGCTGGGCGCGAGCCGAGGCGTTCTTCTCGGTCAGCCTTTTCAACAATACGTCGCCGCAGAGGAGCGGACGGCGTTCGATGAATTTTCAAAAACGGTCTTCAACACGGACAACTCGTGCGAATGCCAGATGACGCTACTGAGAATCCACCCTCAATCCAAATTCCGCGCCCAGGTCGGCGCCGTTGCCGTGCGCCGCAAGGGTGATTTGTCGCGCTGTTTGCTGACCATCATAGACATCAGCGATTTGTCGCGGCGGACGCGAGATTGAGCAGGTGCAGGCAATCAATGAGCAGCCAATTTGTCAACCGATTCTTCGATAAGCTCGCGAGGCGTTCGGGAACGCCCGCGGGGGCGCCCGTCGGGCGGATGGTCATCTTCCTGTGCATCGTCACGCCCGTAATCCTGCTGGTGGCGCTGGGTTACTGGCAAACGCGCGAGAGCCTGACGGAGATGGCGCTGGAACGCCGCCAGTCGCTGGCGCACCTGTCGGCATTGACGTTGAAGTCGAAGCTCGACAACCTGACCGACGTGGGGACTTCGCTTGCCAGCCGCGTCCAGTTCCGCGGGCTGATTGCGCAAGGCAACTGGGACGGGGCAATCAAGATTCTTGAACGGGTTCCCACCGACCTGCCCTACATCGAGCGGTTTTTTTTGGCGGACGCGACAGGCACCTTGAAGTCGGACATACCGCCGCTGCCGAACATGGGCGGCGAAAACTTCGCGCATCGCGATTGGTTCCAGGGCGTGAGCAGGGAATGGAAACCCTACATCTCCGGGACCTACAAACGCGCCGCCGAGCCGCGTCACAACGTGATTGCCGCCGCGATTCCCATCAAGGGCAACGACGGCAGCGTGTTCGGCGTGCTGGTGCTGCAAGTGCGCGTCGAAAAATTGCTGGAATGGAGCCGCGAAATTTCGCCTGGGACGCTCGGTTTCGTTTATTTCGTGGACCACAAGGGACGCGCGGCGACGCACCCGAAGTTCAGGGGCGAGGAAATCACCGACCTGACGGCGGTGCCCGCGGTGCAACGCGCGCTGCGCGGCGAACGAGGCGTATTGGTCGCGCTGAACCCACTGGAGAACGAGGAACAGGTGTCAGCCTACGAATCGGTCCCTGGCTACGGCTGGGGCGTGGTCGCGCAGCAGCCGTCGCGGGAGGCGTTCGCGGCGCGCGATGAAGCGCTGCAACATTTGCTCATCCGCAACGGCGTGGTGTTGTTGATCAGCGCCGCGCTGGCGGTGTTTGTGGTGTTCGCGCTGGAGGCGTTGCAACGCTACGCTGCGAACGTTGCAGACCTCTACAACAACGCGCCGTGCGGTTACCACTCGCTCGACGCGGACGGGACGTTCGTCCGCCTCAACGACACCGAGTCGCGGTGGCTCGGATACACACGCGAGGAGATTGTCGGCAAACGCAAGTTCCGCGACCTGTTGACCGAGGAAAGCCGCAAGACGTTTCTGGAGCGTTTCCCGCAGTTCAAGAAGGACGGCGAAATCAACGGCGTGCAATTCGACATCGTGCGCAAGGACGGCACGATCCTGAGGGCGCTCCTCAACGCAACGGCGGTCAGGGACGCCGACGGCAGATTCGTGATGAGCCGCTCGACGATGTTCGACGTGACCGAACTGAGACGGGCGCAGGATGCGTTGCAGGCGGTGAACCATGAACTCGAAGCGTTCGCCTACTCGGTCTCCCACGACCTGCGCGCGCCGTTGCGCAGCATCGACGGGTTCAGCCTCGCGCTGCTGGAGGATTGCAACGACAAGCTCGACCCGCAGGGACGCGAGCATCTGGGGCGCGTGCGCGCCGCCACGCAACGCATGGGAACGCTCATTGACGATTTGTTGAACCTGTCCCGCGTGACGCGCGCCGAATTGCGGATGGGCAGGGTGGACTTGTCCGCGCTCGCCAATGACATCGTCGCCGAGTTGCGCCAGCATGAGCCGCAGCGGCGCACTGAGACCGTCATCGCCAACGGTCTGAAGGCGGAAGGCGACGCGCGCCTGTTGCGGCTGGTGCTGCAAAACCTGCTGGGCAACGCATGGAAGTTCACCGCCAAACGCGATGCCGCGCGCATCGAGTTCGGGTTCGAGCAGAGCGGCGACGGCAGCGCGTTCTTTGTGCGCGACAATGGCGCGGGGTTCGACATGAACTATGCGGACAAGTTGTTCGGCGCGTTCCAGCGGCTGCACGCCGCATCGGAATTCCCTGGCACGGGCGTCGGGCTGGCAACGGTGCAGCGCATTCTCCACCGCCACGGCGGACGAGTGTGGGCAATGAGCGTGGTCAATGAGGGCGCGACGTTTTACTTCACTGTTTCATAAAGGAGACCAAAATCATGGCAAACAAAATCATCCTGCTGGTCGAAGACAACCCCGATGACGAGGCGTTGACGCTGCGCGCGCTGAAAAAGAACAACATCATGAACGAGGTGGTGGTCGCGCGCGACGGCGCGGAGGCGCTGGAGCGCCTGCACGGCGAAAACAGGAAACAGCCAGCCGTCGTGCTGCTGGACCTGAAGTTGCCGAAGATTGACGGCCTGGAAGTGTTGCGCCGCGTCCGCGCCGACGCGCGCACCAGATTGCTGCCCATGGTCATCCTCACGTCGTCCAGGGAGGAGGCGGACTTGATCAGGGGTTATGCACTCGGCTGCAACAGCTACATCCGCAAGCCCGTGGACTTCAACCAGTTCATCGAAGCCGTCCGTCAACTCGGGCTTTACTGGCTCGTGCTCAACGAAGGTCCCCCAACCCGCTGACGAACCGTCATGGCTCAAGACATGAAATCCCCCCTGCGCGTCCTGCTCATCGAAGATTCCGAAAATGACGCGCAACTCGTGTTGCGCCAGTTGCAGCGCGCCAATTACGCTCCCGAACCGCGCCGCGTCCAGACCGCCGAGGAACTGCGCGCCGCGCTGCGCACCGCGCGTTGGGACCTGATTCTCTCCGACCATTCGATGCCCGAATTCAGCGCGCCCGACGCTCTTGGCATCGTCAGGCAGCACGGCGACGACATCCCATTCATCGTCGTTTCAGGCAGCATCGGCGAGGAACAGGCGGTCGCGGTGATGAAGGCGGGCGCGCATGATTATGTGATGAAGGACAACCTCACGCGGCTGGCTTCCGTGGTGGAACGCGAGTTGCGCGAAGCGGAGGGGCGCTGCAACCGCCGCAAAGCCGAGATGGCGCTGCGCGAATCCGAGGCGATGTTCCGCGCGCTCTCGTCGTCATCGCCCCTCGGCATCTTCATGGCAGACGCCAGCGGCAGCATCACCTACGTCAATCCCCGTTACCGCAACATCCTGAGGCTCGGTTTGATGGAAACTATTGGCGACGGCTGGCTCCAACGCCTGTTCCCCGAAGACCGCGCACAAGCCCACGCTGACTGGAAAAATTTTGTCCAGGAAGACGGCGATTACAATGTGGAACATCGCCTCCATTTTCCCGACGGCCAGACGCGCTGGGTGCGCTCGCGCGCGTCCGCCATCCGCGACGAGAACGCCGTCATCATCGGTTACGTCGGCACGGTGGAGGATAACACCGAATACAAGATCGCCGAACTCGCCCTGCACGAATCCGAGGAATACAACCGCAGGCTCGTCGAGGAGGCGCGCGACGTGATTTTCTCGCTGGCGCCCGATGGTAAAATCGCGGCGCTGAATCCCGCGTTCGAGACGCTGACAGGCTGGCAACAGTCCGAATGGATCGGGCGGCATTTTTTACCGCTCATCAGTCCCGACGACGTGCCTTTCGCGCTCGATCGGTTCCAGACCGTGCTCAAGGGCGAAATCCCGCCGCCGTTCGAACTGCGCGTGCTCACCAAATCCAACCAGTTCCTCATCGTGGAATTCACCGCCACCCCGCGAGTGCGCGACCGCGTTGTCCAGGGCATCAGTGGCATCGCGCGCGACGTGACCCAGCGCAAGATGCTGGAGGCACAATTGCGCGTCTCGCAAAAATTTGAAGCCATCGGGCAGCTTGCGGGCGGCGTGGCGCACGATTTCAACAACGTCCTCTCCGTCATCATCGGCTACAGCGATTTCCTCCTCACGCGGCTCGCCGTCACCGACCCCAACCGCGAAAGCGCCGAGCAAATCCTCAAAGCCGCCGAGCGCGCCGCGCGCCTGACCAACCAGCTCCTCGCCTTCAGCCGCAAACAGACGTTGCAACCCGAAATTCTCAACCTCAACGCCCACATCACTTCGCTTGAGCCGCTCCTCCGACGGCTCATCGGCGAGGACATCGAACTGACGTTTCTTCCCGCCGCAATCCTGTCTTCCGTCAAGGCGGACCCCAGCCAGATCGAGCAGGTCTTCATCAATCTCATTGTCAACGCCCGTGACGCGATGCCCAACGGCGGCACAATCGTCATCCAAACCTCCAACGTTACCCTCACCGACCAATCCGCCGCGCGCCATTCCGACCTCAAGCCTGGCGATTACGTCAAGGTTTCCGTCACCGACACGGGCTGCGGCATGTCCCCCGAAGTGCAGATGCGCATTTACGAGCCGTTCTTCACCACCAAACCCGAGGGCAAAGGCACGGGGCTTGGCTTGCCCACCTGCTACGGAATCGTCAAGCAAAACGGCGGCGGCATTACGCTGGAAAGCGCCATCGGATGCGGCACCACGTTCAACATTTTCCTTCCCGCCATCGCCGCCCAAGTTGCCGCGCCCGCCGCGAAAACGGACGCCCCAGCGCCAACCCCGCGCGGCGCGGAAACCATCCTCATCGTCGAGGACGAAGAAGCGCTGCGCGAACTGGCGCAACTTGTCCTTTCCGAATTGGGATACAACGTCCTCGTCGCCACCAACGGTGTCGAAGCCCTGCGCCTCACCCAGCAGCACAAGGACTCGCTCTCGCTCGTCGTCAGCGACGTCGTGATGCCGCAGATGAGCGGGCGCGAGCTTGCCGAGAAATTGCGCGTCCTCCTGCCCAATCTCCAACTCCTGTTCGTCTCGGGATACACCGACGACGCCGTCATCCGACGCGGTGTTTCCCGCGCGAACTTCCCGTTCCTGCAGAAACCCTTCACCCCCACCTCGCTCGCGCGCAAAGTCCGCGAAGTGCTGGACAGGAAATAGGCGCGCTGTTGTCGAGTGCCTGTTGCGCCGCGAGCATCTACGCCGCGCCGACCAGCGGTTTCCTGCGCGCTCGTTCCAGAACGGCGAAGACCCGCGCGAGAAGTTCCCCCATCACGAACGGCTTGGTCACGTAATCGTCCACGCCCAACTCGAAGAGATGCCGTTTGCTGACCGTCTCGGCGCGACCCGAAAGCACGATGACGGGAATCTGGCTCGCCGCGTCGCTCTGGCTGAGCATCCCGCAAATCTGGCTGCCTTGCAGGCGCGGCAGTTCGAGGTCGAGCAACACGAGGTCGGGCTTGGAAAGCAGGATGAAATTGATCGCGTCCACGCCGTCAGCCACGAGATGCGCGGTAAATCCTCTTGCCTCCAGCGCCAAAGCGACGATGCGGGACAATTGCGGGTCATCCTCAGCTATCAGAATTTTTTTGCGCGCCCGTGAGATTCCGCGCCCGATTTTCCATGTTTCATTACGAAAGCACTATAAATGCCACGGATGTATCCCATCGAACTCTGCATTGTGGGACGGTGACCTAAGAACCTCTCCTAAAACCTGGTGGCACAGGCCTCCGTGCCTGTGGCTGACACGGGCAGGGACGCCCGTGCCACCGATTGTTAGGATTGGGTTTTAGGAGAGGCTCTAAGCTCCGAACGGAACGCTCCGAAGCGGATGGGAGCGGAATCGGTCACGATTCCGTCCTTTGTCAGACGCGCTACTACAACTCCTCGGCTTTTGCCTGCATTGCGCGGGCGGGTTCGGTTCTGCCAAACGGAACGCTCACGCGTTCCGCTCCGAAGGCAGTGAAGCAGTGGAGCGGAATCGGTCACGATTCCGTCCTTTGTCAGACGCGCTACTACAACTCCTCGGCTTTTGCCTGCATTGCGCGGGCGGGTTCGGTTCTGCCAAACGGAACGCTCACGCGTTCCGCTCCAAAGGCAGTGGAGCAGTGGAGCGGAATCGGTCACGATTCCGTCGGTTTTGATAGGCGCTCTAAACGTTTTTCACTGACTCCAAGACCGCTTTTGCCATCCGCGAACGCGATGACAGCGCGTCGCCTCGTCAGATTCCGACGCCTGTTCAACGACACCTCAGCTCATCTGGTTGCTCATCGTCCTTTGCCTCGCCCCTTGTTCTTGGATTCCTCCTCCTCCTCAGAATCTTTGGGCGGCGGTCTTTGGGGTTGTGAGGGTTGCGGCTCAGCGCTTCTGCGCGGTCCAATTTCCCTGCCGCGTTTTTGGAGGAGCGCTCGTTGTGCCGCGATTGTCAGGTGGCGGAGGTTTCACTTGAGGCGGCTCTTCCCGTGGCGGCTTGGATGGTTGTTCTTTGGGTTGTTCGGGAGGCGGCGCAGGTTTTTGAGGTTGGGTTTCCCGTCCTCGACGCGGAGGTTCGCTCGGCGTGCCCTGTTTGTCGGGCTGCGGTTTGACTTCTTTGGGCGGTTGCGACGGTTCTTCCTTTGGCTGTTTGGAAGGTTGCTCTTTGGGTTGCTCTTGAGGTTGTTCCGCAGGGCGTGCGGGAGCGCCGCCTGGTTTGGTCGGTGCCGCAGGCTGGCGCGCGGGTTGATCGCTGAGTGTAGGTTTGACGGGCGCAGCCTTGGGCGCCTCGCGGGGACGTTTTTCCTTCGTTCGCACCTCTGCCACAGCAGTCGTGGTAACCTGTTTGCCTGTCGCTTTTTCGACCGTTTGGGTTGAAGGACCTTTGTTGATGACCGTTTTATTTTCCACCGTGATGTTGGTGATGTTGACCGTCTTGTTGACGATGGTTTGGTTCACCACGACCGTCCGCGGCCTGTGATGTTCGCGGAATCGGCGATGCTCGACGAACACGTAATAGTTCGCGGGAACAAACCGTTCCTCGAAAACAATTCCGATGAAAACGTCAAATCCGCATTCAGGCGTCAACGGCGCCCACCCGATGTAGCCGTCGCCTTCGCGGAAAGAGACCCAGGACGGACCCCAGTAAATGTCGGGCACCCACACCCAGCCTAGCCGCGCGTCGAGAACCCAACGACCATAGTGGTAACATGCCCACGCCCACGGTTCGTCACTGACCCAATACCAGCCGCAATCCGTCCATTCCCAATACCCGACGGTGTAGGGACGCCATCCTGTTTCGATGCGCGACGGCACCCAGCAGCGTCCGTAAGAACCGACCACCTCCCATCGTCCGTATGGCGCAAGCGGAGCTTCAAAATCGGCAACCGCGCTGATTTCCACGCGCGCCGAAACATCGGCTGCCTTCGCTGGCTGCGCGACGAAAAGAGCGCCTACAAGCGCCCCGATTCCCAGCATCCAAGTAATTCCGTTTGGTGTGTTCATGGCACATTTCCTTTCGTTTCCGCGCAGTTCGTTCACAACGTCTCCCTACGAGGTTCGTCGCCCCGCAAAGAGCAAAATCGCGCCGCAAGCCAGCGCCGCAATCCCCAGGATGGGCGCCAGAGGAATTCGATGTTTCTCCTCCGTCACCACCTCTATGGGCCCTGCATCAATCACCTTTTCGCGCGTCGTGAACGTGACCACGCCCTGATACGCGAACGTCAGGACGCCTCCCACAATCAGCACAAGCCCTATTGTCCGTAGTTTGTTCATGATTGATTGCTCCTCTTCGCGCTCACAGGGGTCTGCGACCTTGAATGATGCGAATCAAGATCACGACCACCGCAGCCAGCAGCAGCAGGTGGATGAGTCCGCCCAGTGTGTAGGAACTGATCATTCCCAGCGCCCACATCAGCAGCAGGATGATGAATAATGTCAGTAACATGGTTTGTTTCCTTTCGTTTGTTCAGTGTCGTCTGGCTGACCACGGGAACCGCGCCGTGAAGCGCGGCTCCCGCAGCGCCAGTGCGCGTCACTAGTTGCCCGCAGTCGCTTCGATGGTCATGTTGTTGATGACCTTTTTCACGCCGTTGATGTCCTCGGCAAGTTTGGTGACGAGGTCCTTTTCCGCCGCGTTTTTCGCGACGCCCGTGATCGTCACGACGCCGTCCTTGGTATCAATCTTGGTGCGAATGGAACTGGTTGACCGATGCGTCAACAACGCCCATTTGAGCTGCACCGTGATTGAGGAGTCGTCAATGACTTCCCCCATCGTCCGTTCGTTCTTCGGCTCGAACTTCGAGACGGTCATCTCGTTTTTCACCTCCTTGACGCCCTCGATGTCCTTCGCGTATTGGGTCGTCAAGTCCTTCTGCGCTTCGCTCTCGGCTTCGCCCTGCAACGTGACAATGCCATCCTTGACGTGAACCTTGGTCTTGGTTCCGCTGACGTTGCGGTGGAACAACAGCATGGCTTTCACCTTCATGCTGATCCATCCGTCGGAGGCTGGCTCGTGTTTTTCGCCCTTTACCTCGATTTTGTTGTCCACGTTCTTGACGCCAGGGATGCCTTGCGCCACGTCCTGGGCCATGTCTTTGTAGGACTCGTCGGATACGTTGCCGCTCAACGTGACCTTGCCGTCCTTCGACTCGACCTTGATGCCTTCGCTCTTGAGATGAGTCTTGAAGACATACGAGTTTTTGATTGCCGATTCGATGCGGCTGTCCTCATCCGCCAGCGTCCACGGGACGCAAGCGAGCAATGCGGCGACCGCTACGATGATCGTCAACAATGTTCTGGTTTTCATGGTTCGTTTCCTTTCCTGGTTGTGGGTTGATGCCATCGAAAAATCCTTCCAGTGGCGTCACATTCGTTTCTTCATCTCGTCGTAAATCAATTGCGCCTCGGCGCGGTTGGCTGACGTGTCGAACGTGCCGACGCGAATGTTGATCTGGGTCAGTTTGTCGCCCTTGCGGAACACCCTGATTAGAATCGGCTGGTCCTCGGCGTTGCGACCGTGCAATTCCCCATACGCCGCATCTTTTCGCGACTTCTCCGTCATCACGGCGAACTTCAACGATTCCATTGACTTGTTCGCCGCCTCCCATGCGTCGTCCAGACGCACTTCCTGTGTGGTTTGCAGTTCGTTGTTTGCCCACGAGATCGTCCCGACAGCGGCGCCTGCAGCGGCGCCCGCCACGAAGAGGGCGCATCCTTGCGATAAAATGACGCTCGTCAACAGGGACATGGTGAGCAGCGCACTAACGATTAATTTTTTCATGGCGACTATCCTTTCGTTGAAGTTGGGTTGTGTGTTCATAACCGCGTCAAACCTGCGCGACTGGGCGCAAATCAACAATCGGTAGAACTGTGTATTTCGGAAGAGGCGATTGCTGTAGAGGAACCGCCACCAAAGAAGACCCCCAACCCCGCTGAAACATTCCCGCCGCAGACCGCCAAACTACGCCTGCACAATCTTGTTGCGAATCGCGTACCGCACCAGTTCCGCGAACGAATGGAGATTGAGCTTGCGCATAATCGCCGCGCGGTGCGTTTCCACGGTTTTCACGCTGATGCCCAGCACGTCGGCGGTTTCCTTGTTGCTCTTTCCCTCGGCGAGAAGTTGAAGGATTTCGGTTTCGCGCGGCGACAATCTGCCCGCGCCGCCCTCCCCGTTTTCAACGCCGCCTTCGCCCAAAAATCCCGCCAACACCGACTCGGAAACGTTGGGGCTGAAAAACGGTTTGTGCTGGCTCAATGCCTCGACCGCGGAAATCAAATCGCGCGCCGCATCCGATTTCAGCACGTAACCGCGCGCGCCCGCCGCGAGGATGTCGCGCACCAGTTGTTCCGTCTCGTGCATCGTGAAAATCAGCACTTCGGTGTTCGGCAGCGATTTGCGGATTTGGCGCGTCGCCTCCAGCCCGTTCAACTCAGGCATCGTGATGTCGAGAAGGACGACGTTGGGTCTCAACTTGTCCGCCATTTCCACCGCCTGCCGACCCGTCGCGGCCTCGCCGCACACTTCAAACTTCTGCTCGGCCTCCAGCAAATCCTTGATGCCTCGCCTCACAATGTCATGGTCGTCCGCCAACAATATCCGTGTTTTCATGATGAACTCCTTTTTATCGGTAAAACTGCGCGCACCGTCGTCCCTCCTCCATTGGAAATCACTTCCAGCCGTCCGCCCAGTTGCCGTAACCGCTCGTCCATGCCCATGATGCCGACGCCGAGCGGCTTGACTGTCTCGCCGTCTTCGTTCAGCGCCTCGCGCGCGATGCCTTTGCCGTAATCCTTGACCTCAACTGTGACCTCGCCCTTGTTTGCGTCCACAAAAATGCTCGCGCGTTTGCTCCCTGAATGGCGGTGGACGTTGGATAAACTTTCCTGCACCACGTGAAACAGCGTCCTCTCGATTTCGCGCGGCTGGCGCTCCATCTCAGGCAAATCCAAATCCACCCTGATGCCGCTGCGTTTGGCAAACCCGTCCACATACCAGCGCAGCGCCGACGCCAGCCCCGCCTCCTCCAGCATCGGCGGATGCAACAGGTAGGACATCGTGCGGATTTCCCGCAGGCATTGTTCCGCAAGAGACAGCGTTTCATCAATCACTTTGCGCGGCGCGCCGTCGGACGCGCCGAGTTGTTTTTGCAGTCGCGCCAGGTTCAGCGTCACGGCAGAAAGATTTTGCGCCGTGGTGTCGTGCAACTCGCGCGCCATGCGCCGACGCTCGTCGTCGCGCAACCGCATGAGGTGGACGGACAACCGCTCCAGTTCTGACAGCGCGCGTTTGCGTTTGGTGATGTCGCGGGAAACGGCGACCAGTTCCGTCACTTCGTCCGACCTCAAGCCGTGTGTCGCGCGGAGGTTCGTTTCCAGCCAGATGACGCGCCCGCTCTTGTGCAACGCTCGATGCGTGACGATTCTGGAGAGACAGCCTTCCAAAATCTGTTCGTGCGCCTCGCGCACTTCTCCAAGGTCGTCGGGATGGACGAAGTCGTAGATGGAGCGCCCCACCATTTCTTCAGGCTCATAACCGAGCAACGCGCGGCTCGACGGTGAAACATAGAGAAACTTCCCCTCAAGCGTCTTGCGCACAATCATGTCCGCCATGTTTTCCGCCATGAACCGATAGCGGCTCTCGCTGTCGCGCAGTGCTGACTCCGCGCTCTTGCGTTCAGCGGCTTCACGGCGCAACACGTCGAGCGCGCGGGTCAGGTCGGCAGTGCGGTCCGCCACGCGCTGTTCCAATTCGTCCTTCATGCGCCCCAGTTCCTCCTTGTCGCGCTTGTGTTCGCGGATTTGTTTGTCGAGTTGCCAGAACACGACGTAAAGCAGCGCGAAACTGACGATGCTGGCGACGGCGAACGCGAGCCTGATGAAATGCGCGCGCTCCTGCGCCTGCTCGCGGCGTTCCGCCGTGAGTTGCTGTTCCTCGGATTCCATCTGCGACACGAGTTGCTTGACTTCGGGCATCACGCTCTCCGCGGTGAGCTTGCGCACAACGCTTGCCGCGCCCTCGAACCCCTGCTGCTGCCATTGCGCGATTCGCTTTTCGAGATTCGCGCGTTCCTTTTCCAGTTGCGCCTGCAACGTGTCCAGCCGCCGAAGGTGACGCGGGTCATCGGCCGCGAGCGTCCGCAAACGCTGAATTTCGGCGGCGGCGGATTTCTGCGCGTCACGGCAAGCCTGAAGGTTTTCATCGGCGCGCGTGGCGACGTAACTCAGGAAGGCGAGATCGGCGGTTTGCAGGTTGGAAGTGAAGGCGTGCAGCGCGGCGATGCGCTGGTAACTGCGCGAATTGCTCTCGACGGATTGCGCCACGTTGATCGTGCTTTGCGTCGCCACAATGCTCAGGGCAATGAGAAAAAGAAGCGCGACGCCGCACCCGACAGTGATGAGCTTGTTTTGAGCAGACCATTTCATTGCGACCTGCTTTCCCAAGGCTGACGCGACCTCTCAGCATTGGGAATAGACTCCCGCCAGCGGCGGATTGCAAGCGCAGCTACAGCGATTTCCCAAAGGCGAATACACAGTTGCCCTGATTGCGGTTTCTGCGCGCCTCGCCCAAGTTTTCCGCGCACGCCGAAGTCCAGCGCGATTCGGCGGCAACAGAAAGCGAGGAAGACAAAACCATGAAAAAATTCTTCAATCCCAGACTGGCTTGCGCGGCGATTGTCGCGGCGTTTGTGCTGACGGCAGGATGCGCGGTTCACGATCACGGGTCGCCGTATCACTCCTATCATTACTACCCCGACGTGGAGGTCTATTACGACCACCACAGGCACGTCTACTATTGGCACGATCACGGCACGTGGGTGTCAGGACACGCCCCGCCATCTTCGATTGTGATTCGACCCGAAGCGAGGGTGGACATCAGGCTGCGCGCGACCGAACCGTGGCGCGAGCACCACAGAGTTCGCGCGAAATATCACGGCAAGGGTCATCGCTAAAACTGCGATAACCAACAACGAAAGGAGCACACCATGAATCGCAACTGGCTCAGGAAACCGATAATCGTGCTGCCGATGGCGGCACTCGTATTCATGCTTGGACTCTGCCCTCGCGGAGCCGTTATGGCGGCGCCCAGCAGTTCCACCAGTTCCGCCACGCAACGATACTTGGACGCGCGCCAACGCAACGAGCGCGCCATCCGCGACGTTCTGGCTGACGAACAGGTTCGGCTCGAACTCGCCAAGCGCGGCTTGAAAGCCGAAGCAATCGAGGCGCGTCTCGCGCAACTCAGCGATGCGCAGATGCAGGACCTCGCATCCCAAATCGAGAAGGCAAAGGCAGGAGGAGACCATGTCGTGGTCGTGAGTGTAGGGGGGATTTTGTTGGTCATCCTGATCATCTGGCTGTTTTTCTGGTTGCTTGATCCGCATCATCATCCGCATCATCCCCATGCGTAAGCTGAGACGACAACTGGCGGCGGTTGCGATCGCCGCTCTCGTGACGAGCGGCTGCGCCACGGTGAACCTGCAACAGGTGCAAACCGATGTCAGGACAAATCCAGGCGCGGCTGCTCTGATCGAGAACGTCCCGTTCCACAAACAACGCCCCCGCGAATGCGGTCCCGCCGCCCTCGCGATGCTGGGAAATTTCTGGGGGAAAAACGTCACGCAGGAGGAAATCTCCCGCGAAATCTACCTGCCCAAACTCCGCGGCTCTCTCAACGTCGAACTCGCTCTCTACGCCGAGCGATTCGGGCTTTGGACGCGCCCATACGAGGGGGCGCTCGACGACATCCGCCAGAAAATTCGCGCGGGAGTCCCCGTGCTCGTGCTGGGACGCCAGCCGATTCCGTTCCTGAAGTTCTATCACTACTGGGTCGTCATCGGTTACGACGACGTGCAAAAAGTCCTCGTCGCCCATTCAGGCACGGGTGAAAACGAAATCATTTCCTACTGGAAATTCGAGCGCAGGTGGCGCGGCACCGACCGTTGGACGCTGCTGCTTTGTCCGCCCGAAGCCGCGCGTTGGGACCTGTCCGACGACGAACACAACGACCTCGGACTTTATTTCGAGCGGCAGGACGACCTTGACCGTGCGCTCGCTGAATATCGAGCCGCGCTGGAGTTGAACCCACAGAACGCGTGGCTTTATTTCAACATCGGCAACGTTCTGCTGCGAAAAAAGGATTTTGACGGAGCCGTTTCCTCTTTCAAACTCGCCTGCGAACTGGCTCCTGATAACGCGGAAATCTGCAACAACCTCGCTTACGCATTGGCGGAAAACGGGGAGGAATTGGATTTAGCCGTTGAACTGGCGCAAAAGGCAATCCGCCTGCGACCCGCCAATAAAGCGGCTTACCTCGACACACTGGGGCTTGCCTATCTTGTTCGCAACGATCTCGCGCTTGCGCGCGAAACGCTGAATGCCGCGCTGGCGGCGACCACGCCGAGACAAAAAGAACTGCGCTCGACCATCGAACAGCGGTTGGAATCGCTGGCTCGTTGAGCAGAACTATTTCGATTTCTGCAACACGCCCGCTTCGCGCAACACGCGCTCGGCTTCGGTCATGTATTTCCTGTCCACATTTTGCGTGCGAATCCACGCGGCGTATTCGGCGATGGCGTCGCGCGGGGTGAGCGTCGGCTGCCAGCCGAGCGCGCGGAGTTTGGAGATGTCGGAAACGCTGTGGCGCGTGTCGCCGAGACGATATTCTCCTGAGAGCTTGGGCGGGATTTTTGTGCCCAAGACTTCGCCCACGATGTCCGCAAATTCCAGCACCGTGTAACCGCGCCCGCCGCCGACGTTGAACACCTGCCAGTTTGCTTTTTCATTTTCCATCACGAGCAAGTTCGCCCGCGCCACGTCCTTGACGTGAACGTAATCACGCAGTTGCTTCCCGTCTTCGTAAACGGGAGCGGGTTCGCCCGCCAAGTTTTTTAGAGTGAAAATCCGCAGCACTCCTGAATACGCATTGCAAAACGATTGCCGCGCCCCTTGCACGATGGAGTAACGCATCGCCACGGTCGGGATGTTATGCAGCAGTCCAAGCCGCAAGCCGATGAGTTCCTGCGTGTATTTGGAAATCGAATACTGGTTGCGCGGGTTTTGGTGATCTTCAGTCAATTCCAGCGGTTTCACCATGCCGCGACACTTGGGGCAAAGCGGATCCCATTGTCTCTTCGCCAAATCCTTCGCATCACGAAATTCAGGAAACACCACGCCGTCGCGCTCGCAGCGATATTTTCCTTCGCCGTAAACAAACTGCGATGACGCAACAACGACCTTGCGGATGGGCAGCTTTTTCTTCGCGATGATTTCGTAGAGCAGAGACGTGCCCACCGTATTGACGTGAAAGAAGCGGCTGAAGTTCGGCAGCAAATCCTGATACGCCGCGAGATGAAACACGCAGTCCACGCCGTCGAGCGCCTTCTCCCAATCCTCCGCGTTGCGCACGTCGCCTTTGAATTTCTCGACTTCCTTCGGCAAAAAATCGGGCCACACTTCGCCCTCGTGCACGGGCGGCAGCAACGCGTCCATCACGCGCACGCGCCAACCCTGGGCGAGCGCCGCGTCCGCCGTGTGCGAGCCGATGAAGCCCGCCCCGCCTGCGATGAGGACTTTTGTCATTCAGTGTAGCGGCGCTTCTGCGAAGCGCCAAATTGTCATAATGCGGAACGGCGCTTCGCAGAAGCGCCGCTACAACTCAATACTTCTGCACGTTCAAAATCACACGGCTGCCGCCGCGTTCGAGGCGGAACGGCATCTCGCGCAATCCCTTGAGCGCCGCGCGCACCGCCTGTCGTTTGTCGCTCGGCACGAACAACAGGAAAAATCCCCCACCGCCCGCACCTGAGATTTTCCCTCCGACCGCGCCCGCTTTGATGGCCCGCTCGTAAATGGCGTCGAGTTCCGCGTCGGAAATTTTGCTCGCGAGCGTGCGTTTGACCTCCCAGCCCTCGTGCAACACGCGCCCGATTTCCATGATGTTGCCCTTGAGGATGAGGTCGCGCACTTGATGCGCCTGCTCGGTCAGTTTATTGAGCGCCGCCGTTTTCTTTTCCAAATCCGTATTTTGTTCCTTGAGAATGTTGGAAGCCGAACGAGTGCGCCCTGTGAAAAACAACATCAGGTGATTGTCGAGGTCTTCGAGCACCTCGCGCGGCGGATTCAGCAAGTCGGCTTTCACCGAGCCATCCTTGCAGAACTCGAAGAACCGCAGCCCGCCATACGCGGCGATGTATTGGTCCTGCACCCCGATGGGTTTTTTCAAAATATCTATTTCGATTTCGCACGCCTCGCGCGCGAGTTGTTCGGCGGTCGGCGTGTGCCCGCGCAGATGATAAAGCGCGTTCAGCGTGCCGACGGTGACGCTGCTCGACGAACCAAGCCCCGAACCTTCCGATGGGATATCGGCAAGAAACGAAATCTCGATGCCTTTGGTCACGCCGACCTTGCGCATCGCTTCGCGCACCAACTCGTGTTCGAGTTGATCAACGCTGTCCACAATCTCCTTCTTCGAGTAGTTGACGTAGATTTTGTCGTCGAACCGCTCCTTGACCACCGCGTAGAAAAATTTGTCAATCGCCGAACTGACCACCGCGCCGCCGTGGTTGCGGAAATGCGCGGGCGCGTCCGTGCCGCCGCCCGCGAGGCTGATGCGCAATGGGGTCTGCGTGATGATCATGGTTTGACTTTTCCCTCGGCGAAATCCTTCTGCACCTTGGCGTAACGTTCGGGCGTGCCGATGTCCTCAAGGTAAATGCCAGGGAACAGCGCGTGAAGCGGCTCGCCGCGCCGCAGCATTTCGGGAAACACGTCGCGCCCGAAATCGCTCGGTTTGTCGGGGGAAATGTAATCCAACACGCGCGCCTCCAACAGATAAATGCCGCCGTTGACGCGCGCCTTGGCGGGGCACGATTCGCGGGGACCTTTCTCGATGAAGCGCAGCACGCGCCCATTGGGATCGGTGACGACCACGCCCATCGTCCACGGCTCGTGGTGCTCGAACAGGACGATGGTGGCGGCGGATTTTCTTTCGCGATGAAAATTCACGACGGTTTCCAGTTTCAGCACGAACAGGTTGTCGCCGTAAAACACCCAGAACGGCTCGTTGCCGAGGAAGGGCGCGAACCGTTTCACGCCGCCCGCCGTGCCGAGGATTTCCTTTTCGAGCGAGTAACGGATGCGGACGCCGAATTTTTTTCCGTCGCCGAAATATCCCGTGATCGGGTCGGGCAGGTAATGCAGGTTGATGCCGATGTCGGTGACGCCCTGCGCGCGCAGCAACTCGATGTGGTGTTGCAACAGCGGTTTGCCGCCGACGGGCATCATCACCTTGGGCTTGTCGCGGGTGAGGTCGCCGAGCCGTGTGCCAAGCCCTGCGCAAAGGATGATGGCTTTCATTGTCAAGGTCTGCCGAGGATGCCTTCGGCGTCGCGCTGTTCCTCTGGGGGAAGTCCCCGTTCCAGCGCAAGGCGCATCGCCTCCAGCCCTTCGGCGCGGCGGTTGAGCGCCAGCAATGCCTTGGCAAGTTGATACTGCGTGATGCCGACATCGGGCATCCCGCGCACGGCAACGCGAAGATGCGGGAGCGCCTCGTCGTGTTTGCCGAGGAGGTGAAGTATCCAGCCGAGCGTGCCTTTGACGGCGGCATTGAGCGGGTCGAGGTTCTCGGCGCGGCGCGCGAGTTCGAGCGCGCGGGCGCGTTGGTCGGCTTTTTTCGACAGGAGATACGCGAGGTTGTTGAGGACGGTCGCGCTGCCCATCTGCGCCGCGATCATTTTTTCGTAAATCTCCACCGCGCCCTGCTCGTCGCCCGCCAGCATCCGCAACTCGGCGAGCGCAAACAACACCGTGGACTCCGTCGGCGAGATTTTTTCCGCGCGGGAAAAAAACTCCGCCGCGAGGTCGAGGCGTTTCAGGTGCAGGCAGAGGTAGCCCGAACGGATGGGCGGGACGTGCCATTGGGGGCGCATCTGGCTGGCGCGCTCATAGGCGCGAAGCGCGGCTTCGTAATTGCCGCGCGCTTCCTGCACGCGCCCGACGGTGTCGAACGTCGCGGCATCGGGCGCGGCGACTTTCTGCAATTCCTCGGCGGCGCGGTCAACCTGCCCGTGTTGCAACAGCACGTCGGCAAACAGTAAATGCGGCGACGTGTGCAATCCCGACGACGCGCGGTAGGCAAATTCCTTCGCTTTTTCCCAGTTGTTGAGTTTTGCCTGCACGACGGCGGCGTGAATGAGCACCCACGAATCGCGGTCGCGCGTGACGAGCGCGCGGTCGAACGCTTTCGCGGCTTCCTTGAGAATCGGCTCGGCAATCGGGTCGCGCGGGTCAAGTCGGGTGGCGCCGACGGCGAGAACGACGGTGTTGGTCGGGTCGGTGAGACGGCTGTAAATCTGCCAGCGACCGAGGCGCGCGGACATCAGGTTCGGCTCCAGATGGTTGGCGGCTAAAAAAGCGTCCTCCGCTTCGCGGTAACGCTCGTCCTCAAGCAGTTTGAAACCGAGCCGCGAATGCGCCTCCGCCGAGCGCGGATTGTTTTTGATTTCGGCGCGCAGCGTCTCAATGACTGGTGTGTCCTTTTTCGATTTCGGCTGGCGACGGCTCGGATCATTCCAACGCGTGTCGGTCTGACCACAACCCGTGAGCGCCAACGCCACGGCAGAACACAGCAACGCCGAGGTCGCGCGGCGAGCGCGACGACAGGCGAAAAATTGGGGGAAACGTCGGGTCATTGATTCTGGTCGGGCTGCGGTTTCGGTTCGCGAGGCGGCAATCGCAACACGGCGTGGCGCGGCGCGCGCGGCGACGGCGCGAACCCGCGATACGTGCCGACGGGGGAATTGATCCAGCCCCACCACTGGGTTTTTTCGCGCTCGATGACGTCGCGGATGTTGGTGGTGATGTAGATTGCGTTCACGGGAGCGATGCCCTGCTCGATGGTGTCGAGTTCCTTTTCCTCGCGCGGCAACATCAGCGCGAGGCGGTTGCCATACCACGCGATGAGAGCGGGATTGTCGGTCAGCACCACGGCGTCGTCAGGAAGCGATTCCAGCGGTCGGGTGAGTTCGGTGAGGGTGGTCACTGCATTCCGCGCGGACGGCGACTTGATCTGGCTGATGAGCGGCAGTGCGCTGAACGCGAGCACCGCGGAGTAAAGGAGAAGGCGTCCCGTGACCGAGGTCAGGCGCAGCCAGCCCAGCGAGAGACGGAGTTTCTTCCGTTGTGTCACCCGTTTTCCCTCGGAAACGCGCTCTTCCGTCTCGGGGGAGGGGGCAACCTCGGCGGCTGCCGCTGGTTGCGGGGATTCGTCGGCGCGGCTCGCGGGCGCGACGCTCACGATGGTCGTTTCGGCGCGGCGTCGCACCCAATCGGTGAGCAACGCGGCGGCAACGATGCAAATGACGGGAGCCCACACCAGCAGCAGCGTCGTGTCAGGTGCGGTCAGGCTGGAGACGGCGACAACCGCGGCGATTCCCCAGACGGCGAGGTGGAACAATCCGTTCCAACGCCGTGAATCAGTGCGCGACCCGAAAAACGCGAGGAGGAACAGCACGCACGCGAGAAGGTCGAGCGTTCCCAGCGCGTCGCGACGGAATTGCCCCAAGCCGAGATAAAACTTGCGCCATATTTCCATCGGATGCCCCAGCGCGTAGAGCAGGGGATTTTCGGGCACGGCAAGTTGACGCCAGACGGAGTCGCCTGGGTATTGCTTCGTGTTCGCCATCAATTCATACACCGCAAGCGTGAACACGGGCGAACCGACGACCTGCATGTTGCGCACCGCCCACGGCGCGAACCCGATGACGAATCCCGCAATCAACATCCCCGCCGTCATCCCCTTGCTCCGTTGCGAGACGATGGCGTAAATCCCAAACACGACGGCAAACGCCACCAGCTTGTAATCCGCCAGGACCGCCAGCGCGCAGGCGACGCCCGCCAGCAACATCCGCCACCAGGGGACCTCACGCTTTCTCTCGTCGGCCAATCCGCCCCGCGCCCCGAACCCGATGGTGAGCAACACGGCGATGGCTCCCAGCGGCGCCGCCAGCCCGCCCAGCGCCGCGTTGATGGCGGCGGCGTTCAATCCATACAACGCCGCCGCAAGGAAGGCGGGTCCTGGCGTGACCCATTTGCGCGCGACGAGGTAGGTCAACCAGACCGAAAGAATCCACAGCGCCGCGCCCGCCGCGCCGATGACGCGCCATTGTTTCTCGCCGAGCAGCGAAAAAAACCACGAGACGAACCACGGATGGGCGGGGGCATTGTACAAATCTGGATGCCCCTCGTATTCAGCTTTGTACATCAACGAAACTGGACGCAGGACGTTGGTGGAGAATTCGCCCTCCCGCGCCAGGTTGCGCGCCAGTTGCGCGTGTTCCGCCGCGCGCAGGGACGCGACAAGCCCCCTGAAATTCGCTCCTGACAGCATCACCAGCATCAGCGCCGCAGGGGCGACGACAATCACAATCCATCGGAGCATTGCCAGCACCAATAGCTCCGATTTGAAAAATCGCGCCACATTGCGGGCGACGGGCGAATCGGATGATTGTTTGTGGGAAGCCATTGGAAAACCTTACAAGCAGGGCACATACCGACGGCGGACACGTCGCGCGGTCAGCGCGCGGCAGCTAATGAAGCCTTTTGGGGCGCGTTGTCAAGAAAACGTCCAAGCAGGTCGAGACTTTGATGGCGGAGAGGGAGGGATTCGAACCCTCGATACAGGTTGTAACCCGTATAACGGTTTAGCAAACCGCCGCTTTCGACCACTCAGCCACCTCTCCCTCCTGCGTCGCGGACGGTCGGGTTCCGCGACGGCATTTATAGATGCGATTGGAGATGGGGTCAAGCGCGCCGCTCGGAAGGTAGTGCATTAATCCCCAGACGGAACGCTCACGCGTTCCGCTCCCTCGGAGCGGAATCGGTAACGATTCCGCCAAACTAGGACATTACCGCTCGGAAGGACAGTCGAAAACCTGGGAAACCAGCGAGCGGGAGAAACTACCTGGACAGCGATTACGCTGACAGTCTGGCTTTCTCTTTTTGCTGCCTGCGCGTGCGCCAGACGAACCAGACGAGCAACGGCAAGCCGAGGAGCAACAGGGCAAGCGTGCTGGGTTCTGGGACAACGGCGCCCGCGACCGTGAGCGGAATGATGTTGCCGAAGTAGATGATGCGCGCCGCGCCGTCGTAGGTGCCGACAAAG
>Ga0187892_10005032_pt1 | contig 21288 bp, 13 predicted proteins | sample MA1701073metaG_FD_139345 | JGI IMG/M metagenome (GOLD analysis project Ga0187892, IMG submission 139345) | Bio-ooze microbial communities from a basaltic lava cave in the Kipuka Kanohina Cave System on the Island of Hawaii, USA - MA170107-3 metaG ... | reverse complement strand
GGCTTTGTCTCTGGCCCTCTGCGAAGGACTTAGCAAGATACGCACGGAAGGAGCCCGGCGCATGTCCCGCGTCGATAGCAGCCTTGGCCTCGGCCTTGCGCCGATCCTCGCGCACCGAACACTGGTCCGCCTCGGCGATGAGCTCGCGCATCTCTGCGGCCCCCGGCGTCTTCTCCTCGAGAATTTCGGTGAGGACGTCGGGACCGAGATAGCTCGACGCCGCGGAGGCCAGGAGGTGTCCCACGAGGTAGGGCGTCAGCCGGACGTGATCCTCGAGCCCCCGACCTTCCCGCCATTCGATCCGGCAGTGTCCGCGCCCCAGACGGTCGTAGAAGGTGCCGAGCGGTTCGACGAAGGGGTTGTGAGTTTCGCGGTCGCGGCCCGAGATGATGGTCTGGAGGATCTTCCCAAGGTCGTGGTAGAGCGCGAAGAGGAAGCAACCGTATCTGAGTCTCGGCAGCCGCTGGGTCTCCTCCTCCGGGTTCGGCGCGGCGTGTCCCACGAAGTGGCGTGACCGCGCGATGCGAAGCGCCGTGACGGCCACTTCGAGCGAGTGCTCGGCCAGTCCCCAGGGGACGGCGTGGTGGTAGGATTCGCTGGCGCCCAGGTCCATGACTTCGTGGAAGAAGTCCTCGACGACCTCACGGACCAAGTGCCGGGCTTGGTCGGATTCGAGTTCGGGAAAGCGCTCCAGCGCGTCCTGGAGAAGGGACGTACAGCGCCCGGAGGCGAGACGCTCGCGAACGGCCGCGCGTGATGGGCTCTCCGACCCTCTATCAACCGGTTCGGTTCTCTTCGTCAACCAGCCCAGCATCTTCATGGCTATCCGAGGGGCGGCCTCGGCTCGACCAGGTGGACCGGCAAACACCCCCTGCACTCGCGAAAAATCCCAAGGTGTATGAAGAGGTACGCCCCCTCCATCGAGAGGGCCTTGGCTTCGATCTCCCGCACCAGGGGCGAACCGATGGAAAAGCAGGGCCTCCAGGAAGGGCGGACCATCTGGACGTAATGCCCCGTCCTCGGCTCGTAGGGATATCGGGAGAGGACGACCCGTCCCATCGGGCTTGAGCCCACGCGGCCCGCCCGAAGCGCCGTGAGATAGGAGGCCATGACCTCACTCGGGTGGACCGCGAACCCGATCCGGGGGGACCAGGGACCCCAGGTACCCGCGCAGTCTGTTGGCCTTGGCGCAACGGCGCAGGCAGGAAGGAGGGAGCGCTTGAGGGCCTGCTCCGGGTCACTCAGCGTCTCGGCGATTCCCGTGCGCCAGAAGTACCCGTCGATCTCGGAGACATACGACACGTTGAAGGTGTTCCCGTTCGGCTTGGCGAGCGGGAGCGTGGAGGTAATCTGTAGATCCGGGACAAACTCGAAGGCGTGGCTCTCGGCGAATTGCAGCTTCGTCCCGTCGCCGGCGCCGTTCGTGTGACTCGCCGTTTGACCGAATCGCGGGGCCGCTTCCAGCGCAGAGAAGACGGCGGATGCTTCTTGAAGGTGTGTCCCGTACGGCTGCCGCACCGCCTCGACGATGCCGCAGGGGTAGGCGTTCTCGGTGATCAAGCAGGTCGTGACCCCGCCGGCGGGTGAGGGACAGACCAGCACTCCCAGGATGCGCCAGCTCCGCAGGATACAGGTCACGTCCACGGAAAGGATCATGGTCGCCGTGTTCATGGTGGATTCGTAGGGCAGCTTGGCGCTTTCCTGGGGCAGGATGAGCGTCAAGACGAAGGCCATGCAAGCCTGCTTCATGGCCGATCTCCTTCGGTAATCTCGATCTCGGTGCCGTCGGTGCTCACGACGCACCGGGCGCGCGACGTGCGAATGCCCAGGCGCGCCGCGAGTTCCCGGGTCAGGAAGGTCGCGCGGCCAAGGCGCGAACAGTCCTTGAGTCGCGCGGCCCGGGATATGAGGACCAGATCCGATTTCCGCGTATCGGGCGTCAGCCCCTGAATGTGGCCGGCTCGATCCACCGTGACGACGTAGATCGTGATCCCTCGAAGAGGTTCAGGGATGGGTTTCGGGGGCCTCCACGATCTCCGCGTAATCCGCGTGGAGTCCGGCAACCCGGCGTCATAGTTCTCGTCGATTCTGGCCGGGGCCTTAATCTCGAAGCGCGAGAGCGCGGCCTTCAAGTCGGCCGCGGCGTTGCGATAGTTCTTCTCGATGAGCCCAAGATCGAAGCGGCTCGTCCCGCCCGCGTCGGCGTGGGCCACGCGGACCACTTCGAGCGCTGGCATTTCCTGCTGCACCGCCGCCAAACCGGCCAAGACGGCGATGGCGATGCCTACGGCCTTACCGCCCACGCTTGTCCTCCTTGGCCTCGGATTCTGCGACCAATCGGCTGTCGATGGCCTGGCCAGTTACGACGAGTCCGAAAGGGTTGGTTGCAGAGGGCACGGTCGGCGCGACCTCAACGACGTACCGTACGTTCAGGAGCTCCTTCGGAACGTCCGCGATCAGGGTCCGGCGCAGGGCGGTCAGTCCGACCCGGCAGCGCCCGTCTTCCAGCCGCTCGACTTGGACGCTTTCGGGGAGCGGAGGCGAAAGCTGCGAGGACTCGCGGGCTCGGACGATGTAGGTTGCGCGCTCTTCCAAGGCGCGCCGCGCGGTGTCGACCCGGTCGGCGCTGACCAACCGAAGGAGGTAGTTGGCGCGGTCGACGGCGGTGGCGGGCGAGTAGTCGTCGAAGTAGAGGAGATACAGAAGGGAGAAGTGGCGGACCGCCTCGTCGGGGACGTGAGAGGGGATAGTGACCTCGGCCCGCTGGACGCCGGGAACGACGAGGGTGGGCCGCCCCCGAAGGCTTGCGTATACGAGGCCCGTGGTCAGGGCCGCGTTCGCTGCGGCGAGAATAGCCACCATGGCGACGGGCATTCGGCGCGCGAGGCCAGCTCTCATCGTCCCGCCTCGGGGATGTAGAGGACGTGCGGAGCGCTGAGGAGAACCACCATCAAGGCGGCAACCTGGATGCAACCGGTGGCACTCAAGCAGAGCGCCAGGAACTTCAGGACCGCCAGATCGAGAAGCTCCAGCGCCCGCGTCCTCACGCACGGAGGCATTCCTTGGGGCGCAGTTCCCCTATCGACCGAAGTATCTGCGACTGAAGTCGTTTCCATTTTCTCTGCCCCCAGCGACGGCGCTCAGATGGATTCGGCGGGGTTTCCAGGGTAGATGGGCCGGAACGAGGTGTGGCGGTCCCCACCCCGGCGGAAGGAGGCTGAGTGTCCCGGCCCGGTACACTCGCGAGAAGACGAACCCCGGCCCGCCGCGCCTGAGCTGCTTGAACCCCATGGCGACGGCGGCACCCGTCGGGACTCCCAGGACGAGACCGAGAAACCCCAGGCCGAGGACTCCGAGGGCGAGCCCGCCGCCGAACCCGATGACCAAGCTCAGGGCCAGCTCCCCGAACTCGACCCCCGGCCAGACGAGCACCGGCTCGTCCAGCTTCTGGTAGCAGCGCTTGCGATACATGGCCTCTACCTAAAGGGTCCCTTGGGTCCGTTTCTGAAAGGGAATGGGTGTCGATTTTTCGAAAGAAGTTCAGAAAGTTGCCGCCGCGAAGAGGTGCGAGCCTAGATTCATCTCAGATGGACATTGCCCGTACAGGCTTGTCTACGAGGTCTCGGTGAACTGCGGGAAAGTTGGAAGACTTCTGTTGACTTCTAACAGCCCATCGCCCGTGATAAACTCCTCGGGGTTGTGAGAGAGCAAGGTTACCGACTGACGGGGAGGTAACGAGGGACTAAGCTCGCCACTCTCGCGCTTAAACTTGCAACGCGTTCCCTAGTCATTGCCGTTCCATTTGACCTAACCGTATCGAAGGACGACAAGGTGGTATGGATCAAGGACGGCCTAACACGGGGGCGTTGTGGCTCCATGGAATCGAGATAGGGGCGCCGTGTTTCGAGACTGAGATGGATCCTGTGCCAGCACCTGGCGAAAGAGGCTAACGGGTGTGAAAACTGCTCCCAAAGTTGATCGCCGACTCGACGCCCGCATCGTTCGAAGCGCTCTGGACGAGGTCAAGGCGATCCAGACACTCCTCGCCGATGTCTACAAGGACGTTGGCGGAGGGCGCACGCTGCTACGCGAGCTGGTTCAGAACGCTGATGATGCTCAGGCCACGCGCTTGGTTTTTGTCGTTATTCAGCGCGGTTGGCCCGAGGCGCAGAACAGTCTTCTTCGAGGGCCGGCGTTGCTGGTGGCGAACGACGGCCCATTTCCCGTGAAAGACTGGGACTCTCTGCATCACGCCATTGGCGGCGCCAAGGCCGAGGACGTGGAGAAGGTCGGTAGGTTCGGCATCGGCCTCAAGAGCGTGTTCCACATCTGCGAAGCGATCGTCTACTTGGGGGCCGAGAAGGGGGTTCTCAGGGCTGGAGCTCTCAACCCTTGGGCAGGCACGGGCGAACACGGTGACGCCGATCCACGTCACCCCGATTGGGATGTGGTAGATGACGACGATCTGCGACGGCTGTCCGAAGCTGCAGCCGCTTTGTTCGGGGCGTTCGACAACGGCTTCCTCCAATGGATTCCCCTGCGGCGAGATGCGCACCTAGATCGGGCTCCAGACCGACTATATGGCTTGGGACAGTTTCGTCCCGAACCGGATGAAGTCGCCTCGTGGTTCGGGCGTTCGAGTTCCTTGGCCCTATTGCTCGCACAGTGCGGCCACCTCCTTTCGATCGAGGCGGACCGCGTAGCTTCGCCCGAAGAACTGCCCCATCGCCGCCAGTTGGCCCGCGTGGTGCGGCCGGGCTTCGAGCGACGCAGTTGGGTTGGGCGCTACGAGGACGACGGCCAGCCGGGGGCTCGGCAATTCGGTGGACGCATCGATGCAGGCGAGAGGGTTTGGTCAGTCGTAGGCGTGGATGCGGTCGGTGTGGACAGCCTGCGGGCGCTGCGAGAGCAGACGGATTGGCCGAGTGACCCCCACTGGCGGGGAGGACAATGTGTCTGGCTGCCTCGGAAGGCGCTGGCCCACGCGGCCATTACGGTAGTGCTTCCCAATGGCCAGCCTGCTCAGTACTGCGGGGCACATCTCCGCTGGGCTGTCTTCCTCCCCCTGGATGACGACCCGAGTCCAAAGACCAACGCCGTTGTGGAGACCGTTGATTCCAGGCCGGAAGGGCACTCCTGGGACATAATCATGCACGGCTATTTCTGGCCGTCCCACGATCGCAGGTCGATCCCGGGGGTGACCGACGACGACGCCGGCACCGGCGATGCTGCCGTGCGAACGCGATGGAACCGGGCCGTTCGTGATGATCTCTTGCTTCCGCTCCTACCAAGCGCACTCGCGAATGCAGTGAAGTCGGTTCCTGACATCATTGCGAGGGCCCTGCTCGAAGGAGTCGCCGGCTCGCGAACCGTGAAAGCGCACGTCGAGGCTGTTACACGGCGCGACGCGTTATTGCCCGTCCTCACCAAGGATGGGGTCGTTTGGGAAGCACATCGTGTTGGCGCAGTGACCATCCTATCCGTGCCGTCTTGGATGCAAGCTCCCCCGGTCGTGCAACAGGCCTTCATCGGAAGGACGACAGCAGCAGGCATCGTCTTCATCGACGCCAATGCACCTCGAATCGGCGGAGAGCCTGGCGCGTGGCCGCTCGACCAGTTTGAACGGATCCTGAGCTGCATATCGGCGGAGGTGCTCAGGACACGTGAAGGTTTGGCTTGGGCCGAGTTGCTCCAGCGACACGTATTTCAGGCACCTGAAGACCGCAACCACGAACGGGCTGCCGCTGCCGCCCGCTGGCTCGCGGCGAGGATTAGCGAGGGGGTTCTGACGACAGCGACCGCGCACACGTCCGGCGATGCAGAGGAAGACTCACGCGCTCCATTGCGCCGCCTCTTTGAGACCTTACCAGCAGCGTGGCTGGTGAATGCTCCGGTGGCCAGCCAGCAAGCGGTCGTCGAACTTGCGAAGAACGGAGCCGTAGGTCCAGGGCTTGTTCCTATTCCGCTCGGGAGGCGACCCGATAAAGATCGCGGGCTGCGACCAGACCGACAACACCTGGACCGCGCACTCCTGGAACTGGGCACGGCGCTCAGCGAGAAAGATGGCACCCCGCAAGGCACACAGCAGTCTCGACTGCTCCTCGCCGAGACTCTTCTCTCGGTCCGAGAAGACCTCCAGTTTGACGAGAGGCTGCGCCACCTTCCCTTGCTCCGAGCGCGCAGGCTTCCGGACGACAGGGACGAGCCATGGTCGATTGATGAGCTACGGACTCGCGCGCCGCGCTATCGTGTCTTCTCTCGCGTGGTGGCAGATGATGGGAAGGGCGATGGTTCCTTGGACGCACCGTCGGACCCAAAGCGCGCAGTGAAGGAACTGGCCGAGGCAATCGGCGAGCCCGTTTGGCTTGTTGATGCTTCCGTAGGGGTCGCAACAAAGGTGCCGACGCCGACGGCGGACGCACTCTCGCTCGCGGTGCTTCAATCCGGAAAGATTCAATCGCCGCCTACAGACCGCGTGGAGCTGCTTCAACGACTCGCTAAGGACGCCGCGAGTGCCGGCCCCCAGGTGCGGAGTTCCATCTGCGTCCTGCTGACCGGACGTTTATCCGGGCCAGAAGTTGATGTGGCGCTCTTCTATGTCCGCAGCCAGGACTCCGAGGAATCGTCGAACCGACGCACCTTGGAGACCCTTCTCCGTCTCCTCGGCAGGTCGTGGTGCGCGGTTGACGCCAGGCTCATTGAGCCGCTTCCGCACGGGCTGGTTAGAGACCTGGGCGCGAAGGCTGTCGATGGGGGCGTGCTGCAGGGTCTCCTCAGGGACTGCCTCCACAAGAACGTCGACTGGCATTCGTTGCACCGTGAGGAGGTCCTGCACCTGTTGGCTCGCCTTCATGGGAACTCGGCGGAGGCACTCGGGGATTGGCGCGCGATGCCGCTGCATCGAGACCACCAGGGTGGACGCGGCCCAATCGACGAGCGGACTTGGCGGGTGGCCGGGCAATTGCGGCCGCCTCGAGAACTCGAAACCGAAGTGCGCTTGCTGGAGCCTGACCCAGAGGTCGCCACCTTGTACGTACATGTGCCGGTTCTGAACGACGAGGGTATTCTCCAAGCAATGCTTGAGAGCCGCCATCCCCAACAGTTTGCCGATCGGATCGTGCATGGGCTACGGTCTGAAGAGGGCGGCCCCACTGTTCTGCCACGCGATCCGAAGCTGCGGGATCTCCTCCAAGAGACTGCATGGCTCCCTTGCCGGGATGGCACCTCCGGCGTCGCTCCGGGGAAGCTGATCGTCCTACCAGGGGAATTGCGTGCCTGCGTTGCTCCGTTTGTAGCGGCAGGTTGTCTCGGTGACTACCGAATCGCCACAGACGTAAGCCCTGGGATGTGGGAATCAGCGGAAGATGTCGTGCATGAACTCCTCGGGCGCCCTGACGTCGCACGTCAAGTCAATTGTTTAGCGAGCGCGATCAACAGCACCAACGTTTCGGAAGTCGACGGCGGTGCATACTTCGTTCTTCCAGCGGCCACTCGCATCGATCCCCTGTTGATCGACGACGCGCTTCAGTCACCCATCGTGGATGCCCACCGCGGCTGGGCGCTCTTGCGTGCAGCGGCCACGGTGCTGGCTATAAGTGGAAGGCAACTTGACGAAGTTTCTGCACCGGCGCGCGATGCTCTTGTCTCTCTCGCACGCTCCCTCTGCGGTCCGATACCCGCGGCCCATCAGATCGAAACGCTTAAGACGATTGCCGCCACCCGTCCTGCGAAGGACTCGCGTACGGGCCGATTATTCCACGTCCTCGTGGAGGTCTTCAGCCAGGGTAGCAGGTTCTTCGAGGATGTTCTTCCGCATATCGTTCTGCCCACGCAAGATGGACAGTGGCGGGAGTCCCGAGAGATCGCGAAGTCAGAGTCCGGTATAGCGAGGCGCCATCGAGTCCTGTCTGACCTTCGCTCCTGTCTCCGCTTGGACACGGACGAGCCCGTTCACCAAGAGTCTGGAACGGTCACCAAGAAGGCCGATGTAGTGGACACGGCAGGGGCGCTTGCGCAGTACTTCAAACCCTGGGCTGGCAAGGTACCGAGCGGGGCTGTCGCGACATTCCTTAGCCTGCTGGGGAAGGGGAAGAACGGGGCGATCGTTAAGCTCGTGCAACAGTGGCTCGGCGAAGATGTGAGCGTCGAAGGGATGTTCCAGGAGCTCTTCGGCGCTGCCGAACGAGCGTCTGGTGTTCGAGTGTTCTACTCCGGGCGCGTCGCTCGCGGGAACCGCGCGGAGGTCCTGAATCTCCTGGGAGAATGGGTCGAGATGGATGCTGCGGGGGACTCGGAGACAATCTTCGCCGCGGATCCACAGAGCCTGGATCACTGGCGAGGAGACTTTTGGAATCCGCAGCTGGGTGACATTGAGCCCGATTCCGCGCGGGAGGCCCATTGTAGGTCGTTTCTCCAATTCTGGAGCCTCAACCTTCGCGACGTCGAGCCGGATCGTCGGACGGGCCACGAGTTGATCAGCCTGCTCGGCGCCACAGTCGAATGGTGGGCTGTACGCATCCTGCGGATCGAGCAAAAGGCCATTCGCCAATGGTGGGCTCGGTGGGGCGCGGGCTCTCAGGCGCAGGTGGGTCCGGTACGGGCTTCGATTCTGGCACACCTGCCGCTCACCCTGCGGCAACTCGACGTGAACGATTCCGTTCCGCTGCGTGATGCGCTCAGAAACGCTGAGCGGGCGCAACGAAGGCGGGAACAGGCGCCCCCTTCCCAGACCGGAGAAGCTATCGCTGCCGAGCGATCTGCCCTCGACAGACTGGGCGATCTGATCTGCCGTGATCCTGAGCATCAGTCCTTTCTGTGGCGGCGAGTCCAGGAGCTAATCCGCCGCTTTGGCTACCGAGAAGATAGCGTGTTGCTCGAACTGGCGCAAAACGCGGACGATGCACTTGCGCAAGCGACTGAGATTGCCAGAGGCCCCCTCCCTGCAAGCGCGCGTCGGCTCCTGATACGTGTTCACCAGAGGGGCGGGGTGCCGACAGTCGACGTGGTCCACTACGGACGGCCGATCAACGACACAGGTGGAGCCTCCTTCCCCGAAGGGCGTGACCGCCAGTGGGATCAAGACCTTTACTTCATGATGCTGCTGAACCTTAGCAGCAAGCAAGGTGAGGCACCCGCGCAAGCTTCTGCATCATCGACCACCGGCCGTTTCGGCCTCGGATTCAAGTCGGTGCATCTCGTCTCGACGAGCCCTTCCGTCGTGAGTGGATTCCTGGCCTTCTCGATCGCAGGAGGGTTGCTGCCCGAGGAACACTCCGTTCCGGATGATCCAGACCTCGTGCCGGTCGAGGGGCATCGCGCGACCAGAGTTCGGTTGCCTCTGCGGGGGGACGTTACAGCATCCGACCTTATCGAGAGCCTCTTCTGTCGCTTCGCGTATACCCGTGCGCTGCTGCCTGCATTTGCGCGCCAGGTGCACGAAGTACTCGTGGACGGAGGTCCGCACGCGGGAGTGAGCGTCTTCGACGGGGAACCGGTCGAGGACGCGCCTGGTTGGTACATCGCGAAAGCTACAGTTGAACTTCCGGGGCATGGCCAATGGCGCATAATTCGGTTCCGACCCGCTGACGCGGGCAAAGCGACCGGCACGACGGCGCTCATTGTCGGTCTTCGCGACGGCCTTCCTTCGGCCTTGCCCCAGGATCTCCCGTTCCTCTGGAACGTAACCCCCACGAGTGAGGACTGGGGGTGTGGATACGCCGTCAATGGACCGTTCAAGCTCGATCCCGGTAGGGCTCACGTCTCGCTTGATGACGAGGCGACCCTCCGGGTGGTTAACCTACTCGGAGAAGCGCTCGGAGAAGGGCTGGTTGCGCTGCACGACGCTCTTCTGAGCGCCGGCGAAAAGCCTGCGGGCGTAATGAAGCCCCCCTCGACGTTTCTCGCAGCGCTCTGGCGGGTGCTCACCTCCGGCCTAGACAGCCCGGACGAGCTACGCCGTGGAATCCTGCTTCGTCTGCACCGATCCGGTCGGGGGCTCTCGGCATGGATGGGTGACCGCGCAGTCGTGCCTTCCGGTCTTCCCGCGCCATTTCCGGAGACGTTGCCTCCTCTTCAGCCGGGCATGCGCCTCGATGTTGCTGCCGGTGGCCTTGACGACCCTAGCCTGTGTCGAACGCTTGCGGAGATCGGCGACGTGGTGTCAGTAATCCAAGGTCACCGTGTCGTCTCCGCCGAAGTCGAACAGCGTCTGCGACCTCTGTTGAGCGCTCCCCTCCGACGGCTTCAGCCCACGCACATCCTGGCGGAGCTTGTGGAGCGCTGGGACCACGTCCTGACTCCTGAACGGCTCCATGCGCTGCGGCCCCTCGCAGAAGACCGGGCGTGGCAGGTGCTCCAAGACGAGCCGCACGGGGTTCTGTGGCACTCGCGGCTGGTGGCGCGGGCGACCAGCGGAGCATTCGCACCTCTGCGGGAACTTCTGCTCCCCCGAGAGGGGGTGGACCAAGGGGGCGCTGACGCGGATGTCGAAGACGAACTTCTGCGCGCGGCCTTCGCCCCCGATTCGCACACCCTCGATCCGGAGTACATCTGCCAGAGCGAGGATCTGACGATTTTCCTGCGGCTGCGGCTGCGGCACCAGATCGATTCGGCCATGATCGCAGGCTGGTACGCCAACCTTACCCCTGACCGACGGCCGGCCGCCCTCATGTACCTCTTGCATGGTAAGTTGCAGCACGAAGTTCTGCAACGCCTTGTCCCCTTGGAAACGCGCCCGCCGTGGTTGAGGGAGTACGACGAGGTTCACAACGTGCTCCGCGAGCTGGGCGATGTCGAGTGGCAATGCCAAGCGCTTCTCGCTGCTCTGTTTCCGGATCGGTTCCGTGCAGCAGTGGAGCCTGTGACTGAACCTGTCCTGCCCGAGTCTGTGAAACGCAGCTTCTTCCAGCGCCTCGAGGAATGGTGGAACGATGTTGGAGTCCGCCGTGACGTCATCGCCTCCTACGAGGCGCAGGCGTGGCCGGATTGGCTGCGGCGTGATGGCATCGCAGACGGGCTCCGCGAAGGGTCCCGAGACCACTGGCTCGCCCTGCTAGTTCTCGGTGCGTGTCAGAGCCTTGGCCGGACGCAAGAAGGTCAGCACCGGAGCTTCATTGAATTGGCCCACCGAGAGGGCTGGTGGGAGGTCTTCAAGGCCTCCGACGACACAGTGCCTTGGATGGACGTGCTACGCACCTGGCAGGACCGCGCGATTGCGGAACTCGTGTATGCGCGATGGATGTCGCTCTTCCCATCGGTCTACCAGCTTAGCCGCTATCTTGAGACCTACAGGCGTCTGCTGACCACCGCAGGGAGGCGGTCAGCCGATTTATTCCGTGTAACTTGCCTGCTTGCCCCAAGGGTGGATGAGGCCCTGACAGGGGCCGGCCAGCAATTTGATGCGCCGCCCGCACCCCTCAACATGGGCTTACACTGGGTTCTTCGCGAACTCGTTCGGCTTGGTATCGTAGACGGCGAGCACGTCTTTCCCGACTGCTGGATTCCCTCGGAGCAAGTTCTTGGCTTCCTCCGCCCCCTCGGGCTGCTCCCCGCGAGCGACGGAGCGTCGAACTCGGAGAAGGCGAGGATGGTGTTCGAGTTTCTCGCATCCGAGTTCCACACTCCGACCCCGCATCTACATCGGGCCTTCGACATCCCGTTGCGGCATGTCAATGAGAGCAAAAAGCTGAGAGAAGAACTCGGCTTGGAGGGCCCATAGTGGCGCGGTTCGAGAAGGAATCAATCGTCCAGCATCCCCGCTTTGGGCGAGGCCGAGTCCGAATGGATGAGGGCGAGAGCGTCCTTGTCCGATTTGAGCATGGCCTCGAGGAATGCCTGCCGGGCGAACTGGAGCTGATCGAGGGTGTTCGGGAACGTGCCGTCGCCGCAAAACTCGACCCTGCTATCAACGTCGTAACTCGGGTCATGGGCAACTGCATTCAGTCGGTTAACGACACATGGGGCGTCTTCTCCCGATCGCGGATTGCCCTCCTTCCCCACCAATTGTGGGTCTGCAAGCGCGTGCTTGAGACCTGGCCGACGCGTTGGCTTGTAGCAGACGACGTCGGGCTTGGCAAGACGATTGAGGCCGGTCTCATCCTTACGCCTCTCCTGTCCACTGGACGCGTTCGTCGGCTGCTCATCCTCGCACCCGCGAGCTTGGTGGAACAATGGCAAGTGCGTCTGCGAGAAATGTTCGACATCCGTGTCTCGATGTACGCATCCGCCGCTGATACCGAACGTGCGGATTACTGGAATACCCACGACAAGGTGGTGGCGTCTGCGCATACGCTGCGGATGGACACCAGTGGCCGGTGGGATCGTCTGGTTGAGTCGAAACCGTGGGATCTTGTGCTCGTAGATGAAGCCCACCATCTGAACGTTGATGAGGACCGCGGGCGAACTCTATCCTTCGAGCTCGTGGAGCGTTTGCAGACTCGCGGCCGGGTTCACTCCATGGTACTGTTCACCGGCACACCGCATCGGGGAAAGGACTTTGGGTTTCTGTCTCTGCTAAGGCTCCTGAGGCCGGAAGATTTCGATCCCCGAGCGCCGCTCGAGGCCCAAGTCGGGAAGCTACGGTCGGTGATGATTCGCAACAACAAAGGGCGGGTGACCGACATGCAGGGTGATCCGATCTTTACTCCCATACGCACCCAACGCGAAACCTATAGCTACTCGCCGGCGGAGGCGCACTTCTACGACCAACTCACAGATTTCATTGCTACTGGCAAGGCTTACGCAGCCGGGCTCGATCAGCAGGAGCGCAGAATGGCGATTCTCGTGCTGATCACGATGCAGAAGCTCGCATCGAGTTCTGTTGCAGCTGTTCGACGTGCGCTGGAGAGGCGGCTGGCGCGGCTGCGCGAGGCCAAAGAGAAGACCGACCAATCCGCACCGGACATGGCGCGTTTGAAGGAGCTGCTGGCGGAGGATGACCCCGCCAACCTGGACGAGCTCGCTCGGGTCGAAGAGCGACTCGTTGAGAATCTAGGGGACGGTTTCCACCTGAACCCGAACGAGATCCCCGCGCTCGAAGAGCTACTCAAGGCGGCCGACGCCGTCGTGCGTGAGACCAAGATTGAGCGCATCCTCCAAGTCGTAGACGAGGCCTTCCTGAATCGGTCTGTGCTTTTCTTCACTGAGTACAAGGCAACTCAAGCCCTGCTGATGAGCGCCCTCCAGGGACGTCACGGCGATGGCTGCGTGACGTTCATCAACGGAGATGGATTCATCGAAGCGGTTAAGGGTGCCGGAGGCCAGGCTTACAGAATGCAGGAGGACCGGAGGCGTGCCGCCGACCGGTTCAACCTTGGGGAGGTTCGGTTTCTGGTCTCCACCGAAGCGGCCGGCGAGGGCGTCGATCTTCAAGGGAGCTGCAGCGCGTTGATCCATGTGGACCTGCCATGGAACCCCATGCGCTTGCACCAACGCGTGGGCAGGCTGAGCCGATATGGCCAGGAGAAGCCTGTCGATGTGATCAGCCTCCGAAATCCCGACACCGTGGAGAGCCGCATATGGGAGTGCCTGGATCGAAAGCTGGACCGAATCACGCTTGCCTTTCAGGGGGCGATGGACGACCCAGAAGATATGCGCCAGCTCGTGATCGGTATGGCGTCCCCACGCATGTTCACAAAGGTCTTTGCTGATGCGGATCCACAGCTTCGCGGAGAGCGCCTGGATCAGTGGTTTGATTCGAAGGCGTCGACCTTCGGTGGAAGGGACGCGGTAGCGACCGTTCGCACCCTCTTTGGAAACGTCGCCCGATTCGACTTCGGTGAAGTAGCGAACGAAATCCCGAAAGTCGACCTTCCGGACCTCATGCCCTTCTTCAAAGCGCTCTTTGCGGTTCTGAACAAGCGGCCAAGCCAGCCTGATGAGGTGCGCTTGAGCTTCAAAACACCGCAGCAGTGGATGGACGACTTTGCAATTGCAGAAAAGTATGACCTCTTGTTCGAGCGGGAAACCCAACCCCGGGAGGGTGAGGATCTCGCGGGCGTTGGACTTCGAGTGGTCGATCGGGCTATCAAGACAGCCGTGGAACTCCCCGATGCGGTGTCCTCACTCCGTGAAATGGAAGATGTCCTGGCGGTCTTTGCTCTCAGCGATCGCATCACTGGCGCAGAAGGGACGGTGCGGAAAGTTATTGCGGGCATGCTGCGCTGCAAAGGCGAGGGATGGAGACTCCTGCGGGATTGGGAACTCCTTAAGTTGCTGAATTCCGCAGCGGATAAGCCCCGGAGCTCGTCATTCGATGTCCGGCCAAAGGAGAGCATCGATCTTCTGGGCATCATGAGCGAGGCTGAACGAGAACTCGGTTCTCGCCTGGAGGGGCTTGGGCTGCCGTTCCGCATGCCAATGGCAGAGTGCATCGCGTGTCTCGTTCCCGGGGAATCGGATCGCCCAGCTTGACGAGACAAGAGGCGAGGGGCGGAGGTGGATCCACGTAGAACGCGTGGGTCTTCGAGCCTCATGACCGCAGGGCCCGGCAGTTGGCGGGCAAGCGGGAGGAGAGGCGGGGAGGCTGGTTTATGCGGGCTACAGCCTACAGCCCCAGCTCTTCCCTAAAGTTATCCAAGCCACGAACTCGGAGCCGTGCCTTTGTGAAGAACCCCAGTTCCAGCTGGAGCACTTGTAGTTCTCGATCATGCAATTCGATGGTGTCTGGAGGTAGGTCGAGCGCGCCAAGGATCTCGATGACCCGCTGAAAGCGGTCTCTTACGCGAAGGTTTTCGTCATACGGTCGCAACTTCTTTGCGGACACGGCTAATTCCCACTCCCACTTTCGCTTTCCGACTACGTCAGGTGACACGGGCAGTGCCGAGTCAATTGCCACCTTCCCTAACGCCACTCCATTGCCTTGACCTTTTCTGAAAAGCCCGCCCAGTTGGATGATGGCTACAAGAGAACCCCGGGTCAGACTCCAGTTCTCCCAAGTTGAAAAATAGACGTGGTCACCGTGCCGCGGAAGTACGTCCCCTTCAAATGCCACCACAGCAGACAACTTGGTCTTGATAACCTCGTCGGCAGGAGATGGGTCGGCAACATGGATTCGAACCGTATCGGCGCGCACCTCTTCGCGGCGGACGTTCTCGTCCGGTAGTTCACCTGCGTCTCCACCCCCAAGCAGGCTCCTTGCAAACTCCTCCTTGCGACGCTTGAGTTCGGCCACAATAGCCGCAAAGTTGACCATCGTCACCTGTTCCGAAGCCGACTTGAGGCAGTCAAAGTAGGACCGAAGTTGCTGGAATAAGGCATCCCGCATGCTTCCCTCGAGCAGTACGCAGACTTCGGTGTTCTTGTCGTTGACCGCAGATTCCGAGAGATTTGCGGAGCCAATTAGGGCTTGAGCCTGGTCATCCATCTTCCAAAGCCAGACCTTCGGATGAAAGACGCCCGCTATCTTCGGCGGACCCAACTGTACGTTCCTCACAACGCCGATCCGGGCTCCTCCCGCAATCAATTCCTTGAGCGCGTCGCCTTCGGTCAAACCGAAATCCATTCCTGCATAAAGCTGGATTTTGCCCATCTGAGTGGGGTCCCGCAGGGCACCGACACGATCGAGCCCGCTTCGTCGGACGAATGCGATTGAGGCCTGGGTGGAGGAGGACCTCCTGATATTAGTGTCGATTAGATCGCCCAGGGGAGGAATCCCGCTTTGGAAGGGCCTCCCATTGAGGTAGACAGTAACCCGCATTTGGGATTGAGGGTCACCGGAAGCAGCCTCCTCTGTCAAGCAATCCGAGGAGCACCGATCCTTGCGCATTGAATTGCCGCTTGTATGCCTTCTTCCGAACTAATTTCAAAAAATCGACACCCATTCCCTTTCAGAAACCGACCTAAGGGACCCTTTAGGTAGAGGCCTGAATTCGGAGGTGAGCATGAAGGAATTCGGCAAATCCCGACGCGGGCGGGGCGGCTGGGGCGGAATCTGGCTGGGCGGCATGGCCATTCTTCTCGCGCTGGCAGGCTTGCCGGCGGAGGCGAGCGCGCAGGCCGGCTTCGAAGTGAACAGGACCATGGACGAAGCCAAGGGGGTGGGGACCATCCTCTTGGCGCTCATCTTTCTGGCCTACGTCGTCGTCGGGGGGATCGTGATCCTCTCGGCCCTTTCCGCCGCTCGCGATGGCCGTACGGGTTGGGGCCACTTCTTGATGGCGTTGGGGGCAGTCGTCGTGGCCGGCTTCGTCCTCTGGACCCTTTGCACGATGACGGGCCACAACCCGCAGAAGATCACCGAGAAGATCCAGATCCGGTAAGCCCATGACCGCCATCGATAACCTCTCCCACCCGGCTTCCGGACGGCCCTCGCAACTGGCCCTCGCGCTCTCCGTGGCGCTCTTCGCGATGAGCGTCGGCGCGATGGCGGTCCAGCGCCTGGCCCTGTGCGGAGCCTGCGCCCTGAGCCACGGTCCGTGGGCTATCGTGGCGCCGCTGGGAGCGGCCAGCTACGGAGTCCTGTTCTTCGTGGGCTTGCTCGGGCGTAAGGGCCTTTTCTCCGTGGGGACGGCGCTTGCGGCGGGCACCCACACCGCGCTCGTGGGCGCCATGCTGGCGCGAGGGCAACTGTGCCTCCTGTGTGTCATCGCCGCCGCCCTCGCGGGCGGGCTCTTTCTTGTGACGCTCCTCCGCGCCGCTTCCCGCACGAGGATGATCGCCTGCGCCTACTTGCCGGCGGTGCTCCTTGTGTCCGGGCCCACCGCTTGGGCCCTGGCCCAAGAGCGGGCGGTCGAGAGCGATCGAGACGCGTTCGTCCGCGCGATTCAGCGTCATGACCTTCAAGACCGTCTGACCATCCAGGTCTTTGAGCAGGACCACTGCGGCTACTGCCGGGACCTCCGCGACTTCTACCTCCCCAGGCTCGAACGGGAGTTCTCCAACCGGATTGAAGTGCGTTTCCTTCAGGCAACGGACACGGTCTGGGTCCGGCGGACCCCGACCATCGTGGTCGAGGGTGGGACCATCTACGAGGGGCTGCCCGAAAGCTACATCGTTTTGCGTTCGGCAGTGAACGCCGCGCTCGCCGCGCGGGAGAGGAACCTTCGATGATGCTCTTCGCCATGCTCGCGATCTTGGCCAACTTCTGCGGGCAAGCAGACCCCGCTGGGGCGGCGAAGACGCGAAACGTCGAACTCCGTGACGGCGAGACGGTGTCGCTCCGCGTTCGCGTCTCTGGGCCCAATGAGAGCGTCCTGACAGCCGTGACTCTCGCGGATCTCGTAGAAAATGTCGTCTCGGCGTGGAAGGACCGCGACCTGTCCGTGGAGGTCCAAGGCGCCAAGCTCTTCCTGAAGCTCCTGTCGAAAGCCGAGGGCCATCTCGACGTGCTCACCACGGGAGGCACGCACGTTCGACTCTACATCCAGCCGAGCGCGGCAGGAGAAGAATACGACGGCCACGTCGTTCTCCGGGCGACCGTTCCGGACAAGGTCAGCCCCGACGCCCCGAAGAAGCTCCCCGACGCTCTGGAACTCGTCAAGGCGATGCGCCTCGGGACGATCCCTCCCGGGACGTCGGTCAAGCGCGGCGGCGATGCGACCGTGACGATGGCTGGAGACATCGAGGGCCGGCTGGTATTCGTCTACGAGACGAGCTCCTACCGGGGTTACGTGCTCCGGCTCACGAACACGTCCCCGACCGCTGCCTACCGCGTTGACGTGACGCGCTTTACCGCGCCGCGCCTCGTCCTCGCCGGGGCGAAGTCCCTGGTGGTCGCGCCCCAGAAGTCCACCCTCGTCTACCTCGTCCTCTGGAAGTGAACCATGATGCCCGCCTTCATCAAGCAGAGCGCCTACGGAAAGATCGGCGCGCTCGCGCTCCTCGCGGTCGTGGGGGGCGTCCTCTTCTACGGCCTGGCCCGAATGGGCGCGCCGGCCCCCGCGCTGGCGGAGGCTCATGAAGGCCGCTACGACGTGGGCACCACCCCTACCGGCCAGATGAAGGGCTTCGTGGATCACTTCGGGAACTTGGTCGACCACCAGGGGAAGGAACTGTCCGTGCAAGCCGCGAAATTGGAACGACTGAAGACGGAGAACGGCGAGCTTCGCCGGGGCACCGAGGATCTTCGCGGCGAGCTCGCCCAACTCCGGGCCGCCCTCCGCGCCCGGGAGGAGAGCGAACAGCCCATCCAGAGGACCGTCGAGGAACTCAGGCGGCAGTTCGGCCCGCAAGGGCCCGCAACACCGGAGAATGAAACGGCGCGAATCCGCAAGGTGACCCTCTCGGCCGCCAAGAAGGAGGCGGACCGCCGCCGCGCTGAGCGCCAAGTGCGCCTGCCTGCCGGATCGTTCGCAGAAGCGACGATGCTATCCGGCGCGTATGCGCCGACCCAGGGGCAGCCCATGCCCGTGAAGCTCCGTCTCGACCGGGCCTTCACGGGTCCCAATCGTACTGAGATCCCCGTGCAGGAAGCCCTGCTCGTCGGTAAGGCGACCGGAGACCCCAACTCGGAGCGGGTCGTCATCCAGCTCGATCGCCTGAGCTACGTGAAGCCGAGCGGTGAGGCTGTGGAAGTCCCGATCAACGGCTATGTCGTCGACGACGACGGCGTGCAGGGCGTCGCCGGGCAGTACGTGTGGCGCGTATTCGACGTCGCCTCGCTTGCGGTCCTCTCCGGCGCCGTCTCCGCCGGCGCGGACGCTTCCGCCGCCAAGGAAACCCTCGCGCAGGTCAATCCGCTCGGGGGTGCCTCCCAGGTGGTGACCGGCGACCCCCTCCGGTTCGCCGGCTTCCGGGGACTCTCCCGGGGCGCCGAGGGGATTGAGAAGCTGGTCGCCCAACGGCTTGAGGAGATCGTTCCGGCCGTCTACGTGCCCAACGGGCGGCACGTCACCGTCTGCCTGATCGATGGCGTTACGCTCGAAAATGTCTTTGTGGACGAGATGAACCATGAAACCCGCCGCAATCCGTTTGCCGGTCTTGATCTTGGCCGCTAGCCTCCTCGGGGGGTGCCTCCGCTTCGGAGCTCCCACCGGCGGCGGACGTCCCGTCCGGGAGGTCTACGACGAGACCGAGCGGGCCGGCAGCCGCGACGAGATCCAGATCCGCCCCGAGGCCGAACCCGGCGGCGGTCCCCGGACCCGCCCGGTGATCTATCCCCCCAAAGTGTTCGCGGTCTGGGTCCAGGAGCACCTGGACCCCAAGGGCGACCTTAAGGTCGGCGCCCACTGGGTCCACTTCAAGCTGCGCGACGCCTCCTGGTTCCCCGAAGACATCGATCGTGAACCGCTCACCGAATCCGATGCCGGCGAGGCCGACCTCGCGCCGCTCCGCGCCGCACTCGACGGACCCTCGCTTCGCCAGATCATCGTCCCCTACCGCCCGTCTCCGGTGAGGACCGCGCCGCGTGCTGAGGAAGACAATGACCCCAAGAACCGGTGACCCCCGGGAGTGGCCCACGGCCGACTCGCCGTCCTACGTGGACCTTCTGCCCTATCACTCGGTCGATCCGGATGGAAACGTCGTCCTACTGATCGACTCGTCGGACGCTGCGCCCCGATGGATGGGGGTCGCATGGAGGCTGGCCGGAACGGAAACGGAGGCCGCCCCCGAGGAGGAACTGGCGCTCCTCGCGTCGCGACTGGATGGGCTCCTCTCGACGCTCCCGGAAGGGGCGGTCGCCCAATTCATCCTGCGCGCGCGCCGTGATATCTCGCCGAAACTGCTGGCTTGGCGGAACGCCGCTCGCAATCCGTCCGACCTCCTGATCGATCTGGGCCACTCCCGGAGCCGCGCCCTGGAGTCTTTGGACTTCATGCACAAAGGGCGACCCTTCCGCGCCCGCTCCGTCGAGGTCATCTTCACGATCGCGCTCAAAGGGACGTGGGCGGATCTCCGGGTCGCGCCCCGCGAGACCCTCCGGCTCGCCTCCCAGGGCACCGCTCCGATCGAGGACCGTCTCCGCCAGAGCTACCTCAAGGAGCGCCGGCGCATCCTCGACCTCGCCGCCACGATCGAGAACCTGCTCACGGCATCGAACATCCCGCATACCCGGCTCGACCAAGAGCAGGTCTTCCGCATCCTCTACACGGCCCTCAATCCGGGGAGGAATATCGCCTTGGCCGCGCAAGGCGCGTCGCACGAGGAGCTACTCCGGGAACGAGTCGCCGCCTCCCATCTCGCCGCGGACCTCAACGAGGGGGTGGTTGCCCTCGACGGTGTCCTCTCAAAAGTCGTGAGCGTGACGGGCCTTCCCGCTGTCACTTGGGCGGGAATGCTGGTCCGGTCCGCCCACTTGGCCGCGGTCATCGACTTTGTCCCGGAGTTCGACCTCGTGCTCCAGATCGACGTCCCGAACCAGGAGCAGGCGCGGCGCCGCTTCACGGGGGTACGGAAAGACGCGACGAACCAGTCGCAGAACGCGCACACGAGTCCCACCCTCGCGCCGCTCCTGGGAGAGTTCGTGGCGCTCGAGATGGAACTCGCGAGCGGCGCCCGCGTCCTCTCCACCCGCATCCACGCGATCCTCCGCGGGCTGAGCGAAGAAGAACTGGACGGCTGGGTTAGGAGCGCCCGGAACGCCTTCCACCAGGCGGGCTTCCGCACGGTCCTCGAGGACGCCCTGGCACCGACCCTCTTCCTTCAATGCCTGCCGTTCGCCTACCGTCCGGACAACGACCGCGCGCTCCGGCGGGGGAGGAAGGCGCTCACGATGAACGTGGCCCATTTCCTCCCGGTCTACGGAGGCATGAAGGGCACGACCGAGCCAGGCCAAATCCTCCTCAACCGCCTGGGCGAACCTGTCTTCCTCAACTTCTTCAGCTCCCAGCTCGCCCCTCATGCGATCGTGTCAGGCCAGCCCGGCTCCGGAAAGAGCGTCTTCGCGAATGACCTCATCTTGAACGCCCGGCGCGCCGGGGCGCGCGTGGTGGTGCTCGATCGGGGCGGGAGCTATCAAAAGCTCTGCGAGACCCTTGGCGGTGCCTACGTCGCGCTCGACGCGAAGAACCCAAGGAGAATCAATCCCTGCGGAGAATCGGACGCCGAGGGGAACTGCCCGGAGCACGCGAATAGCTTCCTCCGCGACTGGCTGGTCGAGATCGCGACGCACGGGAAGAACGACCTCTCCGTGCATGACCAGAGCCTGCTTTCGATCGGAGTCCGGAAGGCGTTCGCGGCCAAGCCGAATGCCGAGATTCGCCTGAGCGATATCGAGGCCGCCCTTCGCGCGCTCGCGGGCGAGCACGCCGCCGCGAAGAGCTTGGCCGTCTGCCTCTCCGATTTCGCCGGGCGAGGACCGTATGCCCGGCTCTTCGACGGCCCCAATGAGATCGACTTCACCAATCCCTTCGT
>Ga0187892_10005030_pt1 | contig 21311 bp, 15 predicted proteins | sample MA1701073metaG_FD_139345 | JGI IMG/M metagenome (GOLD analysis project Ga0187892, IMG submission 139345) | Bio-ooze microbial communities from a basaltic lava cave in the Kipuka Kanohina Cave System on the Island of Hawaii, USA - MA170107-3 metaG ... | reverse complement strand
GTCCGGGTGGCTCGTCGGCGGATCCGGGCCGATGACGAAGTCGTGCGTGTCGCCGGGGAGCACGTCGTGACGCAACCCTTCGCGGCCGCCGGCCGCCCCGGCCTCGCCCGTGCGCCCGACCCAGCGCCACGTCAGCAAGACCGTGCCGGACCCGGCCGCGCCCCGCCAGGCGGCCGCCCCCGTGTTGACGGCCCTCACCGTCAACGCCGTCGCCCACGGCTCCACCAGGGACGAGGCGGGCCAAGGTGCGCCCACCGTCACGTGCAGGGATGCCCCGACGAGGTCGGGCCGGGACCGGCTGGTGGGGATGCCGCGCCCGGCCGCCACGGCCCACCCGAGGAGATCGCTTCCGACGTTGGCCAGCGGGCTGTCGCGCCAGTCCCACAGGCGCTGCGGGAAGCGGTCCACGTCCGGGAAGCGGTTCCACCTCCACCCGCCGTCCCAGAACACCCCGGCGGCGTGGGCCGTGAAGGACAAGGCAGCGAGGAGGACGAAGAGCGACCGGGTGAGCCGCGACCGGGTCACCGCGGAGCCGACCGGCACCATGAGCAGCACCAGCGCCGGAGCCAGGTCGGCCAGGAGCCGGGGCCCGTAGGAGTGCCCGCCCCACCACATGGCCCACTTGGCGTAGAGCACGAGCGTCGCGGCGACGCCCACGCCGAGACAACGGAGCAGGGGATCGCCGCCCCGGCGCCAGGCGAGCGCCCCCCCCCCGACCGCCGCCAGCGCCAGCACCGGGGAGTACACCAGCATCCCCCGCGCCGGGCTGAAGAGGATGCCCGCCAGCCCCTCCGCGAAGGGGGTGCTCCAGGTGGCCGCCTCGAGCACGGGGAACTGGGTGTGCAGGGCCGAGCCGAAGTACGAGACGTTGTACCAGAGCTGGAGCGTGAGGGGGCAGGCCCCCAGCGCAAGGCGCCACGCCCGGCCCCCGTGCCGCCAGAGGGCACCGGCCGCCAGCGGCAGAGCCAGCAGGGCGTCGGACGGCCGGCAGAGCACGGCGAGGGTCAGCGCGAAGCCGCTCCCGACCAGCCACCGAGGGTCGTCGCGGCCGCGGACGAGGGCGTGGAGCGCGGCGGCCAGCGCCAGCTGGCTCGGCCCGTGCTGCCACAGGGCTTGGCTCGACGTGCTCAGGCTCGACGTGGCGAGCCCGTACACGAGCGCGAGCGCCATGGCCCACCCGGCCGACGTCAGACGCTGGAGGAGACGGTGCAGCACGACGACGGAGAGAGCGGTGACGGTGGCCGCCGCGAGCTTCTCGACCCGTGGGACCAGCGTCCCCGCCGCGTCGACGCCTCCGAGCGCCGGCACCAGGTAGAACGGCACGGCCAGGAGCGCGGGCGCCACCGGGTAGGCGGACACGTAGTGCTCTCCGGCCTGGCGGAGGTAGTGCGGCCGGCCCGCCCGATAGAGGAACGTGAACTCGTCGAGGTCGAGGTCACCTTCCCGGAGGAGGCTCAAGGGCAGGAGCCGGGCCGGGACCGTGTCCCCGGCGCCGTAGGTGGCGCCGATGGCCAGGTAGATCGTCAAGGTGACGGCGAAGAGCACCCGCCCTTCGCTTCCCGCGAAGGCCCGGCGGCCGAAGCGTCTCCGGGTCAGGGGGATGCCCAGCACGGCGAGCACGAGCAGCGCGATGACCGCCGTGCTCAGGCTCCGGGCCGGGACGTGGACGCCCCCCGGCAGTCGCCCTCCGCCGCTGTGCAGGACCACCAGGACCCACACGGCCGCTCCCGTCAGGGCGGCCCGGTGCGCGAGGAGAAGGGCGGACCAAGCTGGGCCGGTCACGGTCGGGTCAGGATGGTAAGATGACAGCGCCCGATCGAGGTGCGGAGCGGTGGCGCGGGGAGGAGGCCGGGCCTGAAACTGTCGATCGTCATGCCGGTGTTCAACGAGATCGCCACCATCGGCGAGATCGTCGAACGTGTCCGCCGCGCCCCGGTCGACGCCGAGCTGGAGCTGGTGATCGTCGACGACGCCTCCACGGACGGCACGCAAGAGGTCCTGCAGACGCTGGCCCGTCGCCACCGCGACGTCCGGATCTTCCTCCAGGAGCTGAACCAGGGCAAGGGCGCCGCGGTGCGGCGCGGCATCGGACAGGCCACGGGAGAGATCGTCATCATCCAGGACGCCGACCTGGAGTATGACCCGCGGGACTACCCCGCCCTCCTCAAGCCCATTCTCGAGGGGTCCGCCGACGTGGTCTTTGGCAACCGATTCCATGGGGGCGAGCACCGCGTCCTGTACTTCCGGCACTACCTGGCCAACCGCCTCCTGACCACCGTCTGCAACCTGGTGACGGACCTGAATCTCTCGGACATGGAGGTCGGCTACAAGGTGTTCCGGATGTCGACGCTCAAGCAGCTTCGCCTGCGCGCCAATCGCTTCGACATCGAGCCGGAACTCGTGATCAAGTCGGCGAAGCTCGGCGCGCGCATCTACGAAGTGCCCATCTCCTACCACGGACGGACCTACGCCGAGGGCAAGAAGATCGGCTGGCGGGACGGCGTGGTGGCTCTGTGGCGGATTCTGGTCTTCGGGGTCTTTCGGTAGCCGCGGGCGGTCCGGCGCGACCGGGATGATCGTCAACCTCTGGCGGTACCGCGGCTTCATCGTGCAGAACGCGCTCGCCGACGTGCGCTACCGGTACGCCGGCTCCATCATGGGAGTGGCGTGGAACGTGCTCACGCCGCTGGCGCAGATCTTGATCTACACGCTGGTCTTCTCGCAGATCATGGCTGCCCGGCTGCCGACCCCCGGCGAGGGCAGCTTCGCCCTGTATCTCTGCGCCGGGCTCCTGCCGTGGGCGGCCTTCTCGGAGTGCGTCGTGCGCGGGGCTCACGCGTTCATCGAGAACGCGCCCTATCTCCGGAAGCTTCCAATCCCGGAGCAGGTCTTCGTGGCCCAGAGCGCAGCGGGCGCGACCGTGTTCCTGGCCATCGCCATGGTCCTGCTGGGGGCCGTCACGCTCGCCATGGGGGGCGACGTGTCGGCCGCCTGGCTGGGAGTCCCCGTCGTCCTGCTGCTGTTCCAGGGGTTCGGCTTCGGCCTCGGGCTGATCTTCAGCACGCTCACGGTGTTCCTGCGAGACCTGGGCCAGCTCCTGACCCTCGGCCTCCAGATCTGGATGTGGATGACCCCCATCGTGTACGTGGAGGAGATCCTGCCCCCCGGGCTGCGCGCCCTCGTCGCCTTCAACCCCGCGTATCCCTTCATCGACGCCCTGCACCGTATGATCGTCGCTGGCCAATGGCCCCCCGCCGGGTCCTGGCCGATCATGGTGTTCTGGGCGGCGGCGGCGCCGGCCGCCGGGTACCTGGTGCTCCGCCGTCTGCGTCCGGAGATCCGCGACGTCCTGTGACGGACATCGCCGTCTCCGTCCACGATCTCTCCAAACGGTTCAGGCTCTATCGCCGTCCCTGGGACCGAGTGCTCGAGTGGGTGACCCTCGGACGGATGGTGCGGCACGGCGAGTTCTGGGCGCTCCACGGGGTGTCCTTCCAGGTCGCGCGTGGCGAGTGTCTGGGGATCATCGGCGTCAACGGGGCGGGCAAGACCACGCTGCTGAAGATCCTCGCGCGCGCTTTGCACCCGACCGCCGGCCACTTCGAGGTGGCGGGACGGGTGGCCTCCTTGCTGGAGCTGGGCACGGGTTTCCATCCGGAGCTGACGGGCCGCCAGAACCTGTTCCAGAGCGCGAGGTTGCTGGGGTTCCCCGAGCCGGAGGTCCGGGCGCGACTCCCCCAGATCCTGGCCTTCGCGGACATCGGCGAGTTCGTCGACCAGCCGGTCAAGCAGTACTCGTCGGGGATGTTCGTCCGCCTGGCCTTCGCGCTGTTCGCCCACCTCGACCCCGACGTCTACATCGTGGACGAGGCGCTGGCCGTGGGCGACGTGTTCTTCCAGCAGAAGTGCTTCGAGCGCTTCCGCGAGCTTCGCCGACGGGGGTGCACGATCCTGTTCGTGAGCCACGACATGGAGGCGGTCACCCACCTCTGCGACCGCGCCATCCTGCTCGCGGGGGGCAAGTGCCTCTCGCAGGGGGATGCGCGGAGCGTGGTGCACGACTACTTCGCGCTCATGGGTCACGCCGCGGGGCTGCCGAGCCGCGCGCCCATGGACCGAACGAGCGTGGTGGCGCCGGAGGGGCTCGACGTGCCGGCCGAGGTGCGCCGGCGGCTGGCCGACCCGCCGCCCGGCGTCCACGCCGCGGCCGGCACGCGCCAGAGCGAGATCGCCGGCTTCGTGGTGACCGATCCCGAGGACCGGCCGGCGTGGACGGTGCGGTCCGGAGGCACGCTCCGGTTCTGGTACGCGGTCGAGGCGCGGACCCCCGTGGACGACCTCAACGTCGGCATCCACTTCTACGACCGGCGCGGGATCCTGGTCTTCGCCGTCGGGACCGCCAATCTCGGGGTGCGCCTGCCGGGACTTCCGGTCGGGGCCCGCCTGCTGTGCGCCCTGGCCGTCACGCTGAGGGTGCAACCGGGCGAGTACACGGTGCTGCCCCAGGTGGGTGGGCTCACCGGCGAGGTGCCCGAGCTCGGGCTCTTGCACGATCGGCTCGAGGCGCTTCCCCCCATCGTGGTGGTGCGGGGCGCCGCGCAAGCGCTACCGTCGTTTTACGGGCTGGTCCAGCTCGGGACGGAGGTAGCATGGACCATGGATGTTGACGGCACCGTCTGACGCGGCAGCACCCGTCCCCGCGCCGTCAGGCCTCGTGACGGAGGACTTCTTCGGCGTCGCCGACCTGGGCGGAAGCGTGGCGGTGCAGGTGCGCTGGCGGCCCGACGCGACCCTCCGGCGCCTGGCCGAGGGGGAGCCGATCCGGCTGGCCTCCCGCGTGCGCTCCCTCGCGGGCGCCCTCCTCGTCGCGGACGGTCCTCGCAGCCGGGCAGTGGATCTGGGTCAGCCGGAGTCGAGGGTCGTCGTTCCCTTGAGTATTCCGAGCCCACCGGCCGTCTACGTCGTCGAGCTGGACCCCGTGCTGGAGGGGCGATGGTGGGGCTCCTGGCACGGCTTCACGCCCGCGACGCTGACCGTCGAGCGGGGTGTTGGAGGCGACCTCGTCTGGCGCGACGCGCCCTCCGGCGCGCCGCGGGTGATGGCGCACGGCGGTGGCGTCCACGGCCGCTTTCGTATCCCCCATGAGCGGTACGGTGCGGACGAGACGGAGCGTTGCGTGGAAGTGCCATGGGTGCTCTCGCGCTACGCGGGCCAGCGGCGGGTGCTCGACGTCGGGCACGCCCACGCGGAGCCGCGCTACGTCCAGGCGCTCGCCGGGCTGGGCGTCCCGTTCCTGGTCGGCCTCGATCTGGCGTCCGCTGCCTGGCCCGGTCTCGCGGGTGTCGTCGGCGACGCGCGCCACCCTCCCTTCGCCCCCGCGACCCTCGACCTGGTGCTGGCGGTGTCCATCGTCGAGCACGTAGGACGGGACAACAGCCGCTACGTTCCCGGCCAGGCGGGTGTCCAGGACGAGGACGGCGACCTCCGAGCCGTGCGCGCGCTGGCGGGGTTGCTGGCGCCCGGCGGACGGCTCCTCGTGACCGTGCCCTTCGGCGCGTTCGAGGACCACGGGTGGTTCGTCCAGTACGACGCGCGGCGACTGCGCCGCCTAATCGACGCCAGCCGGCTCGAGCTCGACGAGATCGAGTTCTACCGCTACGCCACGGGTGGCTGGCAGGGGCCGGTGACGGCGCGCGGACTCGGCGGCTGCCGCTACGGGCGTGGCACCGCCGCCGCCGCCGCCGTGGCGTGCGTGGCCCTCCGCCCCCGGCGACGTGGGCGCGGCCTCGCCCACCACGTCGCCCTCGAGCGCGCCGGGATCGGGCGCGCGTGGACGGCCGCCGCCCGGGTCGGGGGGAGGCGCTGACTCCCGTGGCCGGCTCGTGCTGGTGCGGTGCCGCGCTGGCGGGAGCCGTCGGCCCGCACTACCGCCGCTGCGCGGGCTGCGGCACGGCCGTGCGCGACCCCAAGCCGCCGCCCGCCCACTTCGACGTGGCCGACGACGCGCACGACTTCTACGGCCGCCGCTACTGGAACGAATACTGCCGCGAGCGCCACCTGCCGGACATCGGCGCCCGAATGCGCGCGGACCTGTCCGACCGCTGTCTGTTCTGGCTGGAACGCCTGTTGGAGGTGACGTCCCCCCCCGGCCGACTCCTCGAGATCGGCTGCGGCCACGGGGGCTTCGTGCGCCTCGCCCGGGAGATGGGCTGGGAGGCCACGGGGACGGAACTGAGTCCCTGGGTCGTGGACTTTGTGCGGCGGGCCTTCGACGTGCCCGTGCATCGAGGCCGGCTCGAGACCCTGGCCCTCGAGCCCGGCTTCCGCTGCATCGCCGCCTTCGACGTGCTCGAGCACCTGAACGATCCCGAGGAGACGGTGCGTCGGGCGGCGGACCTCCTGGCGCCCGACGGCGTGCTCGTGCTGCAGACGCCGTGGTTCCGGGGGGAGGGCCCGGACTGGGCGATGTTCCAGGAAGAAGAGCACGTGCACCTGTTCACGGCCGAAGCCGTTCGGCTCCTGCTCGACCGGGTCGGCCTCGGCGAGGCCCTGATCCGCCCGAGCCTCTTCCCGTACGACATGTGGGTGGTGGCCTCGCGGCGGCGGTTCCCGCTCCGGGCAGCCGTGGACGCGTTCGCCGAGCTGCCAGCGGCCGGTCGGGCGCTGCTCGACCTCGCGCGGTCGGCGCGGGAGACGCGCGAGGAGCTCCTGGAGCGTGGGCGCGAGGTGATGGAGCTCACCCGCCTCCTCCGGGAGAGCGAGACCGACCGCGCCGCCCGGCTCGAACAGATCGTTCAGCTCAAAGGGCTGCTGGCGGAATCCGAGGCCGACCGCGCCGCCCGGCTCGAACAGATCGTGCAGCTCAAAGGGCTGCTGGCGGAATCCGAGGCCGACCGCGCCGCGCGGTTCGCGCAGGTCGGCAAGCTCGGAGCGCTCCTGGCCGAAGCCGAGTCGGACCGCGCCGCGCGCTTCGATCAGATCCAGGAGCTGACGCGACTGGTCAAGGGCCTCGAGGGACGCTTGGCCGAGCTCGAGGGGCGCCTGGCCGAGATCGAGCAGACGAAGGTGTGGCGGGCCTACTCGGCGCTGCGCTCCCTTCGGGCCCGGGAGAAGGCAGGCTGACGTGCGCGTCGGCGTGAACCTGATTCCCCTCCGGCCGGGGCGGATGGGTGGGGCCGAGGTGTACTTCCGGGACCTCCTCGCCGAGCTCAGTCGACGGGGCGACCACGAGTACGTGCTCGTGACGGCCGACTACAACCACGCCACGCTGCCGGCCGACTCGACCGGGTGTCGCCGCGTCCCCTTCAAGCATGATCCGGTGGACTCCGACTGGCGGGGGAGCGTGGCCCAGGCCGCCCTCCGCGGCTCGGCGCAGGCGGTGGCGGCGCTGGGCCGCGCCTACGACCTCTACGTGCCGCTGAGCGCCCGCCCGTGGCTCAAGCGAGGCTTCTCGCGGCTGGCCTCGGCGGCCGGCACGCTGCGATATCTCCGGGCCGAGCGGCGACGACAGGTCGCGGAGACCCTCCGCGAGATCATCCGGCGGGAGCGCATCGACCTCTGGTTCTGCCCGTTCACCAGCCTCGACCCCCGGGTCCCACCGGTGCCCTCCCTCATCACCGTGTTCGACCTGCAGCACGAGCACTTCCCCGAGTTCTTCCATCCCGACGAGCTCGCCCACCGCCGCCGCTTCTACCCCGAGTCGTGCGCTGGGGCCGACCACGTCATCACGATCTCCGAGTTCACGCGCCAGGGCGTGATGGACCACTACGGTGTCGAGCCGCGGCGGGTGACCACGGTGTGGCTCGCCCCGGCCGCCGGCGTGGACTGGGCGGACGGCCGCCGGCAGATCGCCGAGGTTCGTCGGCGCCATGGGCTTCCTTCGCGCTACGCGTTCTACCCGGCCAACACCTGGCGCCACAAGAACCACGCGCGCCTCGTCGAGGCGCTCGCCCGCTACCGCGCCGTCCACGGGTCCACGCTCGGGCTCGTCCTCACCGGGGCGCCGGCCGAGGGGCACGCGGCCCTCGAGTCGGCGCTCGACACGCACGACCTCCGGGATGCCGTGCGGGTGCTGGGGTACGTGCCCCGGACCGACCTGCCCGGCCTCTACGCCGGCGCCGAGTGCCTGGTGCTCCCATCGCTCTTCGAGGGGTTCGGGATCCCGGCCGCCGAGGCCATGCTCGCCGGTTGCCCCGTCGCCGCCGCCCGGACGACCAGCCTTCCGGAGATCGTGGGCGATGCCGCCGTCCTCTTCGACCCGCTGGACCCGGCCGACATCGCCCGGGCCATCGCCAGGATCCTGCACGAGCCCGGGCTCGCGCAGACGCTGGCTCGCCGCGGCGCCGACCGCGCCCCCCGGTTCTCCATCGCCCGCATGGCCGACGAGACGCTGGCGGTGTTCGAGCGGGTCGTCGCCCAGGGGCTGGCCGTCCGCCAGCGGCCGGGCCGGGAGGCGGTTCAGGTCGAGGGCGTGTGGGACGACTGCTGGATGGGCACCGAGGCGGTGGTGCTGCTGGTCGGCGCGCTGGAGTCGGTGGAGGTCGAGGGGGAGGTGGCCGGCATCCCCTTGCTCCTCCCGCAGAGCGTCATGGTCGAGGTCGGCGGCAGCCCCGCGGCGTCGGTCTCGCTTCCCGCGGCGGGTCCGTTCTCGTTCACGGTTCCGCTCGACGGCCGCGGCGCCGCGGGCGGCTTCCAGGAGGTCCGCCTCGTGCCGGACCGCACCATCTGCCCGCGGAGGCTCGGATGGTCGGACGACGAGCGTGACCTGAGCCTCCAGGTCCGGCGCTTGACGGCTCGAACGCGGGACGGGCGCGAGATCGTCAAGCGGCTCGGCGCCCCCGCGGTGGCCTAGGCGGCAGGCGCGTTCGTGCCGCTCGTCTCCATCGTCACGCCGTCGCTCAATCAGGGCCGGTTCATCCGCGCCACCATCGAGAGCGTGCTGGCGCAGAGCTACCCGCACGTCGAGTACCTGGTGATGGACGCCGGATCCACCGACGAGACGCTCGAGATCCTGCGCGAGTACAGCGACCGCATCGCATGGGTGTCAGCGCCGGATCAGGGGCAGGCGGACGCGATCAACCGGGGCTGGCAGCGGCTGCGCGGGGACATCGTCGCCTACCTCAACTCGGACGACCTCTATCTGCCGGGGGCGGTCGAGAAGGCGGTCGCGGCGCTGGTGGCCCGCCCGGAGGCGGGGGCGGTGTACGGGGAGGGCTACCACGTCGACGAAAGGGGGCGGGTCCTGGAGCGCTATCCCACCGAGCCGTTCAGCCTGGAGCGCCTGGAGGAGACGTGTTTCGTCTGCCAGCCCACCGTGTTCATGCGCCGCGCGGTGGTCGAGCGGGTGGGCTGGCTCGACGCGAGCTTGCGCTACTGCATGGACTACGACCTGTGGATTCGGATGGCACGGGTAGCTCCGATCGTCCACGTGCCCGAGTTCCTCGCTCACAGTCGGCTTCATGCGGACACCAAGACGCTGGGCCAGCGGCGGCCCGCACACGCCGAGATCCTCCGCATGGTCCACCGGCACTTCGGCCGCGTGCCGCCCTCCTGGGTCTACGCCTACGCGCACGCGGTGCTCGGGCCCCGGCAGCGTGAGCGGGCGTGGGCGGACGCCGGCTTCATCGCCGGCCTCATCGGGATCTCGCTGGTGGAGTTCCTGCGCTGGAACCGGGGGGTGCCACGGGCGGAGTGGCGGCGCTGGGGCGCGTGGGCGCACGCGGGATGGCGGCGGATCCAGGAGCGACGGCGGTGAGGATCGGCATCGACGTCAGCCTCGTCCCCGGCCAGCGCGTCGGCGTCGGCCAGTACGCCTATCAGCTCACCCGTGCCCTCGCGGCCGTGGACACCGTCAACCAATACGTACTGTATCCGGCCTTCTATCACATCGTCCACCCGCGTTACTGGCACACGCCACTGCCGACCGCCCCCAACATGCGGCCGGCGTTCCAACACCTCCCGCCAGCCCTGGTGACCGGGCTGTGGCGACGCTCCGGCGGCCGGCTCCTCAAGGAGCTCCTGCTCGGATTCGTGGACGTGGTGCACAGCACCACGTACTGCGCGCCGCGCTTCTACTCCCGGCGCAAGCGCCTGGTCGTGACGATCTACGACCTCACGGTCCTGACCCACCCGGAGTTCCACCTGCCGGCCAACGTGGAGCACTGCCTCGGCGGCACCCGCCAGGCGATCGAGCGGGCCGCCGTGCTGGTCGCCGTGTCCGAGCACACGCGGCGGGAGCTGGTCGAACGGTTGGGGGCGCCGGCCGACCGCATCACCGTCGTGCACGGGGCCGCCGACGAGAGCTTTCGCCGGGTCACGGACGCGGCGGCGCTCGACCTCGTGCGACGGCGGTACGGGTTGCCCCGGGACTTCGTGCTGTTCCTCGGGGCCCTCGAGCCTCGCAAGAACCTCACCGGGTTGCTGGAGGCCTGGGCGACGCTCCCGACCGCCCTGCGGCGCGAGGTACGGCTCGTGGTGGCGGGGTCCCGCGGCTGGCTGCAGGAGCCGGTCCTCGCCCACGTCCAGAAGCTCGGCCTGGAGGACGACGTGCACTTCGCCGGCTACGTCGCCCAGGACGACCTCGCGGCGCTCTATTCCCTCGCCGTGGCCCTCGCCTACCCCTCGCTGGCCGAGGGCTTCGGGTTGCCCGTGGTGGAGGCGATGGCGTGCGGCACGCCGGTGCTGACGTCCAACGTGTCGTCGCTCCCGGAAGTGGCCGGCGACGCCGCGCTCCTGGTGTCCCCGACCGACGTGGCCGCCCTCGCCGACGGGATCTCGCGGCTGCTCGAAGATGCCGCCCTGCGGGCTCGGCTTCGCGACCGGGGGGTCGAGCGGGCGGCGCGCTTCTCCTGGGAGCGCTGCGCCCGTGAGACCCTGGACGTCTACCGCGCCGCCGTCGCGTGACCCTGGCGGCCCGACCGCCGCGCGAGGCCGGACCGGCCCCGGCCGACGGCCTCGAGGCCGCGCCCTCCGGCGGCGAGCTCCGCCGGCTGGTGCTGCTCCTGCTGGTGGGGGGTGGGGTGGCCGTCGTCGCCGTCACCGAGGGCCTCGGCGCCGCGCGGGCGCTTCGTCCCGGCCCCGTGCTCGTCGCCTGGGTGTCGATCGCGGCCGTCGCCCTGCTGGTCCTGCGCCGGAGCACGCGCGGGCGGGCGGCCCGCGGGCGAGGGCCCTCTCCGCTCGACGGGACCATCGCCGCCGGGGTGGCGCTGGTCGCCGCGCTGACGCTGCTCGCCGCGCTGACCGCCGCCCCCACGACGTGGGACTCCATGACCTACCACTTGCCCCGCGTCGCGCACTGGGAGCAGGACCGGAGCGTGGCGTTCTATCCCACCCAGATCATCCGCCAGCTGTATCAGCCGCCGTGGGCCGAGTACGCGGTGCTCCAGCTCTACCTGCTGACGGGTGGGGACCGGCTGGCGAACCTGGTCCAGTGGCTCGCCATGGCCGGCTGCCTGGCGGGGACGAGCCTCGTCGCGCGCGAGCTGGGCGCCAGCCCCCGGGGGCAGCTCCTCGCGGCCTTCGTCGTGGCCACGATCCCCATGGGCATCCTGCAGGCGTCCAACACCAAGAACGACTACGCGGCCGCGCTCTGGCTCGTGTGCCTCGCGTATGCGCTCCTGGCCGCCCGGTCGGCCACCCGGTGGGTCTGGGTGGCGGGGGCGAGCCTCGGCCTGGCCCTGTTGACCAAGGGGACCGCCTACGTCTACGGGCCCGCGCTGCTGCCCCTGTTCCTGTGGTCGGTCGGGCCGGCGTGGCGGGTCGCGCCGGGTCGGCTGTTGGCCGTCCTGGGCCTGGCCGCCCTCCTGAACGCGCCGCACGGGTGGCGCAACGCCGAGACGTTCGGGTCCGTCCTCGGTCCGGGCGGGGAAGGCGGTGGGTACACCTACGCGAACAGCGAGCTGTCCCCTCGGGTCCTGGCCGCCAATGCCATCCGGAACGTGGCCCTGCACGCCGGCACGCCCTCGAGCCGGGTGAACGAGGCCCTGCAGGTCACCGTGGACGGGGCGCTCGGAAGGCTCGGGATGGCGCCCGACGACCCGCGCAGCACCTGGCCCGGCACGCGCCTGACGGTGACGCGGCCCAGCTCCCACGAGGACCTGGCCGGCAACGGTCTGCATCTGCTCCTGCTCGGCGCGAGCATGGCGCCGGCGCTGCTCTGGGCCCGGAACCCGCGCGGCGGGATGCGGCTGGCGGCCTATGCCGCCGGCCCGGTCGCCGGCTTCCTCCTGTTCAGCCTTCTCCTCAAGTGGCAGCCCTGGCACAGCCGCCTGCAGCTCCCGCTCTTCGTGCTCGGGGCGCCGGTGGCGGGCCTCCTGCTGGAGCGGGCGCGTGGGCCCGTGGTGGCCGCCGTGGTCCTGGCGCTCGCCGCGACGTCGGCCGAGCCCCTGGTCGCCAGCGCGAGCCGGCCGCTGCTCGGCCCGCACTCGGTCCTGCGGCAGACGAGGGACGAGCAGGTGCTGGCCCACGCCAACGCGGTGCGTCCGGCGTACGTGGAGGCGGCGAGGCTAGTGCGCGCCAGCGGCTGCCGAACGGTGGGACTGGCCATCGGGCCGAACGACCCGGAGTACGTGATCTGGCGGTTCCTGGAAGGTCCGGGCCAGCGCCTTCGGGTCGACCACCATCTGGTGTTCAATCCCTCCCGGGACATCCCGACGGGGGTCGCGCGGGCTCCATGCAGCATCATCGCGGACAGCCCGCTCGGGGCGGCCGCCCTGAGCGCGGAGGCGGGAGCCTACCGTGTCGCGTCGGCGCGGGGAACCGTGAAGGTCCTGCTGGCCACCCACGCGCCGGCCCCGCGGGCGGTCGCCGGCGGCACCGCCGCGTGGGCTCGGGTGGCGCTCGCGCGCACCCACTTCAAGCCCGGCGATCGCCTGACGCTGGGGATCGACGTCGGCAATCCCCGAAGTGGCCCGGCCGCCGATCTGCTCGTCGGCTTCCGGTTGCCCGACGGCAAGTCCGCGGTGTTCGTGACCGGTCTCGGGTGGAGCCCGATCACGCCGCTGGAGAGGACGAGCGGCTTCCCGCCGGGGCGGCCCGCGCCGCCCGGGTTCCGGCTCGACGATCCCGCCTTCCTCGATTTCGACATTCCCCACGAGGGCACCGTCGAGGGCACCTACTGGGCGTTCGCGATGCTGGTGCGGCGGGAGGGGCTGGCCGACGACCGGATCGATCCGGAGGACGTCCTCGCCGAGGACGCCCGGGCCTTCACCTTCCGTCGATGACGCCGGCCCGCCGAACGCCCGGCCCGTCGATGACGCGCCCGGCGGCGCCGCGCCCGTCGAGCGGGTGATGCGCTTCGGGATCGACGCCCACGGCGCCGAGCGCCTCGGCGAGGGCAACGCCACCTACACCAGAAACCTCCTGGCCGCGCTCCTGGCCGCTCCCGGCGCGGACGAGTTCGTCGTCTTCGCGGGCGACGCCGGCCACCCGTTCTACCGCTCGCTGCCGTCCCGCCCCGGCCTCCGCGTGGTGGGCGTCCGCCAGGGTAGGGGGCTGGCGCGGCTGCTCTGGACGCTCGGCGCGGCCGCCCGCGCCCACCAGGTGGACGCGCTCCACGTGCAGTACGGGGCCCCGCTCGGCTATCGGGGCCCGGTCATCGTGACCGTGCACGACCTGGGCTTCCTGCACGTCCCCGACGCCTTCCCGCTCTGGGAGCGGCTGGCCCTGGGCCGCCTCGTGCCGTGGAGCGTCGGGCGGGCGGCCCACGTCATCACCGACTCCGCCTACTCGCTGCGCGACATCCGCGCGCGCTACGGCGTCCCCGCCGCCCGCGCCTCGGCCATCGGGCTCGGGGCGGCGCCCCACTTCCGGCCGCGGCCGGCGGCCGAGGTGCGCGCCACCCTCGCCCGGCACGGCCTGGAGCCGGGCTTCGTCTTCTCGCTCGGGCGGCTGAACCGGCGCAAGAACCTCGAGCGGCTCCTGGCCGCGCATCGGGCGCTCGCCGCGCGGGGCCCGGCGCCGCCCCTGGTCGTCGGCGGCAAGCCCGACTACGGCCTGCCCGGCGCCCTCGGCGGCGCCGAGGCCTCGGCGGGCGGGCGCGTCCGGTGGACGGGGCTCATCCCCGACGAGGACCTGCCGGCGTTCTACGCGGGGGCGCGCTGCTTCGTCTACCCGTCGCTGTTCGAGGGGTTCGGGCTGCCGGCGCTGGAGGCCATGGCCTGCGGCACCCCGGTCGTGGCCGCCGATCGCTCGGCGCTGCCCGAGCTGGTCGGCGACGCGGGCCTCCTCGTGGACCCCGAGCGCGTGGACGCCATCGCCGAGGCGGTGGGCCGCGTGCTCGCCGATCCGGGGCTGGCGACGACGCTCGGCCGCCGCGGGCTCGAGCGCAGCCGCGCCTACAGCTGGAGCAGGACGGCGGCAGCGACCCTCGCCGTCTATCGCGAGGCGGCCGGCGCGGGACCGGCCAGGAGCTCGGCGTAGAGGCGGGCGTAGCGCGGCAGGATCGCCGGCTCGCTGAACTGCGCCACGACCCGGCGGCGACCCTCGGCGCCGAGGCGGGCGGCCAGCGGCCGGTCCTCGACCAGCCGGGCGATGGCCTCGGCGAGCGCCGGCGGATCCCCCGGCGGCACCAGGAGCCCCGTGACCTCGTGCTCGACGATGTCCGGCAGCCCGCCGACGCGGGCGGCCACCACCGCCTTGCCGAGGGCCAGGGCCTCGGCCGCCACCATGCCGAGGGGCTCGAAGCGCGAGGGGGCGACGATCACGTCGGCGAGCCCGAAGGCCGGCAGCGGGTCCTCGAGGGCGCCGAGGAAGCACACCGCGCCCGGCGCCACCCCGCCGGCCAGCCGCTCGAGCCGCTCCCGCAGCGGCCCGTCGCCGGTGACGACCAGGCGCGCCTGCGGCACGCGCCGGCGCACCAGCGGCATGGCCTGGATGAGGTGCTCGACGCCCTTCTGGTCGGTCAGCCGGCCGATGAAGCCCACCACGGGCGCGCCGGGCGGCACGCCGGCGGGCCGGGCGGGCGCGGGGCCGATCGGGTCGGCGCCGAGGAACTCCGGGCGGACGCAGTTCGGGATGCGCACGACGCGCCCTGCCGGCGCCAGGCGTCGCCGCTCGTACTCGGCGGCGTCCCAGCGCGACAGGCAGACGACCCGGGAGGCCAGCCGCGCGCTCAGCCACTCCACGCCGTGGTTGCGCACCCGCCGCAGGCGGTCGAAGTCGGTGTGGAAGGCGGGGAACTGAGCGGCGTAGAGGATCCGCCGCACGCCGGAGAGGCGGCCGGCGACGGCGCCCACGCTCCCCGCCGGCTGGCCGTGCAGGTGGAGGAGGTCCGGCCGGAAGCGGCGCACGCGCCCGACCAGGCGCGGCAGCGAGCGCACGAAGCGCCCCGGCGTGGCGAGCGGCGCCGGCTCCCCCGCGATCCCGTCGGCGCCGAGGAGCCGCAGGAGCGGGCCGTCCTCGTCGACGATCACGCGGACCTCGTAGCCCTCCCGCCGGCACAGCCCGGCCAGGGCGCGCAGGAACGGCGGGCCGCCCCCGATGGCGCCCGAGTGCAGCAGGAACAGGATCCGCGGCCTAGCCACGGTAGCACTCCACGATGCGCGCGACGGCCCGCTCCCAGGTGAAGGTCAGCGCCCGGGCCCGGCCGCGGGCGGCGAGGTCGGCGCGCCGCGCGCCGTCGTGCCAGAGCGCGTCCATGGCCTCGGCGATGTCGGCGGGCGCGCGCGGGTCCACGTAGAGGGCGGCCTCGCCCGCCACCTCGGGCAGGGAGGAGCCGGTGGCGGCGATCACGGGCGCGCCGGCGGCCATGGCCTCCAGCACGGGCAGGCCGAAGCCCTCGCCGAAGGACGGCATGACGAGGGCGGTGGCGCGATGGTAGAGGGCGCGCAGCACGCCGTCCTCGACGTAGCCGGCCAGGGTCACGCGGTCCGCGAGGCCGAGCGCGTCGACGAGCGGCACCAGGTGGCGGCGCGCGTAGTCGCCCACCGAGCGCCCGACGAGCACGAGGCGGGGCGGCGGGCGCTCGCCCGCGCGCCCCAGGAGCGCCAGCGCCCGCAGGAGGCCGGCCGGGTTCTTCTGGGGGGCCAGCACGCCGACGGAGAGGAAGAAGGGCTCGTCCCCGAAGCGGGCGGCGGCGGCGGCCAGCTCCTCCGGGGTCGGCGGCGCCAGGAAGAACGGGTCCGCCCCGGGCGGCGTCACCACGATGCGCTCCGCCGGCAGGCGGTAGCGGGCGCGGATCGTGTCGCGCACGTAGGCGGAGTGGGTCAGCACCACGCGCGCCCGCCGGAGCGCCAGCGGGATGTGCAGCCGCATCACCAGGTACGCCCGGCGCGACCCGCGCCACCACCAGTGCCGGCGGAGCAGGACGGGGTGGATGTCGTGCACCGTCACCACCGCCGGGCCCCGCCAGAGCCAGGGCACGAAGAAGGCGAGGGCGTGGTACACGTCCACCCGGTCGCGCCGGAGGGCCCGGGCCAGGCTCACGTGGACGCGCCACAGAGGATGCGGGGCGTCCACGACGCGGGACGCGACGCGGGGCCCGTCGAGGGCCCGCAGCGGGTTCTGTCCCTCGTCCTGCGAGCGGAAGTAGAGCCGGTACTCGCTCTCGGCGTCCAGGGCGAGGAGGTGCCGGACGAGGAGGCGCGCGTAGCGGCCGGTCCCGCTGCCGGCCTCGCCGGCCAGGCTCGCGTCGAGGCCGATCCTCACCGGCGGCCCACCTGCTCGTACACCTCGCAGGTGGCGCGGGCGGTCGCCTCGTAGCCGAAGGCGGCCGCGCGCTTGAGCCCGCGCGCCCGCAGGTCGGCGGCGAGGGCCGGATCGCCGAGCACGCGGGCGATGGCGGCGGCGATCTCGGCCGCGTCGGCGGGGTCGGCGTACAGCGCGGCCTCGCCGCCGACCTCGGGCAGGGCCCCGAGCCGCGAGGCCACCACCGGGCAGCCCGAGGCCATGGCCTCCAGCACGGGCAGGCCGAAGCCCTCGTAGAGGGAGGGGACGGCCAGGGCCCGGGCCTCCTGGTAGAGCCAGCGCAGGAAGGGCTGACCCACGTCCAGGAGGACGTGCACGCGATCCTGGTGGGCGCCGGCCCCGAGGGCGGCCGCGCGGAGGGGCTCGGGCGACACGCACACCAGATCCGCCCCCGCCCCCGGCGTGGCCCAGAGCCGGGCCATGGCGGCGAGGAGACCGGGCAGGTTCTTGGTGGGCGCGGCCCCGCCCACGTGGAGCACGAAGGGCCGCCCGCGCAGGCGGCCCGCGCGCTCGTCGGCGGGCGGCGCCGGCTCCGCCGAGAACGCGGCGTCGGCGGCCAGCGGGGCCAGCGTGACGCGCTCGGGCGCGAGCCCGAGGCGGAGCAGGAGGTCGTGGCGCGTCTGGCTGGACGGGCACAGCACGTGGGCGGCCCGTCGCACCGCCCGGAGCTGCGCCCGGTAGAAGAGCCGGTGGCGCCGCTGGGGCAGGATGGCCGCGGGGAAGCGCAGGGGGATCAGGTCCTGCACCGTGACCACGACCGGGACGGGCTGGAGCAGCGGGATGCCGGGCAGGGAGGCATTGGTCGACACGCTGGGCACGTGCAGCGCGTCCAGCTCGAGGCGGCGGCAGAGCCGGACCAGGCCCAGCTGGTGGGCAACCAGGGCCCGCGTGCGCCCGCCGGGCAGCCGGGAGAGGCGCGCCACCCGGAACGACGGGCCGAGCGGCCCGGGCGACAGCGCCGGCCCCGTCCACGCGATCAGGGCGTAGTCGTGGCCGGGCGCCACGCGGTCGAGCCCGCCGAGCAAGCCGCGCAGGTAGGAGCCCACGCCGTGCCGCCCGCCGCGGATCTGGAGCGCGGTGACGTCGATGCCGATCCTCATGGCCCGGCCGCCCGGCGGAGCGGCCAGGGGCCCATCGCTTCCCAGAGGACGAGCCAGGCCACGATGCCGATCGCCACCCGCATGGCGGGGGCGTCGGGCAGGAGCAGGAGCCCGGCCCCGGTGGCCAGCAGGGCGCCGGCGGCGGCGAGGGCCGTCGGGGCCAGGGGCACCAGGGGCAGCATCGGCCGGAGCCCCCAGAGGCAGACGGCGCCGAGCGCCACCTCGGTCACGAGCGTGGCCCACGCCGCTCCGACGGCGCCCCACGCCGGGATGAGCGCGCCGTTGACGGCCACGTTGACCACGGCGCAGCCGGCGGCCCCCGCCGCGTAGAAGCCGTCGCGCCCGCGCGCGACCAGGGACTGGGTGAGGAGCGCGTTCAGGTGGAGCAGCGGCACGGCCAGCAGCAGGAGCCGGAGCGGGCCGCGGGCCCCCTCGTAGGCGGCGCCGAACACCACGGCCACGAGGTCCGCCGCCCAGAGCCAGCCGTTCATCGCCAGCCCGAGCCCGAGGACCCAGACGAGCCGCCAGGCGGGGACGAAGTGGGCGGCGTAGCCCTCGGCGGGGCCGTGGGCGGCGGCGGCGAGGCGGGGGAACACGGCGGTCATGATCCCGCTCACCGGGAGCTGGGTCGCCTGGAGCACGCGGTAGGCGGCGCCATAGAGGCCGGTCTCCGCCGCGCCCCGCAGCGCCACCAGCATGACCTGGTCCACGCGGAAGTAGAGGTTGGTGAGGAGCTCGACCAGGGCCAGCGGCGCGCAGCGCGTCCAGAGCACGGAGAGCGCCGGCGGCCGTGCCGCCCCCGCCCGGCGGACGGGTCCCCACGCGGGGCCCAGCAGGACGACCGCGCCCACCACGTAGCTGGCCGCGAACGCCGCCGCCACCGTGGCCGGCTGCGCGGGCCAGAGCCCGGCCACGGCGAGGAAGCCGAGCAGCAGGAGCTTCTGGACGACGCCCGTCGCCGCCTCCCACCTGAAGGCGCCGACGGCGCGCAGCACGGCCCAGCCGAGCCGCATGGCGCCGAAGCCCCCGAGGCCGAGGGCCAGGATCAGCACGAGGCCGGGCACGGGCGGATCGAAGCCGATGACCCAGGCCGATCCCGCCGCCCCCGCCACGCCGGCCACCGTGAGGCCGAGCTTCCACAGGCCGAGGCGGCGCGCCCAGCCCAGGCGCGCGGGGTCGGCGGAGGCCTCGCGCGTGAGCACGGCGCTGGTCCCGCCCTCCATCAGCGTGGCCCACACCGTGGCGTAGGTCAGGGCGGCGCTGAAGGCCCCGTAGCCCGCGGGCTCGAGCCACCGCGCGGCCAGGAGGTGGAAGACGAGGCCGAGCCCGGAGGAGGCGACGAGCCCGGTGGTGAGCGTGACCGAGGAGGCGAGCCAGGCCGGCGGCGCGGCCATTCGATCCGCCGCTCAGCCCTCGTCCGCCCGGGTGCAGGCGATGAGGAGGCCCAGGTGCACGTACGGGTACATGAGCCAGAGCGCGTGGGTGAACTGCCACGCCCACAGGAGCGCGATGCCGCTGGCGACCAGCGGCGGCCCCGCCTCGCGCCAGGAGGTCCCGTTCCTCGCGGCGGCGAGCGCGGCCTGCTGCGCGGTGACGCCCACGAGGGCGAGGAGCGCCGCGAGCCCCACCACGCCCGAGTCGTGCAGGAGGAACAGGGCGATGTTGCCCGTCCACAGCCGCCGAACCACGCGGCCCGACGGCAGCCGGGCCTGGAGCCGGTTGGTGGAGCCGGCGCCCTGGCCCAGCACCGGCGCCCCGAGCCACGAGCGGTAGGCGGCGCGGTTGACGAGGCCCCGCGTCAGGAAGTTCCAGTCGAAGCCGGTCACCACCGGGCGCACGAGGCGCTGGACCACGACCGAGCCGCCGCCCGCGGTCAGGGTCTGGGCGACGAGCAGGAGGCCCACGATGAGCCCGAGGCCGATGACGAGCCGCCGTCCCGGCCGGTGCCGCCAGGCCCACGCGACGCCCATGACCGCCGCCGCCAGCCAGACGGCCCGCGTCATGCCGAGGACGAGCCCGGCCGCGATGGCGGCCACGCCGGCGACGGCCATCGGCGTCCAGGCCGTGAGGCGCCAGAGGGCGAGCGCGAGGGGCACGAGCAGGAAGCTCGACAAGAGGTTCCACTCGGGGAAGGTGAGCTTGGCGGCGAAGAGCACGAGGGGGCCGCCGCCGGGGCGCTCCATCGCCAGCGCCCACCCGGCGCCCCAGAGGGGGCGCTGCAGGAAGGTCGCGGCGAGCGCCACCGCCGCCCCGAGCACGCCCACCACCGCGCCCGTGACGCGCCAGACGCGCGCGGCGGCGTCGAGCCCGCCCGCGCCCCGCGCCAGCTCGGCCGTGACCACGGCGCAGCCGAAGCCCAGGCCGTAGACGACGACGAACTTGAGGCCCTGCGGCCACGTGGGGGCGCTGGCCAGGGTGGTGAGCCCCTGCACGGCCACGAAGACGAGCAGCGCGGAGTGCACGGGCGTCCACCGCACGCGCCGGCCGAGCAGGAGCGCCACCGCGGCAACGAGCGCGGCCACGCCCACGAGGCGGTCGCCCGTGACGCTGACCCCGGACACCGAGGCGACGGGGGCGGCGAGCGCGCTCCCCGCCACCAGGACCACGAGCCCGAGCACACGAAGCTCCGGGCGGTCCGTGGACATCACGGGGACTCTACGGGCGGGTCGTCACCGGTGTCAATGGTCAGTCCCGATGGCTCGTGATAGGTTCAAGCGATGCGCTCCTCGCTGCGCGCGCGGGCGGTCCGGTGGATCGCGTGGGCGACGGTGTCCCGGCTGGGGCGTGACGGCCTGCATCTCGTGAGCCGGCTGGTGCTGGCCCGCCTCCTGTGGCCGGAGGCCTTCGGGCTCTTCACGCTGGCCTTCGCCATCGCGGCGGGGATCGAGGTGCTGTGCCTGCTCCAGTTCGAGTCGGCCCTCGTGCAGCGGCCGACCCTCACCCCGGGCACGCGGGCCACCGCGCACTGGACCGTCACCGCCAACAGCCTCGTGGGCGCGCTGATCCTGGTGGCGCTGGCGGGGCCGCTGGCGGCCGGCCTCGGCAACCCGGGCCTGGCGCCGCTCGTGCAGGCGCTCGCGGCGTGGCTCGTGCTGTCGGCCCTGGGCGCGGCGGCGCGGGCGTCGCTGTGGCGGGAGATGGCCTTCCGGCGCCTCGCCATCGCCGGGCTCGTCGCCCAGGCCGTCGCCACCGTGGCCGCCGTCCTCGCCGCGCTCCAGGGCGCGGGCGTGGCGAGCCTGGTCATCCACGTCCTGGTCGCGGAGGCGCTGGAGCTCGTCTTCTTCTGGCGCATGGTCTCCTGGCGCCCGGCGCTGCACTGGCGGGCGGAGGAGTTCATGGAGCTGCTGCGCTTCGGCGGTCCCCTCATCGGGCGGCGCGGGGTCGACTACCTCGTCGGCTTCGGCGACCGCCTCCTGGTGGGATACACGCTCGGTCCGGCCGCCCTCGGGCTCTACGCCCTGGCCCTCCGCCTCATGCGCACGGTGAGCGAGCCGGTCGGCGGCATCTTCTCCCGCGTGGCCTTCCCCG
>Ga0187892_10005029_pt1 | contig 21311 bp, 15 predicted proteins | sample MA1701073metaG_FD_139345 | JGI IMG/M metagenome (GOLD analysis project Ga0187892, IMG submission 139345) | Bio-ooze microbial communities from a basaltic lava cave in the Kipuka Kanohina Cave System on the Island of Hawaii, USA - MA170107-3 metaG ... | reverse complement strand
GATAGCGCTTGAGGACGCGCGCGACGTCCGCGCCCGACTTCCGCACGAACTTGGAGACCGCCTCGGGGCTCCCCGGAGAGCGGTTCGTGTCGGCGAGGAGCCGCGTCACGCGGCACGCGACGAGCGGCGCGCGGAGCCGCCGCGCGAAGATCCGCGCGATTTCGAGCGCCCCCGGATCGTGCCCCCGGTGCGAGGCGAGAAGGCGCTTTTTCCCGCGGAAGACGCTCCGCCACTCGGCGGGCACTCGGTTCTCCGCGTGCTCGCACGAGAGGACGAGGCCGATCCACGCGCTCTTCACGGTCCACCGGGAGCCGCTTCGAGCGGCCGATTCTCCTCGAGACAGCGCGCGAGGTCGCGGTAGACGGCCGCGATCGACTCGCGGGTCGCGCCCCGCCCCGCCCTCCGCAGGATGCGCCGGGCGAGCGGTCCCTCCGTCGTGATCCGGCGCAAGTGCGGGAGGAACGCCCGCCCGTCCTCCTCCTTCGCGAGAGTCCGATCGGCGAGGTCCCTCCAGAGCTCGCCCGCGGTCACGGGGCCGCGCTCCCGGCGGCCGAGCGCCGAGAGATAGCCTCCGTCGCGGACGACCGCGCGATCGGCCTCGCGGATCGTCTCGAGGAAGAGCGTTTCGAGCGGCTCGCCGGGGAAGCGCGCGATCGACTCCGGGGCGGCCCACTCGCCGGCGACGAGCCGGCGGAGCACCGCCACCACGGCCGCGACGACCGCGACGTCGGCCGACGGGCACTCCTGCGAGTCGAGGACGCGGATCTCGATCGTGTCGCGCTCGAAACGCGCGATGGCGCCGCGCGCGTTCACCCACTCGTGGCGGAGGATCCCCTCGGGGTCGAGCGGTGCCATGTCCGCGTAGATCGGCCCGAGGATTTTCTCCTCGTACTCGTCGCGCGACCTAACCGGCTCCGGGACGACGCGCCCCGTCACCGACGGAACCGCGCGCGCGTTCGTGCGGTACGTCTCGAGCCGCGTGTCGAGGAGCCCCGTCGCCCTCCCCTCCTTGAACGGCGTGCTCGCCGCGAGCGCGGGGAGGATCGGGAGCAAGAGGCGTATCGCGGCGTGAAGCCGCGCGAACTCGTCGTCGCCCGAGAACGGGAGGTTCAGGTGCACGCTCTGGAGGTTCGCCCAGCCGTGCCCCCGGCACGAGAAGATCCGGTCGAACGCCGCGTAGACCGGCGCGCAGTCGTGCGGCCAGAGCCGCATGTCGCGCTCGGGCACCATGAACGGGTGCATCCCCGTCGGAAGGAGGCGCGCGCCGAGCGGCTCGAGGAGCGCGATCATCCGGAGGGCGCTCGCGTGGAACTTTTCCGGAAGCGGCGCGAGCGACGACGCGGGCTCGGTCACCTTGAGCTCGACGACGTGGAGCGCGAGCTCGTTCGACCACGTGATCGGACCGTTCTCGAATTCGCCCGTGGGCTCGCCCGCGGCCGCCGCGAGGAGCCGGTCGGCGATCGGGAGGACCGCGAGCTCGGGAGAATCCCGCGCGACGATCATGTGCTCGATCTCGACGCCGAACCGCTCGAAGAGCGCCGCCGGCACGGGCGTCACCTCGCCGCCGCGGCGGAGGCGCCGCGCCGCTGGACCACGCGGTCGAAGAGCACCTTGAGGACCGACTCGTAGAGCCGGTTCTTCAGGATCCGGTCCTCGAAGCCGCTGTCGAGGCTCGGGTTGTCGTTCACCTCCATGATGTGGATCCCGCCCTTCACCTGCTTGAGATCGACCCCGTAGAGGCCGTCTCCGATCAGGTTCGCGACCTTGAGCGCGAGCTTCACGACCCGCTTCGGCGCGTCCTCCACCGTGAGGGTGTCGATCTGCCCGTAGTGGCGCTCGCCCTTCTCGTCGGTGCGCATGATCTGCCAGTGGCCCTTCGCCATGTGGTACCGGCAGACGTAGAGCGGTTTCCGGTCGACGATGCCGACGCGCCAGTCGAACTCGGACTTCACGAACTCCTGCGCGATGACCATGTCGGATCGCTCGAGCATTCCCTCGGCCGCCTGCTTCAGGCTCTCCTGCTCGTCGACGCGCACGACGCCGCGCGAAAACGAACTGTCGGGCGTCTTGAGCACGCACGGGAACCCGACGGTCGCGCCGACGGCGTCGAGGTTCTCCCGGACGACGATCATCGTCCGCGGCCCCGGGAGGTCGTTCCGCTGCAGGAGCTCGGCGAGGTAGACCTTGTTGGTGCAACGCGCGATCGAGACCGGGTCGTCCATGACGGCGAGCCCCTCGGCCGCGGCCCGTCGCGAGAACCGGTACGTGTGGTGGTTCACGGCGGTCGTCTCTCGGATGAACAGAGCGTCGAACTCGGCGATCCGCCCGAAGTCGTCCTTCGTGACGAGCTCGGGCCTGAAGCCCACGGCCTTCGCCGCCCGCAGGAACTTCCGCATCGCGCCTTGGTTCGACGGCGGGTACTCGGCTTCCGGGTCGTAGAGGATCGCGAGGTCGTACTTCGGGTCCGAGCGCCTGAGGCGCTGCCGCCTCTTGAAGTACTCGTTCGCCGCCGAAAGCACGAAGAGCCAGTGCTCCTCGGGGACCTCGTCGGCGGGAATCGGCCCCATGCTGCGCAGCTCCCAGCGGTCGCCGCTCCGCGCGAACGTCGCGCGAAGGAGCGGCGCGGGGAAGAGATTGAAGAGGCTCAAGGCGAGGCGCGCGCAGCGCTGCGCCATGTTCTGGCCGAAGTAGATCGAGAGCACGAACCGCGCAGAGGACAGGCGGTGGAGCGTCGTCTGGATGAGGTCGTCCAGCTCCTCGCCCGCGAGCCGCACCATGGTCGGGAGCTTCAGGTCCTGGATGGTCGTGATGCTCGGGAGCGGCTTGTGGCCGCGCGCCGCCGCGAGCAGCGACACGTAGTAGCCGAAGCTCTGGTAGCGATAGGAGCGGCACAGGTTGAAGACCTTCGCCCCGCGCATTTCGCTGTAGGACGGATTCGTGAGGTACTCGCGCGACGAGACGAGCTGCACGGCGGAGACGTGGAGCGGCCAGTCGCTTGGCTCGTTGACGACGATCAGGATCGCCATCTCGTTCCGGGGTGAGGGTTCGGTCTCGAGGCCTTCGGGCTCACGCCTTTTTTCGCGGCTCGATGACCAGCAGGTTGCCGTCGTAGGTGAGGATTCCGAGGAGGATTGCGTTGATGAGCCGGTCCATGCCGATCTCGTAGACCTGCGTCTCGAACCTCGGGTTGGGGAAGAGCGGGTCGGCGACGAGGACGGTGCGCGCGCTCTTCGCGTAGCCGCAGAGGACGACGAAGTGGCCCGAGGGACGGCCGCGCACGTCGTCGTACTCGGAACTGCGGCCGTGCTCGCGCGGCGTGCCGTAGAGATACGTCGCGCTGAGCCCCGCGAGGACGGGCCTTCCACGGTCGAGAGTCGACCGGATGAGCGCTCCGGTCAGGTCCTCGAATCGGATCGACCCGCCAAGCTTCAGGAAGTCGATGAACGCGCGCGTCGCGGTCCGGAGCCTCTTCCGCTTCTTCTTGCGGTACTGCTCGCGGAGCTTCTCCGCGAGATCGGGCACGCCGGGGTCGAACCAGGTCGGGTCGAACACCTGCAAGTTGTACGTGTAGAGCGCCGCCCCGTAGCCGCGCCGAAGCGCGTGGCACCCGAGGAGCGCCGCGAGAGTCCCGCCGTGGTCGAGCCGCCGCGTGCGGCCGATGACGGCCCGGAGCTCGAGCTTTTCGCCGTAGTAGCCGTAGATCGCGTGCAGGCAGGTCGGGCCGCACGTCGTCTCGTCCGGCTGCGGGAGCATGCGGATGCGGAGACGCGTGTCCATGACGGTCGATGGGTCTTTCGGTGGGCGGGCGAGCGGCGGGTCAAAGAGGCGGTTCCGTCGGGGGCGATCCGCATCCCGGCGCGGACGTAAAGCCGCGCCGCCCGCTCCGGCGAGGCGTCGCGAAAGGCGGGGATTCTAGCGGGGAAAGGGCGGGGCCTGAAGGGCGGCCGCGCGATATCATGCCCGGCCCCTCCCGATGAGCCCCGTTTCTCCCCCCCTTTCCCGGGTCCGCCTCGTCGCCGCCTTCGCGGCCGTCTACCTCGTCTGGGGCTCGACGTACCTCGCCATCCGCGTCGCGATCGAGACTTTGCCGGGCTTCCTGATGGCGGGGACCCGCTTCCTCTTCGCCGGCGGCATTCTCTACGCCTTCGGCCGCCTCCGCGGCGGCGAGCGCCCGACGCTCCGCCACTGGGGCGCCGCGGCCGTGATCGGCGCCCTCCTCCTCCTCGTCGGGAACGGCTGCGTCGTGTGGGCCGAGCACCGCGTGCCCTCGAGCCTCGCCGCGCTCCTCGTCGCGACCGAGCCCCTCTGGATCGTCCTCTTCGACTGGGCGCGCCCCGGCGGCGTGCGGCCGGCGCCCCTCGAGATCGGCGGCGTCGTGCTGGGCTTCGCCGGCGTCGCCATCCTCATCGGCCCGGTCGACGCGAGAGGCGCCGCCGACCCGCTCTCGGCGGCAGTCCTCGTCCTCTCGACGCTCGCGTGGGCGTCGGGCTCGCTCTACTCGCGCGGCGCGCGGCTCCCGAAGTCCGCCAGCGTGGCGATCGGCATGCGGATGCTCGCCGGGGGCGCCCTTCTCTTCCTCGCCGGGACCGCGGATGGAGAGTGGAGCCGGTTCGACATCGCTTCCGTCTCGCTCCGGTCGGTCGTCGCGCTCGCGTACCTCTCGGTCTTCGGCTCGATCGTGGCCTTCAGCGCGTACATGTACCTCCTCGCGACGACGACCGTGGCGCGGGCCTCGACCTACGCCTACGTGAACCCCGTGGTCGCCGTCTCGCTCGGGTACTTCGCCGGCGGCGAGCCGGTCACGGGACGGACGGTCGCCGCGACCGCGGTGATCGTGGGCGCGGTCGCCGTCATCACGACCGTTCAGTCCGGGGCGGAGGCGAGAGCGGCGGCCGCGGCGCGCGCCGCGCGGAAGGACGAGGTCGCGGAGAGCGCGGGGATCTGATCAGTCCTCCGGGCCGAGACGCGCCACGATCGCGCGCTTCTCGCCCTCGAGGACGACGACGTCGAGGACGCGCGCCCGGCGTCCGCGCGCCGCGACGACGACCTCGTGGGGGCCGGGGGCGACGCCTTCGATCCGGGCGGCGCCGTCGCGCCCCTCGAACCGCGCGCCGTCGACGATGACGGAGAACTCCGCCACGGGCTGGTCCCCGTTCCGGTCGCGCACCGCGACATCGAGGACTCCCGCCGGCCAGCGGAGGACGAACGGCGGCGCGCCGGAGAGCGTGGCGCGGAGCGGGAGTCGGCTCTCCGAGTCCGAGGAGACCTCGACGAGGTCGCCCGGGGCGGGGTCGACGGATCCCGTCCACTCGCCGCTCTCGTCGAGCGTCGCGTGCACTGCGACCCCGGGCCGCGAGAGAATCGCGTCGGCGCCGGCGCACGGCTCGCCTCCGGCCGAGAGCACGCTGAGCCTCGGGGCGCGCGGTGCGACGAGCACGGTCCCCGCGTCGACGACGGCTCCCTCCTCGGCGGGGAGGCGCACGGGAACGGCGAACGGGCGGAGGCTCTCGTCCTCGGGCGCTCCGACGAGGAACGCGCGGCCGACGAGCCGCGTGGGGACGTCGACCTCGGAGACGAGGTCGCCGCGCGCGTGCGTCAGATCGTCGTCGTCCGCGACCGCGACGCGCGCTCGCCGCGGCTTCCCGTCCGGTCCGACGAGGCGCGCGCGGACTCGCGTTGCGGGCGGCGGCTCGAGGACGAGTTTTCCGGGGCGCTCGGCCGGAAGTGGGACGATCCGCGAGCGCGCGCCGCAATCGAGCCGGAACGCGGCGGGCCCCGTCGGCGGCACCGGAATCGGCTCACGAGCGAGGACGGCGGCGGTGACGTCGCGCGCGCGGGTGCCCGTCACGAGGTGCACGAAGAGGTCGGTCGGCGATTCGGCGAGCGTCACGTCGATCGAGGGGTACGTCGGCACGACGAGAGCGAGCGGCTCCGGCCGCGTCTTCCCGTCGCCGCCGTCGCCGCCGCCGCCGCCGTCCGCGATCTCGACCTCCGCCGACGCCGTGCCCGTCTCGCTGTAGACACCGGTCGCCGACACGCGGTACCTCCCCGGAGGAAGGTCGATGACCGCGAGGCCCCGCATCTTGCTCTCCACTTCGATCCGCCTCGTGAAGCCGTCCGCGAGACGCGTCGCGACGACGCCCGCCGCAAGCGCGAACGGGCTGCCGTCGGCGACGAGAAGCCGGAGAGAAAGAGGCGCCCGTTTCTCGTCCTCGTTCACGGGCGAGGTCTCGTCGGTTCCCGCCGCGGGAATGCGGACGACTCGCGAAACGCCCGCCGGCGCGCTCCCGACCGAGAGCGCGCGGCCGTCGCCCGGCGTCACGATCGTGAGGTCCGAGCCCGCTTCCGCGCCGATCAGCCGGAACCGGCCGTCGGGGCCGGTCGTCGTCCACGGGCCGCGATGGCAGTGCGGCGCGCCGACGGCCGCGCGCGCGACCGCGCGGCCGCCCGGGTCGAGGACCCGGCCGACCAGGTCGGCGCCCGGTCGGAGCCGGATGACGACGGGCGGGTCTCCCTCCTCCCACGGCGAGGGCCACGCGTACTGCGACTCGAAGCCCGGCGCGACCGGCCAGAGGTCTCCGACGCCCGGCGCGACGCACGGGAGCACCGCGCGTCCGTTCGCGTCGGTCACGGCGCTTCGCGCGTCGGGCACGTGGCCGCAGCCGAGAAGGAGCGCGACGCGGCAGCCGGGGACCGGCCGGTTCGACGGGTCGAGCACGAGGATCGGGAGATCGACGCCGCGGCGGAGAGCGACGACCTCTTCGTCGGGTCCGCCCATGAACCAGACCGGCGCGAAGCCGTCGGCCTCGACCGCGAACCAGGGACTCTCCGCCTCCGCGGGGAGTGTCGAGAGTTCGAGGCGCACCCAGCCGCCCTCGTCCGCCGGCGCGTCCGCGATCGGCGGCCAGGCGGGCTCGAGGACGGGCTCCTTCTCGAGGTAGGCGGAAAGGCGCGCGCCCGGAAGGGGCGCCCGCGTGTCCGCGTCGATCACCCGGAAGACGAGGTGCGTCGGCGCGCCGCCGTCCCCGAGCGGCTCGGCTCCCGGGAAAACGGCGTCGGCCTCGCGGGCGCTCTCGCCGGGCCTCAGTCCTTCGACGCCCGCGGGTCCCTCCTCGACGGCGGCAGAGGCCGGCAAGAGCGGGAGAAGAAGCAGAGTGAACGCCCCGATCGCTCGTTTCAGTTTCATCATCATGTAAAGGACACCAGGCGAGCCCGGCCGTTTCAAGTCGCCGTCGCGAGCCCGCGACGGCGCGTCGAGGCCGCTCGACGCCGATCCGCGGTCGCCGCGGCGCACATGGGTGCGGGCCGCGCGCGGAACGGCGCTTGCAAGGACGATGAGCGGCTGGCCCGTTTTCCGCCTCCGGCCCCCGATCTCGCGAGGTCTATAACAGATGCGGCGATTGATTCCCCGCCGTCCGGCGGCCGTCGTTCGCGCGGCCGCGCTCGCTCTCGCGCTCCCGTCCCTATCGGCCGGAGCGCAGCTTCTTCCGTACACGCGCGGCTCCGTTTCGACCGTGCGCGACTGCCGCGGAGGATTCGTCGCCGCCGGAACGGCGCTCCGCGGAACCGGCGGGCTCGGGACGATCGACCTCGCGGGGATCCCGTTCGGCTCGACCGTGAAGGAGGCGATCCTCTACTGGGCGATCCTCGCCTCCGACCCGATGCCGCCCGGCGCGAACTCGATCCAGCTCGACTCGCAGCCGTTCACCGGCACGCTCGTCGGCTCGAGCCTTTTCCCCGGCGGGCCGTCGGACCGCGCCTACGTCTTCCGCGCGGACGTCACCTACTGGATCACGGGCGACGGTTCTTACGGCGTGAGCGGCGCGCTCGACGGCGGCGACCCGGACGGGAGCCCCGTCGCCGAGGGCGCGTCCCTCGTCGTCCTCTACTCGAACCCCGCGCTCGTGAATCGCGACATCGTCGTCTACGACGGGGCCGCGCTCGTCGACGGCTCGACGCCCGCCGTGCTGACGTCGATCGGCGGGTTCGACGCCACGACGCCTGTCACCGGCGCCTCGATCGCGTTCATCGTGGCCGACGGCGAGGCGGCGCTGTCCGACTCGACCTACGTGAACGGCTTCCTCGTCGGCCCCGACGCGCTCGACGGCAGCGACGCCCCGGGCGGCATCGAGTTCTGGGACACGGACGTCTACGCCGTCTCGGGGATCATGACCGGCGGCTCGACGTCTCTCTCCGCGCTCGTGAGCCAGGGCGACGACGACGTCGTCTGGTGCGCTTCGCCTTTCGCGGTCGCCTCGCCCCTCCCCGCCGCGGACATCCTGACCGAGAGCCTGACGCCGCTCGTTCCGAGGGGCACGAACTTCCGCATGCGCGTGACGGCCACGAACAACACGGGATCGCCCGTCCCGGTCACGGCAAACGTCGACGTCTACGACGCGGGAGGCACGTGGCTCGGCTCGTTCCTCTCGAACAGGACCGGGTCGCTCCCGGCGTCGACCACGCTGCAGCGGAGCTTCAAGGCCCGGATCCCCGCCGGCGTCCCCCCGCGCTTCCTCATGACGCCGCTCTACGTCGTCACGTCGCTCCACCGGCGGCCGGGAGGCGAGTTCCTGGACGACGACCACGTCGTCTTGAGGATCGAGTAGCGTCCGGTCAGCGGCGCCGGTCGAGGATTACGCGCCCCGCCTTCACGACGAGAACGGGCTCCCGGAGCGCGGTCGCGTCCGCGAGCGGGTCGCGCGGGAGCGCCACGAGGTCCGCGGCGAAGCCGGGCGAGATCGCGCCGATCTCGCGCTCGAGCCCGAGGACGCGGGCCGCCGCCGACGTCGCGGCGCGGAGGGCGTCCGCGTTCGTCAGGCCGCACTCGGAGAGGAGCTCGATCTCGCGCGCGTTGTCGCCATGGCGGAAGACGCCGGCGTCGCTCCCGCAGGCGACGGTCACTCCCGCGCCGATCGCGAGGCGGACGAGCGCCTTCGCTTTTTCGAGCCGCGGGGGCTCGGGCAGGCCTTGGCGCCAGCCGGACTGAAGCGAGATCGCCTCGACGGCCGCGACCGTGGGGCAGAGGACGACGCCTCGAGAGGCGAGGAGCGCGAGCGTCTCCCGGGTCGCGTCGGTTCCGTGCTCGATCGTCCTCACGCCCGCGCGCGCGGCGCGCGACATCCCTTCCGGCGTCGTGGCGTGCGCCGCCACAGGGAGGCCCGCGCTCCGCGCCTCGTCGACCGCCGCGCGGATCTCGTCCTCGGTGAAGGTCGGCGTCGCGGCCGCGCCCTCGCGGCGGCGGTAGTCGGCGTAGAGCTTGATCCAGTCGGCGCCCGCCGCGATCTGCTCCCTCACCGCTCGGCGGACGCCGTCCGGGCCGTCGGCCGCCTGCGCTCCGCGCGGCACGTCGAACCGCGGGTCGAAGCCCAAGGGCCCATAGCCTCCGGTCGTCACGATTGCGCGCGTCGCCGCGAGGATCCGGGGACCGGGCACGAGGCCCGACGCGACGGCGTCGCGGAGCGCCACGTCGGCGAACGCCGCACCCTCGGTGCCGAGATCGCGGACGGTCGTGAATCCGGCCTCGAGGGTCGCGCGCGCCGCGACGACCGAGCGGATCGTGCGCGACTCGAGCGACTCTTTCAGCACCTGGTCGTTCCAGGGCGCCTCGTCGTAGGGGTGGAGAAGGAGATGCGTGTGGAGGTCGACGAGGCCGGGAACGAGGTAGAGGCCCAAGACGTCGATCTGCGCCACGCCCTCGGGCGCGGGGGCGGGGCCGCCGATCGTGACGATGCGTCCGCCGGAGCAGGCGACGAAAACGGGCTCGTCCGAAAAGCGCGAGCCGTCGGCCGCGAGGACGCGCGCGCCCGCGAGGACGGTCGGCGTCGCGGAGGCGTCCGCGGCGGGCGATCCGAGCGCGGGGAGCGCGAGGAGGAGGAGCGCCCCGGCGGCCGTCATCGGGGCGAGCCTCCGCCGTCCGCCTTCGCCGGATCCGAGGCGAAGAAAACGAGCACGGAGAGATCCTCGCGGATGTCGTGGAAGCGGTGCGGCACGTTCGCTTTCACGTAGATGATCGACCCGGCCTTCACCTCGCGGGACTCGCCGTGCCCTTCGGGGCCAATCGAGATCGACGCCGCGCCCGACAGCACGTGGTAGACCTCGTCCTCCGCGTGAGGCGGCTGGGCGTCCGTCGCGCCCTTCGGGAGCGCGTAGATGCCGCAGTGCAGCGCGGGCACCTTGAGGAACGGGTAGTACGACTTCTTCGACGCGGCCTGCGCCGAAGAGAGGTCGTTCGCCTCGAAGAACGCGACGACCTTCGTTCCGTCGACAAGAGGAGGTTGCTGCGGGGAGGACGCGAGCGCCGACGCGAGCGCGGCGACGGTGGCGGCTGCTGCTACTGCGGCGGAGGCGAGTGCGGGACGGGAGAGTCGCAACATGGCTGGCTCCGGATGATGGAGCGGCGGCGGCGGCGGCCCGGTCCGCCGCTCACTCTACCCGGAACGGCGCGCCTGTGCGCGGCCGATAGAAAAGGCGTCCGGCCAGCGTCCGCACGCGCCGGCGAATCGGGCCGGGAGCGTTCGTCGAGTCGCTCGCCGCCCCGGTGTAAGAAAAAACAAACCGTCGCGGGTGACCGGCGTGGGGATCGAGGCGGGGACGGCCGCTGCGGCCCGGCGCGTCCGGGTCGGCGCTTTCGATGCCGGCCGGATGCCGCTCACCCCGGCCGAATCGACGCCGGCGCCGAGCGCCGCGTCTAAGGCCGCGAGTGAACCCTCTCCGGGAGGCCGCCACGCCGCTGGTTCGTCACCCGAGAAGCGGCGGCCGTGGTCGAGAAGCTCATCGTCTCGCCGCCGTCCACGCGCCCCAGCCTCACGGCGCACGTGCGCCACCAGTCCATTCGGAAGTCATTTAGCATTAAGAGTTTAAGAAAGGCGCCTCGCGCCGCTCCATTGGCGCCCGGCGCCCATCATGGGCCCGCGGGCGTTCCCCGCGCCGGAGAAGACGTTCGTCGGAATCGCCGGCTACTCTTCGCCGCCGAGGCTCGCGGCCGTGCGGCCGAGGAAGAGCGCGAAGACCATCGCGAGGCCGACCTCGACGAGCGCGTCGAGGAGCGCGCCGGCGAACGGGATGAGTCCGAAGAGAGCGTCGTCGGCGATGCAGAAGACGAATCCGGCGGCGAGGAACGCGGACGCGATCGCGCAGCGCGCGCCGCCGCGGCGGAGAATCCGCGCGACGAGGAGCGGCGAGAGCGCGGTCAGGCTCTCGCGCACGCCGAGCGCAAGGAGGACCGGCGGCAGGACGCCGAAACCGAACGCGACGAGGATCCGCGTGAGGAGCGCCTGCGGCCCGAAAAGGGCCGCGCTCGCGATCGCCGGCCCGAACGCCGTCGTGCCCGCGAGGATCGCGCGGGCGAAGGGCCAGACGAGGTCGGTGACCGGGTCCACGAGGTCCGGCCAGTCGGTCGCGCGTCCGGGCGATTCGGGCGACACGCGAACGACCCGGAGCAGCCAGACGACGACGTACGAGTGCGCGATGACCGAGCCGACGAGGCCCACGATCCCGAAGAGTCCAAGCCCGGCAAGGATCGCTACACCTCCGAGGAGGCCGGCCGCGAGCGCGACACGGGCCCGCGTGCCGGGCTTGACGGCGTCGGCGAAACTCGCGAGAAGGTCCTCGACGGCCCCGTCGCCCGTGCTCGTCGCCCTCTTCGGCGTCGCGACGCAGTTTCCGCCGCAAGGGCAGAGGAGCGTGGGTTCGAGCCGGATCGTCTTCCGCTCGCAGCACTTCTCGCAGCGGAGAGAGCCGCAGCGCGTGCAGCGGAGCGGAGCCAGGTCGGACGACGCGGAGGAAAAGTGTCCGCAGGGCAAAGCGGCGGGCCTCGGCACGTCGCCGGCGCGGGCCGGCCGCGGCGCGGGCTGCGGGAACTTTTGGGCCGGCGGAGGAGGGAGCAGCGTCATGCCTCGGTATCGAGCCCCCGGCACCCGTTCTTGAACGCCCGCCCGCGGAGTGGCTCTCAGTCCCGGTCGCGCATCGGCTCGTCGATCATCCGCAAGTCGCGCTCCCGCGCGGAGCAATCGGCAAGGTGGTTCCGGCGCGGGCCTTCGAGCCTTTCACGGGCCGACAGGAAGTCGACCGACGCGAGGCGGCGCAGCACGTCCGGATCGGGTGACCGCACGTTGAACTGGTGCCAGAGGGGGGACTCGAACCCCCACTCCCTTTTGGGGAACGGGTTTTTGAAACCCGCGCGTCTGCCGGTTCCGCCACTCTGGCGTGATCGTCGTGGACTTCGGGATCGCGGCGCCCCCCTTTTACCACGCGCGGGCGGAGCCCGGCCGGGACGCTCGCGCTCCGAGGCCTTCGTCGCCTCACCTCACGATCACCGTCACCGCGTTGGTCACGCTGAGACCGAGCGGATTGGCCGCGCCCGAGTCCTCGATGGCGGCCTGGATCGTGAGCTCGATCGGGCGGAGCGCGCCCCGCGCGCGCGCAATGCCGAAGGGAGCCGAAATCGGCGTCGCGCGGCGCTCGGCGCCGAGCCCGCACGCGCGGCCCACCACCCCGTTCCCGCGGAGGCACCGGTTCGGGTGCGGGAGTCTCGAGAGAGGGTCGAGCGGCGTGGGTCGAACGGAGCAGCCGATCGTGACGCCGCGGACGACGACGTTCGCCGGATGCGGCGCCGACAACGGTCACTTCCACGTCCACGCAACGTAACGGCTCTCGCTCGGACCGGCGGGCGCGGTCACGAGAGCGAGATGGACGGGCTCGCCGGGCGCGAGGAGGACGGTCCGGCTCGCGCCGCCGCTCGTCCCGTTCACGAAGAGGACGTCGGTCGCCGGCCCCGACGCGGCCCCGACGGTGCCTGCGGCGCAGGAGACGGGCGCCGCCGCGAGACCCGAGATCCCCGATCCCGCGACGACGGCGGGATCAAAGCGGCCGACGAGCGAAACGCCGCCCGTGAAGAGATCGACGAAGTAGAGCGGGTTCGAGCCCGGGATCCCGATCGGCGGCGCCGGTCCGGCGGTCGCGAGGAACGCGGCGCCGCCGCCGGCGCACGCCATCCCGCCGACGCCGCCGAGAGACTCGGGAACGCGGGCGATGACGGACGACGCCCCCGTAGCGGGGTCGATCGCGATGAGCTCGTCATTCCAGCGATCGGCGCCAACGAGCATCCCGTCGCGGCGCCATGCGAGGCCGTTCACGTCGTGGAACCCGGCGCCGATCCGACCGACGATCGTGCCCGCCCCGGTGGCGAGGTCGACGCGGAAGAGCATCGAGTTCGCGGCGTTGTTCTGGCTCGCGCCGTAGGCCGTGCCGTCAGGCGCGATGGCGAGCGCTCCCTCGAAGACGAATCCGATCCCGAGCGGCCCGACGGGCGCCGGCGCGCCCGTCGCCGGGTCGATGCGGTAGAGGACCGGCGCGTCGCCCGTCGAGAGGCCGTAGAGTAAACCGTCGATCGAGTCCTCGAGCCCCGCGAGCTGCGGGAGGCCGGTGCCCGCGACGCGAACGAGCGACGCGTCGCCGGCCGAGATCCGATAGAGGTCGCCCGAGTCGAAGTCGACGCCGAAGAGGGTCTGCGCCCGCGCGGGCGGCGAGACGAGAAGGGACGCGCCTCCGAAGAGGACGAGCGCGAGGGAGGCGAGGAATCGGCGAGTCTGCTCTCCCGCCGTCCGCGTCGCGCGCGATCGCGTCGTCTCGGCCACGTGTCTCCTTCCCCCCTCGCTCCCTTCACCTCAGCGGCGAGAACTCGAGGAGCGTCGAGACCGAGGGCTCGCCCGAGACCGGGCCCGGCCGCCTCGCGATGCCGCCCGGGACGAGCCTCGCCCCCTCCGCGTCGAGGAGGGCGCGGAGCATGAAATTCGCGTAGCCGTAGTCGCGCGAGGGCTGTTGCCCGAAGACCTCGAAGCCCGAGCAGCCGATGTTCGTGTGCGCGGGCGCGGCGTCGCCGCCGAGCGCCGTGACCGGCCCCTCGGCGTTCTCGCCGGGGACGGTCGCGACGAGGACGTAGAGGTTCTCGGGCCGGGCGACCGGGTCGATCCGCACGTCGTGAGTGTCGAGCGTCACGATCGTCCCGGGCGGCCCGGTCGCGATCTCGCCCCGCCCGTCTCGCACGCCGAACGACGCGAGGAGACCGAGCGGCGAGAGATCGGGCTGCGCGGGGCAAACGGGATCCGCCCGGCGCAGCTCCGCGGCGTCGAAGCCGGGAAGGAAAGAGCCGCCGAACTCGCCGCCCACGAGCTCGAGGCCCGTGACGGCGTACGGCACCCTCGGCATGTCGAAGGGCGAGAGCTGCACGTGGAGCGAGTCGCCGGGGCCGGTCGGGCTCTGGACGATGTGGAACGAGTCGGCGGCGGCGTCGTCCGGCGAGCCGGCCCGCGGCCGGAGCCCCACCAGGTCGTCGGCGAAGTCCGTGTGGTCGTCGCTCTCGAGACGGCAGCGCGCGGCGTCGGCCGCCGGGTCGTCGAGGATGACCTGGAGCGGGAGGTTGACCGAGCCCAAGCCGTCGACCGCGCCGGCGATCTTCCGCTTCGCCGCTGGGCTCGCCGCCTCGAGCTTCAGGATCGTCCGGCCGGAGGGGATGGTGACGGGGTTCGCGAGCGGCCCGCCCCCCACCGTCCGGAAGAGGCTCGTGATGCGCTTCAGGCCGGGAGGGAGCCCGACGGCGCCGCGGTCGCCGCAGATCTCGAGGCTCCTCACGAGCGGCGCTCCGGTGCCGTTCTCGATCAGGAGATGGAGCGTGAGGGCGTCGTCCGTCGGCTGGAGGCTCGCGTTCCGCCGCCGGGTGAAGACGAGCGGCTGGCCCATGTCTCCGGGGAATCGCATCGAGCCGGTCGGCGTGAGGACGACGTTCATCGTCGGGCTGTTGTCGAACCCCGTCTGATTCCCGCCCGGACAGCAGAGGAACCCGAGCACTCCGCCCGCGGGGAATCCGTTGAGGAGGTCGCGGGGCGACGAGGCCGCGCCGCCGGCGTCGCCGGGTATCTCGGCGTTCGGCATCCCCATCCCGTCGCGGTCCCAGTCCTTCATGTTCGTGACCGTGTTCGCGTCGAAGTGCTTTCCCTTGAGCGTGCATTTCGCCACGTCGAACTCGAACTCGACGCTGTCCTGGATGTTCCTGCCGCCTTCGTCGGCCCGGTCGTCGTTGATGTTCGTGTCCTTCGATTCGTACCAGGACGAGATCCAGACGAAGCCGCCCTCCTTCTTGCACTTCACCTTTCGGGCGATGATCTTGTTCTCGCCCCCCTCGTACGGGCAAAGACCGACCCATTTCTCGTTCACGATCCCGCCCTCGTCGTTCTCGCAGAGGAAGCGGAGACCGTAGTACGACATGTCGATGCACCAGAATTCGAAGACGTAGCCCTTCTTGTCCTTGTCGCTCCGCGACCAGCGCCGGTCCTTCTTCTCCGCGTCGCCGGCGACGTTGTCGGGCCCGGCCGCCGTCGCGTCCCCGCACGTCGTCCGCCGCGGCGTGAGATCGACGCGGCAGCCCTGGGCGCCGGCTTCGGGGAGCGGCGCCGCGGCGAAGGCGAGAGCCGCGATCGAGAGGAGGCACGCGGAAGGGAAACGGCGATGCGATGCGACCGTCATGGCGGAATCCTCGGAAGGCCGGGTTCATTCTCGCGCCGCCGTGACGGGCGGGCAACGCGGCCGCGGGGAGGATGCGGGTTAGTCCTATTGCCGCCTAGCCGCGGCCGAGATCGAGCATCGCGCGGGCGCGCCACGCTCGACGGGTGTCACCGAAGGCCGAGGAACGCCTCCGGCTTCTTCGCAAGATCAAGACTGGATCGGTTGCGGTTGAAGACTATTTGGGCCCGCGTCGCGGGCGCGCCCGCGCGGGCCGCCCGTCCGTCAGCCCCGAAGCCGCTCCGAGAGCCAGGCGCCGACGTCCTCGATCTCCTCGAGGGACACCTCGTGCTGCATCGGGTACTCGCGCCACGTCACGTCGTGGCCGCGGGCGCAAAGGACGTCGCGGGCGGCCCGCGCCCCGCGAAGCGGCACCATCGGGTCGCGAGTCCCGTGGGCCATGAAGACGGGGAGCCGCGCGTTCGCCGGGCTCGCCTCCGCGTCGAGCGTCTCGGCTCCGATCATGTACGTCGAGAGGCCGATCGCGGCGAGGAGCCGCGCCCCGTGGCGGAGCGCGAGGTGGAGCGCCACGACGCCTCCCTGCGAGAAGCCGGCGAGGACGATCCGCTCGCTCGCGATCCCCCGCCTCGTCTCGCGCGCGACGAGCGCCTCGAGCCGCCGCGCGGAACGCCGCACGCCGTCGAGGTCGTGCCGCTCGCCTTCGAGCGATTCGACGTCGTACCACGCGGGCATCACCATGCCGAAGTTCACCGTGACCGGGATCTCCGGCGCGTGCGGCAGGATGAAGCGCACGCGAGCGTCGCGGGAAAGCGCGAGGCTCCGCACGACGTCCACGTGGCCATGGCCCGTGTCGCCGAGCCCGTGGAGCCAGAAGACGGCGTGCGTCGCCGCGCCGCCGGGCGGCTCGATCTCGATCGCGTCGAGGAGACTTTCCTGCGCCATGCGGGCGGGGATGATACGCGAGAACGCCCGGGTCCGTCAGGGGAGGAGGTCGCGGGCGTCGCTTCCCGTGAGCGCCGCGGCCGCGGCCTCGCCGGCGAGGCGCGCCGCTTCAGCCGCGCGGCCCGCCCTCTCCTCGGCGTCGGCGAGAAGAAGCAGCGTCGCCGGATCGGGCCCCCCGAGGTCGAGCGCGAGACGCGCGGCGCGGCGCGCGCGCTCCGCGTCGCCGCGCCCGAGATGGTGGCGCGCGACGACCGCGAGGCTGCCGGCCACCGGAAGGCCGCGGATCGCGTCCGCGGGCGAGAGCTCCCCGCGCGAGAGCATCTCGCCCATTCGATCGAGCGCCGGGAGGCTCGGCGCGCGGCGCCACTCGCGGAGCGCCCCCGCGGCGTTTCCCGCGCGGGCCTCGAGCTCGCCCAGGAGCAGCGCCGAGAACGGGTCCTCGGGCTCGAGCGCGGCCGCGCGCCTCAGCGCGGCGCGGGCGGGCTTCGCGTCGCCCCGCTCTGCCGACTCGCCCGCGACGAGGAGGTGGAGCCGCGAGAGATGGCGCGCCTCTTCCTCCCGGGCCCGTCCGTCGACGAGCGGAAGGATCTCGGCTCCGACCTCGGTCGCCTCGGAGAATCTCCTCGCGCGGACGAGCTGCGCGCGAAGCTCCTTCTTGAGGGGTGCGCTCTTCGGATGCGCCTTCACGGCCGAGCGCAGCCCCGCCTCGACCGTCTCCTCGAGCACGTCCGGATGCCGCGCGTAAAGGAGGGCCTGCGCCTCCTCGAAGAGGAGCCGCGTCTCCCTCGTCATCTCGCCCGCGCGGGCGCGGAGGAGGACGCGCATTCCCTCCTCGAGCCGGCCGGTGTCGGCGAGCGCGAGCGCGAGCCGCGACTGCGCGTGGCCGAGGAGGTCCGGGATCTCGGGCAGGGCCTTCGCCGGCTCGGCGACGAGCCGCGCCCATCTTGCCGCCCGCCGGAACCGCACGACCGCGTGCCCGGGATCGCGCCCAGCGACCGCCCTGAGCCCGGCGAGGAAGTTCTTGAGGACCGCGAGCGCGAGCGTGCGGCGGAACCGGTGCCGGAACCGCCGGTAGAAGATCCAGAGGAAGACGAGGAGCGCGAAGTTGAGCAAGAGGAATCGGCCTCCCGGCGAAGAGAGGAGCGGTCCCATCACGCGGCCGAGGAACTGGAGGAGTCCCCCGAGGAACCCGAGCGCGCCGCCGAGCGCCCAGAGGATCGCGAGGATCGGGAGGCCGTAGAGGAGGAGACGGAGCTTCCCGTGGCGGCGGAGGAAGCCCCGCGTCTTCGAGAAGAGGGCGGCGGCGACGCTCCGGAGCGTCATGGCGCGGCGCCCCCCGCCCGCCGGGCGAGGTCCTCCAAATGGCGGCGCTCGGCGTCGTCCTTCGTTGCGCTCGCGGCGCGCGCGAGGGCGCGGGCGGCCTCGTCCCCGCCCGCGCGCGCGAGCGCTTCCGCGACGACCTCGCGGCGGAGGCGCCGCTTCTCCGCCGGGAGGCGCCGCCCGCCGAGAAGGCGTCCCACTCCCTCGCCGACGCCTCCGGGCGCCGCGGCCCTGATCTCGGGGCGCGCCGCGAGCGCCTGTGCCGCGGCCGCACCCATTCCCGCGAGGATCGTCACCGCGGTCGCTCGCCCCTTTTCCCCCGCGCCGTCGAGGCCGTCGAGGACCGGGTCGATTGCGGACGGCCCTCGCGCCGCGAGCGCGCGGGCGGCCGCGAGCCTTTGAGACGCGCCCGTCTTCGCGTCGAAGACCCACTCGACGAGGAGAGGCGGAGCGATCGCGCCGGCGATGCGCTCCCACTCCGCGCTCGAGAACGCGGCGTCGGGCGTCGCCGAGGCCGCGCGCGGGAATCCCGGAGCTTTTGCGGCGGCGCGCGCGCGGAGGACGCCGACGAGCGCCTCGCGCACGTCGCCCGCGGCCGCGGCCGCGGCGTCGAAGAGCGCGCGGTCGTGCGAGAGAGCCGGGTCGACGAGGACCTCGCGCGCGAGAACGCCGTCCTTCGGGATCCGGCCGAGGAGCGCGGCCAGGAGGTCGCCGGGCGTGGCCCTGAGACGCTCCCTCACGGCCGCGGATCCCGCGCGCGCCGCGCAGATCTCGACGGTCGCGGCGTCGCCCCGGCGGATCGCCGCCTCGAGCGCGGCCGTCCGCACGGCCGGGTCCGCGTGGGCGAGAAGCGGCGGGATCGCGCGATCGCCGTCCTCGAGACGGGAGAGGATCTCGGCGAAGAGCGGCTCGACCGGCCGGCGCGGCGCGACGGCCTTCCTGAGAGCGCCGCGCGACGCGAGCGCCGCTCGCGCCCGCGAGAACGCGTCGACGAGCGCCTCGACCTTCGAGCCCGCCCCGCCGGCGAGGCGCTGGACGAGGGGCTCGGGGTCCTTCGCCTCGGTCGCCGCGAGGAGGATCCCCTCCATCGAGTCCGGGAGCGCCCGGTCGAGCCGCGCGAGCGCGCCCGCGTCGCCCGCGGCGGCCCCGAGCGCGGCGCTTCGGACGAACTCGGGGCTCCGCTCGATCTCGTCGATCGCGGCCGCGGGGTCCGGGATCTCGCGGAGCGGGGAGCCGTCGATCTCCGAGATCGTGCCGAGCGCGCCGCAGGCCTCGCAGAGGACGCGGAGGTCGCGCGCGGGAGTCGAGCACTCGCGGCAGCGGAAGCGCGCGAGGCGGGAGAGGAATCGCGCGAGCGCGTCGCGGCCGCGGCCCTCTCCGGCCGGCGCCGGAACGAGGCGCGTGCCCGCCCCGTCCCGGTGCTCGCGCGCCCCCCCGTCGCCGGCGGGCGGAGCAAGCGCGGAAAGGACGCTCGACTCCTGTCCGTCCTTTCCGCCGAGGAGGAGCGCCCGGGCGCCGACGAGCGTCGGACGCTTCGCGACGGCCGACTCGAGGAGGCGCCGCGCCGCTCTCGGGTCCGAGCCCTGGATCTCGCGGGCGAGCCGCGTCTCGAGGAGCGGGACCTGCGCCGCGAGCCGCGTCCGCTCGGTCGTCTCGAGCCGTCCGTCGAGGAGCCGCCTCACTGCGAAGAGCTCGCGCTCGACGTTCCCCTCGGCGCGCGCGCACTCGCGGAGGAGCCGGAGCGCCTCCGCCGAGGCGGGCGCGCCCTCGGCCGCGCGCTCGGCGGCGGCGCGCGCCTCCGAGGCGCGCCCGAGCGCGAGGAGGTCGCGCGCGTGCGCGAGCCGCGAGACGAGCGTGTCGCGTCCGAGGAGCTTCGACACCTGGAAGTGGTGGCGGTGGGCCTCCGCGGGCTGTCCGACCTCCCGGAGGCAGTCGCCCAGAGCCGCGCGGGCCTCGACGTTGTCCGGGTCGCGCTCGACGACGCGCGCGAGGACCGGCGCCGCGGCGGCGTGCTCGCCGCGGATGTAGAGGTCGAGGCCCTTCACGAGGTCGCGCACTTCGCGCGTCTCTTCGACCGTCCGCGCGGAGCGCGCGACGCGCGAGAAGAGGAGCGACGAGAGGAGGAAGAGCGCGGCGAGGACGAGGAACTCGAGAGCGGCCGGCTCGCGGAGGATCTCCTCCCAGAGGGCGCTCACGGACGGGTCCTCGCGGCGACTCGGTTCACTCGTGGCATCGATCGATCCGACGGCCGCCAGGATAGGATCCGGCTGCGCCCGCTTCGCGGTCCGCGGGGCGGAGGGCGAGCCGCGCCGCGGAAGCGGCCCGGAGAGGACGCGTCCGTCAGCCCTCGGCGATCCGCCCGGTCTTTTGGTCGAATCGGAGCCGCTCGAAGCGCTCGCCCCACCACCTCTCGAGCGCTGCGCGGGAGCGGAGCCTCTCCGCGCGGCCGGATCTCGCGTCGTAGCCGCACGTCTCGCCCGTCGTCTCGAGGAGGAGGCGCGCCGCCTCCCGGTGCACGTAGAAGTTCCCGCAGTCGAGGAGGTCGATCGCGAACGGCACGAACCGCGTGTCGTGGAGGAGGCGGAGCGCCGTGCAGGAGAAGAGGCGCGCGTACTCGTAGTCGTCGGAGGCGGCGGCGTCCTCGAGGAGGTCTCCCGCCTCCTCGAAGCCGCCGACCCCGAGGGCGAGGAGCGCCTCCGTCCGGATGCCGTCGTCGGTGTCCTTCGCCTTCTCGCGGAGGACGCGGAGCGCTATCGGGCCGCCCGCGAGCCCGAACGCGCGGAGGGCGGTCTTCACCGCGAGGCTCGAGTCGTCGTCGATCTGGGGATGCCCCTTCAGGACCTGCGCCTCGAGGGCGCGGAGCGTTTCCTCGGAGGGCGTCCGCCCGAGGCTCACCTCGGCGAGGACGCGCTCGGCCGGGATGCGGCTCGAGCACGCCCGCTCGACCGCGGCGACGGCGTCCGCTTCGTGCGGGAGGTACGCTGCGATCGCCTCGAGGAGGTAGAAGGGCGCGTACCCGTAGGCGCGGCCGTGCGCCTCGAGCAAGCCGGGCAGGAGCGCCGGGTCGCGGAGCGCGATCGCCCCGAACGCGAGGATCGAGAGGACGCCCTCGGTCTGCTCGGCGAGGATCTGCGGCGCGAGGATCCCGGAGAGGCGCTCGCGCGCCGCCTCGTCCGAGAGGTCCGTGAGCGTCACGAGCCCCCAGTTCGCGTAGTTCCGGACGCTCGGGCTGAAGTCGTGGGTCGCGTCGGCAAGCGCCCGCTCGGCGGCGGGCTCGAGGCGTCCGAGGTGGCCGAGAGCCGCTGCCGCCGCGATCCGCACCTCCTCCGGGACGGAGCGCGCCGTCTCGTCGATGAAGGCGGCGACGGGCCCCGCGGTCCCGGGCTCGGAGACGCGCGAGAGCGCGACGATCGCCGCGGCGCGCGTGTCGGGCCGGAACGCCTTCTCGCGCGCGACTTCGAGGAGCGGCTCGACGGCCGCGCTCGCGAGCCCCATGAGATCCCTGTACGCGCGGTCGTTGTGGATGCCGGCGG
>Ga0187892_10005028_pt1 | contig 21312 bp, 12 predicted proteins | sample MA1701073metaG_FD_139345 | JGI IMG/M metagenome (GOLD analysis project Ga0187892, IMG submission 139345) | Bio-ooze microbial communities from a basaltic lava cave in the Kipuka Kanohina Cave System on the Island of Hawaii, USA - MA170107-3 metaG ... | reverse complement strand
GGCGAGTCGGCGGTGACGCTCCCCGAGGTCGAGCGCCACGCGGACGGGCTCGTCGTCTTGACCGGCTGCCCGGCGCACGGGCTCGTGCCGAAGGCGCTCGCCGCGGGCGACGCCGCGGGCGCGCGCCGCGCGGCGGACCGCCTCCGCGAGGCGTTCGGCGCGGAGAACGTCTTTATCGAGGTGCAGCACCATCTCCTTTCGGCCGAGGCGCGCCTCGGCGCGCTCCTCCTCGACCTCGCGCGCGACGCGAAGATCCCTCCGGTCGCGACGAATGACGTCCGCTACCACCGGCCCGCGGGCCGCCGCCTCCACGACGTCCTCTCGTCGATCCGCCACGGGATCCCGCTCGACCGGATGGGCGCGCGCCTCAAGCCCAACGGCGAGTGGTTCCTGAAATCGCCGGCCGAGATGGCGTCGGCGTTCCGGAAAAGGCGCGACCTCCTCGAGAACACGCTCCGCGTCGCGGACCTCTGCCGCTTCGACTTCGAGTCGCTCCGCTTCCGCTTCCCGTCGTTCCCGGTGCCCGACGGCGAGACGCCGTTTTCTCTTCTCCACCAGCTCGCCTACTCCGGCGCGCGCGCCCGCTACCGCCCGCTCTCGCGCGACGCCGCGCGCCAGATCGCGCACGAGCTCGACCTCATCGAGCGGCTCGACCTCGCGGGCTACTTCCTCGTCGTCTGGGACATCGTGCGGTTCTGCCGCGAGAAGGGGATCCTCGCGCAGGGCCGCGGCTCGGCCGCGAACTCGGCCGTCTGCTACGCGCTCGGCATCACCGCGGTCGATCCGGTCGGGCTTGAGCTCCTCTTCGAGCGCTTCCTTTCCGAGGACCGCCACGAGGCGCCCGACATCGACCTCGACATCGCGCACGCGGAGCGCGAGAAGGTCATCCAGTACGTCTACGAGCGCTACGGCCGCGAGCGCGCCGGGATGGTCTGCGAGGTCATCACCTATCGCGGCCGCTCGGCCGTGCGCGACGTGGGGAAGGCGCTCGGCTTCTCGCTCGAGCAGGTGGACCGGATCGCGAAGGCGCTCGACCACCACTCGGCCGCGCAAGCCGCGGGCGAGATCGAGGAAGAAGGAGAAAAGGGCGGGCTCGGCGTCGACCTCGAGTCGCCGCGCGTGAAGAGGCTCGTCCAGTTCTGCGGCGAGATCGGGTCGTTCCCGCGCCACCTCTCGATCCACGTGGGCGGCATGGTCGTCACCGCGGAGCCCCTCCACGCGGTCGTCCCGATCGAAAACGCCGCCATGCCGGGGCGGACCGTCATCCAGTGGGACAAGGACGACGCGGGCGACGCGGGTCTCGTGAAGATCGATCTCCTCGGGCTCGGCATGCTGACCATGATCCAGGAGGCGCTGAAGCTCGTCGAAAAGCACGAGGGGACGCGGATCGACCTCGCGCGCCTCGGCGCGGACGACCCGAAGGTCTACGACCTCTTCTGCCGCGCGGACACGGTCGGCGTCTTCCAGATCGAGTCGCGCGCGCAGATGAACTGCCTCCCGCGCTTGAAGCCGCGGTGCTTCTACGACCTCGTGGTCGAGGTGGCGCTCATCCGCCCGGGCCCGATCCAGGGCGACATGGTGCACCCTTATCTTCGCCGCCGCGCGGGAAAGGAGCCGGTCGACTACCTCCACCCGAAGCTCGAGCCCATTCTCCGGCGCACGCTCGGCGTCCCCCTCTTCCAGGAGCAGGGGATGAAGGTCGCGGTCGCGGTTGCGGGCTTCACGCCGTCGCAGGCCGACGAGCTCCGCCGCGCGATGGGGCACAAGCGCTCGCGCGAGGCGATGGAGAAGGTCTCGCTCGAATTGATCGAAGGCATGCGCCGGAACGGCATCAAGAAGGACGTCGCCGAGCGGATCTTCCGGCAACTCGCCGCGTTCGCCGACTACGGCTTCCCCGAGTCGCACGCGGCGTCGTTCGCGCTCCTCGTCTACGCGTCGGGGTATCTCAAGGTCTATCACCCCGCCGCGTTCACGTGCGCGCTCTTGAACGCCCAGCCGATGGGTTTTTACTCGCCCGCGACGCTCGTCCACGACGCGCGCCGCCACGGGGTCGAGGTGCGTCCGATCGACGTGGGAACGAGCGACTGGGACGCGACGCTCGAGCGCACCGAGGACAGTGGAAAGCTCGCGGTGCGGCTCGGCTTGAAGTTCGTCCGCGGGATGGGGGAGGCGTGCGAGGAGGCGATGCGCGCGGCGCTCGCGCGGCGGCCGTTTACGTCGATCGACGACTTCGTGGCGAAGGCGAGGGGCATTCCGAAGCTCGCGCTCGAGAGCCTCGCGACGCTGGGCGCGTTTTCGAGCCTCGGCGGCCTTTCGCGGCGCGAGTCCGTCTGGCGGATGCAGGCGCTCGTGCGGCCGCTCGCGGGCCCGCTCGCGGAGAGGCGGCCGCCGGAGCCCCCCGTCCGGCTCAAGCCCACGACCGAACCGGAAGAGGCCGAGGCCGACTACTGGGCGTCCGGCATGTCGCCGCGCTTCCAGCCGGTCGCGTTTTTTCGCGAGGACCTCGACCGGCGCGGCGTCCTCCGCGCCGCCGACCTCGCGCGCGTCCCGTCGGGCCGGCGCGTCCGCGTCGCGGGCCTCGTCATCTGCCGCCAGCACCCGCCGACCGCGAAGGGGTTCACGTTCTTGACGCTCGAGGACGAGACCGGCTTCGCGAACGTCGTCGTCCGCCCCGACCAGTACGAGGAGAACCGCGCGCTCGTCCGCACGGCGGCGTTCCTCGTGGTGGAGGGGACGCTCGAGAAGGCCGAGGGCGTGGTGAACGTCCGCGGCGAGCGGTTCCGCGAGATCGGCGAGCGCCGGGTCGTGGAGGGCGTCCGCTCGCACGATTTCCATTGAGCCATCGAGAGAGAAGAGCCATGACGCAGACTCTGCTGCCGTTCGCGACGGAAGCCGTCGAGACGCCGGCGCCGGCGGGCCTTGCCGCCCTCATGGGCGGGACGATCGACGAGGGGAAGGACGTCGAGTACCGGCAGCTCGGATGCAAGACGGTCGTGGGCAAGTGCTCGAACCCCGCAATGCCGTTTAAGTACTCGGTGAATCCCTATCGGGGTTGCGAGTTCGCGTGCCGCTACTGCTACGCCCGCTACACGCACGAGTTCATGGAGCTCGAGGACCCGCTCGCGTTCGAGCGGACGATCTACGCGAAGACGGGGGCCGCGGATGCCGCCGCGCGCGACCTCGCCCGTCGCGACTTCCGGGGGCGCGGGATCGCGATCGGCACCGTGACCGACCCGTACCAACCGGCCGAGCGCCGGTTCCGCATCGCGCGCGGGATCCTCGAGAAGATGGCCGAGAGGCCGGGCCTCGACGTCTCGATCACGACGAAGTCGGCGCTCGTCCTCCGCGACCTCGATCTCCTGCGCCGGATTTCCGAGCGGTCGCGGCTCTCGGTCAACGTCTCGCTCATCACGCTCGACGCGAAGCTCGCGCGCCGGCTCGAGCCGCGCGCGCCGACCCCCGATCTCCGTCTCGAGACGCTCGCGAGCCTCCGCGCGGAAGGCGTCGCCGCGGGCCTCTTCGCGATGCCCGTTCTTCCCGGCCTGACCGACGCTCCGGCCGACCTCCGCGCGCTCGTCCGCCGCGCGAAGGAGTCGGACGCGCTCTGGGTGAAGGGCAGCGCGCTCTTCTTGCCCTCGGCGGCGCGGAAGGTCTTCTATCCCTTCCTCGAAAAGGAGTTCCCGGGGCTCCTCCGGCGCTACCGCGCCGTCTTCGACCGCGCGACGCGAAGCTCGATCGACTACCGGCTGCGCCTGGCGGGTTTCATCGACGATCTCTGCCGCGCGGAAGGGGTGCCGGTCGGAATCCAAGGCCAGCTCGCCCGCACGGGGTCCACTCGGACGCATGCGAGCCTCCCCTTCGGCGATCCGTCCGGGCCGAAGTCCGACGCGAGCGAGGGAGTCCGGGTCGGGCGGTGGGCGGCGCCGGGCGCGGATGGAATCGGACCCGAAGTCGCTCTCGGCGGGACGAACGAAAAAACACCGCTGCTCTGAAACCAAACGCCGTCCTTCGGGCACAAGTGCACCGGCGGGATTCGATCCGCGTGCGGACGCGGTCCATGCCGTCGAGATCGGCAAAGCCGCGAGTCGCCGCGATCGACCCGAGACGAGGATCCGAATCCGTCGTTCTCTCTCCGGACCCACGCGAACGCATGGTCCCGACGAGCGGGCGGAGCCTGCCGAAGGGACAGCCGACTCGAGGAGAGTTCGGGGATGAGGCGAGGCCCAAGAGTTTGAACCGGCGTCGGAGGCCGGCGCGGTCGCGGCGCCCGGTCGGGCCTCCCCGGCTCGCGCGCGCCGCCCCTCCCAGGGCCGGGCGGCCGCCACGCGAGGTCGCCGGCCCCATCTGGCGACGACCGCGAAGGCAGCCGATTTGCTCGAGAGGAGCCGAACATGTTCCTGAGTCCGAAGAGTCCGATGCGGCGGCGTTCCTGGCCGGCGCTCGCGGCGGGCCTCGTGCTCGCGGCGGCGGGCGAGTCCGCGGCCTTGCAGTCGACCGGCGACTACGAGTTCCTTTCCAACCCTCGCGTCGAGGTGACGAACTTCAATCCCGAGCCGTTCACGGGGCTCGCGTTCGATTCCCAGAACCGCCTCTGGGCGGTCAATCCGTACGGCAACACGATCGTCCGCTATGACTCGATCGCCACCTCGAACCCGGGGACCGTCTTTCCGACGGGCCTGAATCCAGTGTCGATTGCGACCTGGACTCCGCCTCCCACGCCGCCGTTCAAGATCACTCCCGGCGGGAACATGCGCGTTTTGGTGGCGTGCAACGGCACTCACGGCCTTTTCATGCACAACTCCACGAACGGGCGCATCCTGGATTTCATCAGGCTCGATTCCGAGCCCGCGGACATGGTCGTGGACAAGGACAACAACCGGGCGTTCGTCTCCTGCCAGGGAGACAACACCGTGGTCGAGGTCGATCTCTTGAGCTTCCAGATCGTCCGGCGGTACGTCGTCACGTGCGGCTCGCGCCCGGGCCCTCTCTATCTCGACCGGGGAGTCCCCGGCGACGCGAGCGACAATCGTGTCTACGTGGCGCCCTCGCTCACGGGGAACAACTCCGTGCCGATTCCGCCGAATCCGGGCGCCGTCGATCCGGGCACGGGGCTTCCTCTCGAATGGAGGGCCGCCGGGATCGTCAAGGACCTCGACCTCAATTCCCGGGACGACGACGCGGACAATCGGCCCGACAACCAGCTTCCCGACGAGGACCTCTTCCGGATCAACCCTCAGAACGGCACGATCGAGCCCGTCGTCCTGCACGCCGGCAGCCTCATCTTCGACGTCGACCGGAATCCCTTCAGCGGCCAGGTTTGGATCCTCTCGACGCACAGTCGCAACAAGGAAGTGGGATTCGACACGGAGCCGCTGATCCGCGGGAACTTCGCCGTCAATCAGCTCGTGCAAGTGACCGGCGTCACGAACACGAGCCCGCTCATCTCGGTCGGCCTCGGAGCGGATCTCGACCTCGTGGAAGTCGACCCCGGCCCGCCGGCCGTTTTCGGGTACGACCGCCTCCGATCGATCAATCAGGCGCGCACCGTCGAGTTCCAGACGGCGTCCGGTGTGGAGGGATTCGCCTTCGTCGCCAGCGCCCAGAGCGACGTGATCGCGCATCTCACGCCGAGCGGACTCCGCGTCGGGGAGCTCAGCCTCCCGCCAGGAGCGCAGTGCTACGACCTTGCGCTGCTTCCGAGCAACCCGAGCATTCTCGCCGCCCTGTGCCTGCGGACCATGACCGTCGAGGTGTTCGACTTGACCCAGCCTTCGCCCGTCCCGGTCCCTCATTCTCTCGGGTTCGATCCGACGCCGCCACAGATCAAGAGCGGACGCGACATCTTCCTCGACGGACAGCGATCGAAGGACGGCCGGTTCACGTGCGGATCGTGCCATCCGCGCGGCATGAGCGACATCCTGTGCTGGCCGCTCCGCGGCCATCCGACCGACGAGAAGGACATCATGCTCACCCAGTCCTTGCTCTCGATCGCGGACACGTTCCCGCACCACTGGCGAGGCGAGCGCGACCTCTTCGACTTCCAAAAGGCTTTCGGCGGGCTCCTCGGGGCTCCCGACGACGAGGTTCCCGACACCGCCGAGATGGGCGACTTCGTCGTCTTCGTTCAGTCATTGCAGGCTCCGGCCAACCCGCTCGAGGATCATCGGCGGATCTTGAACGACGCCAACGGCACGATCGATTTGCCGAGTCCGCCCGTTCCCTCCGCCGGCATGAGCTCCTCCGCCGTTCACGGGCAGGACGTCTTCCTCGATCCGGTGAGCTTCAACGAGAAAACTTGCGCCGAGTGCCACGCTCCGCAGTCCGGAAGCGACGGGAGCCTCATGTCCGAGGGCTTCATCAAGCTGCGCGCGTCGCGGTCGATGCCGATCGAGATGGCGCACCTGCGCCAGCTCCTCCTGCGAACGCCGAAGTTCGTGACGATCGATCCGTTCGACGGAACCGACAAGTCCGACTTCAATCAGAACGGATTCGGATCGCTGCACGACGGACGCGAGGCGTCGCTGCTCCATTTCCTCGTGCAGAACTTCCCGCTCCTCGTCATGCAGGATCGCGTCGACGCTTTTCGATTCACCGAGCAGTTCGATCAGGGGATCTCGCCCGCCGTGCACTGGGGGCAGCGTTTCTGGTCCGGCAGCCCGTCGAACGTCGAGGCCGACATCCAGGCGATCCTCATCGACGGCGCGACGAAGCCGCCGTCCGGGCCGACGACGAAGCCCTGGAACGACGTCGTGGCCGTGGGTCGGTTCGACCCGGACGGCGCCGGAGGTCCGAGCGGGCTCGTCCCCGTGCGCTGGTGGTACGACGCGAGCATACCGACGCCCGCGTTCGTGGCGGACCGGGCGACCACGCCGCTCACCTCGTGGACGTGGTCCACGATGATGGCGGAGACCCGTGCGGGACGCGCGGAGCACGTCTTTTATGGCGTGCCGCATCGCAACGGCCGCAGGATCGGCATCGACCACGACGGCGACGGAGTGGTCAACGGTTTCGAAACGTTGACCGACCCGTGGAACCCCGACTCGGACGGCGACGAGTGGCCGGACGGCTACGACGACGATCCGCTCGCGTTCGACCCGGATCATTCGGGCGACGTCGTTCCCCCGACGATCAAGGAGGTCGAACTCGATTTCGCGAATTCGCGGCTCGCCAAGTACCACGTCCTGTTCAGCGAGGACGTCAAGTACACCGTCACATACCAGAGCGTCCGTGGTTCCGTCCTGGGTCCGTTGCGGACGTTCACGCGCGACTACTTCTCCACCGCCGACACGTTCGTGCTCACCCACGAGGAGTCATCGACGCAGGCCGACCCGCCGTTCGTGCCGAACGACATCACGAACCAGTTCAACGTCTCGATCACCTATCGCGACCGGAAGACGGACAGGCTTGGCGGGCTGCCCGTCACCGAACCCCTGACGCCGTTCGTCGCCGATGTCGTGCATTTCCCGGACTTCCCGAGCCCTCCGATCCAGGCGAACCTGCACGTGAAGAACCTCGACTGGGCGTCGCCGCCGACGGTCGGAGAAAGCACTCTCTCCGGCACGATCCGGATGAAGCTGGACTACAACTTCGGCGCGCCCGATTTCGTCGCGCTCGACGATTTCCAGCTTCCTCCCGGGAACTTTCCGTGGCGGGCCGACGACAAGATGGTCTTCCTGAGCGTGGCGGTGAAGCACGCGGGCGAGAACCAGCAGTTCGTCAAGCTGAACGAGACGACCTCGGGCTTGGGCTTCACGACCGACCATCCGACTCGCTTCGACATCGTGCGACAGGGGAACCCCGGCGTCCTGATCGACTATGTCGTCGATCCGGGTCCGGACTGGATCTGCTCGCCCCACACGGGCTCACTGAGTCATCTCGGGAACGAGGAAACGGAGATTTCGCTCGAGATCCACGGGCTCGTGGACGGCGACGTGATCAAGATCTCGGTCATGGGAGTCGTAACCCCCGTCACCGCCGGCTCCGCGAGCGGCGGCTACAAGGAGCAGAGCCTCCGCGAGCTTCAGCCGTTCCTGCTCGAGGACACGATGGAGTTCGTGGTCACGTTCTAGCCCGCACGAGAGCTGGCGGGCCCCGAGCCTTGGTGAGCTTCGGCCCCGCGGAGTCGCCCGGGCGCCTCGCGAGAGCGAGGGACGCCCCGGCGACTCCGCGCGTTCTCACCGCCGCGCTCGAGGCTCGACCGGGGCGGCGCGAAAGTCGCCTATCGCTCGTGCGCAGGCTCGCCGTTTCCGTAGCTCCGGAGCCAGATCCTGAGCCGGAGAAGGCCGCGGTAGTAGCGCGTCTTCACGGTGTTGCAGGGAAGGCTCAGCATCGCGCCCACGTCCCCGAACGTCCGATCCTCGCCGATCTTCAGGCGAACGATCTCCCGCGTGACGGCGTCCAGGCGCTCGAGACCCCGCCGAACGTGCTCGCACAGCATGAAGTCGCGCTCGCGGGCTTCCTCGGCGGCGCGAACGTCCGAATCCGGAAGCGGCACCGGGAATCGCGCTCTTCTGCGCCGGTAGCTCTTGAGTCGCAAGACGCAGAATCGGTAAACCCAGCCGTCGAACGATCCGAGTCCCGCGTAGTCCTGGAGCTTCGACCAGACGAGGCCGATCACGTCTTGCGCCAGATCCTCGATCTCGCTCGCGTGGAGCGGATGCCCGAGCCTCGCGTTGCAGAGGGCGAGCGTTCTCGGAATCGCCTGGAGCCGGGCGACGATCGCCGTGAGGCTGAAACGGTCCCCGGCGAGCGTTCCGACCACGAGCGACAGGTCGGAATGGGGCGTATCGAGTCGCGGAAGGCGACGGGCTCGAGCCACGCTGTCCGCTCCCGGCGTCGCCGCGCGGTGCGAGAACGAGTCGGCGTCGGCGCGGGCCTCGCCGGCGGGCGTGTGGAGGTGTGGTCGCGGCGAGGAGATCATCCGGGGGCAGGGCGTCCGGATCGCGGGTCTCTTGGGCGAGCGATGCCGGCGCCCTCGCGCCGTCTTGAACTCGCCGCTCCTGGGGCCTCGACGTCATCGCCATCGAACGAGTGACGCGGCCGGCCGCGCCCCGGCCGGCGTCCGGGAGCGACCGTGGGCGGCGGCGACGCGGCCGCCGCGCGAGGCCGTGCGACGGTCGGGAGCGGGGGCACGGGCCCTCCTCGTCGATTGGGATGCGGTCGTCTCGCGGATCGGGCCGGCCTGTGGGTTCGGCACCGGCCGCCGGCGAGCCGCTGCTCTTTCCCGGTCGAGCCCGGAACTTGAACTCTTTTTGCCTCCGACTCTCCTGGAGTAAGATCGAGGTGGTCATCCGGGGTTGTGCCGAGCGTCTCGCGTCTTCACGGGATTCACATGAGCGGAACCGCTCCGGCCGATTCGAGCCCGACGGCTCTCACCACGCGAGCCGCCCTCGGGCGGTTCCGCCGCGATCCCGTCCGCGGGTTCGAAGCGCTCCTCCGCAGATCCGAGAGCCGGCTCCGCCTCCTTTTGCACTTCCGCCTCGCCGACGGTTCCTGGCCGGGTGTCGATCCCGAGGACGTGCTTCAGGACGTCTGGACGGAGGCGGTGCGAAGCCTCGCCCGCTTCGAATACCGCGGCAAGGACTCGCTCCATCGCTGGCTCGCGGGGCTCCTCGCAAACAAGCTCCTCCACGCGAAGCGCGGCGAGGCGCGGCGGCCCCTGCCGGTCACGAGCGTCGCTCCGTCCGGATTGCAGGAGGCGCTCCTCGAGGCGCTGTCGCGCGTGCGCACGTCCGCGTCCTCCGTCGCGCGGCGGAACGAGCGGGAGGAGAGGGTGCGCCGCGTCCTCGAGGAGCTTCCGGAGAGGCAGCGGCGCGCGATCCTCCTGCGCGTCTACGAGGGGCTTTCCGGCCGCGAGGCCGCGGAGGTGGAAGGGGTCGACGAGAGCACGATGTCGGTCCGGCTCCGAGAGGCCGTGAAGGCCTGCGCCGAGAAGCTCGGGCGGGGAGAGTCGTGAGCCGGAAGGAGAGTTCGATCGGGGAGGTGTTCTCCGGCGACGACCGCCTCGCGTTCCGGTACATCGCCTTCGACCCGGAGGGCTCGCCCGGCGCCGCGATCCTCGACCCGGGCGCCCGCCTCGGCGACTTCGTCGTCGAGCACGAGATCGGCCGAGGCGGGATGAGCGTCGTCTACCGCGCGCGCCAGGACTCGCTTGGCCGAGCCGTCGCGCTGAAGGTCACGCCGGAGCCTCCCGCCTCGCTCGATTCGAACCGGATCGCCCGGATCGAGCGGGAGGCGAGAGTCCTCGCTTCGCTCCGCCACGAGGGGATCGTCGCCGTTCACGCGGCCGGGGCGGCGCGGGGCTTTCGCTGGGTCGCAATGGACCTCGTGGAGGGGACGACTCTCCGCGACATCGTCGCCGGCCGGGTCGAAGGCTGGCCGAATCCCGGCGGGCCGTCCTGGGTCCGGCACGCACTCGAACTCCTGCATCGCGTGGCAAGCGCGCTCGCCGCGGCGCACGCTCGCGGCGTCATCCATCGCGACGTCAAGCCCGAAAACGTCCTCGTCGGCCGGGACCGGCGTCCGGTTCTCGCGGACTTCGGGCTCGCGCGCGACGCCGTCCCGACGGGAATGACGATGACGCGCGGCTTCGTGGGCACGCCGCGCTACGCGTCGCCGGAGCAGGCGCGGGGGGAACCGCTTTTCCCTTCCTCGGACGTCTTCTCGTTCGGTCTCCTCGCGTTCGAGACGCTGACGGGCGTTCCTCCCTTCCGCGAGGCGCCGTCGGGAAAGCTCCTCGACTGGATCCAGTGGAGGGACGTCGCGTGGCCGGCGCGGCCTCGGGTTCCGCGCGACGTGCGCGCCGTCGTGGATCGCTGCCTCGAGAAGCGCGCACAGGATCGCTACGAGGACGCCCGCGGCGTCGAGGACGATCTCTCCCGCGTACTCCGCTTCGAGCCCGTGACGGCGGTCGCGCGCGGTCGCTTGTCGCGCGTCCTCCGCAGGGCGAGCCTCAGGCCGCGAAGGCTCCTCTTCGCGCTCTCGGCCCCGGCCGTGATCGCGGCGGCGCTCGCTTCGGGCGCCATTCTCGGCCAAGGCGGATCCGCGGACGCGCGCCGCTTCGAGGCGGAGGCGCGCACCGAGGAGGCGCGGAGGTTCCTGGTCCAGGGCGATCTCGAGCGAGCGGAGGCGATCCTCCGCGAAGTGGTGGCGAAGGGCGGGCCGCCCTCGGGCGCGCGCGGGCTCCTCGCCGATCGCCATCTCCGCCGCGGAGAGATGGCGCCCGCCCGAGCCCTCTACCTCGCCGAGATCGCGGGCGGGTCAACCACGCCGGCTGACAGGATCGGCGCTCACATCTCCGAGGCGTCGCTCCGCGGCGCGGATCTCGCGAGCCCCGCCGACTTCGGAGCGTCCCTCTCGGCGCGCGACCACGCCCTTTCCGCCGAGCTTTGCAAGCGGCGAGGCGAGACCGGGGACGCCGTCTCGGCTCTCGATCGCGCCGTCGAGAGCGAGCCGTCGGCGTTCGAATGGCGGCTAGAACGGGCGCTCCTTCTCTCGAGAGAGCGGAGGTACGAGCGGGCCATCGCCGATTTCCAGATCGTGCGGGACCGCCCGTCGTTCGGCCGCGCCGAGCGGAACGAGTTCGCGCGGATCCTCATGAAGCTCGAGCGATGGGAGGAAGCCGAGTCGCTCCTCGGCGCGAGTCTCGCTTCCGACCCGGACGACGCCGTCGCGCTCGCGCAGCTCTCCCTCGTCGTGAAGTCCTGGGGCCGCCCGGCGGAGGCGTCGCCTCTCATCGAGCGGGCCGTCCTCCTCGGGCCGGACGTCCCGTACGTCCTCGCGACCGCAGCCGCGCATCTTTCATTCCAGCAAGACCACGACGGGGCGCGCGCCTTCGTGCGCGAGGCAACCGAGCGGCTCGGGGCGAAAACGGATCTCGCGCACCGGTCCATGCTGATCGAGTTCATGGACGGTCGCCTCGACGCCGCCGAGCCGCTGGCGCGCTCGCTGCTCGACGATCCGATCGTGGGGCCGGAGGCTCTCGAGGTCCTGGCGCACGTCCTCGAGCGGACCTCGCGGGAGGCCGAGGCGGAGCGGCTCTACCCGGACCTTCGCCGGCGGGACCCGGAGAACCCCGAGTGGGCCATCCAGATGGGGCACATGTTCGCGAGGCAGGGCCGCCATGAGGAGGCCGAGGCGGCGTTCCGCGACGCGGTCGCGCTCGACCCGACGCGACCCGACTGTCTTTACGGACTGGGATGGGTGCTCCGCCGCGAGGGGCGAACCTGGGATGCCGTCCTCGTCTACGACCGCGCTCTTGCGCTCGACGCCGGCCGGGGCGAGACGCACTACTGGCTCGCCGACGCGTGGCTCGACCTCGGCTACCCGGACGTGGCCCTGATGTACCTCGCGAAGGCGCTCGATCAGCACCCGACGTGGTTCGACGCCTGGGCGCTCCGCGGCGTGTGCGCCACGCGGAAAGGCGATCTCACGCTCGCCGAGGCCTCGTTCCGGCACGCGCTCGAGCTGAAGCCTCGCCACGCTCCCGTGACCGCGGATCTCGCGGACATCCTCGACCGGCTCGGGCGCGACCGCGAGGCGCTCGAGACGTATCGCCGCGCGCGCGAGCTCGACCCCGCGCTTCCGACGGCGTGGTGCGGCGAAGGGGTGCTCAGGCTCGAGAGCGACGATCCCGACGTGGCGGATCCGGAGGAGGCGGTGAGGCTCCTCGAGCGCGCGGTGGAGCTTCGCCCCGACGATCCGGAGTATCGCTCGCTCCTCGAGCGCGCCCGCAAACGCTGATCGGCGCGGTCGGTGGCACGATCTCTGCGGCGGATCCGTCGCCGCCTCGAAAGCGGAGGACTTTTCCGCATGATCCCGTGCAGCCGCCGGAGTCCGCGCTGGCGATGGCTCGTCACCGCGTCGACCTCCTTTCGCGTCCGCCGGGAGGAGCGTTCTCGGTCGAGACGATCTTCGCCGACCGCGACAGAGGCCACTGGCTCGATGCCGCGGAGCTCGACGGCCGAAACGCGACCGACGAGCTCCTCGGGAGCGGCTATGGCGGGCGGGTCTTTCTCCTCGCTCGCGAGCCGGGCTACGGCTCACCCCCGGGCGTTCCCGCCGAGAAGGCCGCGCCCGTCTCGCGCGTCGCCGGCTTCTAGCGAATGACGAAGCTCTGAAGATTCGAGAGCGTCGTCGCGGCGCCGGTCGAGTCGGACGGCAAGACTTGCATGTTGTGCCGGATCGGCACGGACGCGCTCATCGTCATGAGGAGCGGCGTTCCGACGGGGGGCATCGCGATCGTGACCGGATACCCGGGGAGGATCGTCGCCGAGTCGATGCACGAGGTCCCGCTCGGCGTCGTCGTCGGGGCGATCGTTCCGGACGGCCGCGTGCCCGGCGTCGACGACGGCAGGAACTTGAGGTACCCGACGCGCGCGCCGCCGACGGTGAGCGTGCCGAAGAGCGACGCGCCGAGGGGCGGGCGCGGGGTCATGTAGATCGCGGCGGTCGGGAACGACGCGTTGAAATCGGTCGTCTTCGGGGCGTAGCCCGCCACGACGAGCTGATCGAACTCGTCGGCGCCGATGTCCGGAAGCGAGCCCGCGATGCGCGGGTTGCAGAAACCCTCGCAATCGACGTCGAAGATGTCCTCGCCGCAAGGAAACGTCTGCTTGCCGGTGGTCCCGTTCGGGACGGAGAGGACCGTCGTCCCGCGGTTTGCCATGCGCGAGCCCGGCAGGAGCCGGTAGTCCCACGTGACCCGGTTCACGTAGACCGAGTCCGGGTTCCCGCCGCAGACGGGGATGAGCGACGCGGGCGCGGGCTTGTTGGAGCGGATCTGCGAGATCCCCGCCTGGTCCGAGGTGCAGAAGACCGTCCTCGAGATGTCGGTCCCGTCGACCCCCTCGAGGTCCGACAGCGTGTTCGGCCAGACGAGGCAGTTGACGATCGCGGGCTCCGCCTCGCCGTTCACGGTCAGGTCGGGATCGGGGTCGAACGAGAACCAGATCCCCTCGTCGAGGATGCCGATTCCGTTCTCGGCGATCGTGTCGTTCACGAACTTCGGGCGAAACTTGATGTAGCCGTCCGGCTGGATCATGTGGCAGTAGATCGCGGTCAGGTGGACGCCGACGGCGTTCTTCACGATGAAGCAGTTCGCGAACTCCGGCTCGACGGACAGAAGCTCGTCGACGAACCGGACGCCGGCCTCGCCGTTCGTGATCGTGACCGCGTCGACGAGCGTGTTCACGAACGTGTCGTTCGGACCGAACGGGTGGACCCAGATCACGTCGTTTCCCTCCCCGTCGAGGATCGTGTTGAGGGCGCTCGTTCCTTGGATCGAAATCCCGTTGCGGAGGAAGACCGGAAAGGTTTCGCCGTTCGTCGAAGACGAGTAGATCCCGGGCAGGAGGATGACGACTCCGGGCTTCATCGTGTTCACGAGGGCGTGGGTCAGCGTGCGCCAGGGCCGGGCGAGCGTGCCGGTGAACGTGTTGTCGCCGCCGACCGGATCGACGTAACGGCGGTCGCAGTCGAGCTGGGGGTCGATCGGATCGTGGGGACCGGTCATCTGGGCCATCGCGGAGCCGGACGCAACGGCGAGGACGAGGAGAATCCGGGCGGCGGAGAGCATTCGGAGTTCCTTTCGTGATCGTGCGGAGCGGGACGCGAGTCGGAGCGGGCCGAAAACTTCTTTCCCTCCGGACGCGGATCCTTGACGACTTTCTGGAGGCACCCGTTCTGCGGTAAGATCGAAGCGATCAATCGGGGTGAGGCGAGCCGTCTTGGAGCCATCTGTCCATGCGCCCTTCGACCCGAACGCGCCGTGACGTCCGCCATCCCGACACGACCGCGACGCGAGATCTTCTCGCTGCCGCCCGCCGCGATCCCGCCGGCGGCTGGGGGCCGATCCTCGACCGCGCGGAGAGCCGGCTCCGCATCCTCCTCCACTTCCGCATGCCGGCCGCCCTCCGGGCCACGTGCGAGCCGGACGACCTCCTCCAGGACACCTGGCTCGAAGCGTCCCGCCTCATCGACCGGTTCGAGTACCGCGGGCCGGGCTCGCTCCAGCGCTGGCTCGCCGGGATCCTCGAGAACAAGCTGCTCCACGCCGAGCGCTCGTCCGCGAGGATCCCGCGCACAGACAAGGACGTCGGGCCCGCGGCGGCCGGCGCGAGCCGTCTCGCGGCGATCTTCCGCACGCGGGCGAGCGCGTCGCGAGAGGCGCGGCGCCGCGAGCGGGAGGATCTCGTGAGGTCGGTGATCGAGTCGCTCCCCGAGGAGCTGCGCCGCGCGGTGCTGCTCCGCGTGTACGAGGGCCTCTCCGGCCGGGAAGCGGCTCGCGTGGAGGGAGTCGACGAGAGCACGATGTCCGGGCGCCTCCGCCGCGCGCTCGGCGCATGCGCGTTCCGCCTGCGCGGCGTCTCGCCATGAGCGAGCACGGCGTCACGGCGGGCTCGGACGAAGACCGGCGCGCGCTCGAGATCCTCTCGTTCGAGGGGGGCGCCGAGGACGGACGCCGGCTCGGCCCGGGCGACCGTGTCGGGGACTTCGAGATCCGGGAGGAGATCGGCTGCGGCGGCACGGGGATCGTCTATCGGGCGCGGCAACTCTCCCTCGGCCGCGAAGTCGCCCTGAAGCTCGTTCCGGAGGTTCCGGACGGCGACGCGAGCGAGGGGCGCGCGCACCGGCGCGAGAGGGAAGCGCGGCTCCTCGGCGCCCTTCGTCACGAGGGGATCGTCGGCGTCCACGGAGCGGGGCGGCTCCCCGGCTTCCGATGGGTCGCCATGGATCTCGTCGCGGGCGGGTCGCTGCGCGACGTCGTCTCGGGTCGGGCCGAGGGGTGGCCGCGATTGGGCGACGAGGGCTATTTCGCGGCCGCGCTCGATCTTCTGCGCCGCGTGGCGGACGCGCTCGCGACGGCGCACTCGCACGGCGTCGTTCACCGGGACGTCAAGCCAGAGAACGTCCTTTTCGACGAGCGTCGGCGACCCGTTCTCGTCGACTTCGGTCTCGCGCGCGAGGACGAATCGACCGGGCTCACGATCACGCGCGGCTTCGTCGGGACTCCGCGCTACGCATCGCCCGAGCAGGCGCGCGGCGAGCCGCTCGGCCCCGCCTCCGACGTCTTCTCGTTCGGGCTCGTCGCCTTCGAGACGCTGACCGGTCGCCCCGCGTTCTCCGGCGGGACGGCCGGACGCGTCCTCGAGGAGATCCAGCGCGCGGAGCCGGCGTGGCCGGCGCGGCCGAAGATCCCGCGCGACGTGCGGGCGGTCGTGGAAAGGTGCCTCGAGAAGCGCCCGAGGCGGCGCTACGCGGACGGCCGGTCGGTCGAAGCGGAGATCTCTCGCATCCTCCGCTTCGAACCGGTCGAGGCGGTTCCGGCCGGCCCGATCCGGCGGCTGCTCCGCCGTCTCGCGCGCCGGCCGGGCGCCGCGCCGGCCGCCGTCTTGACGGCGTCCCTTTTCCTTTGCGCCGGGCTCGGCGCCACGCTCCTCCTGCGCGAGAGCGCGAACGTCGCCCGCGCCGAGGCCGCGGGCCGCATGATCGAGGCCCGGCGGCTCCGCTTCTCCGGCGATCTCGAGCGGGCGGAGGGGATCCTCGCGGAGGTCGCGGCGGCGCAGGAGACTCCCGCCGGCGCGTGCGGGCTCCTCGCGGACCTCTCTCTCCGGCGGGGCGACGCCGGCCGGGCGGCCGTCCTCTACCGGCGCGAGCGGGAGTCGAGCGGCGGCGAGCCCGCCGATCGGATCGGCGAGTGGATCGCGGCGGCGGCGCTCCGCGGAGAAAAGATCCCTCCCCCTCTGCCGGCGCCCGAGACGCTCGTCTCGGCGCGCGACCACGGGTTGATGGCGGCGCTTCTCGAGCTGCGCGGCGAGAGGGAGGAATCGATCGCGCACCTCGACGCTGCGGTCGCGATGGAGCCGTCGGCGTTCCTCTGGCACGTCGATCGCGCTTTGCTCAACTTCGCCCTGCGCCGGTTCTCGCGCGCGATCTCGGACTACCGCGCTGCGAGAGAGAGGCCGTCGTTCGACCATGAGTCGCTCCGGAGGCTGGGGTGGGCGCTCTCGGGGCTCGGGCGGCCCGAGGAGCACGCGTCGCTCCTCGATGCCGCGCTCGCCGCGACGCCGGACGACGCAAGGCTGATCATCGATCGCTCGTCCCTATTCCGGCAGAGCGGCCTTCCGGACGCCGCAAACGCCGCGCGGCGGCGAGCGCTCGAGATCGCGGCCGACGATCCGATCGTGATCGGCGGCGAGGCGCTGCATCTCGCGCACGACCGCCAGTTCGACGCGGCTCGAGCCATCCTCGCGCGCGGGCTTGAGTCCCGACCGGGCCTCACGTTCCTCCTCTACCGGAAGGCGGTCGTCGAGATGGAGGCGGGCGAGGAGGAGATCGCCGAAACGATCGCGCGCCCCCTCGTCGACGAGCCGTACATCGGTGCGGACGCGCTCGCGATCGTCGCGAAGGCCCGAATGCGGACCGGACGCACCGCCGAGGCGGAGGAGAGCTATCGGCGCCTCCGCGAGATCGATCCCGAGAACCCGGCGTGGGGCACGCAGCACGGGCACCTCCTGCTCGGCCAGGACCGGTTCGAGGAGGCCGAGCGCGCGTTCCGGGAGTCGCTCGAGCTCGCCCCGCTCGAGCCCCGCGCGCTTTTCGGGCTGGGACACGTGCTGCGCCGGACGGGCCGCCCGTGGGACGCGCTGGTCGTGTACGACCGGGCGCTCGCGGTCGAACCGAGCCGGGGCGAGACGCAGTACTGGCTCGGCGATCTCTGGATGGAGCTCGGAGTGCCGGGCGCGGCGCGCCGCTACTTCGCGCGGACGGTCGAGGGATACCCGACGTGGTTCGACGCCTGGGCCATGAAGGGGGCGGCCGAGGCGGCCGACGGCGATCTCGAGTCGGCCGAGGCGACGTACCGCCGGGCGCTCGAGATCCACCCGGGCCACGCGCCCGTCATGGCCGATTTCGCGGAGGTGCTCGATCGAATGGGGCGCGACGCCGAGTCGCTCGATCTCTACCGGGCCGCGCGCGCGATCGACCCGTCGCTCCCGACCGCGTGGTGCGGCGAAGGGCTCCTCCGCCTCCGGAGCGACGACCCGCGCGTCCGCGACCGCGACGCGGCGGTGGGCCTCCTCGAGAGAGCCGTGTCGCTCCGACCGGACGACGCCGCGTATCGGGGGTTCCTCGAGGAGGCGAGGAGCCGGTAGGCGAGATTCGCGATACGCCTCAGCAGGGATGGAGCGGGGCGCTGGAGATTCTCGATCGAGGTTTGAGCCTTCGAGCTCGAGCGTCACGGCACCGGACCGCGTGTCAGCGCGAGCGAGGATTCAGGGCCTGGCCCGCGAAGCGGACTCCGCGAGCGAGCCCCGGTTCTCGTTCGGCTTCGCGTTCTCGCGCTAAGCCCTCCTCACCGGGAGCTGGGCGAGTATCTCGAAGCGCTCGAAGCCGTGCGCGAACGGACGCCCGATCCACGCCTCGAAGCACGGCTGGTCGTCCGGCACGTAGCCGCTCGACGGCAGCCAGCTCCGGAAGAGAAACTCGATCGCCCGCATCTCGAGGTCGATCCCGCCGCGCACCGGGACTTGCGCCACCCGCATGGCGGGGAACTCGAACCGGCCGATCTCGCCCGCCGGGACGACGTCGTCCACCTCCACGGCGACGTCGTAGCGGCAGTCCTCGAGCGCGACGATCTCCGGATCGTCCCACTGGTATCCGAGCCACTGGCCGCCGGCGAGGCCGCGCGCCTCGGCCCACGCGACGAGGCGCTCGGTCGCCTCGGGCACGCCCCGCCCGCGATAGGGATCGAGGACGCGGATGTAGGCCACGGTGCGCGCGGGGAGATCGCGCAGCTCGACCTCGAACCCGTCCGGGTTCTTCCCTTCGGGCAGGCGATCGAGGAGGTGGCGGCCCGCGAAGTCCGTCGCGGCGGCTTTCAGATCCTCGCGCTTCGACTCGCGCCAGGACTTGAGGTCGAAGCGGCTTGGCGCCGCGCCGTAGCGTTGCTTGAAGCTGCGCGAGAAGTCGGAAGACGACGAGAAACCGCAGGCGAGCGCGATCTCGGTGAGGGAACGTCCCGGAGAGTGCGACATCATGTGCAAGGCGCGCTCCAGGCGCAGCCGCTTCACGAACTGGGCGAGGGTCTCTCCCAGGATCGAGCGGAACACCCGATGAAAGTGGAATGGCGAGAAGTGGGCGGCCCGCGCCACGTCCGCCAGCCGAAGCTCCCGGTCCAGGTTCCGGACGACGTGATCGATCGCGCGGTTGACGCGCTCTAGAGTCTTCAACCCCGACCCTTCCTCATCCCGCGAAGACGTCGGAACCCTTTCTCGGCCTCCGATGACACCTGGGCCTCCGATGACACCTGTCGGGCGTCGCGAGGAGGCGCAACGTTCGAGTTCGGTTGCGGCTGGCCGGCGCTTCATTGCCGACCGGCGGATTGCCGTGCATTTTCCGAAGAGTTCGCAAGATTTGGCAAGCAGCATGGCCCGCGATCGGCTAGGTTTCCTCTCCTGGCGCGCCGCGGAGGAACGAGGCCGCCGACGTCACTTCCCGTCCCGTAGGAGCCCGATCCATGAAGACCCTGGTCGCGGCGGCCGTCGCCATCGGGCTCGCCGCGCTCGCGGCGAGCGGCCGGACGCTCTTGTCGCAGACCCCTCAGCCGAAACCGGAAACCATGAACCTCGGCAACTTCTCCGTCAGACTTGCGGTCAAGGACATCGTCGCGTCGCGCGCGTTCTACGAGAAGCTCGGTTTCAAGCCGATCGCGGGCGATGCCAAGCAGAACTGGCTCATACTTCGGAACGGAGCCGCGACGATCGGGCTCTTCCAGGGGATGTTCGAGAAGAACATCCTGACGTTCAATCCCGGCTGGTCCTCCGCCGGGGAGCCTCTGAAGGAGTTCGAGGACGTGCGCGAGATCCAGAAAAGGCTTGAGCGCCTCGGCCTCGCGCTGACCACGAAAGCCGACGAGTCGAGCACGGGGCCCGCGAGCCTCACGCTGCTCGACCCCGACGGCAACATGCTCTTGCTCGACCAGCACGTACCGAAGCCCGGACACTAGCGCAAGCGGGGAGGCCCGCGCTCGGAGGACGCCTCACGCCGATTCCACGGCGTCGCGCCCGCTCCCCTTCACGCGGTACATCGCGGCGTCGGCGCTTTTTAGGAGATCCTCCGCGGTCGCGCCGTCCTCCGGCGACGTCGCGACGCCCAGGCTCGCCGTCAGGAAGACCGTCTCACCCGCGGCCGGCACCACGATCGGGAACGCGCGGAGCTTCTCGAGGAACTCGTTCGCGTAGCGGAGGGCCGCGTCCTTCGCCGTCGCCGGCAGGGCGACGACGAACTCGTCACCGCCGAAGCGGAAGCCGATGCCGCCCGGCGGGAGCGTCTCGTGGACGAACATCCCGACCTTCGCAAGCGCCGCGCCCGCCTCCATGTGCCCGTGCCGGTCGACGAAGGACTTGAAGCGGTCGAGATCGAAGAAGACGAGCGAGACCGGCCGGCCGTCGGACTCCGCGAAGACGGCCGCGAGCGCGACCTTCACATGGCGGGAGTTGAAGAGGGGGCAGAGGGTGTCGCGGCGCGCCATGTCCTCGATCAGCTCGTACTGCCGCGCGTTCACGATCGCGATCGCGGCGTAGTCGGCGACGACTCGCAGGAGCCTCAGGTCGCGCTCGGTGAACGACGGCTCGCCCGGCCGGCGGATGAGCTCGATGACGCCCAGCACCTCGCCCCGCGCGACGAGCGGCGCGCAGAGGAGCGATCGCGTCTTGAAGCCGGTGTCGCGGTCGAAACGGGCGGAGAATCGCGGATCGGTCCGCACGTCCTCGACGACGAGCGGCTCGCCCGTGCGGGCGACGAATCCCACGACGCCCTCGCCGATCGGGATCCGCCTTCCGGCGAGCCGCTCGGCGACGCGCCCGACCGTGATGGCGAATCGGAGGTCGTCGGTGCCGGGATCGCGGAGGAAGAGCGTCCAGTCGCGCGGGCGAAGGACTTCCGACGTCTTCTCGAAGATCCCGCGGAGGACGTCGTCGAGGCGAAGCCGGCTCGTGAGAGTCTTCCCGATGTCGAGGAGGCTCTCGATCTCGATGTCGTGCCGCGAGGCGGGGACGGGATCGCTCATCGTCGTGGAGGCGCACGGGCCGCGAGCGCCGGCGCCCGGGAGCCCCGGCGACAGTCTACGAGGCGGACGGGCCGAGGGCACGCTCGCAGCGTTGACCGGGGCGGTTCGCCCGCGCAAACTGGCGCTCCTCATGACGGCTCCGGGCCAGAGGGCGGCGGACGCGGACGAGCGCCTCGCGGCCGAGATCAAGGCCGAGGCGGAGCGCCTCGGCTTCGCGCGCGCCGGGATCGCGCCCGCGGATCCGC
>Ga0187892_10005027_pt1 | contig 21313 bp, 15 predicted proteins | sample MA1701073metaG_FD_139345 | JGI IMG/M metagenome (GOLD analysis project Ga0187892, IMG submission 139345) | Bio-ooze microbial communities from a basaltic lava cave in the Kipuka Kanohina Cave System on the Island of Hawaii, USA - MA170107-3 metaG ... | reverse complement strand
TTCCTAGGCATCGAGCTACCGATCATTCAAGCACCCATGGCGGGTGTGCAAGGTAGCGCGCTGGCGGTGGCAGTTTCCAATGCCGGGGGGCTGGGCTCACTGCCCTTCGCCATGCTCAGTGTTGACGCCATGCGCAATGAACTGGCGGCGATCACGACACAAATCAGAAAGCCTTTCAATGTGAATTTCTTTTGCCATGCGCCACCCACGCCCAGTGTCGAGCGCGAAGCGGCTTGGCGAGCTACGCTTGCGCCATATTATAAGGAGTATGGAATTGAGGCAGACACCATTCCAGTCGGGCCAGGGCGCGCGCCCTTCAGTTCCAAGACCGCCGACGTGCTAGACGAATTCAAGCCTACCGTGGTGAGCTTTCATTTTGGTTTGCCATCGGCCGAGTTGCTGGCGCGAGTGAAAGCCTGGGGCTCGAAAATTCTCTCTTCGGCAACGACCGTCGAAGAGGCGCGTTGGCTCGAAGCGCATGGGGTCGATGCCATCATCGCACAAGGGCTAGAGGCAGGCGGACATCGCGGCATGTTCTTGTCGGAAGATCTGACTACTCAAGTTGGCACATTTGCGCTGTTGCCGCAAATGGTGCGGGACGTGAAGCTCCCGGTCATTGCAGCTGGCGGCATCGCCGATGCGAAAGGTGTTGCGGCTGCTATGGCACTCGGCGCAGCCGGCGTATAGATCGGGACGGCTTATCTGCTCTGCCCTGAAGCCACCACGAGCGTAGTACACCGCGCCGCGCTAAAAAGTGAGGCCGCCCGCCACACGGCACTCACGACCCTTTTCACAGGCCGGCCCGCCCGCGGAATCGTGAACCGCATCATGAAAGAGCTTAGCCCGATCAGCACCGCGGTACCGGCTTTCCCCTTGGCCACCGCTGCCATCGCGCCCTTGCGCGCCAAAGCCGAAAGCCGGGGCTGCGGTGATTTCTCGCCTCTGTGGTCTGGTCAGAATGCGAGCGGATGCAAAGAGGTATCGGCTGGCCAGCTCACGCGAGAATTGGCCACCGAGCTCTAGCGACTGGCTGTAGCACCCAAATACACGCCAACAACCGCTTTAGCGCGGACTGGCTTCACGCTACACGGTTCGGCCAGCCGGTTAAGCGCCGCGTTTAGGGCGTCAGAATGCAGGTGAAAGAAAGTAACGTGACCATGATCAACTACGCTCGCGCGATGGCCAGCTACAACCGATGGATGAACAAACGGATATACGATGCCTGCTCCGGACTCTCTGATGAGGAGCGAAAGCGTGACGTGGGTGCCTTTTTCAAGTCCATCCATGGGACACTCAACCACCTTCTACTCGCTGACCGGATCTGGATAGGTCGCTTCACTGACCGATCGTTTGAGTTCAAGTCCCTTGATCAGGAGCTTTACTCAGACTTCGCACAACTTCGAGAGGAGCGGGAGAAAAGCGATAATGACATCATCGTTTGGGCCGGATCCCTGACGGAAAAGGACTTGAGCCGCGAACTCTGCTATACGAGCGCTGTGAAACCTCAACCGAGAAAATATCCGTTTGGGTTTGCCTTGACGCACTTCTTCAACCATCAAAGCCATCACCGAGGGCAGGTACCGTTCTTTGTGCCAAGCTTCTGGTACTCGACCGGGCGGGGTTGACTGCCGAACATAAACGCAAATGTGCGCCCTTGGTGGTGACATTCAGCGTTGTTCCGCGGTGCTCTACCGGCTGATTTTTAAACGCACACGCACGACCTTGAGGAAAGATAAATGAACAATCAGGTTAAAGAGCTTTTGTATCAGATGTTGGAAACCGAGATGGGTGGCGCACAGGTTTATACGACCGCTTTGCAGTGCGTGGTTATGATTCCAGACTGACAACTTACTCTGCGACTCCAATTTTTGAGCGCCGCGATCGACTAAAAGCGATCCTAAGCAGCCATTCGTAAGCTGTGCTTGACACGCTGCCATCAAGGCCCTAGTCGAGCCGCGCCTTGAGCGCCCCGATCTCGGGACGCAGCTTGGCGTTCGGTGCGAGCATCGTCGGCAGGCGGCGCGACCATAGCCGTGTTGATAATCGGTCGGGCTCTTTAATGGTTGGGTATTCCATGGGCAATGTCCTTGGATCGGTAATCACGCCGGCGAGTGCCGAAGCCGCCGGCGTTTCAGGGCTGCACAAATAGACCTGATCGTCTTTGGTACCGGAACGGCCCAGGAAATTTCGCGGCACAGTACGCAGGCTGATCCGCCCGGTGGCCAGCGCCTGCCCCATGCCGATGCAACCGTTGCAGCCGGCCTTAATCAGTTTTCCCAGAAGCCCCTTCGGTCGATTCGCGCAGCAAACCGCGTCGGCTCCGGCCATGGATTCGATGAACGCGGGGAGCAAGTCCTCCTCTTTGTCAGGGTGATGGTGTGGCCGACGTGTCGAAATAGCGCATCACGTTCGCCGCCGCGATGCGCGCCTCGTCGTTGGCGCCTTGCGCAACCAGGCGCCTCAATGTTGCGCACTGGCGCTCAAGGCGGCCGTGGCAGCGAGCGAGCATTTCTAGCGGGCGTCGGGTCCGGCAGCCGGTGCGGAAAACATTCGTACCCACGGTGCCAGCCTTCCTTTACGCGACCCTCAACATCGGCGCTTGCTCGCCGCGCAGGGGACGGCTTGCCCCCGGTCACTCGACCAATTAGGCGTCGGCGTCATGCTGATCATGTCGCGAACGGCGCTATCGGATCAGCCGGTCCCAAGCGCCATAACGGTTGTCGATCGCGCCGCGAGGCAGGGACAGCACGATCAGCGCAGCGCCCAAGACCATACTGACGACGGTGGCAAGTATGCTTGTACCAAACAGGAAGGGTGCAGCCATCAATAGGGCTCCAAGTGGAACACCGAGATATCGCACCGGCCGGGCAACCTCAGCCGCGGCAATCGAGACTACGGTCAGAACAAGCGAGCCGATCACGTGGTGGGCATTCGCTAAGCTGCCATCGGCACCGAGCGTAATGCGCGTGAACAGCAGCGACAAGCCGATGAGTGCTGCCAGAGCCAGGTTCCACGGTAAGCTAACACCACCGCCGATCATATTCTTGATCACGGCCCTGGGCGACTGGTCGAACTCGTCGGTGATGTGCTCGGCATTTTGCGTCTCCCGCATCTCGTCGGTGTCGCCGACGAAGAGCACGCGCAGCCAGTTCTGGCCGGCCTTCGCGCGACGGCGCAGGAACTGCACAGTTGCGAGCAGTTCGTCAAGTGAATAAGGGATTTGTATGAGTACCGCCGCCGCGCCGATCAACGCAATGGTGCTCCAGGTGCCGATGACGAGGGGCTGGATGATGATAAAGAAGATGGAGGTGATGCCGAGCGGCGCAATCATCAGGCCGAACAGCACCACCAGCCAGGGCATGGTGCGCCAACGCATCCGCGAGCCGACGATGCCGGTCAGGATCTCCAGCAGATAGGTGTAGCCGCCGACGGCGGCATCGGACACTGGCCACGCTTTTGAAACCCCCGAGGTGATGATCTCCTCGGTACCGTTTTGCGGATCGAGGGGCGAGCCGGCGAAGAACGGATCCCATACATCGGGTATGTGGCCAAGCTGGTAGGCGGCGAGGTAGCGTGAGACGTAGAGGCCGATGACCGCCAGCACGATGATCGGCAAGCGCTGCGTCCAGCCGGACGGGTTATAATTCCAGCCCGGCGGTACCTCGGGACCGGTGAGTGCGGCGATCGCCGAGGGACCCGGCTCGGGCTTGGTGCAGACTGCAAAGCCAAAGATCAGCGCACCAACGAGCGTGTCGGAAAGATAGGCGGCGGCGTTCTCCGTCGAGAACAGGAAGGGCACACCCATCACCAGTGCGCCGATACCGGCACACAGCCAACGCGCCCATTGATCGCGCCAGAACAGCGCCAGGGCAGCGGAGACCATGAGCGTCGCGCCAAGGACTATTTCGCTTCGGCGCAGGAGCGGTTCCTCGATGTTGATCAGCGGCGGTTGGGTGATGAGCCAAGTGGCAAGGCCCATATTGACGAAATGCACCCAGCGGTTGGCGCCGTGCTCGCTCATGACCTGCGCCTCATGGCGGGCGCGTAGTTCCTCCGGATTTCTACCCAGCTCGTCTGCCTTGCTGAGCCAGGCCGGCGGCGTGACACCGTTAGTTTCGTACCAACTGGCCGGGTCGTTCTTTAACGCCGCGACGAGCCGCGGCAGCTCATCTTTCAATCGGTGCCGCGGCTCCCAGTCGAGCAGATCGCGGGCGCGCCGAATGTCGAGCGCGTAGTGGTCGTCGGCCATAGCGACCATGAAGGGTTTGATGAACGGCGTCTCGCCCCCATCGATCGCGTCGGGGATGACCGGCTCGATCTTGCCCTGCGCCCACGCACCGGCGGCGGCGATGGGCTTTGGTAGGCGCAGTGTCGGCCAATCATCCACACCGTGAATGAGATAGCCGAGATCGTCCTGGAGCGCGTCGTAGCCGATCGCGTCGGGCTCACCGATCAGGATCTCGGTTTCGGGCGGCAGCACATCGCGGCGGTCGACGGCGCGGCGGAACGCTTCGAGCATGTCGTCGCGGTGGAGCATTGCCTGACCGACCAATGTGCTGCCTGAGTAGAAGTAGCTCTGGAAGTCGCGCTCGTAGATCCGCGCCATTTGCTGGGCCATCGTCGGCACCGTCGAGTGCTGGTCGTAGACCCCCGCCAGCCGCAGAATGACGTAAGGGATCTGTTTGTGCTCCGCGCGGATCACCGCTTCAGCGGCGGCTTTCGATTTCGGATAAGCCCAGCGCGGTTCGATCGGCTGGTGCTCGTCGATGCGCTCGCCGGGACGGCAAGGCGCGTGCACGAGCATAGTGCTCGCATAGAGGAATTGCTTGACTTCGAAGTGCTGCAGCGCGCGCAGAAGGCGCCGCGTGCCCTCGACGTTGACGGATTCGTAGAGCGGGTTGTCCTCGCCCGTAAAATCGAAATAAGCGACCAGGTGGATGACGCTAGCAATGCGCGAGCCGAAAGAGTCGCGGAACTTGCGCAATGCCAGCTCGACTGCGGCATCGGATGTGAAGTCGGCCTCGAACACAGGGAAGTCGGCGCCCTCTGCCTTGAGGTCGAGCCCGACGATCCGGTAGTCGCGACCGAGCGCCTCCCCGAGCGAACGGCCGAGGTTGCCGATCGCGCCGGTGATAAGGACGATCGGCCTCAGGTCTGAGTCTGTCATCGGCCAATCCTCACCGGTCCGATACCCATCACGTAATCCCGCAGAAGCGACGCTTCATACTTTTCTTCTGCCATCAGCGCCCGAAGCGCATCTCGCGCATTGACGACGCCAGATGGTTTGGAATTCTCGTCGACGACGGGGATGTGTACGAAACCGCGCTTCTCCATCATCGACAAGACATCGGGCAGGGAGTCGGTCGGGCGGCAGTAGGCGACATCCCGGGTCATCACGTCAGTGGCCACGGTCGTGCAGGCGCTTTCCCGCAACGACCGAACTGCTGGACGATATTCGTTTTAGTGATGACACCCACCATCGCCCCATCGGAATCACAGACGACGACAAGGCTGATCCGCGTGTCCGAGAGCAGTCACCAGTCGCGAACGTGCTACAGCATCTATGCTGCTGCCAAGCTTCGTATTCATTCTTTGTTACTCTCCGTGCGGGTTCGAGGTGCGCGCCAACCGGCGCTCGCACGCAAATACTCGCGGATCTCGTAAATGGCCGCAACAAGAATCGACGATAAACGAGGTCCTGTGCGATGTGGCGCTTGCCGGCGCGATTATCCCTCGTCTTCCGTCGGCGCATAACTCAGCCGGCCTTGAACGATGCGAGCGGGCGACGTGTAGGGATGCACGACGGTGTGCTTCGCATCGAGGATATGCACTACTTCGATACCGCGGACGCACAGCACATCCGCGATCAACGCCCGGTGGCAGCGCCACCATACCGCTTCCGCGCACATGAGCGCGACGCGCAGGCGCCCGGAAAGTTCAAGCACTTCGTCTAAGCCCTTGGAAAACTCCGCGCTGCCGATATGGTCGGCGTAGCCGCGAAACGAGGCGTTGAGCCATGCGACGTTCGGCGAATCGGGCAGCGGCCGGCGCCGGCCACCGAGCGCGGGAAGCCAGCGATAGGCGATGCCATGTTCGGCGAGCGTAGCGCTGAGCGCCGCTTCCGCGTACTGAGGATAGCGTCTCGAGCCGGGGAAGCGACGCACATCCGCGACCGCCTCCAACCGGTAGCGGGCGAACAGATCAAGAAACGCGTCCAGCGGCCGGGTCGAATGGCCTATCGTCCAGATCGTTGAGCCGATGGTTTCGCCCCGCAATATCGCGACTCATCTACAGTGAGCGCTGCATCCTCAATCGATCTTGTGCAGCGCAGTGCCCTTGTGCGCGGCGATGTGCTCGGTCTTGTCGCTCTTGATCTCGTATTGCGGTTCGTCCTTGCTGGCGTGGTGCGCATATCCCTTGTGAACGAAATCTTTTGTGTGAACCTTGATGATCTTACCGTTCACATACCCAGCCTCCGAATTCCAGCGGACGTGATCACCGACTTTGAATTTTCCCGTCATGATGGTTCGGTTCCGCTTGCGGACTCCTCTACGAGCTCTGCGATTGTCCTCTCGAATTCGACCTCTGCGCGCAGCCCCTCAAGATCCCGGTGAATTATGGCGATCGCCAGTTTCCTGCCGCCGCTTCGAAAGGTGACCGTGCAGTCGCGCGCGTCAACTTGCCCGTCGATCTCGGCTCTGTCCCATCGTTCGGTGTAACCGACATAAGCGAGGCCGAAATCATATTGCTGACAATTCACTTCGCAAGCATTTTTTCATGTGATCGGCGTGCATAGTTACCTCCGAAACATTCGTTGACGAAATGAGTGACGCCGCTCGTCTTTCAACGCCGCACTTTACATGGCTTGGCATTGGCTGTGCCAACGCGTTTGGCGCGCGATAACCGTCTATCGGTCAATGAGTTGGAGAAAATTAGCGGAAGAGTTCGCACGCACAGAAGTCGGGAAGGCTTACCAATCCTTTGTAAACTTTACAACCCAACGCATGCGGCAGTAAGTTTCCACCTTAAACCGTCATTGCCCGTCCAATGGCTATCTATTTGATAAATTGAGACGTTAAGGCGATCGCGCCGCATTGGCACGGCTTGTGAGTTCATCGCTTGTGATTTCATCTAGACACGAAAGATGCGGAGGTTATGTCTATGACGCTCACCACTCTTCTTCTTATCATCTTGATTGTGTTCTTGGTCGCCGGTCTTCCGACCTGGCCTTACAGCAGCGGCTGGGGATATTATCCCTCGGGTATACTCGGCACGGTGCTCGTGATCGTGCTGATTCTGATGCTACTCGGCCGTCTCTAGTGTTTGCTTGGCCCCGCACTTCCGATGGCATAGGTTGCGGTCAGGGTAGCTGTAGGCTCGCCTCCCCGTGAGTCCTTCGCTGTCCTGATCGTCGCCGAGACGGCCGTCCATGGGACCGGTTATGAATACCTACCCGGCCTCCCGTTGTCAGCTCGAGGATTATTCACGGGCCCGTCATGTGCTCGATCCTGCGGCCTTCGACTGGCAGGACGAGGGGTGGAGGTGGAACGCCCATCCGTGGGAAGAGACCGGTCTCTTACGATTGCAGGTGGGAAGCGGAGAGCTTTGCCGCGGTGTAAGACCAAGATTGTGTTTTTGGGCGAGAACAGCGATCGCTGGCCGAAGATGTAAATATTACCTACACAGCTTGTAAACATTACCAGTTCGTGAGACCACTGTGCTCTGAAGATCCAACAAGCCTTTGATATCGGCTCGCCGGCGCGAAGGCATAGCTTGTGCACGCAGCGATCTAGAAGGTGCATAACAGCCCCCGAAACGAGCGGCGTTTAGAGGGCGGTATTAGTGAAGGAAACCGGGCCTCAAGCCGCGAAAGCCTCGGGCCCGAGAGCCCAGCAAATCATGTAGAAACGAAGGAGACAGTTATGGTAACAAAGTCTTATTACGGCCCGGGCATTGATGTGCCTGGAAATCCCGGTGTGCCAGGGGTCACGGCCACAAGCGTGGAGACCGTGGGGGGTATGCGGCTCCGCTAAAACGCATCGCGTGGGCCGCTGTGTTCGCCGGAGTCGTGCTGGCGACTGTAATACAACTGTTACTGAATATGCTGGGCACAGGGATAGGCGCCAGCACTATCGATCCGCTTGCAGGCGAAACCCCCAGCGCGGAAACTCTCAGTCTCTGGGCGGGATTATGGTGGATAGGATCGAGCTTTATTGCTCTGTTTATCGGTGGTTGGATGGCTGGACATCTGGCGGGCGTACCGCGCAATCTTGATGGAATGATCCATGGCCTGCTCACTTGGAGTGTCGCCACCTTGCTTCTCTTATTTGTAGCCGGCACGACGGTCGGCAGCTTGGTGAGTGGAGCATTCAATCTCATCGGCGGTGGAGTCGCCGCAGTAGCCCCTCAGGCGGCCAAAGCTGCCGGTGACGCTTTAGCGGAGGAAGACGTTACCTGGAACAAGATTGTCCAGGAGGCGTACGAGGTGATGCGAGCGAGCGATCAGGAATTTGAGTCTTTGTTGGATCGCCTAGTGCGTGGCGGTAAAGGCATTGTTTCCGAAGTCGACCGCGAGGCGGCCATTAACCTCCTGGTTGAGCGGACGGATATGAGCCAAGCCGAGGCTGCGCGGACGGTAGACAACTGGATAGCCCTTTATCAACGAACGGTACCGCAAACCAAGCAGCAGGCGCGCGAAGTCGCGGACACGACGGCGGATGCCGTCGCAAAAGGCATGATCTGGGGGTTTCTTGCGCTCTTGTTTGGTGCTGCCGCCGCGGGCTGCGGTGGTATAATAGGTGCACCCCGCACCCGTGTCTATGCGGAAGTGGCAAGATCGGAGCGCACCGTAGTACCTCAGCAGCTTTAAAGCCGCAGTTGACGGGTGAACGTCAATGGGACGCGGTTGACTGTCAACGTCGGTTGACTGTCAAGGTCCATGAGGCTGCTTGGACGAACGCGACCAGAAGGGCTAGCCGGAAGCCGCATTATCGTCGGGGTAGCAGCCCGGTTACACGCCGACGCAGAGGTTTGCTCTGCGCCGGCGCGGGGCCATCTTGTTCCAGCGCAGGATGGCGGTCTGTCCAGAGATCTCTCTACAGCGGCCGAACGAAAAAGGGTATTGGGCCAGCCAGGTGTCTAGGGCCATATAAACAACACTTATAGTTCCCTATTCCGTATACCGAGGGCACGAATAGGGTCACCACTCAGCTCGCTAACCCGTTAACGGGCTTGGATCCCGCTGGCAGCGGGATGGCAGCGGGGCTGTGTCCTGTCCCTGGCTCCGTTTCCGGGGTACAATGAAGCCCAATTTACAAGAAAAACGACGGCGACGTTTGGGCATGCGCTATGCACACGCGTGACCGACAGACCCGGCGCTGGAGGGTTCAGCGATAACCCTTTCGCGCGGCCGGAGGGAAGGTGGGCTCGAGCGTGTTTTTCCCGGCGACAGCGAGCTGGCCGGCCGGATGCGCGCCCTCGATTGGTCAAAGACCTCGTTGGGGCCGATAACCGACTGGCCGCACAGCCTGAAAACCGCTGTCCATATCATGCTCCTCTCGCGCTACCCCATGTTCGTCTGGTGGGGGCGGCAGCTGACCAACTTTTACAATGACGCCTATATGCCCATGCTCGGGAAGCGCCACCCGGACGCTTTGGGCCGACCCGCGGCCGGGGTCTGGTCGGACATCTGGCACACCGTTGGGCCGCAGGCCGAGGCCGTGTTCAACGAGGGTCGGGCGACGTGGAGCGAAGAACTGCTGCTCGTCATGGAGCGCAACCAGTTCCTCGAAGAAACGTATTTCACCTACTCGTACAGCCCGATCCCCGACGATGAGAGCGAGGTCGGGGGCGTGTTCTGCGCCTGCACCGAGGACACCCACCGGGTACTGAGCCAGCGCCGCCTGCGCACCCTGCGTGACCTGTCCGCCCGCTCGCTGTCGGAGGCCAAAAGCCCCGGGAAGGCGTGCGAGATCGCCGCCGCCACGCTTGCCGAGAACGACAAGGACGTGCCGTTCGCCCTCATCTACCTGGTAGACGCAGACCGGAAGGCGGCGCGCCTCGCAGGAGCGGCGGGCATCGAGCAGGGCACGGCCGCGAGCCCGCTGGAAGTGCCGCTCGCGAGCGAGTCGGGCGGCGGGGTGTGGCCGTTGCATAAGGTCTCGTCCTCGAATCAGGCGGAACGGGTCGATACGACGCACTTCCCAAACCTGCCGGGCGGCGGTTGGGACGAACCGCCCCGCTCGGCGCTTGTGCTCCCCATCGCTGCGCCGGGCCAACTGCTGCCGGCTGTCTTGCTGATCGCCGCCGTCAGCCCCCTGCGCCTGCTGGACGAGGCTTATCAGAACTTCTACCACACCATCGCGGGGCACATCGCCACGGCGATTGCCAACGCCCGGGCCTACGAAGAGGAGCGCCGGCGGGCTGAGCTCTTGGCCGAAATCGACCGCGCCAAGACGCTCTTCTTCACCAATATCAGCCACGAGTTCCGCACTCCGCTGACCTTGATGCTCGGCCCGCTCGAGGACATTTTGGCGCAGCCCGAGGGCGGCGTTTTGCCCGGCAACCGAGAACTGCTCAGCGTCGTTCACCGTCAGGGCCTGCGGTTGCTCAAATTGGTGAACACGCTGCTCGACTTCTCCCGCATCGAGGCCGGCCGGATGCAGGCCACCTACGAGCGCACCGACATCGGCGCCCTCACGAGCGAACTCGCAAGCATGTTCCGCTCGGCGGTCGAGAAGGCGGGGCTGCGGCTCAACGTAGACTGCCCGCTCGTTGACGCCCCGGTGTTCCTGGATCGGGATATGTGGGAGAAGATCGTTCTCAACCTGCTGTCCAACGCCTTCAAGTTCACCTTCGAGGGCGAGATCGAAGTCCGGCTGCGGCAGGTCGGGGAGGCCGTCGAGCTGACCGTGCGGGATACCGGCGTCGGCATTGCGACGAAAGACTTGCCGTACGTGTTCGAGCGCTTCCACAGGATTGAAGGGGCGAAGCGCCGCACGCACGAAGGCACCGGCATCGGCATGGCGCTGGTATATGAGCTGACCAAGCTGCACGGCGGCGAGGTCAGGGTCGAAAGCGTCGAAGGGCAAGGAACGACCTTCACCGTGTCCATCCCCACTGGCTCGGCCCACCTGCCGCCAGATCGAATCGGCGGGACGCGCAGCCTAAGCTCCACTTCCCTCGCGCCCGGGCTTTACGTCGAAGAAGCGCTGCGGTGGCTACCGGATGACCAACAGCCCAAGACTGCTTCTACAGACCTTCTCGAGGGCGGGGAGGTTGCCGCAGCCTTTCCACCACTCGAGAACGGCCCTCGGCCCCGCATCGTGCTGGCCGATGACAACGCCGACATGCGGGAGTATGTGGGACGGCTTTTGAGCCAACGCTTCGACGTGGAGGCCCTCGCCAACGGCAGAGAGGCGCTGGACACCAGCCGGCAACGGCGTCCCGACTTGATCTTGACCGACGTGATGATGCCGGAGCTCGACGGCTTCGAGTTGCTGCAACAGGTGCGGGCCGACCCGAGCCTCCGGGAAATCCCGGTCATCATGCTCTCCGCGCAGGCCGGGGAGGAAGCCCGTATCGAGGGCGTCCAGGCCGGGGCCGACGATTACCTCATCAAGCCGTTCAGCGCTCGGGAACTGCTGGCCCGTGTCTCCACGCACGTCGAGATGGCGCGCGTTCGACGTGAAGCAGCGGAGGCGGTGTTCGACCAACGTGAGCGGTTGCGATTCGTCATGGACTCGATGCCGCAGAAGATCTTCACCGCCAAGCCCAACGGCGACGTGGATTATTTCAACCCGCAATGGACCGAGTTCACCGGCTTGCCGTTCGAGCGAATTAGGGATTGGGGCTGGACTCAGTTCATCCATCCCGACGCCCTGGCCGAGAATGTCCGTGTCTGGCAGCAGGCCATCGACAGCGGCGAGCCGTTTTTGTTCGAGCATCGCTTCAGGCGTGCCGATGGCGAGTACCGCTGGCACCTCAGCCGGGCGGTGGCGTTGAAGGACACCGGGGGCAAAGTCCTGATGTGGGTCGGCTCGAACACCGACATTCAGGATGTCAAGGAGTCCGACCGCCGCAAGGACGAGTTCCTGGCGATGCTGGCCCACGAGCTCCGTAACCCTCTTGCCCCGATCCGCAACGCCGTACAAGTCATGCGGCTGACGGGCGGTGACGGTACGGCTGTGCAATCGGTGTCCGAGATGATGGAGCGTCAGATCGGCCAGATGGTCCGGCTGGTGGATGACCTGCTCGACGTGAGCCGCATCAGCCGGGGCAAGATCGAGCTTCGCAAGGGGCGAGTCGAACTGGCATCGGTCGTGAACCATGCCGTCGAAGCCGCCCGCCCGTTGCTCGAGAGCAAGGACCATGAACTGACCGTCACCTTGCCGCCGCAGCCGATCTACCTGAACGCCGACCCGACCCGGCTGACTCAAGTGGTGGGCAACCTACTCAACAACGCCTGCAAGTTCACCGACAAGGGCGGTCGCATTTGGCTGGCCGTGGAGCGCGAAGGCGGGCAGGCCGTCATTCGAGTGCGGGACACCGGCATCGGCATTGCCGCCGGCGAGCTTCCCCGCATCTTCGAGATGTTCACGCAGGTCGATACCTCTCTGGAGCGCTCGGTAAGCGGGTTGGGCATCGGCCTGACATTGGTGAAGAACTTGGTGGAGATGCACGGCGGCACGGTGGAAGTCCACAGTGCCGGTATCGGTCAGGGGAGCGAGTTCGTGGTGCGGCTGCCGATCAGGATCGAAACATTGAAACCGCCGCCAGAGCCGACCGTCAGCGAGCCGACGACCACTCGCCGCCGCATCCTCGTGGTCGATGACAACCGCGACTCGGCAGCGTCCCTCGCCCTGTTGCTTAAGCTCACCGGCAACGAGACGCACACCGCTTACGACGGGCTCGAGGCGGTAGAAGCGGCGGCGACGTTCCGGCCCGAGGTGGTGTTGCTCGACATCGGATTGCCGAAGCTGAACGGCTTTGAGGCGGCCCGCAAGATACGGGAACAGCCGTGGGGTAAGGGCATGGTGCTGATGGCCTTGACCGGCTGGGGTCAGGACGAAGACCGGCAAAAGTCCAGAGAGGCCGGCTTCGACGGCCATTTGGTCAAGCCGGTGGACCACGTCGCTCTGACAAAGCTGCTGGCCGAGCTGGGCGCCGGCTAATCTAGCTCCCAACCCCCACACCACATTGAGAATATCGGCCAGAGGAAGCAAAAGTTGAGTCAGACTGCCTATAATCTCCTGAAGTCGTGCGCTCCTGCCGCAGCGCCAGCTGCATGATCTCGGCGATATGCATGGCGCGGCGCTCCGTGCACTGCGCGATCTGCTCAATACGGCGGTGATGGTCCACCGGTGCGGGTATTCAACTTTTCGGCGGATCGCGGCGATTCTACCGTAGAGGCCGCAGCAGTGCGGTTTTTTTTGGCGGTGTAGACTCGATGCATAGACTGCGCAACTTCTGGGAAGACTTGCGTTCGAGCCTGTGGTTCGTCCCGACACTTCTCGTCGCTGGAGCAGTCGTCCTTGCCGTGGGGCTGATCGAGGTGGACTCGCCCAGCAATTGCGGGCGACTGGCGGAACGTTGGCCGAGGCTGTTCGGGGCCGGGGCGGAAGGCTCGCGCGGGCTGCTTTCGGCCATCGCCAGCTCAATGATCACCGTTGCCGGCGTCACCTTTTCGATCACAGTCGTCGCCCTTGCTCTGGCGTCGAGTCAGTATACGTCGCGGATCTTGCGAAACTTCATGCGGGATCGGGCCAACCAAGCGGTGCTCGGCGTCTTTGTGGGCGTCTTCGCGTATTGCCTGGTGGTGCTGCGGACGATTCGCGGCGGCGAGGAAGGCGTGTTCGTCCCCTCGCTGGCGGTGCTCGTCGCCGTGCCGCTGGCGTTGGTGGCCATCGGCTTTCTCATCTTCTTCATCCACCACGTTGCCGCCTCGATCCAGGCGTCGAGCATCATCGAAGCGGTAGCCAAGGAAACCGTCCAAGCTGTCGACCGCTTATTCCCCGCCGAGGTGGGCAAAGCCGCCATCGAGCGCGCGGACAACGGCGACGGGCCGGACCTGGCGGCCCAGACATGGGTGACAATCCCGGCCCGGAAGACCGGCTACATTCAAGGGGTTGACGCCGACGCCCTGTTCGAGGTCGCACGCGAGCGGGGTACGGTGGTGCGGATGGAGAGGGGGATCGGCGAATTCGTCATTGAAGCCTGCCCCCTCGCGTCCGTTGCCGGCAAAGAGTCGGACGAAGAGTCCATTCGGAAGCTGAACGCGGCCTACACCGTCGGGCCGTATCGCACGGTGCAACAGGACGCGGCTTACGGCATCCGGCAGATCGTGGATGTCGCGCTCAAGGCGCTGTCGCCCGGCATCAATGACACCACCACAGCGATCAATTGTGTTGACTTTCTGGGGGCGATCCTCGCGCGCCTCGCCACCCGTTCGATCGAAACGCCTTATCGCTCCGACGGGGGGCAGGTGCGTGTCATCACGCGCGGGCCAACGTTCCCGGGTCTGCTGGCCGAAGCCTTCGATCAAATCCGCCAGAACGCCGAAGGCAACGTAGCCGTCCTCACTCGCCTCCTTCAGACCCTGGAAATCCTCACCGGACGGACGAAGGATGTGCATCGGCGTCAGGCGCTCCGCCAGCAGGCCGAACTGATCGCCGAGACGGCCGAGCGCAGCGTCCCCGCGGCCCACGATCGCGCGATGATTCATGCGGCTACGACCCGCGGGGCCGGACGCGAGGAGACCCGATGAGCGATGTGGTTGTGAAGATCCCCTCAGCCCTGCACGCGCCGGCGCTTATAAAAGGATTCCGGCGGGCTTTTGCGCCGGGCGCGAGCCGGGATTCGCGACGACATCGGTGTGCACTGGTTGCCTATTGCGTCACAGGCATCGGAATTTCCCGCTCCAGGAACTCACGCGGCTCCGGTCCCCGGTGCTTTACACTACCGCCATACGGTGCAGTTGGCGCTTGGGAGGAAACGCATGGGCCGGTGGAGTGGTTTGGATAAGACAAGGTGGGCAGGGATCGCCCAGGTTCTCGCCCGCAAGATGGTCGACGACGACGTTCCGGGCCGCGCCGCGGAGATGTCCTTCTATTTCTTCCTTTCCGTTTTTCCCATGCTGCTGATCCTGATGGCGATGCTTGGCCTCTTCCTCGATGCGCAGTTGCTCGTCCACGATACGATTTTGAACCGCCTCGCGTCGGTGGCACCGGACTCGATAGTGCGTCTGTTCGATCGCCTGCTGAATCATTTGGCTGACCGGGGGGCGCATCCCCTGTCGTGGGGCGTCCTCGCCGTTCTGTGGGCTGCGTCCAGCGGTATGGTGGCGACCATGGGAGGGCTCAACCTGGCGTACGGAGTCGAAGAAAAGCGCCCGTGGTGGAAGCGCCACCTGGTCGGCGTAGCGCTCATGCTGGCTTTCATGCTGCTCGCGGCCGCGGCCATGCTCCTACTGGCGTACGGTGGCCCGATCGGCGAAGCGCTCACCCATAACATCGGGCTCGGCTCGGCATTCTTGCTGGCGTGGCGTCTCGGACAATGGCCGGTGATCTTTGGCTTTGTGCTGCTCGCCTTCGATCTCCTCTACCACTACGCTCCGCACCGACCCCGTGTCCGGTGGCAATGGCTGCTGCCGGGTACTTTGATCGGGATTGCGCTGTGGCTTTCCGCCTCGCTCGGCCTCAAGTTCTATGTCGCGAATTTCGGAAACTACAACCTCGCCTACGGGTCGCTGGGGGCAGTGATCGTGCTCCTGCTCTGGTTCTATCTTACCGGCATCGCCATTCTGGCCGGCGCCGAAATCAACGGCCAGCTCGAAAAAGCGAAGCCCGGTTGAGTTACCGGCCACCGCGCCAGCCGCAAACCCCGCGCCGTCGCAGGTGTTGATGCGGACGGTGGCATCGAGCGAGATGCTGCGCTTTGTTCTCAGGACGCTATCTCGAACCCATCGTCCGTGAGGTCGACCAACTTCGACGGCCGCTCTTCAGCGTGAATGACGAAGCTGTAAGAATTACTCGGCCGTTTTGTAACTCTTACCGATCGGCACCCATCTTTCGCATAGCAGACAACGTAAGTGCATGGGTCTGGCCCATTACGGGACGCATGGTCTTGCAGTGCCGGGTCGGACTTGCCTGCCTGACAGCGCGCTTGCCCGCAGACGCTGCTGATCCTACCCCACGCGGGTCGAGCGGGCGCCGAGCTTGCCGATGGAACGCGCCAGCTCGTCTTTCGCCGCGCGCAGCGCGTCCGCAGTCTGCCCACGCCCGGCCTTTTCCAGCGTGGCGATCAAACCGTTGAGCGCAGCCTCGAGTTCGTTGGTGAGAACGTGATCGCCGAGTGCAGACAGCATACGCCGGACGATGTCTTCCACGCGCAACTGCAACTCCGGCGGCAACCGGTCGAACAGCAACTCGAACGTACGCAAGATCTCGGCATAACTCTGATGCTGCATCGACTCCGACGCTGAGACGCCCAGCGACTCGAAGGCATTCAGCAACCGAGGCAGCACGTCGTCCACATAGACGATTGGCGCGACTTCGACTTCCGGCGCTTCGTCCCGCGGATTCGACCAGCGCGCCAGGACGTCCCGCAGGCTGTAGATCGTAAGCACCCCAGCGTCGGGGTCCGATTGCGCCGTCGAAATCGATGTCCATCCGATGGTTTCAAGCTCTTCGATTCCATATAGCGGATCGGAGGCGATATTGCGCTTTTCCTCACGATGGATCGCGTCTTCCAGAACGGCGGCGACGCCAACGGCGTCACCCCGCGCATGCGCCGTCACTTCCGCCAACAGTTGTCCGAACACCACGTAGGAGCCGATCGTGACCCGCACGACGACTTCCACTTCCGCGCCGGCCTGGGCCGCTGCGGACTTGATGGATTCGACATCGATATTGGTCACGAAGCCATGCGCGTCGGCTTGGACGGGAAGGCAAAGCGAGGCCACCAGATTCGGCGAGCGTCGGGTCTTGCGCAGAAGCTCGAGGTGAAGTTTCCGCGCAGCCAGTACGTGCCGGTGGATCGCCTCGATGATGACCACCGGACGCATCTGGTTGACCGTCGTGTAGAACAGGACGAGGAGCAGACAAAGCGCCAGAATCGTCGACACCAACGCAATGGTGCCGCCGAAGACCGGATTCAACGGCCCGACGGACGCCAGCGTGATGAGTGCGTAGAGCGACAGTCCGACAAAGAACCCGAAATAGGCTTGATTCTGCCAATTTCGCAGGAACTGATCGTAGACCTGATGTGTCAGTGCGCTCGCGGATTGCTGTAGCGCGATGAGCAACAGTGAGATCGTGATCGACGTGATCGTGATGAGTCCGGCAGCGATTGTCCCCAGCAGATCGCCGGTGGCCTTGGCGTCGGCGAAGACATAGGCCTGCAGCAGCGTCCGCATCGGCGTGAGCCAGGCCGCGCTGCTGCGATCGAGCACGAACGTACACGCGCCGAGGAGCAGGAAACCCACGATGATGCCGATGGGGACGAGCAGGAATTCCGCAAACGCCTGGCGCATTGCCTCCCGCAGCTTGCGCGCGCGGTGGTGGCGAGAGCCGTGGTTCATGCGTTGATCGCGTGCAGCCAAGGGCGCGGAGGCGTGGCAGACGTGTCGGGCGGGCGCAAGTCTGAAGCAATTCCCCTTGGTGCATCACGCACGTCATCGACCTCCAGCATTGAAACGTCAGTTGACATTATCGGGCGTGCTGTCATCCATCGGCCTCCAAGGAGTTTCTTTGCAAAGCCAAAGCGCGCAAAAACCTGTAAGAATTACTCACCCGTTTGTAACTCTTACCGATCGGCAGCCCACCTTTCGCACACCGCAAAGAACCGGGAGTCCAACAGATAACCCATCGTTTAAGCGCCTTGCCCGGAAAACAGCATTCGTTGACCGGTTCGACCGCACGCGGCACATGCATTGCTAAAACCAGTAGAACAAAACGTGCCACAAGAGCCCGAGAGGAACTACGAGAGAACGGTGGAGCGGGAGTAGAGAACACCGATTCTCTATCAAGAGGTTGAGGTTAACAGTGGAATATTTGAAACGAACGGGGCTGATTCTGATAGGGGTTGTCCTGGGCCTAGGTTGCCTGTATCTCTTGCTCGGGATCGCCTTTCCCAGGTTTTTCGTCGACCTGTGGTGGTTTGATTCCCTAGACCTGGGATCCTTGTTTTGGAAAAAACTGCTGTACCGCTATCTGGTCTTCGCAGTCGTGACCTTGGTCTTTTTTTCCATCTTTTTTGTGAACTTCAGGATCGCCATACGATACATCGACCCGCAAGCCCATCATGGATCGAGGTTCAGCCATCTGCGCAGGGGCTCCCTGATGGTCTACCTCCCGCTATCCCTGGTGCTCGCCGCCGCCATCGCCCTTCCGCTTTTCTATCAATGGGAGGGGGCGTTACTGTACTTTTTCGCCCCCGAGAGCGGTATGAGCGATCCGGTCTACGGTAATGACATCAGCTACTACCTATTCGCCCTTCCCATCTATCTGCTGGTGTTGTCAGAGCTACTGGTGGCTCTTATCTTGGTATTCTTAGGTACGGCGCTGCTCTACTGGTCGGAGCATCGGCTATTGGCCTCGCGTGGCCAAAACATCGGGCGCGGCGCCAGGGTGCATCTGAGCCTGCTGGTGTGTCTCATCTTCTTTGCCGCCACTGGCTTTTTCATTTTAGAGCGCCATCTCTTATTGTACGGCGACGATCACATGCCGCTATTTTTTGGGCCGGGTTACATGGAGATGCAGGTGACGTTGCCGCTCATCTGGGCTTCGATCATCACCCTGATGGGCGCCGGCGTGGCAATAGTCAGCCGCTTTTTTACCCATAGGGGCTTGCTGCCCGCAGTTCTCTTCTTGGGGCTTTTTGGCGTCTCTCTGGCGATCCGCTATACGGAGATGTTGCCTCGCGTGGTCCAGGAGTTTCTCGTGGAGCCGGACGCGATCGCGAAGGAGACTCCTTACATCGCACACAACATCGAGGCAACGCTGGCGGCTTACAATCTGAAGGAGGTTGAAAAACGCGCCTATGAGGTCAAGCGCCCGCCATGGGATAGCGCCTCACCAGAGGTGCGCATGAGCTTGCAAACCATTCCGTTGTGGGACCGGGAGGTTTTGCTTCCCACCTACACGCAGCTACAGGCGCTGCGGCCTTACTACGAATTCCCCGCTATCGACGTCGATCGATATACCGTCAATGGTGTTTACCAGCAGGTGTTTCTATCGCCTCGAGAGATCAACACGAACAAACTACCTGAGGGTGCGATGAGCTGGGTCAATCGTTGGCTGCAGTACACGCACGGCTACGGCGCCGTGATCTCGCAAGCGAGCCAACTGGGGGAACAAGAGCCTACGTGGTTCATGCAGGGCCTGCCGCCGCAGTCCGAGCCCGATCTGCGCCTCGAAGAGCCGGCCATATACTATGGATTGAATGCGTATCGCCCTGCCATTGCGCCGAATAAGGCCGGCGAAGTGGATTATCCGACCGCGACTAGGCTCCTACGCTCGAACTATAAGGGCACCGGCGGGATCCCCATCTCCAACCGGTTTCGCAAGCTCGTGTTCGCACTTTACTACCGTGATAAAAACATTTTCTTCACGCCCCAAACCACGGGCGACAGCCGCCTGCTGCTCAGACGTAATGTCACAGAGCGCATCGAGAAGCTTACTCCGTTTCTTCGATTGGACGGTGACCCTTATGTCGTGGTCACTCGCGAAAGAATGTATTGGATCCAGGACGCCTACACCGTTTCGAGGTGGTTTCCTTACTCCACACGCTATCAGAAGTCGCTCAATTACATTCGAAACGCGGTGAAGATCGTGGTGGATGCCTACAATGGCACGGTAGACTACTACATCGTCGATCCTAAGGATCCGATCATCACAGCCTATAGCCGGCTCTATCCGAGATTGTTTAAGGGGTTTGCGGAAATGCCGGCAAGCCTAAGAGCCCATGTTCGATACCCTAAAGACCTGTTCGACATGCAGGTCCACATCTACGCCAAGTACCACCAAAATCCAAAGCAGCTATTTAATAAAGAAGACCAATGGGATCTCCCGCAATTAAACACAGCCGCGATGGGCGAAATCGAGCAAGCGATCAGGGCCTCGCTTTCACGCTACCTTACCCTTAATCTCATCGACAGAGACCGATTCGAGTTTGTCTTGATGGCTCCCTTGACGCCTAAAGGACGAGCCAACTTGCGCGCCATGGCGGTTGCGGGGTGCGATGAGGAAAACTATGGACGGCTCCTGATCTATAGCTTTCCCAAAGGCACGTTGGTCTATGGTCCGGCGCAGATCAACACCTTTATCCAGCAGAACCCAGACATCGCGCGACGGTTCACCCTATGGGCTGATTCTTCGCGGGTGATACAAGGCCAGCTCACCGTGATCCCTGTCGGCGGCGTTGTCCTGTACATTCAACCGATATACCTAGCAGCCAGGAGCGTGAACGCGATCCCCTTATTGGAGCGTGTCATCGTCAGCTCCGGACAGACCGTGGTCATGGAGTCCTCGTTGCGTGAGGGTTTAGAAGCTTTGAACGCAAAGGGCACGCAAAGCAACGTTTCACCCAAAGGAGCGACCGCCCAGGTGGAATAACGGTCACACCGTGGTGTCGCTTACGCCACACGAAAACAGGGCTTGCCTTCAATCACTCTCGGGCCGCCGCGCAGGGTCAGGACAAAGCGTTTTTGAAAAACTTGTGCCATCGTGGGCTGAGTACGATCTGAGAAACCGCGGCGGGCGGTGGTTCTTAAAATAGAGATAAAACAAGCTACGACGCTCCGGCCAACGCCTCACGAGCTCGACATCTTCAGATCGTATTTCTGGATCCGGTAGCGCAGCGTCTCCCGGGTCGTGCACAGGGCCCGCGCGGTCGCTGCGACATTAAAACCGTGACGCTGAAGGGCGTTCTCGATGATGTATCGGTCCATGTCCTCCAGGCTCATGCTCCCATCGAGGGGGATCATCAGCTGGTTTCGGCGATCTTCGTCGGCTGCGTGTTCGGGACTGGGTAGGGTTTCGAGATGCAGCCAGCGCGCGGGCAATGATTCGCCTACCGATAGCAGCACACAGCGCTCGATCACGTTGCGCAGCTCGCGCACATTGCCCGGCCAGTGATGCGCGCGCAGTTGTGACCAGACCTCTTCGGGTATGACTTTGACCCGCTTTCCCGATTTTATATTGAACTCCTCCACTAGCATTGGCACCAGATCCTCCAGGTCCTCGGTGCGTTCCCGCAGGGGCGGCAAACTGAGGCGAAAGACGCTGAGCCGATGATACAGATCGCCGCGGAATGC
>Ga0187892_10005026_pt1 | contig 21317 bp, 35 predicted proteins | sample MA1701073metaG_FD_139345 | JGI IMG/M metagenome (GOLD analysis project Ga0187892, IMG submission 139345) | Bio-ooze microbial communities from a basaltic lava cave in the Kipuka Kanohina Cave System on the Island of Hawaii, USA - MA170107-3 metaG ... | reverse complement strand
TGGCAGGACGGGCTCGTCAACGTCCTGGGAGTCACGCTTGGCGTTGCAACCGCGACGGCAGACGTGGGGATAGTGCTGATAGCGGCCCTTGCAGCCACGTTCGCAGAGTCAATCTCAATGGCTGCAGTCGCGTACACTTCTTTCAAGGCGGAAGCAGACTTCTACAAGTCCGAGGTCGAGCGCGAGAAGCGCGAGATGAGGGAAATGCCCGGCGAGGAGCGGGACGAGATTCGCGTCATTTACCACAAGCTCGGGTTCCGCGGCGCCATGCTCAGCAAGATAGTCAAGCACATTACTTCCAACAAGAAGCGCTGGCTCAACGTCATGATGGAACAGGAGCTAAAGATGTTCCCTCCGCAGGTTTCTCCGGTCGAAAGCGCTGTAGTGGTTGGGATTTCCGCAATAGTCGGCTCGCTGATACCGGTCGTGCCTTTCCTGTTCCAGGGCATAAGCCAGGCGATACTAACAAGCCTCGTGATATCGACGATAGTGCTCTTCTTCGTCGGAGTCTACAAGGCAAAGACAACCATAGGAAACCCTGTCAGGAGTGGCATAGAAATGGCAATCATCGGCATGGTCGCAGCCCTTGCAGGCTATGCGATAGGCGCGCTGCTAGGCGCGACGATTATCGGATAAAATCGGGCTTAAATTTATCATTTGTCAAAACGTTCTAATGAAAGCCTTGCTAGGACTTCTTCTAGCCGGAATTGTCATTATCAGCGGCTGCGTTGGGCAGTCTCCGCAACCCACAATCACGAACCAAACAATATCATACAGCCTCAAGCCGGGAGTCACGCTTGACATGCTCGTGGAAAACGTTGTGACCGAAATCGCAGACTGCTATTACGCGTACTCCCACAAGCCTCTTCTTATTACCAGCGGCACCAGGACTCCGACAGAGCAAGCCCAAGCGATGTTCGCCAAGCTGGAACAAGGCGACAGGCTTGCTATCTATACGAACCAGGAAGCAGCCAAAGAAATCAGGGACGCCTATGATCTAGGCAAACAATCAGAAGAGAACTATGAAGACATAATAAACGCCATGTCAGGCGTAGTCCTAAACCAGATATCCAAGGGAGTCTACATCTCAAAGCACCTTCGTGCAGGCGCAGTGGACATCAGCCAGAACGGCATGACCGATGACGACAAGTCTAAGTTCGAGTTGTGTGCAGAAACAACAGAGAATGTCGACAAAGTCCTTGATGAAGAAAAGCCCGTCCACTACCATGTCCAAATCTCTACCTCTGTCGTGCCCGGACCGCAGCCCCAACCGCAACCTCAGCCAGAGCCACAACCCGCGACTGCAAGCGTCACAATAGACTCAACTTCCTGTGTAGCGACAGGCGTTGACTACTATGGCGACCGACACTACAGGCTTACCGCATCCGGTACAGCTTCTGGCCCATCAGAAGCAGAATTCCAGCTTACCCTCAATCCCGGCTACTATCCTACTGCATCATGCTCATCCTGGGGGCCTTCTGAACTCCAGACGTGTAAAAGAGGAACAGGCCCTGAAAGCACATCATGGTCAGGCAGCACAGACGAAATAGTGGAAGGAGCAACCCTGAAGATAGCAGGCTACCAGATTGATGTTCAGGCCCGCATAATCATGTACAACGGCGTCGCAGCAGAAGAAGTAGTGACGGTGCAGTGCCCGCAATAATTGAAATATTATTATCTATTTTTAAGCATAACTTATTCTGAGTTAGCATGGATTTCAAAATAAGCAGCATCGAAGAGCTCGAATCACTCGGCCATGCGGTAAAATGGCAGTATTTCGAGCGCCTGGTCGCATGGGTCTTCGAGCAGAACGGCTTTGAGGTCGAGCACAACAAGGTTGTAGTATTTGACGATAGAAGCAGGAGGCAATTCGACGTGGTCGCAAGGGGCTTCGGCAAAGTCTACAGCGTTGAGTGCAAAAAACAGCAGAAACTGCAGATCAGCAGCGCAATGGACAAGCACGCGGAGCGCTCGTTGCGGCTTGCAGAAAACCTCGGTACAGAAGTTATCCCGGTTATAGTCACCCTATACGACGAAGTTGAGGACGCAGCCCTTCCGGTAATCCCGCTGATGAAATTAAATTCTTTTCTGAATGAGTAGGGCTATGGCAGACGAAAAGCCGATGAAATCGTACGTTATGAGAGGCAGCAGGCACGCAGGCTTCTTTTCCCTGAAAGCCGACGACTCCATACCGCTAAATAAGTATGACCCTGTGAAGGACGCACAGGCTTTCTACGAAGCTTTCTTTAAGCTGCCGGCTAGGACTGCATTGGAATTCATAGAAAAGCTGAAGAAAGATTATCCGCAACAGATGAAAGACCTTCCTTCTACCGGAACCGGGAACATGCCTTGAAATAAAATCCAGGATCAGGGCGCAAAAGCTTCGTTCGCTCCGGTGTATGAGAATCCTGCGGAAGGACCGCCGCCTATGACGTATATCTTGTCGCCTACCGTTGCTGCGCCGCTGCCATGCCTTGAAGTAGGCATCGGCTGGTCAGGTGTCCATGCATTGTTCGCGGCGCTGTAAGCTTCAGTAATGTCAAACGTCCTGGCCACGTCCTCGCCGCCGAATACGTAGAGTACTCCTTTCAGCACGGCTCCCGAAACCCCGCCGCGCGCACTGGGCATGCCAGCCTTCCGCGTCCATGTGTCTGCTGAAGGATTGTATTCTTCTGTTGCAGCCAGGTTATTGCCGCCAGACCTGCCGCCTGCGACATAAAGCCTGCCTGTAACGACGCCTGACGCAAGGTGCTCCCGTGCAGTGGGCATGTCGGCCTTCTGTGCCCACAAGTTCGTGAAAGTATTGTATTCAAGCGTGGCTTTGCTCACGCCGCTGCCGGAAACTCCTCCGATAACATACGTTTTGCCGAGTATGGCGTTTGCCGTAGACGCGCCGAGCGCAATAGGCATATCAGGCCCCTGCGCCCACGCCTTTGAGCTGCCGTCGAATATCCACGTTTCTGCTATAGGCTCAAAGCCGTTCCTGAAGCCGCCGAAAACGTACAGCTTTGTGCCGAAACTAGCTGCAGAAGCATGATGGACAGGCTGCTGCAATGAAGGCGCCGTTTCCCAGGTGTCCGTGTCGGCGTTGTAAATATCCACAAGGGCGGATTCCTTTCCGCCCTGCTCAAAGCCACCGATTACATAAATCCTGCTGCCAATCGCGGCAACAGCAACTTCCGTGCGCGGCGTGGGCATTGCAGTTTTTACGAACCACATGCTGCGGTTTACGGGAACAAATACGACTCCAGGCTCTTCTCCGGATGGGGCAGGCTTTTCGGGCGCGGGGACTTGAGGCTCTTCGCCCGCAGGCTCCTGGGTCTCCAGAACAGGCGCCTGCCCTACGCAGCCGGATATGGCCACGATTGAAAGAAGCATCAGCAGCGGCAAGGCGGATTTCATGTCTTTATAATTCATTTGCCCAAATTAAAGCTGTCGTTGAGGCTTATGAGGGAGTTCGTACTATTCACGAGGGAGAACGGCAAGCGCTTTGTGCGTGCAGATTTAATAGCCCGCTGCGTGAATGCGGCATTATGGATAAGCCATGGCCTGCGCAAGGCTAAAATCCACGTAGTCCTCGCAGGAGCCGAGCCTCCGAAAGTGCTGTCCTTCGGCAACGAGATGCGCATGGTCAGCCCGGACGAGCGTTCTATCATTGGCTGGGCAGATAAAGTGCTGCACGGCAGGGACAATCCGGGGATTCGTGCTGAAGAAAAGTCCTTCCAGCAGCTCGTCAAAGAAAAGGCAGAGGAAGGCAAAGCCCTTTTTCTGCTCCACGAGAAGGGCGAAGACATAGCAGAGGCAGAGCTTCCTGAAGAGAGCGTTTTCATCCTTGGCGACCATATAGGCCTTCCCAAGGCAGAAGAGAGGTTTGCCCTTCGCTACAAGGCGGGGAAAATTTCGTTGGGATCCAAGCCCTATCTGGCAAGCCACTGCATCTCTTTCATCAATATAACCATGGACCGTGCTCAGGCATGAACCCGATAGCTAAGTCAGTCCACGAAGAGCTGAAGAAAAGCGTAGACAGGAAATACAATGAAGTCAGCAAGAACTTCTTCAAGGAAGAGATAAGGCAGTACGGAGTTCGCTATCCTGTAATAAGGAAAATAGCTTCAACATATTTCGCTGCGCTGAAGGGAAAAGGCAAGGGCGAAGTCTTTGCCCTTTGCGAAGAGCTGATGTCGTCAGGGTTGCAGGAGCCGCTTGTCGTTGCTCTGGACTGGGCGCAGCGGATGAGGAAGCACTATAAGCCGGAAGATTTCGAGACTTTCAGGGAGTGGACAGAAAAATATGTCACCAACTGGGCGGCATGCGACGGCATGTGCATAGGGCCGCTGGGAACGCTGCTCTCGCTCTATCCGGAACTCATGGAAAAGACGTTCCACTGGACGAATTCGGGAAACAGGTGGCTGCGCCGCGCCGCCGCAGTAAGCCTCATCCTTCCGACAAGGAAGCAGAACTTCCTCCAGCAGAATTTCAAGGTCGCCGACGCACTGCTTCTGGATGAAGACGACCTCGTCCAGAAAGGCTACGGCTGGATGCTCAAGGAAGCCAGCAACCGCTATCCGAAAGAAGTGTTCCAGTACGTAATGAGGCACAAGGGCGAGATGCCGCGCACAGCCCTGAGGTACGCAATAGAAAAGATGCCTATAGGATGGAAGAAAAAAGCGCTGTCATAGTTATCTGAAAAGCGAAGCAAGCCATATGAAGAAGCCACTTATCGCTTCAACAATGGGGTTCGTTTCTGCTGTCTGCATCTTCTCAGGCACTATTGTTTCAGTCTGTGTTCCATTTCCCGGGACAGGCGGCGTAGTGACAAGTCCTGTTATTGGGCTGGCGTAATCAGTAATGTTAGATGCTTGATTGGGAGAGGGAGGAAAGTCCAGCACTTCTATGGTGACCCTGCCCATCTGCCCGAAGGCGGGAAAAGCAAGCAGCAAGGCCAGCAATAAGGCAGCTATTCTCATAATTCATTCGTAAAAACCCCACTTATAAGCTTGCTTCTAGGAACGTATTTCATATGTCGTCATTCATGCACAAGGCGCGCAAGATACTGGAGCAGCCTGTCTGCGACTCATGCCTGGGCAGGCAGTTCGCCCAGCTTGTATCAGGCCTGACCAACTCGGAGAGGGGAAGGATTGTCAGGACCATTGTAGCGATGAGCATCGACCACGAGAAAGCCGCGGAAGAAGACAAGAAGCTCGACCTTTCCAACTTTGTTCACATGAAGTTCCACAACCTGCACGTTGACAGGCATGAGCCGAAGGCCTGCTCGATATGCGGCGGGCTTTTCGCAGCCGAGCTTGACAAATGGGCCGAGAAAGTCAAAGCCGCAGCGTCAGGCTATGAGTTCCGAACGTTCCTTATCGGCACGCGGCTTTCATCGCAGCTCCTTGACAGCGAGGAGCGGCTGTGGGAGCGCGCAGGCATTGACTGGGTGGAGCCCATAAAGTCCGAACTCAACCGCGAGATAGGAAAGCGCGTTGAGAAAATTTTGAAAGTCAAGTTCGACCAGAAGAACCCGGAAGCCGTCATAATGGCCAACTTCGACAGCGGAAAAGCCGAGGTGCAGAGCAATCCGCTTTTCATTTACGGCGAATACCAGAAGCTCGTGCGCGGAATTCCCCAGACCAAGTGGCCCTCGGGCAAGTACAAGACCAGCGTCGAGCAGATAATCGCAAAGCCCTACATGAAAGCAACCGCAGGGAAGGAGCACAAGCTGCACGGCCTGGGCCGCGAGGACATCGACGCCCGCTGCCTCGCATGGCGCCCGTTCGTGCTGGAGATACTGGAGCCGAAGAAGCGCTTCATCGACATCAAGGCGCTTGCAAAGAAGATAGAGAAGAAAGTCCGCGTGCAGGGAATAAGGCTGTCCAATATACAGGAAGTCCGCGAAATCAAGGAAGCAAAGCTCGACAAGTCCTACAGGGGAATAGTAGTGTGCAAAGGCAGGATACTGCCGCAGGAACTGGGCAAGCTCAACCAGCTTACCGGCGCAATAATAAACCAAAGAACTCCCAAGCGCGTGATGCACAGGCGCGGGGACCTCTTGCGCAAGCGCAAAGTCGTTCAGGTCAAGTTCAAGCCCAAAGGCGCAAAGCAGTTTGTCTTCGAAGTCACCGGAGAAGCCGGCTTGTACGTCAAAGAACTGGTCAGCGGCGACTCGGGCAGGACACAGCTTAGCGTCTCAGAGCTTCTGGCAAATGAGTGCGTGCTTAAGGATTTGGACGTAATCAAGATTCACAAGAAGTGAGCATATGGAAGCTCCTGAAGAGCTTGAAAAATACGAGACTGAAATAAGGCGCGAAATAACCCTTGCATGGGCGCGAAGAGGGCTCCCGCGACCCAACCCTTATTCGGGAAGGATGGAAAAGCCTCCCGGCGGCAAATGGGATGCGCACGGGCTGGGCAAAAGCGCATTGCAAAACGTGTTTCATTACTATCTTGACACAAAGCGCAAGCGCCTTGATTCTGAAAGCATCGCAGAAAAAGACTACACTAAGCTGAAGGCGGACAACCGCAGTTACCTCACTTCTCCTGAAATAAGAATTTATGATGCCCTTGTGCAAAAGCTCGAAGAGCTTATGCCCGACGTGAAGTGGAAGGACAGCAAGGGCGACACAAAAATCCGCGAGAAGGCTCCTGCTTAGTTCAGAATCTTGACAAAATACCCGCTTTCTATCTTGTATTTCAGGTAGTCAAGCTTCTCCTTGAAGTCGTCGTCGACTTCGGAAAGGCGTATGAAATGCCCGCCGGAAATTATTTTCGGGTTGCAGATGCGCGCCTTGTTTGTCACATGTATGTCCCAGTCGCTGTCGCTTTCCTCTATGTCCATGAGCATGAGCTTCTCTATCGCTGAGGCAGAAGGCGGGTCCTGCATGAGCTTCTGCAGCACGGCGTCGTCCGTGAGGTGAAGGTCTTCGCTGGCAAGCGTTCCGGACTTCAGGGCTGCCTTGATGATTTCGGCAAACTTTTGCATGAAAGTCGTCCAGAAAGGGTCTGTCCAGAGTTTTTCGCACGTATTGTTGAACGTCATCGCAAACATGCGCGCAGCCATTACGGTGGTGAAGCACCATTCGCCATGCTCGATGGTAAGGTTGTCCAGAAGGTAGCTTGCGTCTTCCTTTTTTATGAAGCCGCACAGTACTGAGTCGCGCAGCCCGTAGTCTATCTTGTCTGCGCTGAGGTCGGGCAATGCCTGGGTGGCTATCCTCCACATGTCCTTGTCGCACACGAAGTCTGCATCCAGTCCGTGCTTCTTGAGTATTGCTGGAACGTCGCTGTTCAGCACTACCTTCTCGAAAATCTTGTCGTGCCAGTCCTGCGCCTTGTGGTTGTCGAAGATATAGTCGACGAGGTGCGAGAATGCGCCGTGGCTCACGTCGTGCAGGAGCCCCGCAGCCTGCGCCTCTACGGGAGCACTGAACCTCTGGAGAAGAATAGCGCAGCCGACAGAATGCTCGAACCGCGTGGTGTCAAGCTTCCTGTCCCGCAGATAGAGGGGTCCGTACTGGTTTATTCTCTTGAGCCGTTGCAAGGCCTGCGAGTTTATCAGCTCGGCGATGACAGGATGCAGGATTTCCGCTTTCCCGTAGACCTTGTCCTCGTAAAGCATTGTTAGGATTCGCAAAGAAAGGATTTGAAGCTAGGGCGCCCACTCTTCTTCTTCGCCTTTTTCTGCAACGTTGGCGTGGCGCGCCAGAACGAACAGCAGCGAGCTTAGCCGGTTCAGGTAAGACTTGCAATGCTCGTTCACGTGGCCGCTCTGCTGCACTGCAACAACGCGCCGCTCTGCCCTGCGGCAGATTGCCCTGCACGCGTGAAGAATGGCGGAACCGCGCGAGCCGCTGGGAAATATGAACCTCCTGAGAGGCTTCTGGTTCCGCGCAATGTCGTCTATGTGCCTTTCGAGGTTCTTTACCATTTCCTGGCTAGTCCTGCTTCCGTTCGGGTTGGCAAGGTCGGAATTTACCGCGAAAAGGTCTTCCTGTGCAGAATGAAGCAGTGCGTTGGCAGTCTCGTCCTCTATCATGCTGCGCGCTACGCCTATGAAAGCTTGCAGCTCATCTACGTCGCCTATTGCCTCGATGCGGGCGCTGGCTTTCGACACGCGCCCGCCTCCGAAAAGCCCCGTCTCCCCGGTGTCACCTTTGCCCGTATAGTAAAGGCTCATGATATAAATTGGGCTGAATCAAATAAAGGCTATGGCGATGCACAAGACAGAAGAGGAATGGAAAAAGAAGCTAAGCAACGAGCAGTATCAAATACTCCGCGAGAAAGGCACTGAGCCTGCGGGAACAGGCAAGCTCCTGCGCAACAAGGAAACAGGGGTCTACACGTGCGCGGGCTGCGGCGCAGTGCTCTTTAAGTCCGATACAAAGTTCGACTCGGGATCGGGGTGGCCCAGCTTTTATGATGCCACGGAAAACGTCGGGAAGCGTGCCGACAACAGCTCTGGCATGACTCGCACGGAAGTCTTCTGCAAGAAGTGCGGCGGCCATTTGGGGCATGTTTTCGACGACGGCCCCAGGCCCACAGGCCTGAGGTATTGCATAAATTCGGCGGCAATGGACTTCAAGCGAAAAAAGCAGCCCGTGCCAAAGGAACCCTAACCGGCATGAGAAGATGCTTATCTTTATTGTGCATTCTATGAGCGCTCGTCCGAGAATTCGCCGTCTATTATCTTCTGCTGCGCCTGCGTCTTGAGCTCTTCTATTTCGTCGGTATTAAGGCCCAGGGATTCGAAAGCGGCAATCATTGTGCCCGGGAAATCTATTGCTACGTTTACGTTGGGTCCCGGCTGCGCCGAAGACACAAGCCCCTCGAAAGAAATGCGGAAATCCTCAACAGAAAGGTAGCCCTTGATGAGCTTGGTGAGGTTATCGCCTTTCACCTCGGTGAGATGCACTATGAATTCCGGGACCATGAGAATAGTTGGGGCGAAAGAATCTTAACGCTGCTTTGACCTGTAGCGGGTTTCTATCGGGTGCTTCAGGCCGAGCCTGACTTTTGCCTCCTCAAGGGAGCTCCAGTATTGCCTGACGGCGGCTTTGCGCTCCTTGCTGAGCATATTGTATGATATCTGCGGATGCCTTTCGAGGTATTCCGTAATTTCTTCCCTGCTATATCCGGGCATGCCTTAGAAAATATTACTTCTTGAAAGTCTTAACTGCCTCTACTATCTTCTTTACTTCCTCTTTCTTGAGGTTCGTGCGCTCTTTTGAGAACAGCACCTCTACCTCCTCCTCGGTGTCGGGAAGTATGTTCATTATCATCGCGATGTGCCTCGGCCTGAGGATGTTGATTTTCTGCAGCTCCTCGAGGAAGTCCGAGAACTGCTTATCGGTGAAATGCGGCAGCTTTTCCAGGAACTCAAGGCATACTTTCTGCTCGTAGTTAAGGTCTCCTTCCTTCTTGCGCGTCTCCATTATCTGCCTTGCTTGTATGTACGAGACTTCCTCTTCGTTCATTACTTCGACCATAATATCACGCCTTAGCCTTAGGAACTCCGGCTTTTCTCAAATGGACGGGCATCGTGACTAGCGTCTTGGTTGCATCCTTGTCCATGAACCTGACAACATAAGCCTTGCCCCTCTTTGCAACGACTTCGCCCGTTACGCCCTTGAACATTATGTATGGATATCCCACGCCTTTTACATTGGGCTGGAGATGATAGTGCACCTTTTCGCCTACCTCAAACTTCTGCAAATACTGGTTTACAGTAGGCTTGTACCTTGCTATCATCTTGCTCCTTGATTTTCGGCGCGGACCTCGTGATTTTTGTACCATGATGACACCTTAGAATCATTTCTTACTGAACCTTAACTTTAAAAGTCTGCTGAAATGAGCCATTTTCATGTACTTCGACAATTTCACTATCTACGCCAACAAGCTCATAGGAGACAACGACATCAAGATACTGAAAGGCTACATAGTACTGGGCAGGGAATGTTATGACTTCGAGGCGCTTTTTTACGCGTTCGAGGTCGGGATAAGCAAGAACGTCCGTGCATGGTTCTCCAATGAAGCTGAGCAGAAGCTCAGGAAGCTCAACCTGGGCGCAGAAGCCATAGACCATTTGATAATCAGCCTCCAGAACCGGCTTCTGGTGGGCGACGTAATTCGAGAAGAACTCTAAACACTTCTCGAATTACGCATGCGAGCCTGGCGAGCACGATGTGATACGGGAGGAAATCTAGCCTAGCACAAAGCTTATGTAGACTTCTTGGGTAGTTCTAGTATGGACTTCACAGCAATTATACGAAAGGGAGAAAAGCAGTTTGTTGCGCTTTGCCCTGAGCTTGATGTTGTGAGCCAGGGTCCTACAATAGAAGTGGCGCTGAAAAACCTCAAGGAAGCTGCCGAACTTTATATTGAAGAAATGGGTGTACCGGAAGGAGTTGCTAAGGGCGATACGATAGTAGCTAGCTTTGAGGTCGAATAACCGTGCCGAAGCTTCCGGCACTTTCTGGCAAGGAAGTCATAGCAATTCTTTCTAAGGCAGGTTTCGAAGTCCGTAGGCAGAGCGGCAGCCATGTTATTCTCACTAAGTTCGTAAATGAAAAGAAAATTGCCGTTGTCGTGCCAAATCATAAGGAAGTCGACCGAGGAACGCTAGTAGAAATCATACGCCAGGCACGCCTCTCAAGGGATGAATTTCTTAAGATGGCTAGCAAAATTTGATTCTTAAGGCTTTCCCGAACAAGGCAGGCTATAGCAAAGCCAAGATTCGTCGGAAGAATTGATCTGCCGTTCCATAGCCCGCCCGTGCGGGCCTATGTGCATGAAGCAGGGCTTAAGGAAGCCTACCGCCGGATTGATGATGCAGGTGAATATCTTCGCAACGCTTTGGATACGTACAAGTCAGAATGCTCAAGATACAAGTTTATTCTTGCCGCCCTCTGGGGCAGAGTTAGCGATAACTCCGTAGAAAAGGTAGCGGATTTCTTCGGCCTTAGCGACATCAGCGATGAAAAATGGCCGGGAAACCCGGACGTTTCCGCATGGGTTGTAAAGAACGGGATCTATGTGCGCGAAGTCTATCCGCAGCCCGGTCAGATTACTTGCGGCGATACTATTATGGTCCTTGGAGAAGAGGAAAAGCACAGAAGGGAGTGCGCAAGCCTCACGACCTATGCAACCATCCCTCCCGGCTTAGAGAGTATCGGCTTGAAAGAAGTACCAAGTTTTATAGTCCGTATCCCTTAGCCTGCACTTCTTGCATCCATCTTTAAACCTTTATCTACTTCTGTAGTATAACCTAAGATAGGGCTAGAAAGGTAGAGACATGAACAAGGCTGATAGCAATGGTAAAGGAAGAGAAATGCATAGTGTTGGACTTTCTTCCAACAGGGTACCCGGGCAGAAGGCATCCGGAACCAGTAGCCCAGGCTATCGGTAAGAATTTCACTATTCTAGAGCTCATTCCCAAGGATGGCGTCACTCTCAAGCCCGACGAAGAGGTTTACGTGGGAGACGGCCCCAGGGACAGGATAAAAACAGTCAAGCGCGTCCTGGACTGGAACGAGCTCACAACCTTCGCAAAGTCGATAATCCAGACCGTGGTTGAAAAGATTGTGAAGGAGGATGAGCAGCGATTTGTCGCCTTCTTTAACAGCGCGGGCACGATCACGCCCAGGCTGCATAAGCTTGAGCTGCTGCCGGGCCTCGGGAAGAAGCACGTGCAGGACCTGCTGGACGAGCGGAGGAAAAAGCCCTTTGCAAGCCTTGCGGAAATCCGCGAGCGTGTGAGGCTGTTCCCGGACCCCTTCAAGACAATAGTAGGAAGGGTAATTGAGGAGCTTGAAGGCGAGGAAAAATACTACATACTCACTCCTATCAAGAAGCCCAGGCACATGCAGGGCCAGGGCGGCTTTGGCAGCCAGAGCGGCTATGGTGGCGGCTACCAGATGGCTTCCGCACGGGCGTAGCTATGGATTCTTACAGGAAACCCTTTGTGGCAGACCTTTCAATGCAAAAAGCCCCTTTTGTAGCAAGGGCAATTTACGCCTGCATAAGGTACCCCCTCATAGAGGCAATCGCATACTATTTCGACGGGAGGGCAAGGAAAATCCATGAGGAGCTTGGCGACAACGGGGTGTACCTTTCTTGGTGCATGTCCGACGCTACCCACAGTAGGCAGAAAGCCCTTCCCTGATGCAGCTCGAGCCTGCAGAAACATCGTAATTGCAGTTCACTAGCCTGTATTCTGCCCTGCCGTTGTTGCACACCGCCTCGAACAAAGCCCCTTTGTCAGCGCATGTGTCGTAGAAGTCCACTCCTCCTGAGCTCGCGACCGAAGCGGCGCTTGGGCTGAATCCTGAGTCATAGTCAGCGCAGCCGGCAGAAACAACAGCCGGAGCGACGTAGCCCGTGGCAAAGCCTGTAACGGCTCCGCGGTACATCACTATTCCTAGTAATATAATGACAATCGCAAAGCTAACCATGCGTTCAATGCGCATTGTTAGAATGGGCAGGAAGACCGTATATATAGATTCCGTTATTTGGGCGGAATGCCCTAGCGGCGGTTGAAATAGCCTGCGCCTGCGAAAACAGCTCCTACTAGTCCCACGAATATCTTCGCAGAAGCGTCCATAGGAGCGAGCAGCGCCGCCAGGAGCAGGAGCACGCCGATTCCGATAGCCAAAGAAACGGTAGCTTTCATACCGACGCTTTCTGTTTCAGGCAAAATAAGCCTTGCGTAATGGAGAATTGGAAAATCCGGTTAAGAAAAAGTTATCTGCATTTTCCATTGATGCAGCCGTCAGGGCAGTCCACGAACTCAAGCTGCGCCTGGATTCCCGAGCAATAGTATTCTGCAAGCGTTAGCGTGCTGGCACAATAGTCTGAATAGGTCTTCTGGCCGCCCTGCCTGAAATTAGACGCAGAGCCCCAGTTGTAGAAGTCCACGCCGTCGGAGTCGCTGCATCCGTCGTCTGCAAAAGCCGCAGTGACGTAGCCGGCTGTGCTCACCTGCGGCGAGCTTGCAGCCATGAAGCCGACTGCTATCCCCAGGAGCGCTACGACAAGCAGGATGGAAAGCCCATTGTGCCGCTCCTTCAGGGAGCGTGCCTGGCCGCTCTTGGCGGTCTGCGCCTTTACGCCTTTAGGCCGTGCCATGCTAAGAATAGCCCCGAACGGCAAGATAAAGATTGCGTTATTGGCTCATCGGGGCTCAGACGGACGGGTCTATTGCAATCGAGTTCTTCTGGTGGCAGAGCGGGCACTTGAAAGCAATGCCGAAGTTGTCGCGCTGCACGCGCGCCTCGAGGTCGCTTCCCTCGAATTCTATTTCCGCCGAGCAGAAGGTGCACTTGGTTGAAACTTCCATGCAGTAACAAAGGGCAGAAAACTCTAAAAAGCACTCACTTCTTGTTCCCGCGGAACGGCGGAGGCTTGATTTCATGCAGCCTGCGCATGATCTGTCTTGCACGGTTTTCAACTGAACCGCTGACGTACACTATTTTCTCAGGCCACCAAAGCTTGATGAAATGCTCGTGCATGTGATGCCTGTCACGCGCTTTCTTCTTGCTTGCCTCGCGCGCCTGGTCCAGCCTGTAGAGAAATTCGTCCGGGTCGCGGGCAATTGCTATAAGCCCGTACCGTTCACGAGGGAGCTCCACGCACATCCGGAAGAGCTCGCGCACAGCCATCATCTCCCTGGAAGAGTCCTTGTCTGCGCCCTGTATTGCATGCGTGAAATAATGAAACAGCGGGGCGTCCGTAACAAAACCGTCAGCCGCGCTTGAGCGCATCTCTTCACGCTCCTGCTGGCGCCATTTGTAGAATCTGTCAAAGACATCCTTGTAACCCTCGAACTCGCGCTTTAGCTTCCTAGTCTCTTCGAGGACAAGGTCGTAATCATAGCCTGCAATCTTCAGCTTTGCATAAAGGTACGCTGCGACCGTAGACTTCCCCGTGCAAGGGCCGCCTGCAATCGCTATGTTTAGCTTCCCTCTGTCCATAGCAGGAATTGCCCAAGAAATTATAAGAACAAATCTGCTAGCCTGCGCACGATAGTGACACGGAAGCGCCTTCGAGCAGCTCTACGTTGAACTGCTTGCACAGGGAATTGTCCTTCCTGTGCACCGAGACTTTGTAGAGTATTCCCGCCTTGAGCGTGACCTGCGCGCTTCCCGTGCTGTCCAGCAAGCCTGACGCAACCTGCTGGTCGAAGAAGTCGGGCCTAGTGATGACATAGCGCCCTGCAGCCAGCGGCACGACCCGCTCGGTTATTTCCATCGTAAGAACTGCATCAGGCAGTGCGACAAGGGTCACGGTGGTAAGCTGGCCCGTGGCGGTAAGCCCTGTATAGGCTCCCAAAATCACCGCCGCTGCGACGGCAACTGCAAGGATGACTAGCGTGTTCTTCATGGCGCACCTAGAGCAGGCTCAGCAGGGCAGGCCCTGCAATTGCGAATATGACGGAAAGCCCGAGGACCAGCGAAACTCCTATCGTGATTTGCCTTGACTTGTCCGTGAACTTCGAGATTATCTCCTCGAACAGCAGCCCTCCGTCAAGCGGCTTTGCAGGCAGCAGGTTGAACAGCCCGATGCCGAGGTTGATCGTGAACAGCCACTGGAAGAGCACGAATATGAAGTTGAATGCCTGGTCTGTTCCGGGTATCTTCGACTTGTAGTAAGGCTGATAGGGCCCTGCGACGCCTATGTAGGAGCGGTCAAAGTCAGGGTGTTTTTCCGTAACGAGCGAGAAATCGCCCGTAGTCGTCGTAACAGTAACGGCAGTCCCTGGCGCTATTCCCGAAAGCACGCTCTGCAGGTCCTCAAGCGACTTGATCGGAGCGCCGTTGATAGCAGTAATAGCTCCCGATAGGTTGGCAGCGTGTGCAGGTGTCCCTTCGATGACGCCTGTCGGGAAAAGCCCTGCCTGCGTGAATGCAAGCGCCACCATGGCGAAGCCGAGCAGCGCAAAGAGTGCTGCAGTAACTATGTTCGCGAACGAGCCCGCCGCATAGACTTGCAGCTTTGCCTTGCGTGAAGCGCGCTTCAGGGAGCGCTTGTTGGGCTCGACGAAAGCGCCTGGAATTATGACAAGCAGGAACCAGCCCAGCGAGTCCACTTTGATCTTATGCAGCCTGCACAATATCCCGTGGCAGAACTCGTGCGGAATCACGACCGTGGCTATGCCGAGCACCCAGAAATACCACGGCACAAGGAGCAGGCCGGGGCGCGCCTCGAACGTCGTGTAGGGCAAAACCAGCGAAACTGCCCCTGCAACGTTGCCCTGGAGGAGCTGGATGACGTTGTCGATTATATAATAAGAGATGAAAATCATCGCAGGCACGCCTATTATGACGGAAAGGTTGCCGAAAACCGACCATAGCCGCGGATGCTTCCGTGCAGTGGAGTCCAGGAACGCCTTTCCGCGCGTGGTGCGCTGCATGAAGGCTAGGCCTGTGAATACTATCTTCTTCCGCTTGGCGTAGAGGACAGCAGCCACGGCTGCTATGAAAACCGCGAAAATTGCGATCTCATGGAAGGACATAGTCCAATTTGTGCATCGGGGTATATTAAAGCGGTCTTAAAAAACAGGGAAATCACAATAGTTCTAGTGAACAGCATGCCTGCTCCCAAGAAAGTTGCTGGAATCGGAAGAACAGCGCCAAAGAAGGCAAAGGCTCCGAAGCGCAAGACAGCAGTGCACGCCAGGGCAGAGCCGAAGCCTTCTCGCGCTGAAGCGAAGCCTATGAAGAAACCCATTGAAGGGCTGTTCTGGGCAGACCGCCAAGCGAACAAAGCGAGCAAGTCCGAAGGACGCAGCGAGCACAGTGAGCGCGGCAGCTTGTTCTGGGCAGACCAGATAGCCGCGCAGCTGGTGGAAAGGGCGAAGAAGGCGGGCAAGCACGAGATAATGGTCAAGGCGGGCGCTTCTCCTAGCGGCGCCAAGCATATAGGCAACCTGTTCGACGTCATCAAGGCCTACATAGTCTACAAGGCCGTAAGGGACAAGCACAAGTTTCCGGTGAAATTCGTGCTTACCCACGACGACCGCGACCCAATGCGTTCTGTTCCAAGAAGTCTGTACAGCAGGACCGGGCAGCGCATCGCAGTCGACGCCGCGATGCGGGACAAGCTTTCAGGATACCTAGGGCATCCTTACCACAGGATACCGGATCCCTTCGACTGCTGCCGCACATGGGCCGAGCATTTCAGCAAGGTCTGGGAGGACGGCATAATAGCGTGCGGAGTGCGCGAGGCCGACATAAAGTTCGTCTCCAACGACACGCTCTACAGGGAAGGAAAGTTCGACCACCACATAAGGATGATATTCGAACACGTCGACCGCGCGCGGAAAGCGATAGCGCCGTTCCAGAAGAACGTGAAGAAGGACTACGTTCCTTTCAACGCAATCTGCGGCCAGTGCGGCAAGATAACGGCAAAGATAACGGGCTGGGACCTCAAGAAGAAGACCGTGAAATACGCCTGCGAGATGAAGGCGCTTGCCGGAAAATACGTCGTGCAGGGCTGCGGCAAGCAGGGCGAAGCCCCGTGGTCCGAAGGAAAGATAGCCTGGCGGTTCGAATGGCCTGCCCAGTGGCAAATCTTCGGCGTGGATTTCGAGGCGTTCGGAAAGGAGCATGCGGAAGGCAGCTGGCCCAGCGGCCGCGCAATAGCAAAGGAGTTTTACGGCTTCGAGCCGCCCGTGCCGCACATCTACGAGTTCCTCATGATAGACGGCGCGAAGATGGCTGCCAGCAAGGGCAACGTCTACATACCGCAGGAAATGCTGGAGATACTCGAGCCTGAGGTCTTCATGTACCTCTACACAAAGCGCTCGAAGAAAGAGAGGAATTTAGACCTCAAGAACATACACCTGCTGGTGAACGATTTCGAGCTTGCTGAAAAGAAGTACTTCGGAATAGCCAAGGAAGAGAACGAAAAGGAATTGGCGCAGTTAAGGCGCGAATACGAATCGTGCATGCCCATCCTGCCCAAGGCTCCTCCTTTGCGTATAGACTACCAATTCGCTTCGCTTGTGGCGCAGTTTGCGGTGGACCTTGACCACGCCGTGGCAATGCTCAGAAAATCAGGGCACATCAAGCCCGACAAGCACCTCACACCCGAAGAGCTCAGCCAGGTCGCGCGCAGGCTCAGCCTTGCAAAGAACTGGGTCGACAGGTTCGCAACCGAAAATAAGATAAAAATCAACGATACCCTCCCGCAGGAAATAAAGGGGGACCTGAAGAAAGAGGAGCGCTTTGCCCTGGTTGCGCTGGGCAAACTCCTGCATGAAAAAATCACCCAGGAAGAGCTCCACAACTCATTCTACAGGATTGCCCAGGACAGCGGCATCGAGCCCAGGGACTTCTACCGCGCAGCCTACCTCGCAATTATCGGCAAGGAATCAGGACCGCGCCTCGCGCCTTTCATAATGGCGCTGGGAACAGAAAGGGTGAGGAGAATTCTCGAGCAAGTCTAGTGCGAATTATCAGAACTATTCGTATTCAAATTCTTCGGCTGCAAGTGGAATTCTTGAAGGCATGGGAGTCTCCGTCATGCCGCCTTTCCTGCATTCCGCCAAGGCTGCCTTTTCTTCGCCGGTAAGGCCTTCGGTAAGAATTATCATATGGCTTTCTCCGACAGCGCGTTCTGTGTCAAGCGCGACGGCAGGGTCCATGTCCATGGCTTTCCTGTAGGCTTTGAGCATCTTTTGCCTGTGTTCCGGGCTCTCAGGGCTCTCCATACCATATTCGAAGGCGTAGCCTTTCGCGACAAGGCCATCGAGTTTTTTGTAAGCGTTGCCAAGCTCGATACGATTTATCGCGGTCGGCGTAGAACCTTCAAGCTGCTTTATCTTCAGTTTCAGTTCAGGTACAATTTTGTTATACGACATTCTTCCTATCAATCCGCTGGTGTGCTATTTCGGGTATCGTATAGTAGCATGGAAGGTATAAAATAGTTATCCGTCGTCTCTTTTTGTATGATTATAACGGGAAAGATAGTGAAAGGCTTTGGGGAAGGCTCGTTTTACGTGGGCAAGTACGGCCAGCTCTTCGAGCAGGCGCTTGGATTCCTGCCGTTCGCAGGCACGCTCAACGTGAAAGTTGAGAGGAAGCCCGAGCTCAAGAATCCCATAACAGTCAGCCCCGGCGGCTCTTTCAAGCCCGTGCACTGCTACCTCGCAAAGATAGGGGACATGCGCTGCGCAATAGTCATGCCTGAAGCAACCCGCCACCCGAAGGATGTGATAGAAATAATAGCTCCTGTCAGCGTCAAGCAGCACTACAGCCTCAAGGACGGCGACAAGATAGAGTGCAGCATCGAGTAGTTGTTCCTTATGTTCTCAGGAATCGTTGAAGGTTTGGCAAAAGTGGAAAAGATAGAGCAGCTTAATCCGGGAAAGCGTTTCCACATAGCCCTCGGGAAATCAGCTGAAGGCGCAAAGCAGGGCAGCAGCATATGCATAAGCGGCTGCTGCCTCACGGTCGTCGGAGAAAGAAACGGCATCGCAAGCTTTGATGTCATGCCCGAGACCCTGAAAAAGACCTATTTCGAAAGCCTCAAGGAAGCCGATAAAGTGAACGTCGAGCGAAGCCTGAAGCTTGGGGACGAAGTCGGCGGACACTTCGTCAGCGGCCATGTGGATTGCACAGGCAAGGTAGTTGAAAGGAAAGACTTTGCTGATTTTTCAGAAATGACAATAGAATTCCCGGAAGAGTTCTCCGGCCTGCTTATCGACAAAGGCTCCGTAGCCGTAGACGGCATAAGCCTCACCGTCGTAAGCCCCGGGAAGGGAGAGTTCAAGGTATGCCTCATCCCCACAACCCTGAAGCTTACGACGCTCGGCTTCAAGCGCGAAGGCAGCACGGTAAACCTTGAGTTCGACCAGTTAGCCAAGTACATTGCAAGGATGACGGGGAAGGTGGCTTGATGGCGCTTACGTTCGGACAGTACCTGGAAAAGCTCGAAAGGAGCGGCCCCGAGAACTGGGATAATCTCTGCTTTTTGAGTGCGGGATCTGAGGAAGAATTGGCAGGAGTCGTCAGCAAGGCATATCCCGGCAGGAGAGGCAATTTTTTCTATAATTCCCCTGGTGCAGCCGCAAACATGACAGACGCAAAGCACTGGAACCTTACTTTCGAGGGCAGACATCTGTCAGGGTTTATAGTTCTGACAAACTCAAGCGACGCCTCCGGCTTGCCGGAGGACCTGCGCTTCAGCACCATGAAAGCGTATCTTTCCTCTTTCATGAAAGCCGTCGCATCCAGCAGCGTAGAATTCGTCTACACGGGCAGGCTGCTTGGAATCTATCCGAAAAACTGCGAACTCCCCGCAGAAATGGTCGTGGCAGTCCACAAGCCGCTGAAAGCCGCGTAACCTACCTTTTCTTCCTGTTGTGCTGTTCGTAGCACAGCCACGTGTATATTGCAATGGCTATCGCAAACAGCCCGAGCACGATCCAGCGCCCTCCTGCCCCCGAGTAGGCGCCCGAGAGGAAATTCCCCGTAGCCGAGCCGCCTGTGAGCACTTCAAGTGCCGCGCCCAGGATGACCACAACAGCAAGCTTGCTGTATTTCCCGTGGCCGTAGTTGAGCTTTGTATTCGCCAGGTCTTTCTTCTCGCTGTGCAGGGACCGTAGCTTAGCAGCGCGGAGCCTGATGTCACGCCTTCGCATGCATATGTATTCTGCAACTCCTGCAAGCGCAGCCACGGCAGCTATGCCTGCAATTACCATCGGATTGTAGGCCTCGGCAAGTATCTGGCCCGTCGTCACCCTTCCAGTGACTGCTGCAGCGGCAGAACTTTTCGAAAGCACGGAAGCTTCTGCGGGCACAAGGTCTGCGCATCCCACAAGCCCGCCGACCACGACTTCAGTGCAGCTCTGGGAAGGCGTGCATGTGGCGCACTTTCCGTCACTGTTGCATATTCCAATCTGCCCTGACGGATCCGCGCACGCGTCGCCGGGCGCGCACGAGCCGCTAAACGCAAGCGTGCATGTCTGCCCAGCGGCTGGCAAGGCTAGAGCAAGAAGCATAACTACGGCCAAAGCCATGCCTGAAGGCATTCTCATGAAGAAACTTGCAGGAACCCCAATATAAAGCCTATCGGGCGGCGAACCGAGCAACAGCTTACCTGCTCCTTTCGATCTTCTTTATCAGGAATCGCGTCCTGACTGCCGCGTCAGCTTCGACAGAAATGGAGTCTATTCGGTTCTTGACCAGAAAAGCCGCGAAGTCCGGGTAGTTGGAAGGCGCCTCGCCGCATATTCCGGCGACTCTGCGGGACTTGTGCGCGTCCGCTATCAGCGTGCTGACAAGGCGCAGCACTGCAAAATTCCTTTCATCAAAGCTCTTTGCTATCCTCTCGCTGTTCCTGTCGATGCCCAGCGTGAGCTGGGTCAGGTCGTTGCTGCCGATTGAAAAGCCGTCGAATATCTTCGCGAACTCCCGCGCAGAGAGCACGTTGGAAGGTATTTCCGCCATGACGTAGACTTTCAGCCCTTTGCGCCCGCGCTTCAGGCCTTCAGATTCCATTATTTCAATAACCCGCTTTCCTTCCTCTACGGTCCTGCAGAACGGGACCATTACTATAACGTTCGTGAGCTTGAGCTCTTCGCGCACGCGTTTCAGGGCGCGGCACTCCAGCCTGAACGCAGGCTCGAATACCTTGTCTATGTACCTGCTCGCCCCGCGCCATCCGAGCATAGGGTTCGCCTCGACGGGCTCGTAAGCCTTGCCGCCTTTCAGCTCGCGGTACTCGTCTGTCTTGAAGTCAGATAGCCTCACGACGACGGGCCGCGGATAGAACGCAGCCGCTATGCGCGCGATTCCCTCCGAAAGCTTGAGCACGAACTCCTTCCCTCGCCTTTCTTTTATCATATAGAGCGGGTGCTCGCCGATGTAGGATGAAAGTATGAACTCCTGCCGCGCAAGCCCCACGCCGTCAACAGGCAGTTGTGACACGTCCAGCGCTATGTCAGGCGTCCCTACGTTAACGTAGAGCTTGGTCTTGGTCTTGGGGATCTTGGATATCTTGTGGATTTTCTCCTCGAATTTCAGCGCGCCTTCCCACGCTTTTCCTGTCTCCTCTGTGCAGTCCAGCGTTATCGCCTGCCCATTGCGGAATTTCTTGGTGGCTTCAGTTACGCCTACAATTGCAGGCACGCCAAGCTCCCTGCTCACGATAGCGGCGTGCGAAGTCCGCCCGCCAACCTCAGTGATAATTCCTGCCGCGAACTTCATCACAGGCTCCCAGTCAGGGTCAGTCACGTGCGTCACGAGCACGTCCCCTTTCTTGAACTTGGCAATTTGCTTCACGTTCCTTATCACGTTGACTTTGCCCGAAGAAATCTTCCT
>Ga0187892_10005023_pt1 | contig 21323 bp, 14 predicted proteins | sample MA1701073metaG_FD_139345 | JGI IMG/M metagenome (GOLD analysis project Ga0187892, IMG submission 139345) | Bio-ooze microbial communities from a basaltic lava cave in the Kipuka Kanohina Cave System on the Island of Hawaii, USA - MA170107-3 metaG ... | reverse complement strand
TGGATCTATTCCGCGGCCGAATGGGGGAGGGTGCTCGAGCGCACCAAAGCCGAACTGGACGAAGACCAGAGCCGCCTGTTCATGCATTTCGTCGTATCCGAGGCCGGCACCTCCGACGTGGACGAGGCCGGCCGCATCTTGATCCCGACCCGGCTCCGCAAGCTCGTGCCGGTAGAGGAGGATCAGGAGATCATCCTGGTAGGGTTATATAGCCGGATGGAGGTCTGGAATCCGTCCGAGTGGCGTCGGTATTTAAGCAAGACAGAAGACAAGTACGAGCAGGATCTCGACAAGATTTTAAACCTTCTCTGATCCGGCACGGTGCCCCGTAGAGCCGAGCCTCACCGCAAGCCGGTCGTCCTTCGGCTGACACGTTACGGTCCCCTCCCTCCAGCCGAGTCATTCGCCTCATCCCTGGACGGCCCGGCGCGTGACTTCCGAGCCCTGATCCGACATCCGTCGTCACGATCTCGTCGCCTACCCGCGCCCGCCGATTCGGCTAGAGCCGTTCCCAGCGGCCATCTGACGGCGACCAGTCTGACAATCATCCTCCCCGTCCCGCCGACCATCAACCATCAATACGCCACCGTCACCGAACAACACCTCTAAGACCGATGGCATCTCACCGGTGGATATCCCCTTGAGATATAACCACGGCAAGGCCGCGGATAATGACTTCGACCGCCTCACATACGAAGGCACCAACGCCGAATTGAACTTCACCTTACCCCCAGAGCGCTCTCGCACCCTCGGGATCCGCACACCCACCCACCCTACCGGCGTCAATAGCTCGCGCTCCGGTAGATACACATTCCTGATCACCGCTTGATGACCATCAAGGGTCTTTACAGTTTCGTAGTCCCCAAGAAGCAGCTCCGCCAACTCCGTCGCCACGGCTTTCTCAATCAAATCCTGCGCCCCTTCCCGCAACAAGTCCTTTAGCGTTATCCCAAGCCCCACTGGACTTATCTCAATATCCTTCGTATCTTTCTTCATGGCGTACCTCTCTAATCTATGCTGATCATCGATTTCAACAATCAATTCCCAGCAGGGTACGTCGCTTGTTTCAATCTCCCCATACACCAGATCTGACTATAGTTCTTGATCGGCGCGAAAGGCGACTTTCTCCTTTTCTCCTGATCCTTAAGCTTTCGTGCCGCTCGTCCCGTAAAACGTAACCATACTTAGTTTTCCACCAAAACGGTGGATAACCTTGAGGGTAACCCTTGTATATGGCAGCACAAGCGCTTTATCCCCTTGGCTTTTCCTTACTTTGGGCAATCTCTAAGCGCTATTTGTCACAGCCTTTTGACAAACTCATTGTAATTTATACTATTATACACAGACACCTACCGCATTGCGCATCGCAGGACGCCGCTTGGCATTGGGTTCGAACACGCCATGGCTGCTAACCGAGGTATTGCGGGGCTGGCTTGCGATTGCCTATGGTATTAGGCCATATTTTTTTAGTTTCTTGCGTAGCGTTGCACGGTTGATCCCCATATCCGGGCCGCGCGCGCGATGATTCATGGGATTTTGCTTTTTGTGTATCCGATTCGGGGTCCCAAACCGAGATCCCGGAACTGGGTCATGGGAGGTGGGGATATCTGCGCCTACGCCAAAATGGCTACACGGAGGACGGCTTAAAAAGCTGGGCGAAAAGAGTGCAAGACCTGCCCTGGGAGACGGCCTACGTCTTTTTCAAACACGAAGCCGACGGCCCAAGATTGGCGAGACAATTTCTGGATCTCGCCGAGCACTGTTAGGTCCCGCTCTATTCGTTTTTTGTCAGGGCCTTGTAACGCGCCAGATGGCGTATGGCGGCTGTCCGCTCGCCTGATCGTTCGTAGAGGTGGGCGAGGTTGTAGTGGGCGTCAGCAAAGTCGGGATCCACTTTGATAGCCCGCCTATAAGCCTGGGCCGCTTCATCCACACGGCACAGATCCTCTAGCACAATGGCCAGGTTAAAGGCCGCCGTGGCGTTTTCCGGCTGCGCCGTCATGGCCAACCTATAGTGCAATTCGGCTTCCTGAATCAAGCCCTTCTCATGCAACAAGCGCCCGAGATTAATATGCGCGTCTGCCTTGCTGGGTTGCAGCGCAATCGCCTGACGATAGGCGGCCTCTGCTTCTGCAACGGCAGACACCGACTCTAGATCGACCCCCAGGCGATACCAATCAGCGCTGCTCATGTTCCCGCCGTGACGAGCGTTATTGGCGAGGCGACGAACGATAACAGCGGCCTGGTCAGCCATTTTCTCGGTGCTAACATTCAACGCTAACTGGCCAGATTCCGGATGCCAAGACCGGCGGCTGTCACGCACTACGACCTCATCGCCTAAGACCGCGACGCGTACCGCCGATAGGGCCCGGCCGCGGGGGAGTCGTTGTTCTAAGGTGCGAAGAGCGCGCGATACCTTGTGTGGAGGGAGAGCGGCCTGGCCAGCCATTTTCTCGGTGCTAAAGTCGAACGCTAACTGGCCAGATTCCGGATGCCAAGACCGGTGGCTGTCACGCACCACGATCTCATCGCCTAAGACCGCGATGCGTACCGCCGATAAGGCCCGGCCGCGGGGGAGTCGTTGTTTTAAGGCGCGAAGAGCGCGCGATACCTTGTGCGAAGGGAGATTGGCATCCAACAGTTCTTTCGCCGCGCGTAAAACGATCACGTCATGGAAGGAATAGCGATACTCTCCGCGCGCGCCGCGCGCGGCCGTAAGAAACCCCTGGCGCGCAAAGGAGCGGACTCTCTGCTCCGAGATCCCTAACAAGCGGGCCACGTCTTTGGTCGTGAAGCCGCTCATCGTTGCCGCGAACTTAATCGAGCTATTTGGTGTGTGCCGTGCGCTTGGCCCCAAGGGCGGTTTGGCGTGGCCCGCTTTGCCGGTTTGCGCTTCGGCGCTGCACCACCGCTGGCCGCGATGCTGGCTTTGAGCGCTTCCATGAGGTCTATGATCTTGTGCTCGGGCTCGTAGGCTGGAGTTACCGTGATGTCTTCACCATCCATCTTGCGCTGGATCAATTCCAAGATCCGCTCGCGCACGCTGTCTTTGTATTTCTCGGGAAAGAACTTATCCGACGCAGCCTGATCAATGAGCTGCACCGCGAGCCGCAGCTCTTCTTCCTTGACCTCCACTTCGTCCACCGGCACCTCGGAAAAGGGTCTGATCTCCTCGGCGTAATGCAGCTGTTCCATGAGCAAGCCGTCTTCGGCGGCGCGCACCAAAACCAAATATTCCTTGCCCCGTGCGGCGTACTTTGCGAGCGCCGCCTGACCGGTTTTTCGCAGCGCTTGTGCAAGCAGGCGATAAGCGCGCCCTCCGCCCTTTTGCCGGGCCCAGGTAATAGGCCTTTTCCACAAACAGGCGGTCTACTTGCTCCGCTCGGACGAATTTTTTTTATCAATGATATTGCCGATCTTCTCTTCTAGCGCATTGCCTATGGTATTAGGTCATATTTTTTTAGTTTCTTGCGTAGCGTTACACGGTTGATCCCCAATATCTGGGCCGCGCGCGTGATATTACCTCCAGCATGATTCATGACCACCTCCAACAGGGGCCGTTCCACTTCGCAGATGATCATCTGAAAGATGCCGCCGGCTTCATGGCCATCGAGATCATCAAGGTAGACCTGAAGTGAATCCCTCACACACCGCGCGATGGTAGCGGGCGTGCGTTCACGAGAGACTCCGCTGTGGATGTATGCGTGATCGACGTCCATGCTTTCCCCCGATGAAACCTCGTTTTAAGGGACGTCAGTCTGGTATTGAGCCAACTTTCCACAGAAAGCATATTACAAATGTCGCATCATGGCTAGCGATTTTTCAGCAACTCCCGGAAGCCTGCACTAAATGCTCTTGTTCAAAGGTGAGCGACTGGCTGGGAATCAGGCCGTTGGCGGTAATGCGAATGGCCGCGCTGGTCCTCGGGGCAGTGCGCGGGCGGACAAGCCGAGATGGGTAAGAATAGTGGAGATCACTGCGGGATCTTCGGTGGTGGCGATGATCTTCAAGGAGCCGCCGCATTGGGGACACGGCTCGATGTCGATAGCGAACACCCCATATATGAGTTTACTGGCCCATCGCGCAAGCAACACGTGGAAAGCACCAGGGACGACGCTGGCCGGCCGAACGTCTCAACAGCACGCGTTACGCTGAGAACTGATTGGAGCACTTGCTCGCCTCGGCCTCGATGAACGGCTTGAGACACTATCAACAGAATCCGTTCTAATAGAGAATACTTCAATCGTCCGGGGCCGCGGCAGGTGGAATCGCTGGCGATTTTGGCCAAGCTGCTTCATCCAGACGTTTTTCATTTCGGGCATGAACAGCAAGGGTGGATACATCTGAAGGTGGCTCGCGCTGTGAACGGCGCCGAGCGCGCAGGCTGAGAAGAAGAGTGTATGCCGTCTGGACGCACACACGACCTCATCACCTTCGCCATCTCGCCCGTGGCTTTTGTGGCGGCGATGATGTATTGGGGACGCCCGTTGGTCGCGCTGGTGGCGGCGGCGGCAACGATCTTCGCCGGGCTGATGTTCGGGCCGGACCTCGATCTTTACAGCAATCAGTACAAACGCTGGGGGCCGCTGCGGTTCATCTGGTATCCGTACATGGTCGCCCTCAGCCATCGCTCGCGCCTCTCACACGGCCTAATGCTGAGCACCGCTTTCCGCGTGCTCTACTTCATAGGCGTGACCGTCGTGCTCTCAACCGCCGTGCTCTATGCGCGGCAGCGGTATCTTTATGGCGTGCAGACAACGTGGAGCGAAGAGTTCACGCGCGTTAGCCTCGAGCTCGGCGAGTTCTGGCGCCGCACCGAGAAGGAATATTTCTGGGCCGCGTTCGCCGGGCTGTGGTTCGGCGCGGCGGTGCACACGGTCTCCGATGTGGTGTGGTCCATCGTCAAAAGGCTGTGGCAAGCGATCTGATTGACAGATCAGGTTTTGAGCTTGAAAGGGTTGGAATTGGTGTGGCGTCCGTGCTTCGAGTTGTCTTGTGTGCGTCTGCGCTTTAATTCACACAATGTCAGGTAACGATTCGAGGTTACAGAGCTTTCCTGGCTTGGCCCGTGGCCCTCAACTGAAACCTGATGGTTGATGGCCGTCCTCCGGCCGGCGGCGACACGGGGCGCGTATCCGGTTGTTCTCCATACTGTTTTTATCGAACCGGACCGATGTTAGAATACTATGGGCGTATGATGAGAAAAGAAATCTGGACCGAACCGGTCTTGGGCACGAACCGGCAGCAATTCATCGAGCGCTGTCAGGAGGCTGTTCTGGCCGGGCGCGAAGAGACGTTCATCTACCTTGTTTCCACGCGGCCTCTACTGGACCACATCGTGGCGAGAATCATTGACGGCGAGCGCGTTCAGGGTTGTTGCCGACTGCCGGTGTTCTTGTTCGACGGGCTGGTGCGATATATCCTCACACTGGCTCGCGCCGACCTCACGGTCATTGAAGACGGTGCGAAGTATTTCCTCATCGAGCAAGTCATGGGACGGCTCGTCGAAGAGAAGGCGCTGAAGCACCTGACCGACATCGCCCTACTGCCCGGTTGTGTGGATGCCATCGGCGAAATCATCGGTCAACTCAAGCGAGCCAGCCAGCGTCCGGACGAGTTCCGCGAGTTCATCGAAGCCGTCGCACACATTGACGAACGCGATCAAGACGTCGCGAAAATCTACGAAGCCTATCAAGACGTGCTCGGCCGGCGACGCCTGATGGATCAAGATGACGCCTATGTCGTGGTGCGCGATAAGCTGGCGGGTGAACCGGGGCTACCGACGTGGCTGGAGCATGTGCAGACGCTGTTCATTGACGGCTTCTTTGACCTGACACCGATTCAAAAGAATTTAGTTCACTATCTGGCGATCCGTATGCCGGAGGTGGTTGTCAATCTCTCGATGGATCATCGCCATCCGACAGTATCCGAACCGATCAACGAGACGCGTCAGTTCTTCGAGCAACTGGGATTCGACCGCGCGCAGCGACCGCCCGAAGCCGTGCCCCATCATGCCGACCTCGATGCGCTCTGCGTGAATCTGTTCCATGCCGATCCTTCGCCGTCCCGCCGCCAGCCGCCGATCAAAATCCTATCGGCGCCGGACATGACGCAAGAAATTCGCGAGCTGGCCAAAGAGATCAAACATCTCGTGCTCGTCGAAGGATTCCGGCCGGCCGACATCGCTGTCATCGTGCGCGAGCCATCAGGCTACACCGAAACGATTCGGCGCGTGTTTGCCGACGAAGGCATTCCCTGCGCGCTCGACCTGCGCGAAATGGTCACCACGATCCCGTCAGTCAAAGCCGCTCTGAAAGTGCTGGAGAGCCGCTGCGGCTGGTTGCGGGCGGACAGCTTCGTCGCACTGCTCAAAAACGATTACCTCGAAAGTTTCTGCCCGATTAATCGCGACGCCGTGGACAACGCCATGCTCGTTGTCGGCGTTCAACTGACAACGAAAGAATGGCTGGAACGAGCCAAGGGTCTGCTGCGGTTGAAACAACGCGAGTTGGAACGAGTCCAAGCGCGCGCGATTGATCCGGAAGAAATCGAACTGGAAGCGGCACGGCTCCAGCGCGGCGCGGCGCAACTTGAAGGAGCGATTCAGGCTGTCACCGCCATGCGAGATACGTTGCTGAAAATTCCCGAACGAGCGACGATCAGTGAGTTGGTCGCAACGTTTCAGGACGCCCTCAAAGCGTTCGGCCTCCGCCTACGTTTGCAAGCGCAGCTTCGATCCGCAGGCATAGCAGAACAGGATTTAGGCAACATCGCTCGCGACCTGCGCGGCTTGGAAAAGATGGAGCAAGTGTTGGCGCAAGTCGAACACATCTCGCGCGACCCGAACATCCATTTAGAGAGAACCGACGTCATCACGTTTAAGAATTTGCTCAGTCACCTCCTGGCGCGAGCATCGTTGCTCACACAACGAGGCGACCCCGGCGGCGTATTCGTGTTGGAAGTCACAAGAGCCAGAGCGTTGCCGTTCCGCGCGTTGTTCGTTGCCGGACTGACGGAAGGCCGCTTGCCGCAGTCGGCACCGAGAGATTGGGTCTACCCGTCGAAGGAACGGGAAATCCTGGCCAACGCCGGACTCTTTTTGGAAAGCCTGTCGCCAGCCGAATTCCGTCAGAAGGAAGCGCACTTTTTCTATCAAGCGGTGTGTCAAGCAACGGAGCGGTTGTACCTCAGCTATCCGCGCATTGTTGGCGACAATGAGGAAACGATTCCTTCTTCATTCATCGAAGACGTGCGACAGGTCTATCGCGTTGACAACGAAAGCACCATCAACGTCGAATATCTGACGGCGAGTACGATGAAGCTGGACCGCGTTTCGACGCCGGTAGAACTAGCCCGCGCGGTACTCACCCGGCTGTGGCAGATGCCTCGCGAAGACGAGCCGCTGTTGTTGGAACTCTACAACTTCTCGCTCGATGGACGAATTTTGCGTCCGTCGGTATTTGCGCGGCTCGACATCGAAGCGCAGCGCGACGGCCCGATGTTCGGTCCGTTTGATGGCCTGTTGGGCGACCCGGCGATTCTGCGGCAACTGCGACAACAGTTCAGTCGCGAGCGAATCTATTCGGCCAGCCAGTTCAACACCTACGGCGCGTGCCCGTTTCAGTTCTTCGCTCAAAGGATTTTGCGACTCGATCCGCGTGAAGAAGCCTCGCTCGATTTGCTCGCTGTGGACAAAGGGAAACTGCTGCACGACATTCTCTATGAGTTCTTACACGGCCACACAGATGAATCGCTGATCCCGGAGCGTTTGGACGAGTATCGAGAGGAAATGCGCAAACTTTCAACAGACCTTCTGACAGCATATGAACACCTGGCGTTGCCGCTCAATCCGGCGCTGTGGGAATTGGAGAAAGCCGACTTGACGGATGTCGCGCTCACTTTTTTGGAGGCCGAGGTCAAGTATCAAGAGCAGGTCGCGCCGCATCGCGTGCAGCCGCACTGGCTCGAGCTCGGCTTCGGCATGACTGATCCTGAAAAGACGCATTCAGCCTTGCGGTCCCAACATTTGATATTACAGCGCGGCGACGATGCGATCCGCATCCGTGGCCGGATCGACCGTGTGGATCGTTCATCGGATGGGCAGTTCGTCGCCTATGATTACAAATCGTCGCGGGGATTCAGCCGCGCCGACATGGAAGAAGGACGCGATTTGCAAATTCCTTTGTACATCCGCGCGATCCGCGAGATATTTTTGAACGAGGGTGAAAGCGTCATTGGCGGCGGCTATTATGCCATCAGCGACGGCAAGCGACTGAACGGATTGTATCGAGCGGATCGGCAAGGCTACACCGGCTTGACGGGTCGTGCTGGCGCCAATGTTGATTCGCTACATTTTGAAACCGTGCTACGGCTCGCCGAGCGATATGCCTGGCGGTACGTTGACGGCATGCGGCGAGGTGACTTCCGCGTCGCGCCAAAGGAGCAGTCGTGCTGTCCGCGATGCGTCTATAGCACGGTATGCCGCTTTGACAGGAACCGAATCAGACGAAAGCGCACCGTCGAGGAGCAAAAACCTACAGACGATGCCTGAACATCAATTCACTGAAAACCAACAGCGAGCGATTGAGCAACTCAATCGCCACTGCGTCGTCACCGCCGGCCCCGGCGCAGGCAAAACGCATGTGCTCGTCGAGCGTGTGATTCACATTTTGCGCCAACGGCAGGCCGGCCTCGATCAAATCGTCGTCATAACGTTCACGAATAAAGCCGCTAACGAGATGAAAGAACGCCTCCGACAAAAGCTGGGCGAACTGGCCGGCTATAGCCGCCAGCGCGCCGACGGACGCTACTGGGACGGCCTCAAACGACAACTCGAATCGGCGACGATCTCGACGATTCACGGCTTCTGCTCCGCCATCTTGCGCGCTCATCCGGTTCAGGCCAAAGTTGATCCGGCGTTCGCCACGTTGGACGACTACACGAGTCGGCTGCTGCTGATCGATGCGGCTCAGGCCACGGTCACCGCGTTGGTTGACGAGCAAGACGCGGCTGCCGCGCGACTGGTCGTGGCGTATGGCCGACAAGAACTCGTTTCCGAATCGGTTCGCTTGTTCGAGAAAGTTCGCTCGCTCGGCTTAACGTTCGACGAGCTTGAAGCGCGCACGAGTCGCGCTCTGAACCCGCCGGAGGCTTATGCTGATGCCGTGGCGGCGCTGCGTCAATGCGTTCACGAAATCCTATCGGAAAACAATTTAACAACCACGATGCAACGACAGGTCGAGGAAATGGCAGCGGCGTGGGAGAAGTATCAGTTTCAGTTCCCGCCGACGCCGACGATTGAACGCTCGCGCCGATTCTCCGAAATGATGGAACGCCTCTCGAACGTCAAGCCGCACTCCAAAGGCCGTCTCAAAGAACCGGCAGAAGCATACAGAGAACAACTCGAATGGGTCAAATTGGTCTACTACGACCGATGCACGCCGGAGATCCTAACGACGATTGTCAAAGCATTACGCCGGATGGAAGGGCGCTACACGGAAGCGAAAGAAGCTCGGCGCAGCCTCGATTACGAAGACTTGCAGTGGAAGGCGCGCGACTTGCTCATCGTATATCCGTGGCTGGCGCGGCAGTATGCCGAACGATACCGATTCGTTTTGGTTGACGAGCTCCAAGACACCAACGGATTGCAGAAAGAAATCCTCGACTTGCTCATCGGCAGTCATCAACCGGGCGACCCGCAAGCCTCGGCGCTTGATCCGCAGTCGTCGATCAATCTGTTCATTGTCGGTGATCAGAAGCAATCGATTTACCTGTTTCGAGGAGCCGAAGTTGAAGTATTCGATGAAACAGCGGACGAGTTGCAGCAGCGTGGAGCTGAACCGATCGAACTGGACACGAACTTCCGCAGCACGGCCGGATTGGTCGCGTTCTTCAACGCGTTTTTCTCGCGGGCGAAGATGATCGACTCCGGCGAAGACGAAACGATGATGCAACAACTCGGCTACGTTAGCTATCATCCAGGCCGGCCACACCGACCGTTGAACGAGGCCGGGGCCTGCGTCGAATTGATGCTGGACATCGGCGAGCACGTCGGCAGTGCCGAGGAAGCGCGTGAACATGAAGGTGAGTGCATTGCCGTACGACTGTGGGAGATAGTTCACAACCAGGAGAAGTTCGTCGGCGAGTCGCATCCTAATGGTACGGAGACCACTCGGCCTGTTCGCTTCGGCGACATCGCAATTCTGTTCCGCGCGCTGACCGACATCAAAGTCTACGAGCTTGCTTTGCGTCGCGCGGGCATTCCTTACATGGTGCTGGCCGGACGCGGGTTTTATGAGCGCGAAGAGATTCAGGACATCGTGGCGCTCATGCGTTTTTTGGAAAACCGCACGGATGACATTGCGCTTGTCTCGACGTTGCGCTCGCCGCTGTTCGGCCTTTCGGATGAAACGCTGTACTGGCTGCGAGTGACCAATTTCAAATCGCAAATTTCGGATCCTAAATCTCAGCAAGTCGATCATCATCCGCTGCTTACGAACTTCCTTCGGCACGAAGAAATCCATCAGATCAACGACTATCAATGCCCACTCGTCTCCGCCGCTGCCGCCATCATCATGCGATTGCTCTCGCTCAGAAATCGCATACCGCTGGCGGATTTGCTGGAAGAAATTCTGGTGACGACGGATTACGCCGCGCTGCAAGCCACGAAGTACGACGGCACCCAACGTGTCGCAAATCTGGCGAAACTCGCCGATCTGGCGCGCGGCTTTGAAGCTGGCGGCCCGCACTTTCTTACCGACTTCGTGCGCTACATTCAGCAGTTCACCGAGATGGAAACGCGCGAGGCCGAAGCACAAACCGAAATGGGCCGGCAAGACGTCGTTCAGCTCATGACCATCCACAAAGCCAAAGGGTTGGAATTCCCCGTCGTCGTTCTTCCGGATCTCGCGCGCAATCTGACACCCAAATCGTTCGGGCTACCATTCGACCGTGAGGTTGGTGTTGGCTTGCAAGTTCCCGACGCACGCGGCATGCTGCACGACACGGCGCTACGCCAGCGAGTCGTAGATAATCTTAAGCAACGCGAGCGGTTCGAAAATCAGCGCGTCTTGTTCGTCGCGGCCACGCGCGCACGTGACTACTTGATCCTGGCCGGGTCTGCCACCAACGTCAAAACCGGCCGTTCGTTAAGTGAAGCGGCGAGTTGGTTGGAATGGGTCTGTACGATTTTGCAAATCGAAAATGCTGCCTCGCTGGGCGAGGCTCATGAGTGGGAAGGCATTCCTATCAAGACCGCTCCTGTCAGCGAACTCAACCTCGATCAATTGCGAGAGAGTTCAACGCCGGTCGTTGAGCGTTATCCTGAAATTCGTCAAGGAAAGCCGTTGTCTTCCCTGCTCATGCCGTCACCACCGGAGCAAATCGAACGGATTGCACAATGGTTGCAGCCTCTGCCGGCGATGCCTGACGGCGGCTCTCAATCGCTCGCTGTCACACGACTGCTTTCGTTCGCCCGCTGCCCGCTTCAGTATTACTATGAAACGGTGCTCGGCCTGCCGGACTTCGATCAATACGAGGGAGACCCAAGGGAAGCAGATCCAAGATCCAGGACCCAAAACCCAAGACCTGAACAACTCTCGGCAACAGACCGAGGCAAAATCTTTCACTCATTTTGCGAGTTGTATGACGGCAAAGAAGATCCGGGGCAGGTCATCTCTGCGGCTATCGAGCGGAACGGTGCGCTGAATCCCGGTGCGCGCACACAAGCGGTTGCTGAAATCCGTCCGCTTGTTCAACGTTATCTGAACGGCTCGCTTTACCGTGAAATCGAGCGACTACAACATTCGGATATAGGTCGAGTCGAAAGCGAAGTTGATTTCATCTACCGGGCGAACGGATTGCTGCTGCGCGGGCGAATTGACAAGCTCCTGGTTGATGAAGACGGCGCAGCGACTGTAGTTGATTTTAAAACGAACCAGATCACAGCCGAGCAAGTCGAAGCCGCGGCTCAAGAGTACGAATTGCAGATGAAGATTTATGCGCTGGCGGTGAAGCGCGTGATGAAATTATCTCGGGTGCGAGCCGAATTATATTTCCTCAAACCGGACATCCGATTTGAAGTTGACCAACAACGGCTGGACGAATCACTCACCGCACAAGAGCTTGATGAGCTATCTCAGCAGGTGTTACGAATTCGCCGTGCACAAGACGCCGTCGCTCGACCGAGCCCTGAGCGTTGCCATTATTGCCGATGCGCTTCGTTCTGTCCGTCGCGAGCGATGTAGAGTTATGGCTCAAATAAGGTAATATCCGGCTTGATAAAATGCTTTGTTAACCGTCTAGACCGGAAGATTGAAAACAGCCGCCGTTGCTGCAATCAACGCATCCGTAGTTTGTGTGCCATGAGATCTATGGTATTGTCTCAAGTACTCGCCGGCTTTAACCACGATGTCAATGCTCATGGGGAGAGACGTCATCAACCCAAAGAATCGAGCCGTAACCAGCTCCTCGCAGGTCGCAGACCGGCAGCGGCGTGTAGATTCTTCCACCGTGACTTCTTTGCATTTGACAAAGCAGATCATGCGGCGATTCTGGAATACGCTTCCGGAAAGTGGTGGTCCCGCAGATAGAGCGACGTTCCTATGACTCGGCGTCCGTAAAGGGTAACCCGCCAGCGACGGGTCCGCGAGATCTTGGCGATCAGGCCGTGAGCGTGGAACCTGCGAAAGGTGCGGCTGACCTTGGCGCTTTCCCTTCTGGGTCTTACCCGCAGGCTCGCAGATGAACCGTCGATGCGAGCCGTGCCCGGATGTCGCGGTTGCTAAAGCCTCGCAGGCAGTGCTCGCCAGCCATGAGGGTCTGGAATAGCTCACTATCGGGACGTGCAAGCGGATTGAAGCCGGAGCACCCCCGACCAGCCGCATCCTTTTTGGGGGTGGTCACACGGTCCAGATCGCGTTTCGCGTTGGTCGGGTCATCGACCAACGCCAGCGCATCGAGATAACGGCCGTTGGCCTGCAATGAGACCTCGCGATAGCGGAACAGATAGGTGACCCCTTTGCGCATGGCGACCCATTCGGTGTGACGCTTGCCTTTACGCGGGACGTTTTTGCGCACCCGGAATTCCTTGGGATTGTTAATGACGGTTTCGACCCGAAGAACCAGACCCGACTTGTCATACATCTTGAGCCAGTTCTCTTTGACACGATGTTTGATTCGGGATCCACCCGTGCGACGGCAGACGAGGCTGGAGAGATCGGAGACGATCTCGCCTTCGAACTTGCCGTGCAGTTTACGCCCCAGGAAGTTCATGACCTCCCTGACGTCAAAGCACAATGTGCTGTGGCTGAGTAGTTGTGGGTACAGTTCGCAAAGGTCCTGGCGAGTCTTAAATCGAAGTTGCACCGGCCACCGGCCCGCAGGGGGGCAAGCCGTGGCGGGCCACTTCTTTTTCTGGATCCCCTCGCGCGCAGAGAGTACGTGCCGGTGAAGGAAATGGGAACCAGCGCGTTGGGTATTCTCCTCATTGCTTCACCGGATCCGACCGATCACCGGTGAATTAGATTAGCTACCCCTAGGCGGTGAATAGCGAATTAGCGGGAGAGCTAACACCCGCGATAGCATGGAGCATGGCACGATAGGCGCTATCGTCCATTCCCAGCCCTTTTTTGGCCAGGTGGATCTTGGCGAGATCGACAGCACGAGAGCCTTTGTTCATGGCGTCAAAACACAGGGACGATAAACCACTGCCGTCCAGCGCGGCCGCCTATGCGTCTGGCCCACCCTTTGAAGGATGGTCGAGGGATGTTGATAGTCTTCCAATAATAGCATATATAGGCTACTAGCATAATTATACTATATTACGATGCCGATGCTAGAACTCACCCAACGCCAAGCCGAGATCCTTACGCTCATCCGCGCCCGTCTCGAGGAACAGGGGACGCCGCCAACGCGGGAAGAACTCGCCAGAGCGTTACAGCTCGCTTCTCCGAATACGGTGGATTTTCACCTGCGGGCGCTGGCGCGCAAGGGTTATCTCGAACTCGTGCCCGGCCATCGCAATATTCGCCTCAAGGAAGCTGCTGCTCTGCCTGGACGGGGTTTGCCCCTCGTGGGTCGGGTGGCTGCCGGTTCTCCGATACTCGCCGAGGAGAACATCGAGGGGTATTTCCATCAGTGCAACGAGCTGTTTCGGCTGCGCCCGCATTTCCTGTTACGAGTACAGGGCATGAGCATGTGCGATGCCGGTATTGCGCACGGCGATCTTCTGGCCGTGCACCGCACCCAGGAAGCGCGTGATGGCCAAGTCGTGGTGGCGCGGCTCGACGATGAAGCCACCGTCAAGCGCCTGCGACGCAAGGGCAGGCAGCTATGGCTGCTGCCAGAAAACCCGGCATTCCAGCCCAGCGAAGTGGATCTTAAGCGCCAGGCCTTGGTAATCGAAGGTATCGCCGTCGGTGTGATCCGGGCGATTCGCTGAAGAGATTGTCATGCGCTACCCACAACCATGGCTTGGCTCCGATAGTGCTCGGTAGACTTGACTCACCTTTTCACGGGTGGTCTCAACTGGATTTCCGCCGCTCGACCGCCGGCTTCCTGGCGGCGGCTGGCCGTTGGGCGGGGTAGATGGCTACGAAGCTGTCTGCTCACCGTATCCCTTACGCGGTTGCAGAACGATATGAGCAGACAGCTTCGTAGCCATCAGCGCCTGGTTGATCGGATCATGCGGGCCATCTCTGCCAACGACACGGAGGTGCGTGACGTGCTGGCCGCCGTGACGCCCGGCGGCGGAAAGAGTCTCCTGCCGGTCATCGCTGCCAGCAGATTGATCGGCGCGAGCGTCGTCGATCGGGTCATCTGGATCGTACCCCGGGAGACCCTGAAGCGCCAAGCGGAGGAGGCCTTCGCCGACACGTCCTGGCGAAACGCCCTTGGGCACGCGCTGTCGGTGCGCGCCGCCGACAACGAACCGGACCCGAGCCGTGGCCTAGCCGGGTATGTAACAACCTACCAGGCGATTGCGGCGGCGCCCGACCTCCACCTCGCGGAAGTCCAGCGGCATCGGACACTGCTGGTGGTTGACGAGATCCATCACCTGCCCGCGCTCTACGAGCTCGACCCGCACGCCGGTGACGACGAGGCCGCATGGAGTCGGGCGTTACTGCCCTTGCTCGAGACCTCGGTTGTCCGCCTTTTGATGTCGGGCACTCTGCAGCGGGCGGACGGTCGCGCCATCCTGTGGCTGCCCTATCGTCTACTCGCCCGCAAGAGCCGCCTGCGCGAGATCGCGCTCGACGCGCCAGGATGGGCAACCGTCGGCTACTCGCGGCGTATGGCCTTGATAGAGCACGCCGTCCTGCCCTGCGTGTTCGGGGCCGTCGACGGCGAGGCCGAGTGGATGGACGCGGAGCAGTCCGTCTGTGGCCCGCACCGCCTCAGCGGCAGCCCTGATACCGCCAGGCCGGCCTTGTTCACTGCCCTGCGCACCGAGTTCGCCGAGCACCTGCTCGGCGAGGCATTCAGGTCCTGCCGCGCGTTCCGCCGCCGGCGCCGCCAGGCGTTGGGCCTCTCGCCCCACGAGAAGGCACTGGGCCTGGGCAAGCTGCTGGTCGTCGCCCCCAACCAAACGCTGGCGCGCTGCTACTTCGCCCGCCTGCGCAATTGGTTCCCGGCCGCGCAGGCCGCCCGCCAGGTGGGCCTCGCCATCAGCGACGTCCGCGACGCCCACGAGACCATTGCTGCATTTCGCCTTCTGCCGGAGCCGTCCGTTCTCTGCACGGTCGCGATGGCCTATGAGGGCATGGACGCGCCCGGTGTAACGCACATCGCCGCGCTCACCCACATCCGCTCCCGCCCGTGGCTGGAGCAGCTCATCGCCCGGGCAACCCGGGTCGATCCGTACGGCGGCGCTTATAACGAGCAGCGGGCCACGATCTTCCATCCAGACGATTGGCTCTTCCGCAACTTCCGCCACCAGATCGAGACCGAACAGGGCACGAAGGCGGTCGAGAAGCGGCGCCGACAGCAGGGTGAGCTGCCGTTTGGGCGCGACGCAGACACAGAGACGAACCCCTTCGGGATCATCCCGCTGCGCTCCAATGCGCTGGCCGTTCGGTTCGAGGAGGTGGCACCGGGGACGGACTTCGTCGCGGCGCCCCGCGCCGAGCAGCGCGATCCCGGATCGGCCGTCGAGACGCCCTCCGTTGCCGAGTATCGGCTGCGCCAGCGCATCGGCCAGATGGTGGCGGCCCAAGTGATCGAGGACAAGGCGCCGTCGGTCGGCATCTGCCGCACGGCTGGTGACTACCACGCCTACAACGCGATCCTACGCAACTGCTTCGGCAAGCCGCGGGCAGAGATGACCCTTGCCGAGCTCGAGGCGATCATCGGCTGGCTTGAGCGAAACCGCCTGTCCGACCACCTTGATCTGCTGGACGGCGACCAGCACTATCGGTTCTCAGCCGCCCGCCGTGGCCATGCGATCCCGCGCACTGTCCATCAGAGCTGATTGCCTTTCGCTCCTCTGCGAAGTGGTCAATGGAGGAGCGAAATCGGTGCACGTCATTAGCAAAAGCACCCGTGAGAGGCTAGTGCCCCTGCCGGAGAGCATCGGACAGGTGTTCGGGTTCTGGCTCAACGACAAGACAAGATGGAGTTTATATCGGATGTTTCTTCTGCTGATGTGCGGTGGTGTGATAAGCTTTTGTTTATTTTCGACATGATGGAGTTTAGACTGAGTGGTTACAACGATGCCGCGGGGTGGGAGTTTGTTGGATAGGCGAACGGTGGCGGCCCAACTCTGAAAGCAAGCTCCTGCTGAAACTTGCACTCCCGTTAAATCATAAAACGAGCGACGCTCCTTCCATTCCTATCAGTTTCAACCTGCAGTCGCACATCAATCCGCTCTTTCAATTCAGGAACGTGAGAGATAATCCCAACGAGTCGCCCGCCCTGTTGAACCTCAACGAGTGTCTGTATGGCTTGATCCAACGCCTCCTGGTCAAGGCTTCCGAAGCCTTCGTCAATGAACATCGTATCCAAGCGAATCCCTCCAGAGTAGGACTGAACAACGTCGCCGAGTCCCAACGCCAGCGCCAATGACGCCATGAAGCTTTCGCCTCCTGAAAGAGTCGAGACGGTCCGAGCTGTGCCCGTGTAGGTGTCGTAGACTTCCATGTCGAGTCCGCCCGCCGTGCGTTGATCAGCGCGCTCGCGCGCTCGCTGCAAAGAAAAGCGACCCTGGCTCATTATCTGAAATCGCTTGGAGGCGACGAGCAAAACGTCATCCAGAAGCGCCGCCAGGACAAATCGCTGAAAAGTGATGCCATGTTTATTTTTTCCGCCGGCGACCTCGGCCATCGTTCCCATCACTTGATACTGCGTATTCTGCGACTCGAGTTGAATCACGCCCTGGCGCAAATCATGCCGCCATTTGTCCATTTGATAGCGTTGCTCCACAAGCCTGGCTTGCTGCTGTATGATTGCCTCCAAATTCTTTTTGGCCGCAGTCGCGGCGCTTTCTAACCTTTCTATATCCGGAGCCTGAAGAGTCTCGGCCTCCTTTCGCGCGTGCTCCAGCCGATCTCTGGTCACTTCCAAATCGCTCTCGAAGCGTCGGATCTGTTCGTCAAGTTGTTCGATCTCTCTGTGGCTTCGTTTCGCCGCCTGGAAATCGGCCTCGTCCTTGAAACCCGCTTCCTGCAAGCTTTCGATAAACCCCTGCCGCTGAGCATCCACATGTTTTTGCGCCATCGAGGCGGCTTCCTCAGCCGCCTCGAGCGCCGCATGGCAAGCGGCCCACGCTTGGTTTGCTTCATTTGCCTGCCGTTGGGCCTTCTCAAAAGCTTGCTTGAGCGACTGGACTCTGTCCGAGACTCGTTTTTGAGCGTGCTGGAGGGCGTGCAGATCGCGCAAGCTCTCAGGAACTGCAGCTTCACGCTCGCTGACCACAACCTGCGTGCGCTCTTGTTGGAGGATGGCTTGCTGCAATCTTTCTTGTGCCGAATCGAGCTGAGCTTTGAGTGTCGCCTCCTGATTTTTGAGCTGCTGAAGTTCAGTGTCGAGGCTGGGAATCCGCACCTTGGCGGCTTCGGCCCGGGCAAGCGCATCCTTCGTCTCTCGGACTCGCGCCTCCAGCTTGGACAACGTTTCATCCTTCAACGCTCCAAGGCTCTCTCCGAGTAATTCGACCTGCGACCGCAATTGAGCAATGGCTGGTCGCTGGTCTGCGTCCCTTTTCCGCAAGTGGTTCAAATCAGATTCAAGGGCTTGGACTTTTTTGCGTTGTTCCTTCACGACTGTCTCGGTCGGAAGCTCTCGGCCCGAACGCGCCGGCGCCGGATGCTCTGTAGACCCACACACAGGACAGGGCGCGCCAGGAACCAATCGCTCGGCGAGAATGGTGGCCTGAGCTTCCAACCAGATCGTTTCCATGACGGTCAGCGCCTTACTTGTCTTCATGAAAGTCTGTTCTTTTTCTTCCAGGGCTGCGTGCCTCTCCTGGTACGTCTTCTCTTCACCTGAAAGGTCTTTTTGAAGTTTCTCCAACCGCCGCCGCTGGGCCAGGGCGCGACTTATTTCTTGGCTTGCCCGCTCGAAAGACTCGATCTGGAGAGTGAACCTTTCCGCTCCCGTCCGCGCGGTTTGCTTTTTCTCAAGGAGGCCCTGGCAATCTTCCAAAACCCTCTTCGACTCATCACGCTCTTGTGTCCGAGCGGCAACCTCTTGCTTTACACCCTCAAGCCCTCGTTTAAGCTTGTCTAACTCCTCGACTGTCGTTGTGAGATCACTGAGTCGAGTAAGCCGTTGGCTGGCTTTGTCGCGCTCGTGCTCGCGTTCCTTTTCTCTGGCCAAGGCTCTTTCAGTTTCAACCTGAGCCAGCGCAGCTTGCTGTAGGGATTTTCGCGTGTCGGCCACTTTCTCTGCCGTATCATTAGCTTCTTTGACGCGTTGCTTGAGTGACGCCTCAACCTCTACCAAAGAGACCGCCTTCCGAGCGCGATCCAACGTTTCTCGTTGAATGGCAAACTCATCTCGCCTCTTTTCAAGAGCCTGAAGTGCGGTTTCTGCTTCGTTCAGTTTTTGAATCTTCTCCAGAATTTGTTTGCCTTCATTCAAATGCTTCTGGGCACTCTTTTCAGCTTGGCGAAGCTCATCCAATCGACTCTCGATCTCTGAAAAGCGAGCGTTCAACTCTTCCCAACGGCTTTCTAAGCTCTCAATCGAATCCACCTCGGCCTGTTGCAAAATCACTTGTTGTCGCTGTTGGGCGTCTCTGATTTGGTTGACGATCTCTTTGGCCGTCTCTTTGAGCGCCTCTTCGATGCGCCGATAGGTTTCCGTCCCGAAGAGGGCTTCCAAGATTTCCTCGCGCTCCCGAGAATTCGCTACAAGAAGCCGTCGGAATTGTCCTTGAGGCAGGATGACCACTTGCCGAAATTGATCGCTTAGGAATCCGAACAGGCGCTCAATCTCTTCCGTCACTGCGTTCCATTGCGTGGCAAGCACGTAGCCTTCGTCGGCATCGTCTCCCAGCCCGGTGCGCCGCCAAAGCGTGGCTTGTGCTCGGTCGACGGTTGTTCCGCCTCCTCGTTTTTTGGAGCGCTCTTGCTCAGGCCGGCGAGTAACGCGATACGCTTCACTCCCCCGAGAGAACTCAAATGTGACCTCAGTGAGGAGCGAAGGATCAGCGTTATCGCTGCGCATTTGTTTGCCGTCTCGTTCAGCACCCGATGTATCGCCATACAATGCGAAGCATATCGCGTCGAGGATCGTCGTTTTGCCCGAGCCGGTCGGACCATGAATTAAGAATAAACTTCGGTCGCCAAGCTGGCGGAAATCCAACATTTGCTCTCCGGCGTATGGGCCAAACGCGCGTATAATGAGCCGAAGAGGCCTCATACAACTGCTTCCCTCTCACGTCGGCGCATGGCGTTGACGACCGAAGCGAAGCTCGATTGTTGCTCTTCAGTGAGATGATCCCCGGTCACCTGCGAGAAGAATTGGGCAAACAGTTCGACCTCGTTGATCTGGCGATGGTGCAAGCGGAGACCCTGCATCTCTCGATTGGCTGTCAAGGCAGGACGTTCGATGTGCAGCGCATTTGGATACACCTCACGGACTTGACCCATGGAATCTAAGATAGCCCCCTTATCGAGCAATCTAACCATGACATAGTCCTCTTGACTCTCCCCCCCTTGTGGTCCTGTCAAGATGTCTGCCAGATAGCCTTCGATGCATCTGACGTCCCGACGAGGAGTGAGTGAGATCCGCTCTGCTCTGTGGTGACCTTCGGCATCCATCTCGACGAGATTCACCGATTTGGTATGGTTCACTTCGGAGAACGAATACTTCAGGAGAGAGCCTGAATAATTAATGGACGCGCTGCCGACCGATTGCGGGCGGTGAAGGTGTCCGAGGGCAACATAGTGAAAACCTTTCAAGCAATCGGCGCTCACTGTTCCGGCTCCGCCGACGGAGAGCGGGCGCTCAGATTCGCACGCCTCGCCGCCAACAACGAACGCGTGAGCCATCAGGATGGCTCGCTTGCCCGGAGGATGAATGCGCCACACGCGCTCGACCAAAGCTCGCATAGCCGCGTCGTGATCCGGGATCGTGTCATATTCAAGCTGCTGCTGAACCATCGCCGATTCCGCATAAGGCAGCGCGTAGATATACACCGGCCCAGCGTTGTCAGACACGATGATGGGAGCAACTTCGGCAGAGACAGTTCCTCGTATGTAAAGCCCTTGCTGCACCAGAAGCCGCGATCCAAATTCGAGCCGCTGGGAGCTGTCGTGATTTCCGGCGATGAGAATCACCGGCACTTTGAGACCGATGACGATGTGCGAAAGAACCTCGTCCAGCAACGTGACCGCCTCGGGCGGAGGCACTGCTCGGTCGTAAATATCACCGGAGACAAACACGACATCCGGGTTTGCCTCTTTGATCAGAACAATCACCTGATTGAGCACGTGGGCTTGATCTTCGGTCAGATGTACACCGTGAAAAAGTCTTCCCAAATGCCAATCGGAAGTATGGATGAATCTCATACCATCTCTTGCTTGCTTACGAGTTGAAAGCGAAGCGGAGATATTGTAATCACCGCTGTGGTAGCCGTCCAACTGACACGAATAAGGAAACCGTTTCAAGGCGGGCGCTTGAAAGGAGAGGTTCTCCGGCTTTTTCTTTTTTGCCTCCTCCGCAGAATTTATGGGTCAGGAACGACCTTTCTTGGCCCATAATTCCATTTCCATATCAATAAGCCAATAATATGCGTGTCTCTACACAGGGGGGCACGAACATGGCCAGACCCGCAAGTGGTCAGGAAGTGTTGGAGCAGGCGAAGGAAGCGATTGTTAAGG